>Ga0074045_10001692_pt1 | contig 21034 bp, 18 predicted proteins | sample BogForMeECP23OM2_FD_94442 | JGI IMG/M metagenome (GOLD analysis project Ga0074045, IMG submission 94442) | Bog forest soil microbial communities from Calvert Island, British Columbia, Canada - Bog Forest MetaG ECP23OM2 | ecosystem: Environmental > Terrestrial > Soil > Wetlands ...
AGACAATTCCTCAACAACATAACACACCTTCTGAAATTATACATTTCAATGCGAGGTTTCAGTTACACCTACGAACAACTGGTTCTTTCACCGAGAGCCCGCAACCGCATGGCCAAAACAATGGAACGTATCCAAAAGAAAATCGACGAACACATTGCAAACTTCCAAAATGGCACTCTACCACGCCTGCCAGGCCAAACACTCGAGGAATCCTTTGAAATCTACGTTATGCATGAACTCGCAGTAGCCAGAGACGAATCGGGCAAAATAGCAGACGAAGACTTCACATTAGAAAACGCCGGCATCGTCATGACCCGAACAGGTGCAAGAGGCTCAAGCCTTAACATTGGTCAGATGGCTGCTTGCGTTGGACAACAGTCGGTCCGAGGGAAACGTATCCTAAGAGGCTACTCGGGACGAGCATTGCCACACTTCAAAGAGAACGATCCACTTCCAAGAGCAAGAGGCTTCGTCTATAACTCTTACCAATCAGGCTTAGACGCCATCGAATTCTTCTTCCACGCTATGGGAGGCAGAGAAGGACTAGTCGATACAGCCGTCCGCACACAACAAAGCGGCTACATGCAGCGCAGGCTAATCAACGCGCTAGAACACATACGCCTCGAATACGACAGCACCGTCCGCGACTCAGCAGGCGACATTATCCAATTCCGCTACGGAGAAGATGGTGTTGACCCCGCAAAAAGCGACCATGGAAAAGCCGTTAACGTCAGCAGACTCATCGACCAGATAAAAATCGGCCAAGAAAAAGGAGAAGTCGCATCCGCCGAAGAAATCAAGAAACAGCTCAAAAAAGTCGAACTTCAACTTACCCCAATCTTAATGAACCAACTAAAACAGAACTTTGCAAAAGGAAAGCTTACCGCAAAAAGCGTAGAAAAAGCCACGTCATCAACTGCAGACCAATACAAACGTGCCCTGATGGAGCCGGGTGAGGCAGTGGGAATTGTCGCGGCACAATCAATTGGTGAACCAGGCACACAGATGACTCTCAGAACCTTCCACTACGCAGGAGTCAAAGAACAAAACGTAACCTTAGGCTTACCTAGGCTCATCGAAATCGTGGACGCTCGCAGGATACCCTCAACCCCAATCATGACAATCTACTTGATGCCTGAACACGCAAAAAGCAAAGAAGGAGCTGTTGAAATCGCAAGAAACATAATCTACACCTCTGTCGAAAACTTGGCTTCTGCAATATACGAAGACCCAGTGCGCGAAGAAATCATAATTGAACTGAACAAATCTATGATGGATGACAGAGGCATAACCATGGATCTGCTAAATGAGCGGTTACAACTGCAGAACGCAACCGTAACAGTCACAGATTCTACTGTTGAAATTAAACCCAAGAAAGCTGAACAGCTAAAACGCATGCTTGGCAAGATTCCTGGCTTCCAGGTTAAAGGCGTACCCGACATTAAACGTGTACTCGTAACCGAAGAAAGCGGCGAATGGGTAATACGTACTGACGGCTCAAACCTGTCAAAAGTCTTAGAAGTCGAAGGCGTAGACACTTCACGAACAACCACCAATAACATCCACGAAATAGCTAAAACCTTAGGCGTAGAAGCATCACGAAACGCACTCGTCCATGAAGCTAAAGGAGTCCTAGAAGATCAAGGATTAGACGTAGACGTGCGCCACGTAATGCTCGTTGCAGACATGATGACGACAACAGGAGACGTGCAGCAAATCGGCAGACACGGCATCAGCGGCAAAAAAGCAAGCGTTCTAGCGCGCGCCGCATTCGAAATCACAGTGCCTAACATTATTGAAGCGGCCGTGAAAGGTGAAAGTGACCCCTTGGCAGGAGTAACCGAAAACGTTATAGTTGGGCAGTCGATACCAATCGGGACTGGCTTAGTTGAATTATACATGTCAACATTCGAAAAGACAGAAAAAGAAGGAGGAAAAACCGAATCATGATAGATATAGATAAGGCATTAGCGTCAGCCGTTAAAACAGGCAAGGTATCTTTCGGAGCAAACACTGCTTTGCAAAACGCTAAAACAGGAAAGGCTAAGATGATTGTTTTAGCTTCTAACTGTCCAAAAACCATAAAAGAACAGATAGAATATTATGGAGAAATCTCTAAAGTCCCAGTAGTAACTTACAAAGGTGGTTCAATGGATCTGGCTGAAGTCTGCAAAAAACTCTTTATCATTTCAGCCATGAGCATCCGCGAAACAGGGGACTCCGACATTCTCAAGATAACAGAGGAACAACCAGAAGAATAAAAAATGGAGGAAAAAAACTGACAACCGGCATAAAAATCACCTGCGACGAAATGCGTTACATTGCATTGTTTGAAAGCATAAGCGGCGCAAGCGTGAAGGACTGTATTGTTGACGAAATAGAGCAAAGGGCAATATTCATTGTCAACCAAGGCCAAGTGGGTGTTGCAATAGGGAAAGGCGGCAGAAACATACATACACTTGAACGCATGACGGGCAAAAAACACGAGATCATCGAGTACAGCGAAGACCCAGTTCAATTCATGAAGAACGCTTTGAAGCCCGCAGCAGTGAGAGAAGTGCGCGTTACTGAAAGAACTGACGGCAAAAAAATGGCAGTCATCACGGTTAACCCAAAAGACAAGGGCGTCGCAATAGGGAAAAACGGCAAGAACGCCGAACGTCTGCGCTTTTTAGCAAAACGATACTTCGACATTCAGAACGTAAGCATCACTTGAGAAGTCCACTTCGGGCAGATCTGGCGATGAAGCGTCGCTGAATCAAGAATTGTTTTTCGTAGGTAAATTGGAAAATAAGTTAGATCCTTTAATGTCCCGCTTCGGTTGATTCTGTTTTCTCGTCCAGCATTTCTTTTATTAGGTTGCGGTAGGTTTGCAGGTAATTTTTTCCCTCTTGGGTAACCGAGTACACTTTTCGGGCTCGTCCACTTTTTTGTTGTGTTTTGCTTTCCAGAAAGCCTCTTGTCTCAAGGGCTTTTAGCGCGGGGTAAAGTGCACCGTGCCTTAGTTTTATGTTGAATTGTTCCTCTACTTGTTTTTTAATGTGGTAGCCCCATGTTGGTTGGGTTTGCAGTATCCGGAGTAATTCGATTTCTAGTAGGTTTCTGATTATGTGTTGTACAATTTCGTCCTTGTAGGTTTCTGACATGAGGTTGTACCGTGATGCGAGTTGATATGAATTGTTTGATGTTGTGTTTATATGTTTTATGACGATTTTGCTGGCTGGCTGCATTGCCTTGTTATGTTTTTGTATGCTTGTATTATGTATGAAGATTTATATTATGGTTTATTAATATTAACTACTCAAGATATGTCTGAAATAGGACATATTGTATCCATGTAGAACAGCAAAACTGTTCAACAGAAATACAGGTTGAGAAAAATGTTAAAAACATTAACAATGCAAAAAGAAGTTTCAAATAAACTGATGAAAGGTCTATTGGACCTCATCGTACTGCAGTTTCTAGGCAACCAACCGATGCATGGGTATCAAATCATAACCAAGATTCGAAAAAACTACGGCGTTTACTTTGGTCCGAGCACTGTCTATCCGTTGCTTAATTCTCTTGAAAAAAAGGGTTTTGTGAAAGGCGATTGGAACATGAATTTTGACAGACCAAGAAAGATATACAGTCTCACTAACGGCGGTCAAAGCATGCTTGATTTCACACAAGACTCGCTGAATCTAATATGCCGAAAATTAGCTAATCAGCCATGTGTTGAGCAGCCCGCGTTGGCCATGGTGGCGAAATTATCAGCGCATAAAGAAGTTGCTTAACGGCGTTACTGCAGAACGTGCTGTTTCGGTTGTAGTTGAGATTATCTCATAACTATTGTGCTTCAGCCCATAAGTCTCCCTAGAAACTTGTTTGGTGCAAACGTGTTTTAAATATCTGGACATCCAATTCTCTACTGGAAGACGTATTTGAAACAAATTGGAAGCTTGGAGAACAAGGAATTCAATAATCAATTGCTGGATTTGTGCAGACGTATCGCTGGTTCCGCAGATATTACCGCAATTGCTCAGGTTGATAGGTTTTCTGCGGAGGGTTCAGGCGAGAAGGCGCTGGTAGAAGTCGTAGTTGTCCTGCGGGATTTTCAGCCCAGAATCATCAGTTACCCAAGAACCCTAAATGAGAGACCTGTTTTTATCTTGGCGATTGACCAGTGGGTTTTTGAGCGGGACATCGAGCGGGGTTTTCTCGGAGAGGCGATCGCGAGCAAACTTGCTTTTCCCTACATGGCAGTCGTCGGCGATGATTACCTGCATAAACAGGAGGTCGCCCTGAAGAAACGTTTGATTCTTGAGCTGCTAGAGAATTTAGCTCTCAATTTTCCAGAGCTTGCCAGCACATTGCAGATTAGGGCGCAGTATTTCCTCTATGAGGTGCTTTTGAACCGAATTAGAGTCTTTCCCCTTCTTGCGTATAATGCCTCAAGCGTTATCGCTGGAGTCACCGTTAACGAGGTAAAAGCCCTTGAAAGCTACAAAGAAGCATTAAGGTTGCTTGAGAAAGAAGGAAGAATCTATTATTCTGATGGCTACGTCAAGATTTCAAAGAAACTTATCGAACAAAGCCAAAACCCGGGAATGCGAATTCTCAGCGCTACAAGGAACGCGCCGCGAACCCTTTTCACATCCTTTTTCGGTTTTTTCCCCCAACTTATGAGCATAGTTTCACAGAACACCGAAATCTTCCTTAGAACGCAAAAAATTAATTGGCCACGACTCCCAGATCCCGCCTACCTTTTTGTTGATCCTCAGAAATACGTGTTTTTCCAAACCTCGGAAGGCCTAATTTCGCTTGCAGATAATGTTGATATCAAAGGCTTTGCCAAAAAAATGCTTCTGAAAGGCCAGGGTGAAAACATAGAGGTTGAACCGCTAGGTGGAATGCTAAACGACGTTTACCTAATCGAAGCCAAAGGAAAAGGCGGAGAGAGCAAGGTTCTTGCAAAACGTTACAAAGATTTGTCAGGGTTTAAATGGTTTCCGTTAACGGTGTGGTCCCTTGGCGTTCGGTCTCTTTCGGTTTCGGCTCAGGCAAGACTTGCCAAAGAATGTGCTATGAACGAGTTGTTGAGAAGCGAGGGGTTCAATGTGCCCAAGATTTTTCACGTAAGCAATGCTGAGCGTTTGGTTTTTATGGAGTTCATTGAGGGCGAAGGGCTTCATGAAACTTTAAAAAGTATAGCTGCGGCCAAGAAGGGCGAGAACATTGAGCAGAAATTAACCATGATAAGCAAAGCGGGTGAAATCTTCGCCCTAATCCATTCGCGCGGCATAACTTTAGGCGATACAAAACCGGAAAACATGCTTGTCAAAGCCGACGGAAGCATCTTTCTTATAGATTTCGAGCAAGCTTCCCGAGTGACCCAGAAAGGCGACAAAGCCTGGGATTTAGCTGTGTTCCTCTATTATTCGGGACATTACATGCAACCGCTAAACTCAGGCGGAGTCAAAGCTGAAGCCTTCACTAAAGCATTCATAAAGGGATACCTAAGTGCTGGCGGAGACATCAGCGACGTCCAGATGGCTGGTACCTCAAAGTACACCAGAGTTTTCGGAATTTTTACCATGTGGTCAATCATCTCAGTTATCGCAAACGTATGCAGAAGAGCTGAATCACCTCTTGTGAAGGACTGAAAGCGAAAGAGTTGAGCGGTTAAAAAAACCCTCACTTGTGAAGCAACTGTACAGACGACATCACCAAGAGCAGGTGGATCATTTTCTTCAAGAAGGATTAGGAAGTTGCAAAAGATCTGTCTGTTGCCCACGACGGTTGTAATGTGCTGCATGGTATTTGGCTGAAGCGAAAACTGACAGAGTTGATTCACATCTAAGTGAATACGCTTTTGACTGTCTCAATACTTCTGCTTAGGATAACGACGGTGACAGAAGGCTGTTCGAGTCTCGAAAAGTATTTCTATTGATGGCATCACTCGGTTTGATTGACCTCATGAACCGAGAAATCATGTTTTCGGCCTGTTCGATGCTTCGAAGTAGCTATTGAAGTGCTTGAGAAGAGTTCCGCGCGTTTCAGTTAGACGTATCGTGAAGTTTATTTAGCGCTGAACACATTGGATAATTGGTTTTTATGAACGACTTCTTGTACTATAAGGGACTCTACAAGGTTAAGGCTATCACCAAAAGTGAAGGCTACTGGATTGTTGAGGCCTTAGAGGATTTTGATGATTTTGTTGATGATGAACGGGTCACCGTTAAAGTGGGCGAAAGACGCATAGTGACGCCGACAGAACTGCATGATAAAAAGGTCCTTCCTCCGCCGATACCAGAACACGTTTACGAGAGGCGGCTCGAAAAGAAGGTTAAACGTATGGTTGAAGAATATGAGGGCAAAAACAAGGAAGTGACTCCCTAGCCTTTTAGCTTTGGTTTATTACTTGTTATTGAACGCTGTTTGTTTCCAAAGGTAAATCTATCGTGAATTTTGTTCCGTTGCCTTCTTCGCTTGCAAAGCTTACTGTGCCGCCTAAACCTTCGATAAGGCGCTTTACGACTGCCAAACCTAAGCCTTGGCCTTTCGATTTAGTAGTAAACAGAGGTTTAAACACGTTAGGCTTGACATGTTCTGGGATTCCAACGCCAGTGTCTTCGACGGTGATATGTATCCTCTCATCTTTTACGTTTGCGTTAATCGTTAGTTTTCCGCCGTTTGGCATTGCTTGAATCGCATTTATGATGAGGTTGGTTAGAGATCGTCGAATATATGTGAAATCTGTCTTAAGGGTCAAGTCCGCATCAACATTTAATTGGGTTTGTATGTTTTTCGGGATGCTGGTTTTTGCGAGTATGCCGTTGACTAAATCGCAAAGTTTGGTTTCTACTATGTTTGGTTTTATCGATCTTGTGTAATCCTGTAGGTCGCTTACTATTTTGTCGATGTAGACAATGTTTTGTTCTATCGATTCGATGCTCTCTTCCATAGCCTTCCTGCTTTTGACCTCGGGCATGCTTTTTAACCCATCGTTCAGCAAGTACAAATCGCTAGTTATGGCTTGAAGGGGATTGCGGATATCATGCCCAACCATTCCCGCTGTCTCGCCTATGTTGGCTAGCCGCTGGTATTTTCTCAACTCGTGGATATCAACGAAAGAAATGATGGCTCCGGCGATTCGGTCATCTTGTGTAATGTATGGTCGTATTCGCATGTCATAGTAGTGTCCTTTTTCATCTTTCACTTCTTTGGTGATCGGGTGAAGCTTAGATATTACTTCTGAAATGTTTTTTTCTAGGTTTTCAACTTTTATGCCTAATTTGATACTTGTCAGGGGCATCCCAATTTCGAGTGGCGAAAGATTCAGAACTGTCTGTGCTGAAGGAGAAAATAGTCTAATTCTTAAACTTCGATCAACCATTACAATGGCGGGGTCAACGTTTCTGTTCAGATTAGTTAAGTCATCGTTTACCTGTGCAAGTGTTTGGTTTCGATTTTTCAACTCATCATTTAGTGTCTTTAGTTCTTCGTTGCTTGACTGAAGTTCTTCTTTTGCAGTTTCCAATTCTTCATTTGTGCTCTGTAATTCCTCATTACTCGATTGTGCCTCCTCCATTGTAGTTCTCAACTCTTCGTTTGTTGCTTCCTGAGTTTCAATTACTCTCTGCAATGACTGCTTTGTTGAGTCCAACTCTTCCCTGAGCTCTCGATTTTGGTGATCTCTGGCGTTTTCTTGCCCTTCTGAACTAAAGCTTAATTCCATATTTTGACGTAGGAGAGTTGCCGCCGAAGTTACATCTTCAAATAGAAGCAGGAAAAAAGGTTCCTCATACTGCGGCACATGCATCGGGATTACGTGAATGTTAATTGTTTTCTGTTCTCCAGCATACTCAAAATGTACTGCGTTTTCCTTGATGGGTTTTCTTTCTTTTCTTGCACGATAAATGATCGACGTTATCTCGAGTCTTAACTCTTTATGAATAATCTTGGCCAAATTTAGACTTGCCAATCCTGATTCAGGCGAAACGTAATTTACAACGTTCCCTCGGAAAATTAGAACATCTAAATCATTATTGACTAGTAACGCAGCAGGAACATACTCGGTGATCAACAATCGGTCCATTTCGTCGCGTAATACCGAAAGTACATCTTTCTTCTCAACATTTTTCTCGCCTTTAGACTTTAGATTGGCATACGAGGCTTGCAAACCGAAAGTAATGCTGGGTTGCGCTCTTTTCTTGACGTAGATTACACTTTGTTTGTTTACAAGTTCAAAGAAACTGGTGAATTGACTAATGCTTTCAGATGCTCCCAGAACAAGAAAACCGCCAAGTTTCAACGAATAATGAAGAGTGTGCACTATTCTTTCATGGAGGTACTGATCAAAATATATTAACATGTTACGGCAGCTGACTAGGTCCAAGTTGGAGAATGGCGGGTCAGCAGTTATGTCCTGCGTTGCAAAAACGCACATGTCCCGGATGGCTTTGACAATTTGAAAGTTGCCGTTATTGGAAGTAAAGAATTTTTCTAATCGATCTTTGTTGACATCGGCTTCTACGGTTTTCAGATAGATGCCTTGTCGTGCCTTCTCAATGTTTTTTTCGTTAACATCGGTGCCAAAAATTTGGACTTGAAGGTTCAGCGAGTTTTCGTCGAGATATTCTTGAATTGCGATAGAAAATGAGTAGGCTTCCTCTCCTGTTGAGCAGCCTGGAATCCAAATCCTAATTGGGTCTTTTGACGTCCGGTTTTTCACAAGTGCTGGGAACACGATTTTTTTGAGGGCTTCAAAGGTTTCTGGTTCTCTGAAAAAGCTAGTTACGCCAATTAACATGTCGTTGTATAAAGCTTCCAACTCGTTGGGGTGTTTCCTCAAGTACTCTACGTACTGAGCAATTCCATCAATGTTGTTTATCACCATTCGTCGTGAAACGCGGCGATTCACAACACTGTCCTTGTAATGAGAGAAATCAACATTTGACGCGTTTTTTAACATAGAAAATATCGCAGTCAAACCTGTTTCTTTTTTCACTGAGGACGCTTTTGTCCCCTTTTCTATTTTTGATTCAATTTCGATGTGTACCATCTGAGGGTTCTTGGCGATGATTGGCAGTTTTTCTGCTATTTTTTCTGGAGGCAAAACGAAATCTGCTGCATCTGCGGAGATAACGCTCTGGGGCATGGCTGAATATTGTGCGGACTCTGGACTTTGTGCGAAGGTGATCCCTCCTTGTGCTTTGATTGCTTTTAGCCCTTCGGTTCCATCGGAGCCTGTTCCGGAAAGAATAATCCCTATGCTTAGAGCCTTCAAATCGTTCGCAAGAGAAATAAGGAAAGCATCTATCGGCTTAGTTGAGCTATCTTTTGTGTCAAGTTTGAGGATCTTTTTATCCATGGTCATGATTGTTCCGGGAGGAATTACATAAACGTGGTTTGCTTCAATTTGCGTGTTATCTTTAACCGTTTGAACAGGCATGTCAGTGAATCTTGAAAGAATCTCTGCTAGCATGCTTTCTTGACCTGCTGCAAGATGCTGTATGATAACAAAAGATAACCCTGTGTCGGCAGGCAAGCATTCGAGCAACACTTTGAAAGCTTCTAATCCACCAGCCGAAGCGCCAACTCCAACAGTTATAACAGATTCTCCGACTGTGAAATCTGAACCGCTTTGGTGAAGATTCTCGCTCTCCTTAGATGTTTTCAATAGTTTTCAACTCTCAAAAAAACTTGAACTTATTTGTACGTTCGCGGTAGACCGCTGGCTACTTCTCAACGAGTAACACTTATTAATCTATTCATTTCCAAATCAAGGTCAGCAGAAAAATCTTCAAAAGTTCTCAACTGGCTTTAGAAAGCTGCCAAAGAGTCTAGGGGAAGATTGGGTTCAAAGCTTAAATGGCACAATCTGCATTTTCACTTTCCCAAGAGGAAACACAGTTGGTTAACCCGAAAATATGCGAAGGAGACAACGTTCTTATTTACTTAGACGCTCGCAGAACCTACATGATCAAAATACAAGCTGGCCAAACCTTTCACACACACAAAGGCTACCTCAAACTTGACGAGTTAATCGGAAAAGAGTACGGCGAGCCGATCAAAAGCAGCCTTGGCATATACTTCACCACCCTAAAACCAGTTTTGACCGATTACATCATGAAGTCTTCACGCAACACGCAAATCATTTACCCTAAAGACGCTGCCCTAATCGTCATGTTCAGCGGAATAGGCCCTGGAAGCCGCGTTGTCGAATCAGGAACGGGAACAGGTTCCTTAACTACAGCGTTAGCCCACTACGTAGGCTCCACGGGCAAAGTCTACACCTACGAGTTGCGAAGCGAATTTCAGAAGAACGCCGCCAAAAATCTTGAACGTTCCAAACTCATCGACCGCGTTGAGATGAAAAGCGGCGACGTAACACAAGGAATCGAGGAGCGAGACGTCGACGCGGTGATTTTGGATTTGGCAGTTCCTTGGCTTGTTGTTTCACATGCTTACGAAGCGCTTAGACCATCAGGAATAATTGTTTCGTTTAGCCCAACCATCGATCAGGTAGTTAAGACAACCGAGGCGCTCAAAGAAAACGGGTTCGTATTTATTGAAACCATAGAGTGCTTGATGCGCGCCATGCAGGTTGAACGAGGAAAGACTCGACCACAAACGATTATGACGGGGCACACGGGCTATATTACGCATGCGCGGAAAATCCTTAAAATGCCGTCTCAACCTGCTGCGGAGCCCGCTAAAGAACAGCCTGTGAAAGAAGAGGAAAAGCAGGACTCGTCGGAGGAGCCGCCTATGATCAATTTGAGTTTTGTTTACCCTTAGGACCTTTAACTGTGGCGGATTCATACATGCTGAGTGTCCATAGGGCTTGTTTTAGTTGTTCGCCCCGTGTTAAGCCAAAGTAGAAACCTGCGATTCTTCCTACGTACGGGATAACTATGTGGTCAAGTGCTTTGTAGAGGAATGGGTTGCGAATGCGGTTTTCGAGAAAAGTTGGCTTCCATATGCGGACATTGTATTCCCAGCATTTGATAAAGAAGTCCCAGCGTATTTGCGAGAGTGAATCAAGTTCAGCGCCCTTCTGCTTCATTAGTACACAGTTCTCTAGAGGAACAAAGAATAGGGGTACGTAGAAGGCGTTGTAGTCTTTCAATTTATCCATTAACTCCAGAGTCTGTAGCACGTCTTCCTCTTTTTCGTCAGGTAACCCAATGATCAACGTTGCAAGTGGATACCAATTATTATCGTTGAGTATGCCAAATGCGTTTTCAACGATTTCCTGCCATTGCTCAGGCTTATACGGCAGCATCTTGCCAGCCATGTACTTCTTCATCAAGCGTGTGCTGCCAGTTTCAATTCCAGTTTCGGCTGTGATAATCGCTTTCTTGCCGAAGGAATACCAGCTGCGGTCAATGAGGACTTCCGCAAGTTCCTTAATCATTTGCGGATTGTTAACCGCTGGCGCCAAAGACATATGCGAAGCCTGAATACTCTTAACTCCGGGGTACTTGGCAACGTTCTTAACTAGATTTACAACAGCGTCTTTGTTCGGCACAAAATTTTTCTCTGCTCCGTAAAGGAACAGGTCCTCGGTGACGAGAGTTATATGGTCACTGCCCTCTGCTGTGGTCAATGCGACTTCATGCATGATTTTTTCAAACGGAACATCAATCTTATGCTGCATCGTAGGTGTACAGAACTGACAGTTTCTGCCGCAACCTTTTGAAATTTCCACAGCACCATGAATACCCGCATGCTTAGCTAGGGGCATTATTGCGTTGTAGTTCCAGTTACTGATTGATTCGTCAGCTTTAACAATGCGGGGAAGGGGTTTATCGTTAACTGCCTTCTTGAAGATGTCAACAATAGGTTCGGGTCTTCCGCCGAGTAGCACGCAGTCGACGCCGTAACTGTCAGATACGTGTTTGCGTTCCAATTGCCAAGCGCCAAAGCCTCCGACGATGATTTTCGGCTTGTACTTCTTGATGCTTGGGTGGGTGACTAGTTTCTGGAATTCAACGGCGTTCATGGGTTCGCCGCCGCCGATTATTGATGAGTACGTTTTGCTTACGTAGCCCATGCCTGTTGGATCCATGGAGGATATGCCGACCACCTTCGTTTCTGGACCTACGAAGTCTTCTAAATCGTCTGGGTGAACGACAACTACTTCTTTTTCTGTGAACCCGTTTTCCAGCAGCATCGCTTCTACTTTTCTTAAGCCGTAAGGAGCGAATCTTGCTCTTCCGTCTGGTTTCCGGTCAACTGGAGGATACAGGGTTTTTCTGACAAGTGTGAGGGGGAAAGGGCCTCTTGCAAACCCCGCCGTAAACGCTATGAAAGGATTATTGTAAAAGTCACTCATTTCTGTAGCTGACGCCGTTAAAACTATTTTTGCCCCTGAACCTGAAGCCAACACTTTATCTCCTTGTCGAATAGCATACAAGAATATCCCATAGTCCTTAAAAGAATTACTATTGCCTGCTTGGCAACACGCATGGATACCAGGAAAGCAAGCGCTAAGAACGTTCGGAAAAAAACAGTTTTTGGAAAATAAAACTAAAGCTTTTGCGATTAACAACGTGTTTTATTCTCGGCTCGAAAACTACTTGCTTGTGTTTAACGAAGGGTTTGGATAAATAGCGCTATTTTTCTATTACTTCTTCCTCTTTCGGTGGAATAACCATTAGCTCGATTTCATTTTGTTTTGATGGTGATTTGGTAACTGGTTTTCGCGCGTCCATTGTTTTCGACTGTTCTGAGCGTTGTCCTAAAATATAAAAGATCCATCCGACTGCGAAAACGATAACTAGTATGGGCGATAATAGAGCTATTGCGAGTTTGCTGCGTTTCTTTCTGTTGGTCTTAGTCATGTCGGCGCCAACTATAGTATTGTAACTCAATTCTTACTATATAAGTTTTATTGATTGACGATGTAATTGAAGAATGTTACTTATTGTTGCTTTTTGTAGCCACAATAGTTTAAGTATTTAATTTAACACACCTTTTGTGTTAAAGGTTAATTCCGATGGATTTTGCTGAAGCCTTAGAGTTTTCAAAGAAATTCCCCATTTATCGTCCAAGAATATTCAAAGGTTTTGTTGAATGGGGTATTTTTGATACTGAAACAGAAGGCTACGTAGTTTTCGCTGACACATTTTCAACTAAAGAATCAGGTCTTAACGAGTTGGAAGATTACGTTAAGAGTCATAAATTAAGAATCGATCACTGTACTGAACACTTAATGATTTACACGGCCTGTTGAATTCTTGGAGCGATCAAACCATCCTGTTTACCGTTGCACGTTTCACGGTTTTTCGAGCTTGCACTTGCTAGCCATTGTCATCTGAGTAAATTGACCATAGCCACAGCATCTATGAGAATAAACCTTAGTTGCTTTATTGAAAATAAATTTTTCAGACACCGGTCGTTACGTGCCGCCCAAACCTTTGTCGGAAGAAAAATGGAAGATGTTTCCCTCGGGGAGGAGGTTCAAGTGAACCTGTTCCAAATGTGGAACAGCTATGTTCCAAGATTAGACTAATATTCATCGAAACCAGCTTTAGGCTAGGCTTAACATGGACAAAGAGACGATAATGATGTTTGCGGATAAGCCTGCCCTAAGAAAGGTGTTTTCCGCATTTCTGGTAACAGTACTGCTATTTTCAGCGTTGTCAGGAGTAGCGTTTGCCGCCACAGAAGCGAAAGGGTCAGGCTCGTTGTCTTCACCTGTGGTGTTGAAGTCTAATTTACCTGGCGAGGTGGGTTACTCGGTTTTTCAGCTTTCCGACGGAAGTTTAGTTTTGAATACTTCTAACCAAACCTGCACTTTCTTGGTTAAACTTGACTCTTCAAATCATCTTTTGTGGATGCAGACGATTCGAATAGGTCAAGACGCAACAAATCTTACCCGTCTCTTGCCTACAAGCGGCGGCGGCTTCCTCTTGGCTGGACTTGTGAATAACGCGTGTACGTTGGTGAAAACCGATTCGAGAGGCAACATTCAATGGACTCAAATGTTCAGTTCAGAGGCTAAGGTAAATTATTTCATGGCGATTATCCAAACACATGACGGAGGTTTCGCCGCTGCGGATTTTGGAGAGAATGCTGTGGAAAGTTTAGGTTGGATTTGGTTTTTCAAAACTGATTCGTTGGGAAACATGGAGGTGAATGAAACACTTCAGGGAAAAGTAGCCGATTGCCCCTCCAGCCTTATTCAAACGTCTGACGGCGGATACATTTTATCCTGCACACCTTACTCCTTTGTTCCCAATCAGGGCTTCTTCTCTCTCACCAAAATGAATGCAGCCGGCACCGTGGTTTGGAATACAACTTACGGTGGCGAAGGCTTTTTCATCCAGCCTGAATGCAACGGGGCAATAGCTACGCAAGACGGGGGCTACTTACTGTTCGGTTATCTATGGGACAAATGTGCATGGATTGTAAAAACTGATGCTGCAGGCACGATGGAGTGGAACCAAACGTATGGTGCCAAAGACAGCTCAATAACGGGGGCAGTTGAAACCTCAAACGGAGGCTATTTGCTTTTGACTATTTCAAACCTAACAATTCCTGGATTAATGATGACTGACCAGGACGGCAACGAACTTTGGAACATGAGCCTCCCAAGAGTGACGCTGCCATGGGGGTTGGAGGCAAACTACGACTCCATTATATCCGTGAAAGGCGGCGGCTACGTCATGGTAGGATCAGAAAGTAACTCCGTTTGGCTTGCAAAACTTAACCTTCAAGACAACGGATCGATCACGTTACAGCTGCTGTCAATTCCTGTTGCAGTCCTTACTTTGGCTGCTACTGCGTTGCTACCGGTTGCCCTGAAGAAAACCGGGAAAAAAAACTCGTCTAATCTTAGTCAACAGTACATGTGTGCTGCTCGGTTGTTATTTTGCCAATGCGTATGATTGCTTTAACAGTTCCATTGCATAGCCCATTTGGTCTTGTTGCGTAATCTTGATTTCTTTCTCGTCTCCGTTTCCATCGTTGAAATACCATTTGTATGTTTTTTCTGTAATCCACTTTTGAGGATCAACAAGTGTTCTAATATTTACTCTTAATCTGACCGATACTCCATCTTTGCGAAGCGTTAGCACAGCAAACCTGTACTTTGATCCTGTCTGCCCCTTGAATAACTGAAAGTCATCTCCCCTTGGTTGAGTAGTTAAGTCGGAAAACTCGTTTACGATAGAAAGCATCAAGTCATCTACCAAGAGCTTAACCTGGTCATTGTTATCCTCCAACTTCTTTTTCCAACTCAACGGTAGCTTCAAGGATTCGCTTTTGTCTTTCTGGCTAATGGAATTCTGAGCCTCTAAAACTGTTTCAGACGTTTTTGTCGGAGTGCCCTGTTTTGTTTCTTGCAGAAGTTTTTGTAGGTCGATTTCTGCGTTGTAGAGTTCTTTCACAGCTTGCATTTTGCGTTTCAGTATGCTGTATTTGGTCACGCCGATTGTTTTGATGACTTCCTCGTTTCTTATTGGAGTACCATGCAGCTTCTCGTTGTAGGTGAATCGGTAGGCTTGGCAATCCATCCGACACTTTTCAGAGTGTTCTTTCCAGTGAACTTTGCCGCCCTTTTCATTTTTCTCAAGAATGTAACCGAGGAAACCCCCATTCTTCGATGCATAATCTATATCAGTTGCAACAAAAACAATTTCAGAAACAGCACCGCCCTGCGCAGTTTCCCAAGTAACATCGAAAACACCGAGCTCCCCAATCAACTCCATCACTTTTGCCCCATTCATTGCCAAAATCCATCCTTTTCGCATTTTAGATTTTTCGTTGCATCTTACCCATGTTAGACCGCTATAAACGTTACTGTAACCAAAAGGTGCTATAGCAGGGTTTCAAACTGTGATAATTTCGGCGAATTTTTTGTTTGTGTTTTGGGGTGCTTTCTTGGAATGGGGCTGGAGTCAGCTGTAGGTTGAGTCTTTATTTGACATAATTTGACATAATTTGACATAATTTGACAATTTTAGACGAAATTAGACATTATTAGACAATCCTCAGAACTGAAAGGTGGTCTTTAGAGGCAAGCCGCAGAAAGAGGAAAGAGTTCGGTTGAAAAAAAGTTCTTTGTGTTTTTGGGTTGCTTTTTTGAAACAGTGACTGAACCAGTTGCAACTATAAGCTAGAAAAAGCTAAATTACGCTATAATAAGCTATATTAAGCTAAAATAAGCTAAAAAACGCTATAGTAAGCTAGAAAAGTCAAAGAGAGATCAACCTAACATGCCTCTGGATCAAACAGTAACCTTCAAAACGCCTCTACGCAAAAGCAGTCGCATAAGTGTGCCAAGAGTCATACGGGGACAGTTCAAGCTTGAACCAACTCAAATCTTAAAAGTCACAATCACCCTTGCAGACACATTAGGTAACAAGGACAGCTTTTTCGGCAAAATGCGAAAAGACGGATACATCACAGTTCCACCTGTGTCAATCTTAATGATAAAAGAAGACCGGCAAAGCCTAGAAAACCGCATCATAGAAATCATCCTTGAACCGGCATAAACTGAACCGTCAGAAAACCGAGACACTGCCTTCGCTCAGATATCATAGTGGTTTCTTTAGAGCTATAAACTGTTCATACGTCAGCAAATCCGGGATTTCCCTGCGGTTCATCTCTAAATCCGCTTTGTATCCGTAGGTGTTGATCCAATTGATCATTTTTTCAAAGTCGCCGGAAACGAAAGTTGAAGGAGCCGCAGGAGCAGGTTGAGGTGGCGGTTGGAGATCCATAGGGGTTTTCCCGTATACTTTCTGGTAGGCAGTCATCATTTTGGTGAAGTCAACCTCATCACCCGCAATTTCCACGGCTTTACCAAGAAACCTCTCATGATTCAAAAACATATGTGCAACCCATTTGCCAATATCCTGCACCGCAATCATCTGGAGGGGTTTCATGTTTTCGCCGCGCATCCTTGAAAACATGCCAAAACGCATGTTCGCAGGCGACTCCATCAAATTCGTCATAAAAGTCGTAGGACGCACAACACTGAAGGGCAACTCAAGCATTCGGATATGCTGTTCAACATGCCATTTACTTTCAAAATGAGGAATTCCAGTGTTACGTTCGGCGCCTCCAACAGAAGAGTAAATGAAATGCTGCACCGCCGCTTCTTTTGCGGCGTCAGCAACGCGTTTACCTCGCTCTTCCTCCTTTTGGACACCTGCATCCATAAAATTCAGCATACTAAAAACGCCATATGTCCCATCCATCGAATGAATGAGACTACCATAATCATCCAGATCGGCTAGAACCATTTCTACACCGCGCTTCCTCAGGGCCTGCGCCTCATCGCTGCCCATGTTGCGAACCAATGCACGCACTGAGAAATCAGTTCTAAGCAACGCCTCAACAACTGCTCCGCCCTGATGACCCGTGGCGCCCACAACAAGAATAGTTTTCCCCATAACAATCACTCAGTTCAATAACAAAATAACTCGATTTCTAAACTAGAAGAAAACAAAAATAAACATATAAGCCTTTAGAATGGGCTTTTTTAGTGAACTCGCTAAACACAGGATATGAGCCTTTTTGTTTAACTTTCTTGTTATATTGCGATAATTCTGGAAATAGCGCAAACAGTAAAAAGGCATGGTAAATTATAAATTTAAATGTAAATTAGCGGCTTTGAAATATAAATTTGCCTTATTACCCACTTTGAATGATGCTACGCATGGTGCTGCAAAGGAATGGCAACTGCCAGTTTCAAGGTGCCTTACTTCCTAAAACCGAGAGTTGCGAGGGAACGCTGAAAGCTGATGCTTACGGTTTTTATGATGATTGGGATTGGACACCTGAGCTAATCGCCAAAATGCGTGCTGCCACAATGCCACGTTCAACCAATGCACCTAAATTTCTTCCTGAAACGCAAAAAGTAATTCCATGCCAAGGCGTTGAAACCGATGAGGAATTTTATGAGAATTGGAAACCCCAAACATGGTGGCATGACATTTCCAAATAAGCAATTTTCGATTTGTTTTTTCTTTCAAAAGTTACTGGCATAAACAGCTTAATCGTTTCAAGTCTCAATGAACAAGAAGCAAGCAGAAAAACATATAAATAGATTAATTTTCGCGGTTTTAACTGGATTATTAAGTATGCAGAAAATTTGACGGCGAAAAGAGAGCTTCCAACAGCAAGAAACCCCTTTTTATAACCAATTCATAGCTCGATTTAGGGAAGAATATATGTGGAAAGGCTAACCCACCTTTTGAGCAATAGAAAAAGCCTAATTTTTATATTATATATAGTGCTTGCAATGTTATTAGAAAAACGACTAAACCTGAGAAAAGCAGAGGGAGACTGCTTAAAAGTTTCTGTATCTACCGTTTAATTTGGCTTAAAGCTTTAGACATCAATCTTTCTATTTCCTGAGTAGCAAATCCCATTTCTTCTAAGAGACAGGTCATTACCAATACTTTGAGCTTCAGAACTAAATAAAACAAATCAAAGCCCATTGCAGTATTTGGCTTTATATCATCGAAATGTGTCCAATAATTTCTTGTATTAACGGTTACGTCTACGAAAGAATCTTTTGTACCCAACTTATCCGAAATTGCAGTCGGACATTCATTACATATATCTCTAAGTCTTTTTCGGAAGGTTGGTTCATTGCTATAAGTTAGCTTGCTCTCTAGCCACTCTTTATGTTTGATAGGGGTTTTCTTAAGAATCATTTGAATTCGTTTCTCATGTTGCTTTTTTGAAACTTCAAGGTTTTTCTTTGTTCTTCGGTGATAAGACTCTAAGGCTTGGGTGAGATTCAATAGTTCATTATTCAAGTACATTCCCTTTTGATATAACGTTGAGAAGTACAAGTCACAGACAGGTTCTAAAATATCAGTTTTTTCAAACCAATTTTTGACAATTCTCTTTTTACGAATAATTTCTTTTAATGTAAAGAGCATATCGAATGTTGATAAAGTGCTTAATTCGGGCGATTTGTAAAACGACTGTATGAAAACAATCTTGATTGGCAGATAAAATACTGCTCCGTCGCCTAAGTCATCTTTTTCTGATTCACTTTGCCCTTCAACGACTGCTGGATATGTTGGTTCTGACATTGCCAAAGTTAAGAAATTTTGCATAATTCGTATGACCTTTAAAAAATCATCAAGGTTTTTAGAGATTGAGGGAGTAAAAGTCAGCCAAGCATTCTGCTCAATGGAAGCTTCAGTTTGAGGATGCGTTAAAGCAGGATAAGAAGCACTAAAGCTTACACTAATTTGAAAGTCGTCACCCGTTTTTAGAGCAATCTTTTTTGGCAAACGATATTTAATTAAATATGTGTCTTTTTGGTATGGAGCTATTTTAAACCCTGAAATATCCGCCCACTTTTCTAAATTGAGATAGCGAACGTATAAGCTTTTGAAAGTGATATCTTGAACCTTATTAAAATGTGTTCCAACAAATACAAAGCGCGAAATAACTTCAAATTCTTCCGTGCAAGCTCCTTTGTTAACAATATGTCTATGGATATTTGTTAGTAAGCATTTATAAAGCGTTATTTTTTTGCCATCGGCAGAAGAACCTACGATTAAATCAGTTTTTCGGTCAGGTAATTGTAAAGTATTCATTCCAAAAACAAGAAGATAAAGTTTAATGCCACCTTCAGGTGAAACAGTCAATTTACCTCTAAATTTTTGGTTCGGTTTTTCGGGAAGCCACCAATCGCCTTCATATTCAAAGTTCTCAGCCGTTCTTATCCTTCCGTTTATTCATACAATCTCTCACCCACTTACCTGTTGCAATTGGTTATGATTATATGAGCATTTAACTTTTGAGCCAATGTAAAAACATTTCAAAGCGGGAATAACATTAAGCGCCTTCGGCGCACGGCTTCTTTAAAATAATAAAAAAGATGACCCATTTAAAAATTTTAAAGCCGTTTTATTCTTTTTTTGATTAAGTAAGCCCAAACACCGAATATAAATTAAGCCGTTTCTGGATTCTCTTAGTTAGATTCTGTTAGCCTCCATTATTCTCTTATTTTAAGAAGCTTCAGGGTCGGTCCATCAAACTCCTTATCGCTACCAACGACAAGTGTAGATTTTTGTTTTTCAGCAGTTGCCACGGCAAATGCGTCGGCTAAAGATAGCGAATGTTGGGTCTTGATTTTAGCTGCATTGCGCCATAATTCATCGTCTTCCACTGGTAGAATGGTTATGCCGAGATGGATTAGATCGCGGCAAGTATCATCAGCCTGCGAAGGATTTAAGCGATATAAAATATAGTAGATTTCGGCCAGGTTAATCACATTTATGAAGCCGTCTATTTCTTTTCGTTGAATCTTAGCTAAGCAATCGCTGATGATTTCCCCGCCAGTTTCGCCCAGAAAGAAGGCTAAGAGAGGCTCGGAATTAAATGTTAGACGTTCTGGCGCGTTTCATCAGCTCGCTGTCTTTTGAAAACTCTTCTTTTCGGGCTTCCTTGAGCAACTGCCGGGCTGTCTTGCCTTTGGCGAATTGCTTGTAGGAGCCAAACAACTCATCGGGGGTAGGCACTGCCTTCAAGAGGAGGCGCATTCGTTTTCTTCGAAGATTACCTTGTCTTTGATGTGGTATTTTGTCCTAAGTCGCTTAGGTATAGTCGCTTGGCCTTTCTTCGTAACGGAGACAACTTCGTTCAAGTCTAGCACCTGAGTAATACCATTGCGAAAAGTAATTCTTAAGGATATTGCCTTACCTATAACGCACGTCATTACTTCCCATCTTTGCAATACAAATCATATTTTCCTTTCTACCAAGCCACGCTATGGGGTTTGTTTAAGGATTTCGAAGAGCTTTTCAAGAAAGGTCGCCGATGTTGTGCAAGAGTAGTCCAAACACTGTGAATGAGTTTGCATGCAACACTGACAAGAAGGCTTCGTAATATAGAAACAAGTAAAAATCTTATATTGTTTCTAACCGAGTAATATTTATGAATATAACGCTCATAGGGATGTCCGGCGTTGGAAAAAGCCGCATAGGAAGGGAACTCGCGGCCAAAGTGGGCTACAACTTCATAGACATCGACGAGATAATTGAGAGAAGCAGCGGCAAGAAGCTGC
>Ga0074045_10001693_pt1 | contig 21029 bp, 20 predicted proteins | sample BogForMeECP23OM2_FD_94442 | JGI IMG/M metagenome (GOLD analysis project Ga0074045, IMG submission 94442) | Bog forest soil microbial communities from Calvert Island, British Columbia, Canada - Bog Forest MetaG ECP23OM2 | ecosystem: Environmental > Terrestrial > Soil > Wetlands ...
AATTTACTATAATCTAACGAATTTATCAAGAATTTTGATGTTTTTGATTTTTTTTCCTGTCACATATTATAAAAACGGGCAGCCAACCCGGCCGCCCTTCAAAATACTCATCGCTTTATATTATCCTGACAATGCTTTCTTCTGCACAAATTTCTTTTCCTAACCCTACTGCCTATCTTCTGTCTGCTTTTTTACTGTTTCATCGCTGACAAAAACCCTGCTGAATTCCACCAAGAGCGACAGCATCCAGCGCATTGTCGTACGCAAGTGTTCATGTTCAATCCGCGACCGGTGGGCTACATTGAGTGAAACTCCCCGCCCCAAGGGGACGGGGGGGCATCTTTAGCGCAGCTTGCTAGAACATAAGCTGCACAGACCCATGAACATGGGCCTCAGCGGATAAGGTGGACATCCAGACCCCCTTATTAACCCCTGGGCAAGGATGACATTCATCCCCGCGGCAAGCCGACGGAGGATTCTGTCATGAGTTACTAAAAAAATTAGATATATGCAAAACTTTTCTTAAATTACTGCCCATGCTTCTCCGCCACCTGAATTCTGACCATGGCCCTGAGAAGCTCAATACGAGCTTTCTCATTGTCTTTTTCGTCAAGCTTCCCACTTAGAGCCTTCTCCGCGCGCTCTTTCATAAGTTTGGCTTCGGCAAGATCGATTTCGGATGCGCGGTCTGCGCCCTCTGCCAGAACAACGACCCGGTTCGGCCCCACCTCAGCATAGCCCCAGTCTACAGCAAGATGATACCACTGCGTTCCTTCCTGATAGGAAAGCATGCCTACCTTGAGCGTAGTCAAAAACGGTGCATGGCCCGGAAGTACACCGAACTCGCCCTCGCTGCCCGGCGCAATCACTTCGTTTACATGCTCCGAGCGCACCACCTGGCGGCTCGGCGCGACGATTTCGAGGAGCATTTTCCCTTTTTCAGCAGCCATTTTCTTTTTCCAATCTTCGGCGCACAATTTCTTTCAGTCAATAATTATTGGGATGCACAATAACACTATGCCGCATGCTGGTTTTTTGTCAAGCATCGTGCATTAGTGATCATCTTTCCCATTTTACTATCGTTTGTAGTCCAGCTTCTCCGCTTTTTCAAACACTTCCTCAATAGGCCCGACCATGTAAAACGCTTGCTCGGGGATGTCATCCATCTTGCCGTCCACGACTTCCTTGAATCCCTTGATCGTCTCCTTGAGCGGTACGTACTTTCCTGGTGTCCCCGTAAACGCTTCTGCCACTTGGAACGGTTGCGACAGGAAGCGTTGGATCTTTCGAGCCCGTGAGACGGCGAGCTTGTCTTCATCCGAGAGCTCGTCCATGCCGAGAATGGCGATGATATCCTGGAGTTCCTTGTACCGCTGAAGTACGAGCTGCACCCGGCGCGCAACGGCGTAATGCTCTTCTCCGATCACATGAGGATCCATGATGCGGGAGGTGGAATCGAGTGGGTCCACCGCTGGATAGATGCCGATCTCCACAATCTGCCGGGAGAGCACTGTGGTGGCATCGAGGTGCGCAAAGGCTGTTGCCGGAGCCGGGTCGGTAAGGTCATCAGCAGGCACATAAATGGCCTGCACCGAGGTGATAGAGCCTTTCTTCGTGGAGGTGATGCGTTCCTGCAGCGCACCCATCTCCGTACCAAGCGTCGGCTGATAGCCGACGGCCGACGGCATGCGCCCGAGGAGCGCCGACACTTCGGATCCCGCCTGCGTGAACCGGAATATATTGTCGATGAAAAGGAGCACATCCTGTCCCAAGGCGTCACGGAAGTACTCGGCGACCGTGAGGGCAGAAAGTCCCACACGGAGCCGTGCTCCAGGTGGCTCGTTCATCTGGCCATAGATCAGGGCAGTCCTGTTGATGACACCTGATTCCTTCATCTCGGTCCAGAGGTCGTTTCCTTCACGTGTACGCTCACCCACGCCGGCAAATACAGAGTAGCCGCCGTGCTGTTTTGCCACGTTGTTGATAAGCTCCATAATAAGAACGGTCTTGCCCACGCCGGCACCGCCGAAGAGCCCTGTCTTTCCTCCCTTGGTATACGGTGCCAGAAGGTCGACGACCTTGATGCCGGTTTCAAAGAGCTGCTTCGTGGGGTCCAGTTCTTCGAGCTGAGGGGCAGACCGATGGATAGGCAGCGTATCCTTGGTCTTGATCGGCCCCATCTCATCGACGGGCTCTCCTATCACATTTAAAATGCGCCCGAGCACCTCCTTGCCCACAGGCATGGAGATGGGCTTGCCGGTATCCTTAACCGCCATACCACGCCGGAGACCGTCGGTAGACGACATGGACACGGTACGAACCCGGTTCTCACCAAGATGCTGTGCCACCTCAAGCGTCAGATGCGTTTCCGGCGTGCCGAAATTCTTGTCTGCTGCCTGGTCGATTCTGAGTGCGCTCATCAGATGGGGAAGGTTGCCGGCGGGAAACTCACAGTCCACCACCGCACCCATCACCTGAACAATTTTCCCTGTGCTCATTCAAACCCCCTGTTGCAATATTCTCTGAATATTGAATCGTAAATTTAAGATTGAAAACTTCACTGTGTTGGGGTAATTTGCAATTTAAAATATTCAATACTCAATTTTCATTTATTTTTCACTTTAGCGCTTCCGCTCCTCCCACTATCTCTGAAATTTCTTTTGTAATAGTAGCCTGGCGCTGTTTGTTAAACTTGAGCGTCAGTTTCTCAATCATGTCTTTTGCGTTTCGTGTAGCAGAATCCATGGCTGTCATCCGGGCCCCCATCTCGCTCGCCTGGCTTTCCAGTAATGCACGATAGACCTGCACTTCAATATGTTTAGGCAGCAGGGAACTTAAAATTTCTTCTTCCGACGGCTCGTAGAGATAATCAACAGCACCCATGAACGGGTCCGGCTCGGACGGCGGTTCCATGGGCAGAAGCTGTTCGAGCGTTACCCGCTGCTGCATCACGCTCTTAAATTCATTATAGAGCATGTAGACTTCATCGGCCTCTTCAGCGATAAACCGGTCAACAATATGCTTGCCGATATCAGCCGCTTTCTCGTAACTGATCATACCGAGCTCGGTCCACACCCTTCCCACGGTATACATTGATCGCCGGCGAAAGAAATCTCTTCCTTTCCGGCCTACGACATTGACCGACACATCCTTATTCTTCGCTGCGAACTGCAGGATGGCTCCGGCGGCCTTACGCAAAATGTTGGTATTGTAGGCGCCGCAAAGCCCGCGGTCCGAGGTGAGAACCAGAAGTTTTACTTTTTTCGGGTCGCGTTTTGCCAGGAGCGGATGCTGCACTCGCGGTGTGCGGGCAGCTAGGCTCGCAATCACTTGGAGCATTTTGCGCGAGTAAGGCCGAGCCGCAATCACACGGTCCTGGGCGCGGCGAAGCTTGGCGGCAGCCACCATCTTCATGGCTTTGGTAATCTGCTGCGTCTTCTTGACGCTCGTGATTTTTCTTTTTATGTCTCGTAAGCTGGGCATGTATTACCTAACTTAAGTTTCGCATTTCGGGTTAGAAGTCCGCTTTAAACTTCAGACTCGAAACTATAAACGTTAGACCGTTTATGCCGTAAACGTCTTCTTAAATTCTTCAATGACCGCTTTTGTGCGCGCCTTAAGGTCGTCATCGATTTGCTTCTTGGCTGCAATCTCGCTCAACAGTGCGGGATATTTGCTCGTCGCGAACCGAAGGATCTCCTGCTCGAATTTCTTTACTGCAGCCACCGGGACATCATCCACATAGCCGTTGGTCCCGGTAAATATCACAAAAATCTGCTGTTCCACGGGAAGCGGTGAGTATTGGTCTTGCTTCAGGAGTTCGACCATGCGCTGCCCACGATTCAACTGTGCCACAGTGGCCTTGTCCAGGTCGCTGCCGAACTGGGCAAAAGCCGCGAGTTCACGGTACTGTGCCAGTTCGAGACGGAGCGTACCCGCCACCTGCTTCATGGCCTTGACCTGGGCGCTGCCGCCCACGCGAGACACCGAGATCCCGACGTTGATGGCGGGCCGAACGCCGGAGTAGAAGAGATCGGTTTCTAGAAATATCTGGCCGTCGGTGATGGAAATCACGTTTGTTGGAATGTAAGCGGACACATCTCCGGCCTGCGTCTCGATGATCGGAAGCGCAGTAAGAGATCCACCGCCCATTTTATCAGACAGCTTGGCAGCACGCTCAAGCAGACGTGAGTGAAGATAGAACACATCGCCGGGATATGCCTCTCTGCCCGGAGGCCGGCGCAGGAGAAGAGAAAGCTGCCGATAGGCGGTTGCATGTTTTGAGAGGTCGTCGTACACAATCAGCGCGTGCCTGCCGCTATCCCGGAAATGCTCGCCAGTCGTGCAACCCGCGTAGGGAGCTATGAACTGGAGCGGGGCAGGATCGGACGCGGTTGCCGATACGATGATCGTATATTCCATGGCCCCGTGTTCCTCGAGGGTCTTGATTACCTGCGCCACGGTGGACCGCTTCTGACCTACGGCCACGTAGATGCAGATGACATTCTGTCCCTTCTGGTTGATAATGGCGTCGATGGCAACGGCGGTTTTTCCGGTCTGGCGGTCGCCGATGATCAGTTCGCGCTGACCGCGGCCGATCGGAATCATGGCGTCGATGGCCTTCAGTCCGGTCTGGAGCGGCTCGCGCACCGACTGGCGCTTCACGATGCCCGGCGCGATCACCTCGATCTTGCGGAACTCCTTTGAGGTGATCGGGCCTTTACCGTCAATCGGTTGGCCGATGCCGTCCACCACGCGTCCCACGATTGCATCGCCCACGGGGACCTCGGCGATCCTCTTGGTACGCTTTACAATATCGCCTTCACGGATCCGCGAATCATCACCCATGAGTACAGCCCCCACACTCTCTTCTTCGAGGTTCAGCGCCATGCCCATAACGCCTCCCGGGAACTCCAGAAGTTCGCCCGACATGACGTTATCAAGCCCATAGACCTTGGCAATACCATCGCCAACGGTGATCACGGTACCAACTTCGGCGACCTCTACGGTCTTTTCAAAATCGGTTATTTTCTTTTTTATGATCTGACTGATTTCCTGCGCCTTCATCTGCATCGCTTACTCCTTATAAAGTCAGTAGCCAGTATAACAGCAAAACTCTCCCGTCTGTCCCCGATATTCTTACGTTATTTAATCAGTTTCTCCCGCATCTTGTCTATCTGGTTCTTGATTGACCCGTCGTATACAACACTTCCGATTTGTGCTTTCGCGCCGCCGATGAGGGATGCATCTTCCTGTACGTCAAGGTCCACTTCTTTACCTATCAGTCTTTCGAGCGTCTTCTTGATGCTAATCAAATCGCGGGAGCTCATGGACACCGCCGTCGTAAGTCGACCCACGGCACGATTCTGGCGCTCGGCAAGAAGAGACTGGAATGCGTCATGTACTTCGTTAAGATACCTGATCCTGCCGGACTTCGCCAGATATTCCAAAAACCGCAGTGTACTCTGTTGCAGTTTCAGTTTTTTGGCTAGTTCCTTGATAACCGATTTTTTGTTCTCAGAAGTAAAAACAGGACTCGTGAAAAGTTTCTGCATAGCCGGCAGGGTATCAACGGCTTCGGCAAAAGCAGATAGATCAGATGTGGTCTTGCTGATATTTTTTTTCTCCTCAGCAAGTTCCATGAGGGCTTTTGCGTATCTGGCTGCAATTGTTCGGATCAACGCTTTCCCCCAACGTTGGTAATATATTCTTTGACAATGCGTTTCTGGTCTTTGTCGCAGATATTCTTTTTGATCCTGTCTTCTGCGAGATCCACCGAAAGAAGCGACACCTCAGTTGCCAGCGCAGACTTGGCTTTACGGACTTCCATCTCAATCCCCTGCATGACCTGGTTTTGAATGTTCTGCACCATTCTTTTTCCTTCTTCTTCCAAATTTGTTCTGTCTTTTTCGCCACGTGCCTGAGCCTCGGCAATCATCCTGTTCATCTCTGCCTCTAGCTCCTTTATCTTTTTTCCCATCTCTGCAAGGTCAAAAACTGCACGCTCCCTGGCATCTTTTGATTCCTGCATAGCCTTAGCAATATCAAGAGTGCGGTTCTTAAAAAAATCCTGAACAAGTGGGAACTTCCACCCAGCATAAATTAGGCAACCTACAATGATAATAAAATTAACCAGCCTTGGCAGCCAGTCTCCCATGAACGTTATCTGGTCATTACCGCTATGTCCCGCCTCTTCTGCGAGTGCTATGGTGGTATTCAATATGTTGAGCAGAACGAAGGCGAGCACGAAGATCTTTTTTTTGACCGTGCGACTCACGTTATACCGCCCTTCCGAGCAGCTTGGAGCTTATTTCCTGTGATAGCTTTTCTGCTTCTTTCTTGAGTTCGGCCCTGGCGGCACCCGATGCAGTCGCAATCTCAATGCGTGCTTTATCCAGCAATTCGCTAGCCGTCGCTCGTTCCGCGGTGATCATGTCCCTCTGAACATCAAGGCCCTGCTGGAAAAGTGAGTTGTACGTCGATGTTGCTTTCTGTTTTGCTTCGGCCAGAGAAGTATTATATTGTTCCAACAGATCCTGCACGCGTTTCTGTGCGGTTTTTGCATCTCTAATCGCGGCGTTAATGTCCTGCTCTCGTTCCTGCATGATCTGTCTAATGGGCTTGAAAAGAATAAAATGGAGCGCAACGAGCAACAGAAGGAAATTAACAAGCTGAATAAAAAGTAAACTGTTAATATTTATCATGACCACGGTCGCCTCTTTAGGGGAAAAATCGACTTTTGGCTGATCGGAAAGCTAAAATAACCCTCAAAATTTTACAAATTACCATAACGTACTGACATTGTCAATAATATTCGGCGTGAACCGAGAATTTCAATTTGTTGTTTGTTGTTTCTTTTCCCGTCTTCTTTTTATCCTGTATGTTATCTGTCCTCGGGGAGGCAAACCGTGCATGCTCATTTCTGCTTTTTCATTTTTAATCAATCTGCCTCAGTGGCATCACAAGAATTTTATTCATTCTCTCGGCCGGGTTATGCTATACTTCCATTTATGCAGCAGACCAGCCCGCACAAGCCAATCATTGCGAAAGAGAACACTGCAGTTAAATATCTGCGTTCGCTGTTCGACTCAAAAACCCGGAAAAAGGAACGCGCCTTCCTTATAGAAGGCACAAAAATAGTTGAGGACGCGCTGAGAGATGACCTCAACGTTGCTATGGTTGTAGCCACACCGGACCTTGTCCGGCACCACGGCAAAGGCATCTTGAAGCAGGCCGAGAGCAGATCCGTCAAAATTCTCTGGATATCCCGGCAGCTGATGGATGCCATATCCGAGAGTAAAACTCCTCAACCGGTAATGGCAGTAGCGAGGATGAAACAGTTTTCCGGAGATGATCTCTTAGATAATAATGCAGGGCTCATTATCATCGCTCATCAACTTCAGGACCCCGGCAATCTTGGTTCCATCATCAGGACCGCAGAGGCTGTTGGAGCATCAGGCGTGGCAATTACTTCGAATACGGTTGACCCGTTTAATGCAAAAACCATTCGTGCCTCTATGGGAAGCATATTACGACTTCCGCTCGTGCATATCGGAGACGGTGCCGCATTTATTAAGGCAAGCAGGCAGAAGAAATTTCAAACGGTTGCTACGATGGTAACGGGCAAGCAAACGCATTTCGAGGTTGATCTAACAAAACCTTCAGTGGTGGTCTTGGGGCAGGAAGGGGCAGGTCTGCCGCAGGATATCTCGACTGATATTGATCTTTTTGTCCGCATTCCTATGTCTGAGAATATCGATTCTTTGAATGTGTCCGTCGCCGCAGCCGTGGTTCTCTACGAAGCAATGAGGCAGCGATTCTATAAATAGCTTGAGGATATTGCAGTGTGAATAAGAACGCGACCCACCTTTCCCAAGCACTTTTAGCCCAGATGAGTCGCCGTGCAGGTGGACAATGCGCCGCACCGTTGCAGTCTAATGCCGGTGCCCGGGAATTGGGACGATGTATGGAGCCTTTTGAACGTGAAAAAGAGATTCGCGGAATGGGCCACGTCAAAACCGGGACCATCGTCCTTTACAAAATAAACCGGCCGGTCTCCCTGTGCAAGAACACCAAATTCGATTTTACGCGCGGGGATGAGCGGTGGTAAATTTTGTCGCATTTCCGATCACGTTCTCCGTAGCTATCTTAATCAACCAACTGTCGCCTTCCGCCCTCACACGCGGTGCGATGATGAATTCGATACTGCAGTTGGTGCTGACTTTTGCAGCATCGTCTACGGCCGTGTGTACCAGTGCTCTTTGATTAACATAGCGTTTTGATATTTCGCCTGCGCCGCCCGGAGCGGTTCAGCAGAACGTCAATAAGCTGAAACATTTTTTTGACCGCCGAACTGATACTCATGAGGCAATCCTTGCCTACGTCGTCCAATCTTGACACCTAATCTTCCCTTAGTGTAGCGCCAAAGCAATTGATGCTGCACAGCGCCGCTTTCAAGTCGTGTGAAGGCGACAGAAGAACTTAACGCCTCCCATTCCCGATTTGCAGGTTCGAGCTGGACTGTGTGGCATTGTATTTTTTTTTCTGTTTTTTGGTTGGTAATATCTTCAATAATATTCAGTACGAAATTCCGGCCTTTTAGCGAAGAGGGTTTGATGTAACATGAAGTGTATTTTTTGCGCCTTTGATCAGCAGCACCTTCGTGACTTCCCGCTATACATTCTCGCCATCTAAGGCATTTTGTGAAGAACCCTGCGCCAAGAGCGCAGGGCGTCTAAAATTGAAATATTTTTTATGTTGCCAATTCATCCCTGTGTCGAGAGCACGGGGAGTTCTTGGCGTTCATTAAAGGGTTCCTGATAAATACGGTCCTTGCACTGCTCTGCACGCCCGTACCTTGCCTGCGTTTCGGTGGCATGAATGCATTGCAATACTTCCCGGTCCGGCTTCTGCAAAACCGTCTCGCTGTTAACACTCAAAACGTCAACATTGCAAAATTCAGATGAAAGATCCGCATATCTCCGTCGGCTGTGAACCTGGGCGAAGAAATTGCATCAAATTCATATTTGAAAAAAATCGGCTTTATCGATTAATATTACGCTTTTTTAATTGCCGTTTAGGGAAGCTCTGGAAGCGTTCTTTCTCACTTGTCAAATATCGTTTCGGAATACGCACCAAGTGAGCGTTTATAGTTCTGTTCTTTTTTGACAAAGGTCTCGATTGAAGATTTGTCGCTTGGGGTAAGATCTGCAAATTTGATTCCATACAGGCAGACGTTTGCTGCGATCGTCTGTGGAATGATCCGTTCAACAGTGCCGTGTGCGCTAATCTGGGTTCCGTCTGGGAGATAGAACGAAAAGGCGAGCAGATCGTCCAGCGTTAGCATTTCCTCCACCCTGATCTCCGCCGTGATAAGCATCCCCGTGGCGCTGATATTATCCGTCCGGTACAGGAAGGGCTTATTTTTAAACTTGCCTTCTACGGAAACTTTGAGCGTAACCCGATAGGCTTGCCTCTGCGCAATATCCAAGAGTTGTTGCATCTTCGCATGGAGCTGGGCCGTATCTAGGGGAAGGGTAAGAACCGCATTTACACCGCACCGCGTGCATCGTGCAAGGTGCATCGGCGTGTTCTCGCAGATGATGACAGTTGAGACGCCCCGCAGTTCCTTGTGCTGCCTGATGTTATCGAACAGCTCCTCGCTCGTAAGACCGGGCAAGTCAATTTTCGTAATAATAAGATCAACCTTTTCTTTGCTGTGGATTTTCAAGATCTCATCGTTCGTGGCCGCCGAAAAAAGCAAAATGCTTGACCGACTGAGGGAACTGTTGTTACTCATGCACTGGCTTTTCAGCTCGTTTGCTATTAATACTTTTTTCATAATCGGTCTCGCTCCTTTCGGTTCAAGCTACCGAGCCTAAGATTGTCCTCGAATCAAGGCAAGCCAATATTTCCAGACGCGGTCGTCCGGTGGAGCAAAAAAGCGGCTACCATCGTTACCGTGTGTTATTATATCACAAGATGATTGTTTATCTATCGGGTTACTCATATTATTTTGCTTACCGACTATTAATTTCGTTTTTAAAAACCTCTTTGATTTTCTTAGGAATGTATGGCGACCGCATTTAGTATTATGCCCAACTTGTTAATCCATCAAGCACAATTAGTGTCACTCAAAATCTCTCTCTCAGATTATTTATAGATTATTTGCATTATAGATTATTTGCATAGCATTATACAATACATCGTGCTATACTTTATAAAAATATCGGAAAAAGGGGGCTTCTCATGCACACAGCGAAACGAAAAATAAAGCTGTACACACTCAGCACCTGCTCCCACTGCCTTCGCACGAAGCGGTTTTTTAAGGACAACGGTATCGAACCGGAATGCCAGGACGTGGACCTGCTCACCGGGGAAGAACGTGAGCGCATCATGGATGAAATAAGGAAACTAAACCCCGATTGTACCTTTCCAACAATCTGTATCGACGAGGTCGTTATCGTAGGCTTCAATGAGGAAAAACTCCGCAAAGCATTGCAGATGCCATGACACCTGATAAACTTTATGATATTTTGTCCAAATATGCAGTGTCCCAGGGCATACGCCTGAACAAAGATAGACCCTTTGTGATGGATGTTCTTCAAGGCCTGCTTATCAACGAAACCCGTTTCGGTTATCGGTCCTGCCCCTGCCGTCTGGCGTGGGGCGTAAAGGAAAAAGACACCGATATAATCTGCCCCTGCGTGTATCGAGACCCTGACATCAAGGAGTACGGGAGTTGCTACTGCGAGCTCTATGTATCTTCAGACTGGAACGAGGGCCGCAGGGAACACAAACAGGTACCCGAACGAAGGCCAAAAGAAAAACGAAAAATATGAAGAAAAATGTATGAGCTGAAATCAGCACCGTCTTTTAATCTTAGGGTCGTAATCCTGAGTATATTCATGCCGGTAACGTTCAAAATCCATTCACGTTCATCGATCATCCCGAAAAACTGGTTCTGCGTTTCGTATTCCGTGCTACATGGAATTACCCCTTTCTTTCCTAATTACTGTTTTTAACCGAGGATATCTACCGTGAGTTTCCTTATCGGTCTGTCTGCGGGAGTTTTCGGGGGTCTTATCGGTGGCGGTGGCGGAGTCATCATGATTCCCCTCATGGTCAGCATTCTCAAACTGGACCAGCACACTGCTCACGGCATCAGTCTCGTGGCCCTCGTCTTCACGGGAATCGTCGGCGCCTCCACCTATGCCTACAATGGATCCGTTGATGTGTCTGCATCACTTTTCATGGCAACCACCGCAATCATTACCGCCCATTTCGGTGCTCACTTTGCTAATTCTCTCTCAGAATGGAAGTTGAAGCGATCTTTCGGCGGATACCTGATTTTTGTATCGATTACCCTCCTGTTTAAATCCTACTTGTCCCAGCTGCATGCTCCGTTCACAGGCTGGATGAAGATTGTGCTCCTGCTGGTCACCGGCGCATTCACGGGTTTCCTGTCGGGTATGATGGGCGTCGGTGGAGGGGCAATAATGATTCCCATGATGGTCTTGTTTGCGGGCTTCGGTCAGCACCTGGCGCAGGGAAGCTCATTACTCGCTATGGTGCCCGCAGGCGGCGTTGGCGCTTATACCCACTGGAAACTCGGCTATGTCCAGGCCGATGTCCTCAGAGGACTCATACCCGGGATCTTCATCGGCACGTTGCTGGGGAGCACCTTTGCTCATTTGCTTTCAGATACAGCATTACGAACCCTTTTTGCGTTTACGCTAACCTGCATTGGAGTGCGTTCTCTCGGGGCAAAGCGGTCTCCTGACGGCGATCTGCCGCCCGGCTATAAGAAGTAAGTGACCGGATGCTGCAGAAATTTCCCTAAAAATCAACCACAGAAAACTATAATCAAAACACCAGATAATCAAAAAACCAGTTGACAAATTAATGCAACCTTGATGACTAGATAAGACCTTGAGCATCTGCAATTTTTCGTCAGGATGCTTCAGTTTATGTCTCTTGCGCAAAACAGCAGAGGAACGTTACGTTTCAGCCGCCGGGCGAACGGGATATACGTCAACTGGTTTGGCAATCTTTTTCAGAATCATCGCGCCTAATCCTGAAGCGATGGACGCTGCTCCAATAACAGAACAAGCGACGGTCCACCCTACTTCAAAACCCTGCGACTTGGCATAGGATATAGCAAGCGCAGTGATGACGGTCGGTCCAATTAGTCCGCCGACACCTTTTGCCGTATACATAACGCCGTAGTTTGATGATAAAAATTTCTCGCCGTAACGGTCCGCAGTAAGTGGTGGGAAAAAAGCAAACATCGGACCGGTACAGAAAAAAGCTAATGTTACAACGATCATAAACGCATACGGATTATTCGAGACAAACGGTAAGAGGATGTACAACAAACCACAGGCCACAAAATCGACGAACATGGCATTTTCTCTTCCAATCTTGTCGGAAATCACACCCCAGACAATTCTCCCAAGTCCGTTTGCTGCCGTGAACAGCGTAAAGGTAATTGTAAATATTGCTGCGGGGATTTTGTAGTCATTGGCCATGAGCTTGATATTAGGCGTAAGGAACATATAACCAATGGCCATGAGTACAAACATGCCGTAAATTAGATAGAACTGACTCGTCCTGAACATCTGTTCGGGATTATAGCCTTTTTCTGCAGCTTCTTTCTGCTTGGTAGAAACCGCTGCCTTTACGGGTGTAGCAACATCAGGGAATCTGAGCACCTGCGCCACCAGTAGCAATACTGCTCCAAACCCAATGCCCGTATAAAGGAAGGCAATTTTGTGGCCATAATTCGAAACAAGCATGGTTATTAGCCATCCAAAAAGTGCTGCACCGGAACCGAAACCACAAGCCATTATACCTGAAGCCATGCCCCTCTTCTTTGGAAACCACTTCAGCGCTGCGGCAATACCGCCCGTATACACAAAACTTGCGCCGATACCTGCCAATCCGTAAAATATGCACATGAGCATAATTTGATCCTGCATACCAATGCCTCCCCATCCGACCGCAACCAGGACTGCTGCAAGGGAGAAGAAAATCTTTGTGCCAAACTTGTCCATCAAATAACCGGTTAGGGGACCCGCAAAGGTCATACATGCTATGAAAGTCGCAAATGCAGCCTGAATCTCAGACTTGTTCAATGTCGGATTGGTCTTAAGAAGATCGGGAACAAAAAGAGCCCATGCATACTGAAGACTGGATATCATTGCCATACCAAGTACGCCGGCTGTCAACATTACCCATGGATTATTCATTAAACTGGTCTTTACTCCTTCTCCATTTCCCATTTTATCCTCCGCGTAGTCAATTTAATGATAAATATACCCCCCCTCACCCGGCGTAAAGCGGGTGAGGGGGGGGTTATGCGAGGTGGGTATGTTATTGCTTGTTCCTCAGGAACAGCAGCGTTTTCCGCTTATTGCCGTGGAGTCGGAATCGGGATTGCCGTATTCGCCTTCACATTTGCGATCCTTTGATCAACAAATGCCTGCATCTTGGCGATGTGCTCCGGCTTCAGATGACTAAAGCGGCCCTGGTTCTTCATATATTCTGCGATCGGCTTGTAGGTCTTCGGCACGTTCTGGTACTTGTAAACGCCGTTTTCCCACTCAAAGAGTGACCACATGCCGGTTTCCACGGCGAGTTTTGCCATTTCCCGGGTCAGCTTTTCGTCGAACTTCCAGCCCTTCGGGCACGGTGCGAGCATGTGCATGAATGTCGGTCCTGGTTGCGAAAGCGCCTTTCTCACCTTGTTGGTCAAGTCGAGAGGATGGGCTATCGTGGTGGTGGCAACATATTTAACTGCCGGATGCCCGCCGATCACCAGCGCTGGAACGTACTTCGGGAACAGGACGTTAGCTTCGGGAATTTCTTTGCCCGGTGGTGTGAATGTCGTGTTGGCGCCGTAGGGTGTGGTCGGCGACACCTGAATGCCCGTGTTCGCATAGGATTCGTTATCGTAGCAGATGAACAGTGCCTTGTGGTTGCGGTACATCATGCCCGACATGGCCTGAAGGCCGATATCCACGGACCCACCGTCTCCCGCCATGACGATGATATTCGGAAATGCACCGTCATACTTTTTATTCCGTGCTAGGGCCTTAAATGCCGCCTCGATTCCCGAGGCAACTGCGCCGCCGTTAGTGATCTGGGCATGGATCCAGGATACGGCGTAGGGGGTACAGAGATAGCTGGCATTCGCAACATACATGCATCCCGTGGGACCGATAAAGATGGTATCCGGGCCTGCAGCCTTTGCAACGAGCCGGTAGTTCAGAGCGGGCCCGCAGCCAGCGCAAGTGCGATGCCCCGGCACATACATCTCGGCTCTGTTTACGGCTTTGAATGATTTTGCCGGTTCAAACGTTTGGAACTTATAGTCGACTTTCATGTTTCCTCCTTAAGGATAACCAGATGGGCCTTATTTGCCGTCAAATCCTACCCAGTAGCTATACTGGCTGGTGCGTTTGTCCTTTATCATCTCTGAAAGGATCTTCGCCATGTGATGGAATTCCTCTGGCCAGATGGTCTCACCGCCGAGACCAGCCATGAATGACGTAACGAGAGGCCTCTCGTCCAGATCATAGAGGGAGGCGCGAACCTCGGGAGCCAAGTTGCCGCCCCTCATTGATCCTCCGTAACAGGTGCTCGTCTCGACAACGCCGAGGGCTTTCACATGACCTAGGGCCTCGGCAAGTTGGTGTGTGGGCCACGGTATGATCCAGCGCGGCCGCGCCATTCCGGCCTTCACTCCCTGTTTACGGAGCGCATCCACCACTTTTCGGCAGGTATTGGCATGGGCACCCTGAATAAAGAATGCTATATCTGCGTCTTCAGTCTTGTATTTCTCAAGGAACGGATCGTAGTTACGCTTAAAGATCTTGTTGAAATCCGCGGTCGCCTCCTCAATGACTTTGGGGATGTCGAAAAACGTTGCTGCCCTCTGCGCATCCATGGGTGCGCCCTGATCAGGTCTGATCTGCGGTCCATGGGACACGGGGCAGGTCAGGCTGAGCGGAGTGTGAGCCTTAAAGGGCGGCAAAAACTCCCTCACCTGCGACAGTTCCGGTACGCTCACTTTGTCGGCAATGTGGGAAAGAAAATACCCGTCCTGGCACGTCATTTGGGGAAGCATAACGCGTGGGTCTTCTCCTATGCGATAGGCCATCAAGGTATTGTCAAGCACTTCCTGGGGGGATGAAGCCCAACCCAGGAGCCAGCCCTGGCCGCGCGTCGACATGGCATCCGTATGCTCGGAGCCGAAATCTCCGGGTGGATCGAGTGCTCTGTCGGCAATCGCCATTTGAACAGGGTAGCGACCGCCCGACATTGGGCTGTATACTTCCATGGCATAGGTAACGCCGACCCCCGAGCTTCCCGTAAAAGCTCGCGCCCCTGCTGCAGAAGCACCGAGCACTACCGATAACTGCGCATGTTCGCCTTCGCCGTGAACGAATTCCGCATTCAGTTCACCTTCTGCAACCATTTTCGCCAGCTCCATCATGATCGCCGTGTAGGGACGAATGGGGTACGAACAGACAACTTCTACTTCTGCCAGTTGCGCGCCTCTAGCGGCAGCGGCACAGCCGGTTAACATTTTTTCTTGAGCCATTGTGTGTTCCTCCTTTAGACCTTTTTAGAAAGGTTTTTCCAAACGGACCACGCCGTCCTCAAAGTCGAGCTCCGGCACGGCACTGATAGCGTTTACCGGGCAGTCATGGATGCAGATCTGACAACCCTTGCAGAAACCTGCAATCCAGTCCATCTTATCCTCTTTTTCATTATAGACCCAGCAGGCATCGGGACAGGCCATATAACAGGTTAGACATCGCGTACATTTTTCATTATCGATGACCGGACGGACAACCCGCCAGTTCGAGGTTTGGAACAGGTCCTGAGTACGAACAGGGGCAGGTGTAATGGCCCCAAAGGGCACTTCTCTGTCTTTCGGCACATTAACTGATCCGTATTCGGGTAGTTTTTTTGCCATAACATCCTCCTTGAAAAAATCCGTTTATTATAACGGGTTTATAGCCTGAAAATCTTTTATCCGCCGTGTTGTGACGACATGGTGTGGAATTTTTTCAGCTTCTGCATCTTTACTTCGTTGAACCCACGCTCCATGCCCGAGACATCCTTCACGATTCCGGCCAGCGTCTCTTTCTTGACTAGGCCCGTGATCTTCGCCATGGCACCAACCATGGGTGCCGCAATACCGTGGCCTAAACCTGCAGAATCGACTCCGCCTTCCGATCCGGAAAAATCGACGGTTTGTACGCCGGAGATCCCGAAGCAATCCACAGTTGCGATCGCACCAAGCACGTCTGCATTAGGAATGAACTTGAGTATATAGTCGGCGGGACGGTTGGTATTGATGAACAGAATGCCGCCGTCCGGCATACCCTTTAATATATTCATGCCCTTGACAATAGTCGGCTCCATGATAACAACGATTTCAGGGTGATCATTCGTGTACAAGTACTTGTGCTCAAGCTCCTCATCACTGTACCTGACATATTTCCTCAGGGGCACAAGCACTCGGTCAGGCAGATCTTCATAGTTGTCAAACACTTGTGTAAATTTCCCTTCCTTGGCGAGGGCTTGTCCAAAGGCATTCATGACGTCTCTACCTTCTTTGTCCTGGAGCACGCCCCGCACCCAGACTGTTATTTCATTTACTTTAGCCATGCATACACCTCCAAAAGTGTTGTTCAAATAATATTGAACGGATTTAAAACACCCTTCGTCTTACTCAAACCAGAATCAGCTCTTATCACCTCCCCTTTTTTTCTTGCCCATTACGATCGTCTCCACTTCATCTAAATGCCGGCGCATTGACCGTCGGGCCGCGGTACTATCGCCTTTTTTTACAGCAGTGAAAATTTCACGATGGCCAATGAGAGATTTTTTTGTCCGCTCTGTGTTTTGTATATATTTATCACGGGTCTGTTCCAGAAGATCTACAATAGCATTGAGAAGGCGCTCCAAAACCGGATTTCTCGACATCCTCGCCAGGAGCGCATGAAAAGCGGAATCGTGTTCAATGGTGCTCTTGCCGCTGGCAATGGATTCTTCCTGCGCAATGATGATGTTTGCCAGATCTTTGATTTCTTCTAGTGTTGCGTGTTCCGAAGCAAGCTGGGCGACATAGGGCTCTATGATCTTGCGGACATAAAAAACATCGGAAATACTGTCCTTCTCATGAAAGAAAGCCGCTGCCAGCGGCTGTATGAGAGTTTCTTCGCTCAATGCCAGAACATAGGTGCCGTTACCCTGCCGGCTCTGAACAAGTCTCAATGACTCGAGTGTGCGAAGGGCTTCCCGCACCGTGGCGCGCGATACTTTGAACGTCTCACTTAACTCACGCTCCGTCGGGAGCTGGTCGCCCCGCTTCAGCCGTCCGTTCTCAAGAAGCGTCCGGATTTGCGCTACAACATCTTCGTATGCCCGTTTTTTTTCAACTGCTTTCAGCATGCAGACATCCTTTGTTCGCTTTCACGTGTTTTTTCGATGGTCGTTTTAAAATGGGCGCGTGTTATCGACAGCGTCTTCGTGCCGTTCCCTCCCCGCTCGTGGATCAACTCGGCTATCGCCGTCATCGTCGCCCGCTTGCAAATAAACGCTATCTGCGAGCCGACCATGTCCTCGGTCTCATAAACGAGCTCCGTAAGGTCCACATCGGAACTGAGGGGTTTCTCCTTAGTGTGCACTTTGAAGATTGCCAGCCGGTCTTCCCGATCGGGTATCGGAAACTCGAGATGGAAATCGAGACGCCCTGCGCGTAGCAGTGTCGGGTCGATTAATTCTATGCGGTTCGTGGCGGCAAGTATGACGACCTGGGAAACATCACTCAGGTTATCCAATTCGCTGAAAAACTGGCTTGCCATGCGCTCCGTAACACCGCCTTCGCTGACAGTCCCCCGTTTCGGTATAAGGGCGTCGATTTCATCGAAAAACAGGATGCACGGAGCCGATTGTTTCGCTTTTTTAAAAATTTCATGGAGTGTTTTTTCGGATTCCCCCAGCCACTTTGAAAAAAGAATGGGGCCGCTTATGGAAATGAAGTTCAGACCGGTTTCACCGGCCAGGGCTTTTGCCATGAGGGTCTTTCCGGTACCTGACGGACCACTGAAAAGGATACCCCTAGGAGGGGCCAATTTGCCGGCGGTAAAAAGCTCCGGATATTTATACGGCCAGTCAACAATCGAAATGAGCGCCTCTTTGATCTTTGCAAGCCCGCCGATCTGTTCCCACCGCACCGCAGATCGCTCGGTAAAGAATTCACGCGTTGCAGAAGGTTCGACTTCTCGGAGTGCATTTAAAAAATCATCCCTGGAGATTTGTAAATTCTCTGTGTCGGCGAGCACCGTATCGATATGATCTTTCCCATAACGTTCAATATACCTCCGCAACGTTACCATACCAGCTTCTTTACATAAGGCTTCCAGATCAGCTCCCACGAAGCCATATGTAATCTGGGAAAGGTGCTCCAGATCCACGTCGGACGCAAGGGGCATCCGGCGGCTGTGTATTTTCAGTATGGCTTTCCGTCCTTCAGCATTCGGAACCGGGATTACGATTTCGCGATCAAAACGGCCGGGGCGACGCAAGGCGGGATCAATCATTTCTGGGATATTAGTCGCGCCTATCACGACCACACGGCCCCGACGAATCATGCCGTCCATCAGCGCAAGCAGCTGGGCCACGACCCTTTTTTCCACATCTCCGAGTACATTGGCTCGCTTCGGGGCTATGGCGTCAAGTTCATCGATAAAAATTACACTTGGTGCTTTGCGGCTCGCTTCTTCAAAGATTTCACGAAGCCGCGCCTCGCTCTCGCCATAAAATTTATGAATGATCTCCGGTCCGTTGACCTTGATGAAGTGGAGCTTGGATTCGCTGGCAATGGCACGGGCTATCAGAGTCTTCCCAGTCCCGGGCGGTCCATACAAAAGCACTCCTTTAGGCGCCTCAATCCCCAGCCTTTGAAATAAATTTTCATGGCGCAGGGGAAGTTCCACCATCTCCCGTACCAGCTTTAATTCATTTTCTAGTCCACCGATCTGCTCGTATGCGACTCTAGTAGTCTCCTGGATAGCGTAATCCGGTCTTTGCAGAATAATTTTTGTGTTTTGATTAATGATCAGTGCGCCGGACGGGGCGGTTGCTTCTACTCGAAAGAAACGGTCTTTACCGCCAAAGAAGGGTACGTTGAGGGTGTCACCCACAATGAGGGGAAAGCCTTGAAGTACTTTAGCGAACTGATCAAGCTCTCTCTCATTAGGTTGGGCAGCTTCCGCATCAAGGGGGTAAAGCACCACGCTTGTGGCCGTTTCACGGGGTACCTTCCTGATCTGTACCTTCCCGCCTATATGCACTTGGGCATTCTGGCGGGTAAGATCATCAATCTTGATCAGTTTTTTCTCGTTATTGTCGGGGAATCCTGCCGCGATTCGGGCTACGGTTACGCCCTTTCCCTTGATTTCAATCAGATCACCGGGAACGATATGTAAGGCCAAACCATCCTCCGGGGCAATGCGCGCTAACCCCTTACCGACATCGTCAATAACCGCTTCGCTTACTTTTAATTCTAACTCATTCGGCATTGCCCTCCCCCTCGCTGTCCTTACTCCCGACCTTATGGTAAGGTGGCCTGACAATATGACCGGTGTATTTTATGGTTTTTCTATTAACGTGTCAAGCGTTATTTTGGGATCAGGGACCTGTGATAAGAAATATCTGTTGCGAAAAGTAAAACATACCGAACTAACGGACTTTTTGCGTTTTTTCTAGCTCTGGCGGAAGTTGGGGAAAGTCATGCGGCTCAGAATACCCTTATCTGATATTTCTTTTCATGGCGTATGTTTATCCTCACGGGCACAAGTGAATGCCATAAAGAGTGCGTGAACTTCATAAATAATTCGGTGTTTCACAACCATCGCATGAAAGAATGGCAATTTTTTATATTGGGCTTTTCGAATCTGCCAATGATCATTGATCGAGAACCTCCCTCACTTTTCTCAACATGTCAAAAATGGAGGATGGTTTTGGCAAGAAGTTCAAGCCTTTTTCAAGCACGCCTTCCTTTCTGATAAGATCTGACGGATAGCCGCTGACAAAGAGCGCTTTAACATGCGGTTTATGTCTTTTCGCGGTATCATAAACATCTTTGCCGTTCATCTTAGGCATGACGACGTCGAGAAGGAGCAGGTGGATCGAGTCCTTGTACTTGAAGAATTTTTGCAGTGCTTCTTCTCCATCGGCAGCCTCTATGATTGTATAGCCGTATTCGATAAGTATGTTACTGGTAAGCGTTCTTACTGCTTCATTGTCCTCAGCGATGAGGATGGTCTCGGTTCCGCTTCGGACGGGTTGTTGTCCTTCATCACCGCACAGGTATTGCGCATCTGCGCTGACAACATCTGCGCTGACGAATGGCAAATATATTTTAAACGTTGTACCCTTGCCAATTCTGCTATTGACTGTAATATAACCGTTGTTCTGCTTAATAATTCCATAGACGGTGGAAAGCCCGAGCCCGGTTCCTCTGCCGACTTCTTTTGTGGTAAAAAACGGTTCAAAAATTTTTTCTTTTATGTAGTCATCGATACCACCGCCGGTATCCTCAACGGTCAGTGCCGCATAAAAGCCCCGAGATCCAAAACCGCGGTTTCTCCTGAATTCATCATCCAGAAAAACCTTTTCCGTTTGGAGAATGAGCTGCCCTCCATCCGGCATGGCATCCCTTGCGTTGGTGGCAAGGTTAATCAATATTTGTTCAATCTGCGTTATGTCCGCGAAGATAGTCAGCGCAGTATCCGCCAGAGTGGTCCTCAGTTCGATATTCTCACCGATTAGCCGTTCAAGGAACTGATTGACGCTGCGAACAACATCATTTAGATCGATATTTGCGGGATTGATAACCTGCTTTCTGCTGAATGCAAGAAGACTTTTGATCAGGCCAGCCGCTCTCTCAGACGCTGTGACAACATAGTTCACATATTCGCGGAGAGGATCAGCGACGAGCATCTTCT
>Ga0074045_10001694_pt1 | contig 21022 bp, 13 predicted proteins | sample BogForMeECP23OM2_FD_94442 | JGI IMG/M metagenome (GOLD analysis project Ga0074045, IMG submission 94442) | Bog forest soil microbial communities from Calvert Island, British Columbia, Canada - Bog Forest MetaG ECP23OM2 | ecosystem: Environmental > Terrestrial > Soil > Wetlands ...
GGCTTACCCCCCGAAAAGGCGGACAAGGTTTTCGACGCCTTCTTTACCACCAAACCCCAAGGCAGCGGCATGGGCTTGGCGATCAGCCGCTCGATCATCGAATCTCACGGCGGCCGTCTGTGGACCACACCTAACGACGGACGCGGTGCGAGTTTCCATTTCTCTTTGCCGACCGCAACCGAGGCAGCCGAAGCGCCTGCTGTGGGGACGTGAAGTCGGAATTGGGGCCCTCCATCATTGTTAGTTACCAACTAGTTTTCGAGGATTTGCACTGGGCGGATTCATCAACCGTGGATCTCATCTCGTCTTTTCTTTGGCACGCCGTCGCGGACCCGGAAAGTTAGAGCTGATCGACGCCTATCTGGATTTGGCGCTCGCGAAGCATCCGTTGAAGGCAGTGATGCAGGACCTGCTGGTGCATCAGTTGTGCCGGCAGATCGCGCTCCAACCGCTGACGAAAGCGGAAGTGGCTGGGTATCTGGCAATCGAGTCACCGGGCGCGCCCTGTGGATTCAGAAGAGAGCTCCTGAATTTCGAAATCCCCGATATAGATGGCCGAGCCGAGGCGGTCGCAGTCGATTAAATCGAACGTGGAACGACAATGTGCTTAGCAAATGTTGCACCCACACTGGTTCCAAAGGTAGTGTGGTCCAGGTCGATTCGAAACAAGAAGGATTTCAAGAGAGGTAGCGATGGTCAGGAAAAGGGTTTTTCGTCGGCTGTCATCACTGTTTCAAAGATGGGCGGCCGTAGTTGGCGATACTGTCAGGATTGAAGGAATCCAGTTGTACGATGCCGCGGCACCTGGTTCCGTCCAACGCTGCACTATCAGTATCTCCATTCTGTTCCTGAGCTCTTTCCTCTGGAGGACTCCGGCAAAGGCACAGCTGTGGGAAGTTCCGCCGCTGCCACCCGTCACGTATACGCAATCTGCCGACGGCATCAACGCGACGATAGGTAGCGAGAATCTTCACATTTCCGTGTGCCGTCCCGATGTAATTCACATCGTCGCGACACTCGAACCGTCCATCAGCACTAGAGGGAACCCGCCATGGATGCTCGACGGTAAGGACTTGTGTCCAGGCGCAAAGTTCGGTGTGTCGCGGCAGGCCGATACAGTGCTCCTTACCACCGACACTCTGAAGGTGGAACTTTCTCTTAAATGGGGAAGCATACAGTTCATTAGCAGCGGAAACGATAACCTGCTACGAGAGCGGACTTCAACTCCCCGCACGTATGACCCCGTCGACTTGAATGGCGAAAAGACCTTTCACATTGAAGACAGGTTTTCGCCGAATTTTGATGAAGGCTTCTACGGGCTTGGTCAACACCAAAGCGGAATGTTCAACTACCGCGGAGCGACGGTAAAGCTCGCGCAGAATAACACCGACGTTGCGATTCCCTTGCTTTTGTCGAGCAAAGGCTATGGGGTGATGTGGAACAGCGCGTCGCTGACCTATGTTGACAACCGCTTTCCGCTTGAATTGAACATCGACTCACTAGCGGGCCATTCCATTGACTACTACTTCATTTACGGCCCCGAGTTGGACCAGATCGTCCATGAATACCGAAGCCTTACGGGGCATACGCCCCTGCTTCCCAAGTGGGCCTACGGATTCTTCCAGTCAAAGGACCGATACGTCTCGCAGAGTGAGGTTTTGGGGATTGCAGATCACTACCGCAAGGAGCACATCCCGCTCGATGCGATCGTCCAGGACTGGTATTGGTGGAAGACAGAAGGAGACCCGATCTTCAATTCGAACTTCACCGATGTCCCGGGCGAACTGAGTCGCCTGCATGATGAGCACATTCACACCATGCTCTCGGTCTGGGGACTGTTTGATACGAAGGCAGAGAACTACAAGGGACTTGAAGCGCAGCATTTTCTCGTGCCCGATGCTCATGTCTACGATGCTACAAACCCGAAAGCGCGCGACTTCTATTGGAATAACCTGGTCAGCAAGCTGTTCGCGCAGGGCTGGGATGCATTTTGGCTCGATAGCGCAGAGCCCGAAGAATATTGGCCCCACATGGGAGATGCAATTCTCCAGAACAAGCAGATTGCTATCGGCAACGGCGCAGAGTACACGAATGTATTCCCGTTCATGCACACCACAGGAATCCAGCAGCACTGGAAGGCAACTACAGATCGCAAACGCGTATTTCTGTTGACAAGATCAGCGTTCCTCGGTCAGCAGCGGGTCGGCGCGACCGTGTGGTCGGGAGATGTGTATGGCTCGTATTGGGGCTTAAGGCACCAAGTCGCAGCCGGGCTGAATTTTGCCCTTTCAGGATATCCCTACTGGACAACCGACATTGGTGGTTACTGGCCACCTCGCGATAAACCTCTTGACGATCCGAAATTTCAAGAGCTCTATGCGCGCTGGTTCGAGTACGGAGTCTTCTGCCCGATCTTCCGCACCCACGGGCACAGACCGGAAAACGAGATTTGGTCATTCGACAAAGTCGAACCCATCCTGATCAAGTTCGACAAGCTCCGGTACCGCTTGATGCCATACATCTACTCGCTGGCCTGGCGGGTCACAAGTGACGACTACAGTATCCAGCGGCCACTCGTTATGGATTGGCGCACGGATCCAAGAGTTCGTGACATTGGCGACCAGTTCATGTTTGGACCCTCCATTCTCGTTGGTCCGGTGCTTCAAGGAGACGCCAGTCACAGGACTCTGTATCTGCCCGATTCTCCTGCTTGGTACGATTTTTGGACGGGAGAGGCGCACCAGTATGATCGTGAGATCGAAGCAGACGCCCCTCTGGATCGTATTCCACTCTTCGTGCGTGCTGGTTCAATTCTTCCGCTTGGTCCGGAAATTGAGTATGCCGACGAAAAGCCAGCAGGACCCATCGAACTGCGGATCTATCCGGGAACGGACGCCACCTTCGTGCTATATCAGGACGCGGGCGATAGCTACGACTATGAGAAAGGAGCTCACTCTCTCATCCCTCTTCATTGGTCCCAGGCAAACCGGACTCTCACGATTGGAGACCGAGAGGGCCAATATCCCGGAATGCCTGCAAGCATTCAGCTGGATATTGTCTGGGTGTCCAACCAGCACGGCGCGGGACCGGCCCCCATAGCCAGCCCTGACAAAACCATTGAATACACTGGAAAAGCAATTTCTGTACAAGCGCCCTGCTTCGAAAAGCCCAGCTCCGTGACGCGTCTCGATAACTGCGAAAAACAATGATGATTTTGAGAGTGCGACTGTGAATCACATGTTGAGAACCCTCATAACAGCAATCGGACGTCGCTAACTCTAAGCAGAGATCAAGCAAGCCATGCGTGTTCGAGGGAACTCAATGTGCAGTGTCCCCTCTGCGGCCGCGATCTTGATACCAAGATCGGTGGGGTACAAAAGTTTGGCATCACTGTGATCCCAGGGTATTTTCGTTGTTGCCGGGCCATCGATTCGCCAGACTCCCAGCAGGGTTCGCGCCGCCGAGTGCATTCCCAAACCAATGGGGGCCTTGAAGTCGGTTACATCAGACAATCCGAGCGGATAAAAGGGCACAGCTTCAGGAATGTTCTTGCGGAGAAGTTCCTTATAAACTCGGATGCCGTCTGCTACCTGTTTCCACACTTCCGCAGAAAGCGAATCGAGGCGTCCGCTCTGGTGGATGCGGCACATCATGGCCGTCACCATGTTGAAGCTGGATTGATCGGCATCCGCGCCGGCCAGCGGATATGACCAGATTGCGAGTTGCTCCGGCAAAACGGCTGCCGAGGTGCCGACCAGAATCGCGGGTAGCTTCAGATAATCTTCCTGGTCCGTCATCGACTGGATCTGAAGTCGGCTCAGCATCGCATAGTCCATGCGGCCTCCCCCGCTTCCGCAGTTCTCAATGATCAGGTCCGGGTAGCGAGTGAGAACGCTATCGAGCCAAGCAAGGTGCGCGCGATTATGCTCGAGCAAGCCTTGTCCGAAACTGTCTGCGTTCAGCTCTGTTCCTTGTAGTGAATCAACGTTGTAGTCCATCTTGATGTAGCCAACGCCGTATTCGTTTACGAGTCTCGCAATCACCTGATCGAGATATGCCCGTACCTCCGGATTACGGAAGTCCAGCAAGTAGCGCGAGTTCTTCAGCACTCTCTTCCCATGGCGCACAAAGAACCAGTTGTCTGGTTTTTGGGCCAGCAGGGACTTTGCTCCGGCAACCTCCGGTTCAAGCCAGAGTCCCGGAATCATCCCATGTTGTCTGATCTGGTCAAGCACGAACTTAAGTCCGCGCGGCCAGCGGCTGGAAGTCGGCAGCCATGAGCCGATGGTCTGACTCCAGTCCTCTTTGATATCTGCGTACCATCCGGCATCGATAACGAAATATTCGCAGCCCGCTTTCGCGGCAGCAGCAACGAGGGGCAATTCCTTCCCTTCGGTGGGATCGCCCCAGAGGCAATTCATGTAGTCGTTGAAAATCACCGAGCATCGCGCGTTCTTGGCGTGTGATTTTTCGGAAGCGATCCGACGATAGCGCGTCAGTGCCTCTACTGCTTCGGTGAACCCGCCGCGCACGCATCCGATCGCGACCGGAACAGTCTCGTAGGTCGCCCCGGAGTTCAATCTTTTCCAGGCTGCGGAGTGGAGGTCATCGGGACCTCCAAGATAAGCGTAGACGTCGTCCGCGTTGTTGCCGCTTGCCGAGACGTTGGAGATCTCCCAATACCAGGATCCATTGTGTTCAATTTGCCAGAACCAGATGAGACCTAGTCTCGTGTTTTCGACCATGGCGATCGGCAGATACCGCTCGGACGACCAACTTCCAATACTTCCTGCCTGTGCTTCTGACCAGCTAGTTCGCTCGTTTTCGACAAAGCCCATCTCCGACGGACGGAGTGTGTGCCACTGGCCCTCCGCCATCCAGCTATTTTGGGCAACATGGATGCGGAGTTCATGGTCGTAGTCCTTTGGGTCAGCTAGTCCGTGGAGCATCGCTGAACTTAAGAACTCGATGCCTACGGCCGAACTCCCGGCATTGGTAATTCGCGAATACCGCCGGACCACGGGAGTTCCATCAAAGGACTCATAGACCGACTCGACATCGATTTTCAATAGGGGATCAGTATGCATGCACACTAGCCGGTTGCCTCGAGGCTGTGATTCTTCTCGGTGGCCGGCTAACACCAACCGAGCGCCGGGCTGGCCCACTCCTGATTTCATGCCTTGATCGGGAGAATTCTCTCCACTGCACTGGAGCGCAACTTCCACACCGAAGGAATGGACAGACTCTGGCCCTGCCGTCCCGACCGGAAGGAGGGGGCCTTGCCGTAGCTTCCCCTCTCGGATGTCGAACGAAAACACTAGATCAGAGGTCTGCCACAAGAACGGAACGGCAGAAGTTGAAGGAGAATCGAGGGTGGAAAGGCGCGGCGCGAAGGCGCCGAATGCAGCCAGTCCACTGGACACAACAAACGTGCGTCTATTCATTGACACGGGGGATTTAGTTATCCGATAACTGTAGCGAGCCTGTCAAATCCCTGTGGTGTTGTCAAGAGCGAACTTCTGGACAGAGTGTCGTCACCGCTGAAGACGCGCGAGCTCGTGGGTTCGCGCTCTGCCTGAGATACTAACTCCGCCCCCTGGCTTTCCTTGGCACGCGCGGAGCCGCGCTCCGCCGGGTCGATCCCCGGATGATTAATTCCGGTTGCAGCACGACACTCTCCGGGGGCGGCGGCACTTTAGTGTCGAGAATCCTTAGAGCGATGCGCGCGGCTTCCGTCCCGATTCGGCGGCTGTGCTGATCGATACTCGAAAGTGGAACGCGGAGCGAGTCGTCGTAGTGAAGGTTCCCGCAACCGATGACGGCGATGTCCTCGGGAATTCGAAATCCGTGGTCCAGCGCGTGGTTCATCGCTCCCATCGCCAGCGGATCATTGAAGCAGAAGACCCCGTCGGGCCTTTCCTCAAGATGCAAAAGCCGGCGCATCGCTTCGGCGCCGCGTTGTTTAGTTTCCACGTCCCCCTTGTGCTCGCTGATGACCCAATCATCTTTAATTCTCAAGCCAGCTTGCGCCAAGGCCCGTTTGTACCCTTCCAGCCTGCGTATAGCAGGGCTGGTTTCCGGTCCGCGGATGTGCGCGATTCTCTTGCATCCGACATCGATCAAGTGCTTGGTTGCCAGCATTCCGACCGCCTCGTCATCTACCCCAACAAAGTTGGCCGAAAGCCCAGGCAGAGTGCGATCGATCAAGACATACGGCGTTCTTTGCCTTTCAACTCGGAAGAATAGGTCCACGGTAGGTCGGCAGGTGGCAATGATCAGTGTATCGAGCCCCCGCGCCAGGAGTTGGTCGATCTCCTGTTCCTCAAGATCTGGATCTTCCTCCGAGGACGAAACGATCAAATAGTAGCCGCGCGCTCGCAAAACTTCGGATATGGACTTGGCAATCTCGGCGAAAAACGGATGAAGCAAGTCTGGGACAACCAAACCGACCAGATATGTGCGCCCAGTAACCAGACTCCGAGCCGCCAGATTCGGGCGATAGTCCAGTTCCTTCACGCGGGCCAAAACCCGTTCTCGGGTTTCGTCCCCGACATCGGGATGATTGCGCAGAACTTTTGAGATCGTGACTACAGATACGCCGAGGTCTCTGGCGATGTCCTTCATCCGCGTGGTCATACCACGCCAGTATACAGAAGGCTTGGAAGTTGTCCGCAAGTGATCGCTGCTCCTGCGTTTTGCAGCCTCCATACCGGCCGTTGACAGCGATTACTTTACCGATTATCGTCTTAGAGAAACGACCCGATGCTGGCCATCGGGGCAGAGTTGACAGGCGCAATTCAGCGCTTCGGGGATAAAATCAGGCACACGACATGACAACTTTACACGACAGGAAACGGTTTGTAACTACAGATCCGCCGATGAAGAAAGAGGATCTGATCGTGATCACGGGCGCCGGTGGTTTCATCGCCGGCAACCTCGTTCTGTATTTCAAAAAGAAGGGCTTCGCCAATATTCGCGCAGTAGACAAGAAACCGCTCTATGACTGGTACTTGCGCGTTCCAGGTGTGGAGAGTCTCTGTCTCGATGTAAGCACTGAGGCCAATTGCCGGCGCATTTGCGAGGGGGCAAAAGAAGTCTACAACCTGGCGGCGGACATGGGTGGTATGGGCTTCATCGAACGTTTTCGGGTCGAATGTCTGCGCTCTGTCTTGATCAACACTTACATGGTCGACGCGGCCTACCGGGCGGGCGCGCAGCGCTATTTCTTCTCAAGTTCAGCCTGTGCCTACAACACCCTGCTGCAAAGCGACCCGAACGTCCGAGCCTTAAGAGAATCCGATGCGTATCCCGCGATGGCAGAACGCGGCTATGGGTGGGAGAAGTTGTTCTCCGAAATGGTCTGCGAGGAATACTGGCACGAGCGCGGCATGAAGACGTTCATCGCCCGCTTCCACAATGTCTATGGGCCGCACGGCACGTGGGATGGCGGGCGCGAAAAGGCCCCTGCTGCGATCTGCCGCAAGATGATCGAGGCAATCGACACGAGCGACTTCCAGATCACGATCTGGGGTGACGGCAAGCAGACGCGCAGCTTTATGTACGTCGACGACTGCGTGCAAGGTATCGACAAGATCACGCACTGCGATGAACTGATCGCAACTCCGATTAACCTTGGCTCAAGCGAACTCGTCAGCATCGACACTTTGGTCAGCAAGGTGGAGAAGATCGCCGGCAAGAAGTTGAATCGCGGCTACGATCTTGAGGCTCCCCGGGGCGTCGCGGGCCGCAACTCAGACAATACCTTCATCAAGAAAGTCCTGGGCTGGGAACCTGACACGCCGCTGGATGAAGGGCTGGCGATCACCTACCAATGGATCAAAGATCAATCCGACCGGCGCAAAGCGGGAGAGCACGTTGGCGTTGGCTAGCGAACATGAAAGCACCCGCGTCCCTTCGATCGGCGTTTGGTTACCTTCCCAACCGGCTCCAGTTGGCGGGTGGTTGGATTGATCAGCCTTTTGTCTCGCGATTGAATCCCAGGCCGCCGGGCGCAATGGTGGTCGTTCAAATCGAGCCGAATTTTCGCCCCATGGACCGTTCCGGCCTCGCCAGCGGCACGCGGGCGGTCGCCGATCGTTTGTGGGGCGGAAGGATACCGAATCGTCCCCTGGACGAACTTGTGAGCGAACTGTACGAAGCGGAGAACAAAGGTAAGGCCGAGCCCAGCGGTTCGCAGGACATGATCGGCTTGATTTATCCAGGCGTGAATCGGCTGGACTACCATCACGCCGCGAACGGCGGCATCTTTCCGGCACAGATTGAATCGCTCACATCCGCCAGGCATGCTCGTTGGCTGGAGAAGGTGCTGCACCTTCTGCCGATCGAGCCGCGGCCGCTCGGCTACAACCCGCTCGGTGTAAAACACCTGGAACCGAGATGGGTGGCGCGCCTTGGGCTCAGCGGCGTGGATTGCTTCGAGGCAATTAGGAAGATGGACGAGGATGCGCTCGGTGCCTCGCTCAACGAGACGATGCTATGTTGGGAGAAATTGTTACCCCACGTCGTCGCGCATCCATTGATCAAGATCGACTTGAAAGCAATTCTGCGGGCCTACCAACGCTGCTTCCCGGGCGCAATGTTTTCGGGGTGCGGCGGTGGATATCTGATTGTTGTTTCCAAACAGGCGGTTCCGGGCGCTTTCAGAATCTCCGTTCGTACCGGACGGACAAACCACTCTTGATCCAGATGCCAGCACAGGTCGCGGCCAGCGGCGGGTTCGACGATGTCACGTCGCGCGACATTCGTTTTCTCGAAGAAGCCGCCAAGCTTGGGGAACTCACGGTTCTGCTCTGGCCGGATGCGGTTCTCCAACAAGTCACCGGCAAGCTGCCGAAGTTTTCGCTCGCGGAAAGAGGCTATTTCCTCCGTGCCGTGCGTTATGTCAACCAGGTGATGGAAGCAGATGCGTCTGTTGATTACGACGCCCTGCCAGCAACTCTGTGCGTCGATGTTTGGGCAGACTACCAGCCGACGGCAAACTCTGCGCGTGAGAAGCATGCCCGAGAAGGCAAGATCGTCTACCACATCTTCTCGTGTGAGAGCTTGAACGGTTTCCCGGAGCCGCCACCGATCCCATGTGGATCGGAGAGAAGAAAACTGGTTGTGACAGGCTGCTATGACTGGCTACACTCCGGCCACGTGCGCTTCTTCGAAGAAGTCAATGGCTACGGGGACGTTTACGCGATCGTGGGTCACGATGCTAACATCCGGCTACTCAAGGGAGACGGGCATCCGCTCTTGCCGCAGGAAGAACGTCGTTACCTGGTGGGCTCCATCAAGCACGTAAAACAGGCGTTGATTTCGAGCGGCGACGGCTGGCTGGACGCCGATCCGGAGATCCGCAAGTTGAAGCCCGACATCTACGCGGTGAACGAAGATGGCGATGTTGGCGGCAAGCGCGACTACTGCGCGGCGCATGGGATCGACTATCTTGTCCTCAAGCGGACGCCGGCGCCGGGGTTGCCGAAACGTAACAGCACCGACCTGCGTGGATTTTAGATTCGTTTCGAGGCGTTCTCATGATCAAAACTGGAATATTGCACCCGCAAATCAACTCTCTGATCAGCCGCGTGCGCCACACCAATACGCTGGTGATCGCCGACCGCGGTTTTCCTTTCTGGCCGGAAATTGAGACCATCGATATTTCGCTAGTCGATGACGTGCCTACGGTCTTGCAGGTCCTGCAAGCAATCCGGCTCAACTTCGTCGCCGGCAGAGCCTGGATGGCTAGGGAATTCACAAAGAGCAATGGCGTCAAAACTCGTTCGGCATTTGCCCAAGCGCTGCACGGAATTGAAGTGAAGTACGAGCCCCATGTGCAATTCAAACTGCGAGTGCCGCACGCCATCGGTTTGATTCGCACGGGCGACACGACCCAGTACGCTAACATCATTCTGGAAAGTGCCTAGAAAGTGAGCCCGATGAACACAGAATCCCGCAAGTCCACGACGACCGGCGTTTCCAGCGCTGGCGGCGGCCTGTTTCACACAGCCGATGGCAGAAACCTTGTCGTCACTTTCGTTCTGATCACGACGCTCTTTCTTCTGTGGGGCTTCTGCAATGGGATGATCGACATCCTCAACAAGCACTTCCAGGACACGCTGCGGATCAACAAGGAGGAATCGGGTCTGGTGCAGGCGGCCAACTATCTCGCCTACTTCCTCATGGCAATCCCCGCCGGATTGATCGCGAAGAGATTCGGGTACAAAGGCGGCATTCTGGTGGGACTGACTCTGATTGCGGCCGGCGCCTTTTGGTTCATTCCGGCCGTCAGCATCGGGACGTACTGGGCATTTCTACTGGGATTGTTCGTGATTGCGGCGGGCATGGCCTGCCTGGAGACGATCGCGAATCCTTACGCGACGGTTTTGGGCACTCCGGAAAGCGGCCCGACGCGCATCAACATCGCACAGACGACCAACGGTCTCGGCTGGATTCTCGGCCCCATCGTGGGCGGGTACTTTGTCTTCTCCGGCGCCGGCGGAGCCAACGCGAATGCCGGCCTAACCACACCGTACGTGGGAATCGGTATTTTTGTTCTTGTGCTGCTGGTTATCTTCGTGATGTCGCCCGTCCCAGATTTGCAGGTCGAGGATGAGAGCCGTCGATCGGCGACGGACGAGAGGCACCTAAAACTCTCGAGCGCCCATCTGGCGGGCATCGCCGTCGTTCTGGCGGCGGTTTTTGCGGTGCTGTACTTTTTTATCGCTCCGATTTTGGGATTGATGTGGACCTTGCTGCATATGAATCAGGCCTTGTTTCAGCCGACGAAATCCGGACTGCTGATCGTCTCCTATGGGGCTGCTTTTCTGGTGGTCTCCAGGAACTGGGACTTGTTCCGGCGCAAGCATTTCACGCTGGGTGTGGCCACTCAGTTTCTTTACGTCGCGGGGCAAACCGGAATCTTCAGCTTCTGCGTGAACTACATTCTGGAGAATGACCCGGGAGTGACCCGCATGCAGGCCTCGCGCTGGCTGGGCGCCATCGGGTTTGTTTTGTTCATGGTCGGGCGCATGTGCGGCAGTGCGGTGATCAGCCAGTCCAGGCCCGAGCGCGTCCTCGCGGTTTATTCCGTCATCAACGTGGCGCTGGTCGCGGTCACCATGGGCGGCGGCAAAGTTGGCATGTATGCGATGTTCGCTTCATTCTTCTTTATGTCGATTGGGTTCCCGACAATTTTTGCCCTCGGCATCCGCGGCCTGGGCGAGCACACGAAGTTCGGCTCATCGCTGATCGTGATGTCCATCGTTGGCGGAGCCATTGCCCCGCCGTTCATGGGGCACATCGCGGATCTGCACTCGATGCGTATCGGTTTTGTAGTACCGCTCGTCTGTTTCGTATTTGTCGCTCTCTATGGTTTCACATGGCACAGACTTTGCAGCCTCGACTAGCCATTTCGACGAAATACAATCGCAAGGTTTATCGGGGCAGGGTCTGATGGCGGCTGAGAAGTTTAACTTCGCGATTGACGAAAGGAATACCATGCCTTCTTATCCCTCGCTCGGGTCACGTTCAATTCGTACCGTCGGAATTGTTCTACTGGCGCTGAGTGCGGTTTGCTCCATGTCTGCTCAAAGTGCCACGGCGCCGACCTCATCTCAGGATCCGGCGAGCATCGATCAACTCTGGCAGAAGGCAACCAGTAAGTACGATGTACAACGTGCCGGGCTGCTGAAAGAAGTGGATACGGCTAACAATCAAGGGCCGTTTCGTCCCGATTGGGAATCCCTCCAGAAGTACGAAGTCCCCGAATGGTACAAGGACGCGAAGTTTGGGATTTTCATTCACTGGGGCGTTTATTCAGTGCCCGCTTTCGGCAACGAATGGTACCCGCGAAGCATGTATCAGCCTGGATCCCCCGAATATACGCACCATGTCGCTACCTATGGACCGCAGGACAAGTTTGGGTACAAGGACTTTGTTCCCAACTTCAAAGCTGAACACTTCGATCCTGCCGCCTGGGCCGACTTGTTCAAGAGGGCCGGCGCGAAATACGTGGTGCCTGTGGCGGAGCATCACGACGGTTTTTCGATGTACGACAGCGGACTGAGCGACTGGACTGTCGCAAAGATGGGCCCCCGTCGCGACACCACGGGTGAGTTGGCCAAAGCAGTGCGCGCCGCGGGTCTGCACTTCGGCCTGTCGTCGCATCGCGTGGAACACAATTTCTTCCTCGGGGTTGGGCGCACCATTGCATCGGACATTAACGACCCGCAATATGCCGCACTCTACGGCCCGGCGCACACGTGGTTGAACAACAAGTGGGGAACTCCGCTCGACGGCGATTTCACTTATGTTTCACAGGCGTGGGCTGACGATTGGCTCGCGCGGGGAGCGGAACTTGTCGAAAGATATCATCCCGATATCGTCTATTTCGATTGGTGGATCGGACAGGCGTCGATCCGGCCCACTCTCAGCCGCTTTGCCGCGTTCTACTACAACAGTTCCATGAAATATGGGGACCACGTCGGGGTCATCAACTACAAAGACTACGCGATGAACGAGCATGCTGGAGTGCTCGATCTGGAACGCGGCCAACTCGGCGATATCCGACCTCTCTATTGGCAAACTGACACTTCGATCAGCAACAAGTCATGGGGCTACATCAAGGACGACACGTTCAAGTCATCGGAATTCGTGGTCCATCAGTTGATTGATATCGTCAGCAAGAACGGCAACCTGCTCCTGAACATCGGCCCGCGTTCCGACGGGACTATCCCGGACGAGGTGCAGCGAGTGCTTTTGGGTGTTGGTGAGTGGCTGAATATCTACGGAGACTGCATCTATGGCACTCGCCCCTGGCGGACTTATGGCGAGGGCCCGACGAAGGTCGCGGCGGGTTCATTTCACGACACCGATACCGAGAAATATACAGCCGAGGACTTTCGTTTCACGACCAAGGGCGACATTCTTTACGCAATTGGACTCGCCTGGCCGGCGAGTGGCGAAGCGGTGATTCATTCGCTGGCATCGACGGTTGGAAGCCAGCAGGTAGCGTCGGTCGCGCTGCTCGGCAGCGATGCCAAACTGATATTTGAGCAGCGTGCCGACGGACTGCACGTGCAGCTGCCCGCCCAAGCTGCCAAAACGTTCGCCTACGTGCTGAGCGTTAGGTTTGCCCGCTAGCGTCGACGGCTGAAGATTTCATGAACTGTTACTGCATGGTGGGAAGATGAGAGCGCTCGTACTTCAGAAACCACGTCAAGCTTCCATTGAGACGATTGCAGAACCGACTGTCGCGGAGGGTGGAATACTGCTCAGAGTGCGGATGGTGGGCCTTTGCGGCAGTGACCTGAACTCTTTCCGTGGATTGAATCCACTCGTTTCTTATCCGCGCATTCTGGGACATGAAGTCTCGGCAACGGTCGTGCAGGCCGGGACGCACGATAGCGGAATCTACGCGGGAATGGACGTGGCTCTCTGTCCCTACACCAGCTGCGGCCGATGCGCCTCGTGCCGCCGTGGACGTGCGAATGCCTGCCAATTCAACGAAACTCTCGGCGTGCAACGGGACGGCGCGCTCACGGATTTCATCGTGATGCCACGGGAGAAGTTATATCCGGCAAAACTCACACTGAAGGAAATGTGCCTGGTCGAACCACTCACCGTGGGATTTCATGCGGTGGCGCGCGGACGGGTCACTGCAAAAGATACGGTCGCAATCTTCGGCTGCGGCGGCGTGGGCCTCGGCGCCGTAGCTGGTTCGAAGGCGCGCGGAGCAACCACGATTTGCGTTGACGTGGATGACGAGAAGCTGCAGCTGGCACAACAGTCAGGAGGCACTAATGCCATCAATAGCCACCGGGAACCGTTGCATGATCGCTTGTTGGAGATGACTGCAGGCCGGGGACCGGACGTTGTAATCGAAGCAGTTGGCACACCCGCAACATTCCGAGCGGCCGTCGAAGAAGTCGCATTTGCCGGCAGGGTCGTGTACATCGGGTATGCCAAAGAGCCCGTGAGCTACGAGACCAGGGTATTCGTGCAAAAGGAATTGGATATTCTCGGCTCACGAAATGCGCAGCCGGAAGACTTTCGCGCCGTGGTCGAGCTCCTTCAGACTGGAGAGTTTCCTACAGATCGGGCTGTGAGCGCAGTTGTTTCTCTGGAGGAGGCACCCGACGCGTTACGGTCCTGGAGCGAGAATCCATCTCGATTCAAAAAGATTCTCGTTTCCCTGGATTAGGGAATCGGCCCCAGCCCGTCCAGCCGGGGAGTTCGCCTATGGCTACCAGTAATGGGCCGCTACCACAGTCGGTGAACCGGGGATATTGTTGACAACAACTGTGTGCAGCACAAGTTGCAGATTCTTCTTGCTCCAGTCCTTCGGTGCGTTCTTCAAAAAAGTTCCGAGAAGCTGCGGATTGGTGGCGAGATTACCCGCGGCCCGAGTGCCAGTATGATCAAGTCCCGCGATGGTCACCAGAACGCTGCCCGTCTTCGAGTCCAGAACACGGGAAATAATTGCGTAGTCCTCGATGACCTTTCCTCCGGAGAACTTCGGCCACCAGGAGCGCGACTGATCAAGTCGGTCTCGAACATGCATTTCTGCCGTGTCTCCGGCATCGAAGACGAAGCGAAGACTGTCTGTCATGTCGAGTGTCCAGTTGTTGTTAAACGCCCCTATCAGAACTGCCGAACCCTCGCGCAAATCGCCGAACGAGAGGTCACTTCCGAAGCGCAGATCGTAGGCGTGGCGGCGCGAGGCCAATAGCGACGAAATCTGCGCGGTCGCCGAAGCATCGCCGACCGTCAGATAGGTGTCCTTCATGGGAACGAAGTCTTCACTTGTGAAGTTCTTGAGATCTTCCCTCGGGACAAGCAGTTCCAGGTTTGGAGTGGCGTCTTCCGCAAGGGGGTGGCTTTTTCTATATCGAGCTCGGGCTTCTCGCGACAAGATATAAACGCGATTACTGCCCGTGCAGATGAGCACGGGACTTCGGTTCTCTAAGACCGGTGCCCAGAATAGGTCGAACGGAGCCACGGCACGGGAAGTCTCTCGAAATGAAATCAGGCCACCCAATACCACAGCAACGCATACCGCGAGCAGTGCAACCAGCCATATGCGATTGCGTTTACGAGCGCCTGCGGTTGGAGCCACCGTGGCTGGAATCGGGGCAAGAGTCTCGGGTTGCGGTGGGACCACCGCTACTGGAACCTGAGGCAGAGGAATCTCTGAGGGATGGAACTGCGCTTTGTACGATCCTGTCGGAATCTCAACTTTCCACTGGATAGGTTCGCTGTGCGCCTGATAATACTGCGCCAATCTCTTTCTAACGTCGGCAGCGCGGAGCCGCACGACCGGGTCCTCAGCGGTGTCGTAGTCCGGAGCCCGACCGAACACTTCAATTCCGATGATACGTTCCCGAAGCGAGTCATCGGATGCGCCGAGGCTATGCTCGACGATATAGCGAACCAAATCCTGGCACTGGCGGCTCGTTCGAAAGGGGGCGCTCCGCAGAATGTCTTCCAGCAATCCTTCGACTTTGGGTCGAGGGGGAACAGAAACACGATCGAGCAGCGAATTGTGTTGAGTGGCCATAGAAGAACCCAAAAGTCTTTCGCTTTGCGACCCGAAGTGACGGTATGTTACCGCTAAAGGTAACGATATCCCGGGATATTACTTGCATTCGCAACCCGTTGTCAATACAAGATTTGGGCCCTGTTGGACGGCGGTAACTTACCGCAGGGAACCTAGACAGGCATGGCCAACTGCGCGTATCGGTTAAGCTCCGACGCCCTGAAGCGCCTGAACTGCCACGTTTGTAGTGTGTGCCCGCGAGCGTTCCAGGGGACGTCAATCTAAGGAGCCCTCGCAAATGCCCAGACTTCGGAGTCTTTCCCAGCTCTTGCTTCTTGTCGTTGCCGCTCTGATTGTTTCCACAGGCACTCCCCTGGCACACAGTCAAACGCTGGCGTCGACCGCTTCCTTTTCAGGCTCGGTCACCGACTCCTCCGGGGCGCGGGTCGCGAACGCTAATGTCACTCTAAGCTCCTCTGAGAAAGGCATCACGCGAGTCTTTAAGACGGATGCCGAAGGAAATTTCTCATTTTCGCTTCTGCCAGCGGCTAACTATACCCTGACCGTCCAAGTCACCGGTTTCAAGACCTACAAGCAGGAAGGAATCACACTTGAAGTCGGGCAGTCCGCGAGCCAGACTGTCGCGTTGACCATAGGTTCGACGGAACAAATCGAGGTGTTAGCGGTGGCCCCATTGCTCCAGACGGATGACGCCAACCTCAGCGCTGAGATCTCGAGCAAGCAAGTGACGGAGTTGCCGCTGAATCTCCGTAACGTGTTCAACTTTGTGGAGTTGAACTCATCGGTGAACAATTTGTCGCAACGGCAGACCATTTCCTCGGGCGGACAGCAAGGCTCCGCCGACCAGGATGTCTCGTTCTTTAACTTTGGTGGCGGGTACTTTGGAACGACGGCAATACTCCTGGACGGCTCTTGGGATGTGAGCGAGGGGTGGGGGGGGGCCATTTATGTTCCATCCCCTGACAACGTGCAGGAATTCAAAGTGCAACAGAATTCATTTACTTCGCAATACGGCTGGAGCACGGGAAATGTCATCAGCGTTGTCACCAAGTCGGGTAGCAGCCAGCTGCACGGGGACGTCTACGACTACCTGCGTAACGGCGCGCTTGACGCAAACAACTACTTCAACAATGCGGTGACTCCCAAACTCCCGCGCCCAAATTCACATCGCAACCAGTTCGGTGTAGCCGTGGGCGGCCCGGTGTACGTCCCCTGGGTCTACAAACAAACGAATAAGACTTTCTTCTTCATTAACTACGAAGGCCATCGCGACCATAATGCCGACGAATCGGGCGTGGGCACGGTACCCACTGCGGCTTTCAGGATGGGGGACTACTCGAAACTGTTAGGCGCGCAAATCGGTACGGACGCGCTGGGCAGGCCGATTTACACTGGCCAGCTCTATGATCCGTTCAGCACACGCCCCCTTGGCGGTGGTTACATTCGCGACCCGATCCCGGGGAATAATCTGGCAACCTATGTATCGCCGTACAAAGGTGGGTCCCTGATCAACTCCATCGGCCAGACGCTGGTGAACTATTACCCGCAACCAATCAATAGTGCACTGTCAGATAACTGGACCGCGTCGGGCCTTGCGGCAGATTATTCCGACGAATATAGCATCCGTCTTGACCACAATCTCAGCGAAAAGACCCGGCTCTATGGGCGATATTCCTACAAGAAGGAATACAAAGACGAGGTGCCCGCCTACTACGGCGCGAGCGATCCCGCCGGCCCTGGACAGAGAAATCCCAACAACCGCTGGGACATCGCGGTTGGCGCAAGCCAAGTCTTCAGTCCCACTTTCACCATGAGCGTTAACTTGGGCGGTACGAAATGGGTTGAAGGCAACGACGTGCAGAGCTACGGCTTCAAGGCTTCGTCGCTTGGGCTTCCGAGCTTCATCGACACCTTCTCGCCGCAATTCCCCATCATCAGCGTGTCCAACTACGAATCGGAGGGGCCGATTGCGGGAGCCGGTCAGGGGGCATTTCCGCGAGCCGCTGGCACCGGATCGTTGGACTTTGTGAAAGTGCGGGGAGCGCACCAGCTATCGTTCGGGTATATGGCTGTCGAGACCGAGGAAAACGGTGGGCGCTTCGCCTTCACACCATTTAATTTCAACAATTTGTTCACGGCCGGACCGGACCCAACGAATCCGACCTCGGGAACCGGCGACCCGAGCGCATCCATGCTGCTGGGCGTGCCCGCCAGTGGAAATACCGGTATTGCTATTTCGGAGGATACCCGTACGTGGTTCCACGGGGTGTATTTGCAGGATGACTGGAAAGCCACCCGGAAACTCACGCTGAATCTCGGGCTTCGGTGGGAGGTGCAGGTCCCCGTGGTCGATGCGTATAACCGGCAGGCGAGGTTCGATTACAGGGCGGTTAATCCTATCAGCGCCGCCGTCGGCCACACTTATCTCGGCGAGCAAGTGTTCGCAACATCCAGCAATCCAAGGCTCTACAACACCAACTACAAGAACTTTGCTCCCAGAATCGGATTCGCTTATCAAGTCATGCCGAAGCTGGTGATGCGGGGCGGCTACGGCGTGTTCTATCCACCCAGCTATCGCGGGACCGGTCCGGCGCCCGGATTTAGCTCGAGTACGCCTTACACAGCTGCGAACGCTTTTGGCTTGCCGGTCAATACCTTGAGCACCGCGTTTTCCAGCGGCCTCGTGCCCATCACTGGAAGTTCATCGGGCGGCTTGACCAATGTGGGATTTAGCGTAAGCGCTGTCTCACCCACCCGAAAGACGCAACTTGTTCAGCAGTGGATGTACGGAGTGCAGTTCGCACCTACACCCAACGACGTAATTGATGTCACTTACGTGGGCAATCACGGGACCCACGTGGTTGACGGCGGCCTCAATCTGAATCAGCTGGATCCCAAGTACTTTTCGATGGGGAGCGCATTGTTGAATCTGGTCCCCAACCCCTTCTACCACCACATCACCGCGAGCGGCTGTAACGGCTACGACTTGTCCGCGGCCATGGTGCCGCAGGGGGCGCTGCTTCGCCCCTATCCGGAATTCTGCGACATCAACGAAAACCAGGATCCCGCCGGCGATTCGAGTTACAATGCCCTCGACGTGAACTACACACACCGAGTATCCCAGGGGCTCACATTGTTGGCGTCCTACACGTTTTCGAAATTCATCGACAACGTTTCAGGGCCCGATGCCTGGGCCAATTCCTCCGGCGAGAGTATTCGCAACGTCTATAACTTGGCCGCTGAAAGATCAGTTGATCCGACAGACACTCCCCACAGCTTTGTTCTGAGCTACGTGTACGAGCTTCCGGTCGGCAGGGGCAGGAAGTTCGCTTCTGATATGAACCCGATCCTGAACACCATCGTGGGCGGCTGGCAGACCTCCGGAACGCTGACTCTGAAAGAGGGCTTTCCCCTAAGCATCTTACAGTCTAATAGCAACCCTTTCGGCGTGGGCCAGCATGTGGATGTTGTGGGCGATTATCACATCGCCAATCGAAGCCGCACAGAATGGTTTAATACCTCAGCTTTCGCCGCTGCCCCGGAATTTACGCTGGGCGATGCACCGCGATTCTTCTCCGATCTACGAGCACCCAACTACAAAAACTGGGACATCAGTATTCAGAAGTACTTCCCGATTGAAGAACGGTTCCGGGTCCAGTTCCGCCTGGATATGTTCAATACCTTCAACCATACCAACTTCTACAGCCCGAACACGACCTTGGGAGCTGGATTTGGTACGATTAATCAGGCATGGACGCCGAGGCAAATGCAGGCAGCGCTGAAGTTTTATTGGTGAGGCGTGCACAAGGCCGCCATCAATGCTGTTGTCTGCTGTTTGGCGCTCTGCCTTCCATCGGGCGAAGCGTTTTCGCAAGGGTCGGAGTTTGAATCTCTCCTAGCCTCGGCGCAGCAAGCCCAGGCTAGGGGAGATTTCGAAGCTGCCGCCGACTCTTATCGAAAGGCTGTCGCGCTTCAGCCTGAAATCGCCGAACTCCGGGCGAATCTCGGCCTGATGGACTACCAGACGGGGAAATATCAACCTGCGATTGATTCTTTTCTTCAGGCGATTCAGCTGAAACCAAACCTATTTGTCCCAAACCTATTCTTAGGACTCGAATACATCAAGCTAAAGCGATTTCAGGAAGCGATTCCTTACCTGAAACGGGCTGCTCTCATCAAGCCGACGGACCTCGAAACGCAGTTGGCTCTCGGACAAGCCTACGCTGGCACCGGGAAAATGAGATCTGCAATTGCGTCCTATTTGCGGGTGGTGCAAGGGGACCCAAGGAACGCCGACGGTTGGTTTCATCTTGGAGTCGTGTATCTAGAGCAGGTCGAGGCGAACGCCCGCATTCTCTTGGCGCGTCATAAGGATTCGGGATACTTGCACGCGCTGGCGGCGGACACCTTTGCCGAGCGAGGGGCGTTCATTCAGGCCGCGGAGGCGTACAAAACCACGCTGGCATCCCCAGCGCATCCCTCGGGCATGCATGCCGCTTACGGCTTCGTTCTCCTAAATCAGCACGATTTGCCGGGCGCGGAGCTTGAACTCAACGCTGAACTCGCCGCCAACCCCGGCTCCCTCATGGCGAAACTAGGCTTGGCTCGATTGCATGTTGAGCGAGGTGCGGCCGCGGAGGGGAGGATGGCAATTGCGGAGATATGGAAAGCGGATCCCAGCTTTCTGCGAGCGAATGCTCCTCTGTTCAGCGCCGGACTACCCCAACCGCGCCTTTCCGAGTTACAGGGCGCCTTGGAGAAGGGACAAGCCAATGGAGAGATTCCGGAAGCCGCGGTCCTCCTGTTCCAAGGTGGCACAACTACTCAAGGCGGCACCGATTCGTCTGAGGACTTCAATGCTAGGGTGGTGGACAGCCCTCGATCCGCCAAAACGCCGGCGGGCACTGTCCGAGAGTTGTACGCCACAGGAAGATATGCACAGTGCAGCGAGGCGCTGTCGGCTCGACTGCAGCAGCTTCCAGCAGGGGAACTCCGGCTCTTAGTCTTCTGCGCCTACTCAATTGCGAGATACCACGCCGCTTTCGATGCTGCTCAGAAGCTCACGCTGAATCCGGCAACCGAAGTCGAGGGATTATATTGGGAAACAAAATCAGCGCAGAAGCTTGCGACCGAGACTTTGGCTCATGCCAGCGAACTGGACTCCAATTCCCCCACGTTACACGTTTTGCTGGGCGACATTTACCGCCAGCGAAAGTATTACCCGGATGCGGAACAGGAGTACCAAAAGGCCTTGGCCATTCGACCGGATAACTCGGGTGCCTTGTTCGGTTTGTGTTTGGCCCTGCTTGGCGACTCACAAATAGATGAGGCACTTCGGCTTGCTGAAGGCGCTTTGAAAAGGAATCCCGATGATCCAGAGTTCAATGCCGTCATGGGTGAGGTCCTTTCCGTGAAACACGATTTCTCGGGAGCGGAGCCATATCTAAGGAAAGCTCTGAA
>Ga0074045_10001695_pt1 | contig 21020 bp, 23 predicted proteins | sample BogForMeECP23OM2_FD_94442 | JGI IMG/M metagenome (GOLD analysis project Ga0074045, IMG submission 94442) | Bog forest soil microbial communities from Calvert Island, British Columbia, Canada - Bog Forest MetaG ECP23OM2 | ecosystem: Environmental > Terrestrial > Soil > Wetlands ...
AATACAAATCGTCTGTCCCTTCTTCACTTTCGCCCCGACTTCCACAAAAGGTTCCGACTCAGGGGTTGGAGAACTGTAAAAGGTGCCGACAATGGGAGAGGTAACCGTAAAAAGATTTACTTCCAGTTCCCGCTTTGCAGACTGTTCCGGCAAGATGCCCTCTTCCCTGGGTTCATATTTCCTTACATGATGAATCGACTGAGGAACGTCAAAGTGACTCGAAAATTTTCCGCGCCGTATCTTGACCTTGACACCGTCTTTCTCGATGAACAGTTCGGTTATGTCAGTATCCTTCAGAAGGCTCATCAGTTCTTTCAACTCCTCAAGCTCCATCGGTTACCTCCTAACCAGTAGGCTATGGGCTATAGGCAACAGGCTATAGGAATAACCCATAACCATCACGAAATAACCCTGCCTGTTATTAAACTCAAAATTCTGTAAAAATAAGCCAAATTGTTTTGAAGCCTATGGCCCATCGCCCATCACCTATTGCCTGGTGCCTACTTTTTCAATATATTCCGCCGTCCTGGTGTCGATTTTCAGCACATCTCCTACAGAAATATGGAAAGGCACTTTTACCGCAAGCCCGGTTTCGAGTTTGGCAGGTTTTGTGGACCCTGAAGCTGTATCTCCCCGAAATGCCGGATCTGTTTCCGTTACGGCAAGCTCGACAAACATGGGCGCCTCGACTGTCATCGGCAGGTCCTTATAGTAAAGAATCTTTACAATCATATTTTCTTTAATAAATTTTATCACATCAGCCAGTTGCACTGCAGTAAGTGGTATCTGTTCGTATGACTCGGTATCCATAAAATAATGAAGGTCATCCTGGGCATAAAGATACTGCATATCTCTCTCTTCAAGAGCCGGGGATTCAAATTTTTCTCCAGACCTGAATGTATCTTCAAGCACACTTCCAGTCTTCATGTTCTTCAGTTTTGTCCTGACAACAGCCCCTCCCCTTCCCATCTTGACATGCTGGAAGTCGACAATTTCAAATGGATCCCCCTTATAAACTATTTTTGCACCTTTCCTGAAATCACTAGTACTAAGCAACGAATACCTCCTAAAATCAGGCAACAATAGGCGAAAAACTATCGCCTATTGCCTGTCATTTTATTATCTCGAGTTCACGACTCAGACTAGTCATGAGTATACATTTCCTGCCATTTAAAGTCACCATGTCTTCTATGCGCACACCACCCAGTCCGGGGATATAAATGCCAGGTTCTATGGTAAATACAAAACCATCGGAAATACGGTCTCCACCGTTCCGCGACACTCGGGGGGCCTCATGCACCTCAAGACCGACTCCGTGTCCTGTCCCATGACCGAAAAAAATTCCGTATCCGGCTTTTTTTATTGTCTCTCGTGCCGCCGCGTCTATATCCTGTGTCCGGACCCCTGCCCGGACTTTGGATATAGCCTTCTGCCGGGCTTTGTTGACAACCTCATAGATTTTTATCTTTTCCCGCAGGCCGTCGCCTGCCATCAGAAGCGTTCTCGTCATATCGGAATAGTAGCCTCCAGCCTCGCCGCCCCAGTCAATTATAACAAAATCTCCTTTTTCTATTTTCTTTTCAGTTGGTTGCGCATGAGGTTTGGCACTATTCGCACCGGAAGCCACTATTATATCAAATGCAGCATGTTTACATCCTTCTCTTTTAAGTTGCTCTTCGAGCTTCAGCGAGATAGCCTTTTCCCTCACCCCGGCTTTTATAAAAGGTTTGATTTTCAGGAAGGCTGTTTCCGCTCTTTTTATCGCTATTGCCACGGCGCTGATTTCCGTAGCATCCTTAACTCTTCTGAGTCTTTCAACAGCATTCTGAACAGGCGCCAGCGTAACCGGCAACCTGCACAGCAAGGTGTAAAAATCGTAGTGGAGCGAGGTCTCGAATCCAAGCCTCCTGATGCCCGACATCTTCACGAGGCGGCGCACAAGCGCTATCCTGCTTCCTTTTTCAATGCCGATATCGCACCCTTCCACTTCTGAAACCGATTGCTCCTTATATCTGAAATCGGTGAAAAACAGCCCTCTGTCCTGAGTAATCAACATAAAACCTGAGGAGCCGGTAAAACCTGTCAGGTAGCGTATGTTTTCTATCGCCCCGACAAATAGCGCATCTATCCTCTTTTCCCTGAGAATATCCTGAAGACTTTTTATTCTTAGCTCGTGATCGGTCATAACCTAGCCGAAGATTAGAAGTTGCGAACTTGTGAAGATGTGAACTTATAGAGGCTGTTTCGCTCAGCTTCGCAACTTCCCATCTTTCCAGCTTCAATTTTATTGCCCATCGCCCACTGCCAGCTTTTTAGCAAAATGGATTTTTATGGCTTCGAGAAACGAGTTCAATTGTTCAATTACTATGTTTGTGCTATCTTTCTTCTCTTCAGTTAATTTGATAAGCGCTGCCAGTTCCTCTTTCCGTTGAAGAATCAGTTTGTCATCTGGATTGCCTGTGAGCATTTCCTGATAGAGTTTCATTGCAGACCCGTAATGCCCGTGAGCAATAAGCTTCTCAACTTCAGCCAGTTCCGAAAATATAGGCCCGGCACGCCGTGGCGCTGCCTTAGGGAGTTCAGTAGTAATACCGAGACCAAGATTGGCTCCGGCAAGTCCCTTACAAGCGAAATAATTGCCCGGATCTTTTTCCAGCACTTCTGAAAATTGTTCTGCCGCCTCGGCAAATTTATTGCCCTGAAGATGCCACCTGCCGAGAGTAAGCTTTGCGGCAATAAAATCAGGATTCTGCCTGCTGCCTTCTGCAAGAAGCGCAACAGCCTCTTCAATCCTGTCCCGCTTCCTTAACTCTTCAGCAAGAGACAAAAAAAGCCTGGAGCCCGGTTTATGCCTGATCCGGTTTCTAAGCCTCCTCACGAAAGCATTGTCGTCATCATTTATCACAAAGGCCTACCTCAACTATTAAGACGGCTTAAAGTATATATCTTAACTGATGACTATCCTGCTAACTGTTATATTTTAACTCAAGTATTCTGTCAAATATCGCAGCAGCTACGTCATCCTTTTCCATCACCGGAAGCTTCCGTTCGCCTTCCCTGTCTATAATTATCACCTCATTGGTATCAACATCAAAACCCGAGCCTTTTCCGGAGACATCGTTAAAGACAATCATATCTATATTCTTTGCGGTCAGCTTCCTGCGTGCCCTGTCTATTCTGGGACCGGTTTCCGCAGAAAAACCTGCGGTATAAGGACGCTTTTTAAGCTTTCCTGCAGCTTCGAGAATGTCGGCGGTCTTGAGCAGATTCAGGGAGAATCTGTCTCTCTTCTCTATTTTGCTCGTATTCGGTTCTGCGACCCTGAAGTCCGCCACTGCAGCCGACATTATAAATAATGACGACATGGGAATGTTATCCATTACCGCCGTAAACATATCCTGAGACGATTCGGCAAATATCACGTCAACCCCCTCGGGGGGTCTGATCGAAACAGGGCCGCTAATCAGCGTAACTTCGGCTCCTCTCCTTCTGGCTGTCCGTGCAAGCGCATATCCCATTTTACCGGAAGACCTGTTGCTAATATAACGAACAGGATCAATGTACTCTCTCGTGGGTCCGGCGGTCACCAAAACATGCTCACCTGCCAGGTCCTGTTTGGTAAAAGCCGCTATTATCGCTTCCATAATTTTTTCAATAGCAGCCATCCTGCCAATACCTTCCTCTCCGCAGGCCAGACTTCCCCTGTCAGGACCCACAAACTTTACCCCGAGAGAAACAAGACTGTTCAGATTTTTTTGAAAAACAGGATTTTCATACATTCTCCAGTTCATGGCGGGCGCCATCAATACCATTTCGGGTCTACCGATGAAGGCCAGCAGAGTGGTACCGAGCATGTCATCGGCAATGCCATGGGCATATTTACTTATGCTGTTGGCAGTCGCAGGCGCTACAACAAAGAAATCAGCGCTCGCAGGGAGATTAACATGAGAAAGCGGAATCTCGAACATGTCAGTGTAAACGCGTTCGCCGGCCGCCAATTCAACTGAAAGGGGCGTAACAAAACGCTTTGAGGCCTCTGTCATGATGACCCTGACAGAGGCCCCTTCCTGTTTCAGTCTTCTGATTATATCAATGGACTTATATGCAGCTACGCTTCCGGTGATCCCTAAAAGTATAGACTTGCCTTTAAGCACTACTAATCTTCGCTTTCGGAGGACTCTTCCCCTTCGTTAAAAAGATCTTCAAGCGCCTTCTCCGGCGACCCCTTTTCGTGGAGGTACACCTTGAGGTCTTTCTCAAGCTCCGAAAGGTCTTCAAGAGGCCGCCTCTTTTCTTCGATGAGCTTCTTGTAATCAATTTTTTCGGATTTTTCCTTTGCGGCAATTGCATCGACTCCGGTCAGAAATTCAATTTTAGTACCGACAGCTTCAAGGAGCGCTGCAGTGGTAACCTTTTTTGTCTTTGTCTGAATCTGGGACTGGGCACCTAATGAAAGCTCGCGGGCCCTCTGGGCGGCAATCACCACAAGCCTGTATCTGCTGTCAATCTCCTTTTTATCATATTCGACAGGCAATGATATAATATCCACGTTATAACTCCTCCTCAAAAAAGTTTTTATGTATCCACTCATGGTCGACACGGCTCTGATGTATTCTGTCGGCCATGACAATCGACTGCAGTGCTTTGAGCGCATCATCAATATTATTGTTTACTATAACATAATCGTAATTTTTATACTCCCTTATCTCCTTAACAGCATTACTGAGCCTTATTCCAATAACTTCATCAGAATCGCTCATACGTCCCCTCAGTCTCTCCCTGAGAACCTCCATTGACGGGGGCAGCACGAACACTAAGACACATCTGTTGGAAAAGGGATCAAGCCTGTTTTTTATCTGAAGGGCACCCTGAACATCTATATCCAGCAGCACATCAATCCCGCCGCCGGTCAATTCCTCTATTATTTTTTTTGAAGTGCCGTAATAATTGCCGTGTACCTCGGCCCACTCGATGAACAGACCTTCAGCTATCATTGCCATAAAAGCATCCTTGTCGACGAACGAATAGTGCGTGCCGTTAACTTCTCCCGGTCTGGGAGATCTGGTGGTGTATGACACTGAATGTTGCATGCCTGGCAGGGTTGAGCAAAGTTTATGACACAACGTGGTTTTCCCGGCTCCGGAAGGAGCAGACAGTACAAAGAGGCTACCTTTCTTCGTTTTCATCCATGCCCTCTCTAAAGCCCTCCTTCAGGCCCGAAACCCTCTGTGCTATCGTTTCAACCTGGATAGCGGATAATATGATATGATCACTGTCGGTCACGATAATCGCCCGGGTCTTCCTTCCTTCGGTCGCATCAATAAGTTTTCCCCTGCTGCGGGCTTCCTCGCGCAATTTCTTCATGGGCGCAGAGCCGGGGTTAACAATGGCAACCACTCTCGCGGCGTATATAACGTTGCCGAACCCGATATGTATAAGAATATTTTTCATAAAAAATCAGGCGATAGACAAAAGCCCTGGGCTATAGGCAAAGAAAAAATCACTTTTGTTTTTTCCCATCGCCTATTGCCCATCGCGTATAACCCCTTATTCTATATTTTGCACCTGTTCCTTCAGCTTTTCAATACCTGTCTTTATTTCTATAGAACGATTGATAATGCCTATGTCATCCACTTTTGATGCTATCGTATTCGTTTCCCGGTACATCTCCTGCATTAAAAAATCGAGTTTTCTGCCGATTGTGTCGCCGCTGTTGAGAAAAGAGTGAAACTGATTAATATGGCTGCGAAGACGCGCCAATTCTTCCGTAATATCACTCTTTTGCGCAAGCAGGACGATTTCCTGAGCAAGTCTGCTCTCATCGACAGGCACACCCGCCAAGAGTTCGGAAACCTTCCGGGAGAGCACTTCCTTATGGGCTAATACCATATCGCGGGATAGCTCCTCCACTTCAGCCCTGAGCGATTGTACCCGTCCCGCGTGGTATCCCAATTCTTTTTTGATTGCTTCTCCCTCTTTTCTGCGCATCTCATCAACACGCGCCGCTGCGTCACGCAGTGCCTCATAGAGATCATCCGCGCTATAGACCGGCTCTTCAGTCACCAGGAACTCCCGGTACCATGACAAAAAACCTGTATCAAGGGACCCTGGAATCGCCAATGTTTTTTGTAAATCCAGAACAGCATCATACATTTCTTTCGCCAACTCCTTATTGGCCCGCACCTTGAATTGACGCTTGCCGGAAAGAGATATGGTAACGTCGATCTTGCCCCGGGCAAACCGGTCCTTGATAAAACTCCTGACAGGCATCTCATGTTCCATCAGAAAAGAAGGCATCCTGACATTAACATCCAGATACCTGTGGTTTAAAGACCGCACCTCAACCCTGAACCCCTCCCGCTCGGCAGCGCCATATCCAGTCATGCTCCGGATCACGTTTTAACCCCCATGATTTTAACAGTCTTTCTTCTGGAGGTCGCGCCCCGCAATATTGTTATATTGCTTTTGCTGACACCGTATTTTTCCGCCAGAAGTTCTATAAGCTGATCGTTTGCAGCGCCGTCTACGGGCGGAGCAGTAAGTTTGACCTTGAGCATGTTATCCATAAGGCCGACAATTCCCGCCTTTGAAGACCGTGGCGCCACCTTAACTTCTATAATTATGCCATCCCTCGTCTTACTGCCCGGAATATCCATCATGCCTGCCTAAGGGCGTATATAAAGACAAGAGCTTATAATATACCTCACCCGCTGTGAGAGTTACAACAGCAAGTATGGCCCCTCCAATCACATCAACTGCATAATGATACCGGCAGTAGACCGTGGCCGGTATAAGGAGCAGAACAGGAATCAACATCCAGCGGAACAGAGTCCTGTCGTAACGATATGCCAGAAAAAGCACCGTAAGAGCAATACCGGTATGGCCGCTTGGAAATGCGTCTCTTTTTATGCCCTCAAGGAAATTGAGAACGTTTTGTATGTCACGCGAAACTAAAAATCCACCCAATTCCCTGTCGTAAAGATGACCCATTGCATAGCGAGGACCAACTGCGGGAAAAAACAGGTAGCCGATGTAGGAAAGATAAAAACAAAAAAGCATAAGGAAGAGAGACTTCTCAAATGCTTCCCTTTTTCCGTCAGCCTTTAATGAAATGCCTAAAATAATAGGAATAAAATAATATGTCGTGTAAGCCGTCTGCAGTATATCAGTAAGAAAAGGATTGATATATTTCTCGAAAAAAACAGTAGGGTAGCAGCCGAACATGCGATAATCGATCCTGATGAGCAGGTAGTCGATGTCATGTCTGTTGACAGCATGAACAATCAGACCGAGGCTGTCAAAAATCACAAAGACGCTGACAACGGGGAAAATTATATCGCGGGCCGCCCTGAGTGATGGATTAACCCTCCCCAGATAAACAAGTATGGTCTGAAAAAGTATTATCGAAAAATAAATGAGTATGAGATACCCTGCGGACGGGATAACAGAAAATTTAACTACTGTCAGGACAAGAAGGAATCCGCTAAATATAATAGTTAGAGAGTCTGCTGGCCGCAATTTCAACCCACATGTCATAATCTCACAGCTTGTTCAGCGCCCTTCTTAAAGACTTTTCTCTCCTGGAAAGCTTGTAAGGGTTGCCCTTGCCGGCATTGACAACTACGTCATGCTCATCGGAATCTTTCCTCTGGTCCGTGTCCGCATCTTTATCCGCCTCATTTCCCGCCTGTACAGACCCGCTTCCTCCAGCTGCTTCCCTTGATACTATTTGAATAAACTCATTTGCCGGAACCGCAATAGAATTGACCGACCAGGCATGGTGCGCGATCTCTTTGTCCGAACTGATAACCAGCCACTCCCTGCGGTCCTTGGTGATAATTCTTTTGATGACCTCGTCAGCCCTTTCGCCAAGTCCTGAATAAATGACTGCCACGCCTCCACGGACTGCCCTGTCCTCATGGCCAGGGCCTGTTTTATAACCGTCAAAAACAACAGTTATATCGTGCCGCTTGATCTTTTTATACCGGATCATGAGTTCGATGAGATCGTTGCGCGCTTTATCCATGTCCAGGTGACAAGTTCCTATAACATTGTATCCATCAATGATTATACTCGGAATGCCAACCTCCTTAAGTCCGTGAAACGTGAGACGTCTCACGACTAATATAACATACAAACGGACTTCGGCAATTAAGTTAATAAATGCAGCTTGTTACGCCAGGGCTTTAAGATAACGTATTCTCTCTACCACAGGCGGGTGAGAATAAAAGAGCGCTACATATAGTGGATGGGGCTGAAGATTGGAGAGGTTTTCCTTTGAAAGTTTAACGAGGGCCCGAATAAGGCTGGCCGTCTCGCCGGTGAGTTCGTAAGATGCCAGATCCGCCTGTCGCTCGTGCCTTCTTGAAATAAAATTGACGATCAGCCTCAGCGGAAAGAGGAAAATTTCTGCGACAAAACCCAGCAACGTAATTTTTACAAAAAAAGTGCCGGCGCCAATTCCAAAGATATGCGGAAGCATATTACTTTGAATAATGCTGTATGATACATAAATTCCGAGAAATGAAAATGTCTCAAAAACAGCAAGCATCTTAAGAAGATGCTTTTTTTTCCAGTGGCCTATCTCATGGGCCAGAACCGAGAGTATCTCTCCGCTGTCCATTTGTTCAAGCAGCGTATCATAGAGGACTGCCCTTTTTGTTCGTCCTATTCCTGCAAAATAAGCATTGGTATGCCTGCTCCTTCTTGACGCATCCACCTTCAATATCCTGCTCGCCTTTATACCGGCCTTTTTTGTAAGCGCAATGATTTTATCCCTGAGCAGTTCATCCTCGACAGGAGTGAACTTATTAAACAGCGGCTCGATGACATACGGCGATATATACATAACAAGTATGCTGAAAATAAAGAGGGAACCCCATACCCAGAACCAGCAGTGCGCAGGGCTCCATTGGACAAGCCAAAGCACTGAAATAAGCACGACTGAGAGCATAACAGTGGATATAAACAGGGATTTTAAGAAATCGGACAACCAGAGATGCAACGTCATGGTGTTAAACCCATGCCTCTTTTCTATACTGAAGATCGAGTACAGGTTGAATGGGGCAGAGGCTATTTCACCGGCGTACGACAAGAGCAGAAAAAATAGCCACCCGGAAACAATAAAGGATTGACTGAGCGAAACAATCCACGCATTGTAACGTTCCAGCAGTCCTCCAAAGATGAACACGATTACAACAATATTCCCGGCCGTCGACGCAACAAAACCGAATAGAGTCTTGTCTGTCTCGTAGGCCCGGATTCTTCCGAGCTGCTGCGCATCGATCTTTCCCTCAAACTCGGCTATCACTTCAATTCCTGCATTAGTCATGTGTCTCAGATTGACATATTGCACGACGCGTTCAAAACCCTCTTTAATAATGTAAAGAAACAAAATCAGCAAGCGGGCGTGGTAAAGATTCATGAATATATTATAAACTAAAGATTCCTTTTCCGGCTGCTGCACCGGAGAAGAAGATTTCAAAACTATACAATCTTGGGAAAAACATATGGGTCTTGTACTGAAAAGACAGATTGCGGTAGGTGATATACACGGTTGCTTTGATTTACTTAAAGCCCTGGTCGGGGAAATCATCAGTTTCTCGCCTGATGAAGACATGCTTATCTTTATGGGCGATTACCTAGACAGAGGCAGGAAGGTTGAAGAGGTAGTCAGTTATTTGAGCGCATTAAAGGAGAAATACCCTGATTCAGTCATACTCCTCAAGGGGAATCATGAGGACATGGCTTATAATGCATTAACTTCCGGGGATAGCGGAGAAACGATGATGCCCTGGCTTCTTAATAATGGCGATATGACAATCTTAAGCTTCGGCAGCGTACAGCGCGCGAGAGAACACCTCGTTCCATTCATCGAGTCCCTGCAACTATATTACGAAACCGATACCCACATCTTTGTCCACGGCGGCATACCTTACGGCAAAGACCTTGTCACAGCCACCCCGGAAGAACTGCTCTGGGACAGAGACCTCGCTTATGCAGGGAAGAAAATTCTCGTTGTCGGCCATACTCCTAAAGGCACAGTCTCCAATTACAACAGAGGCAAAATAATCTCTGTCGATACCGGTGCATATATGACCGGTGTCCTATCCGCTTACGATGTAACTAATAAGAAAGTGTATGAAAACAGCGGGTCTGAGGATTAGCAAGCAAGTCTTTACATTTGCATCTTTTTCCCTGTATTCTTAAATATTGTATTATGATAGATCTTCATACCCACACTATATTCAGTGACGGCGAGCTTATTCCTGCCGAACTTATCCGGCGGGCTGTTGCTATTGGCTATAGCGCCCTTGCAATTACAGACCACATCGACCAGTCAAATATTGATCTGGTCATTCCCAGGATAGTAAAAGTGATTGAAAGTTTGCGTGACAGTGTCCCTGTCACGGTGCTGGCAGGCGCTGAAATAACTCATGTCCCGCCGGCATTAATACCTGATATGATAAAAGAGGCAAGGGCACTGGGAGCGCAGATAATAGTTGTGCATGGCGAGACCATAGTTGAGCCGGTGTCCCATGGCACAAACAGGGCAGCCATCGAGGGAGGAGCGGATATTCTGGCCCACCCCGGCCTCATCTCCCGTGAGGACCTGCTGCTTGCAGCCGGTAATGGGATAACTCTCGAAATTACGGCCCGGAAGGGCCATAGCCTGTCAAACGGACACGTTGCGTGGCACGCCATAGAACTCGGAATTCCTCTTACGCTCAATACCGATGCCCATTCGCCGTCAGACCTCATTACAAAGGAATTTGCCGAGCGTGTGCTGCTTGGAGCGGGAGTTGAAAAGAGATTTGTCGAGCGCATTTTTAACCATGCCCATGAGCTGGTTGACAAGGCTTTAAGACTAGACCATAAATAACATGTCAGAAAAAATTGCAAAGATATGAAACCACATGGACATAGAGGCACTGAGAGAAGCAGCAGAAAGTAAGTAGTCGGTGGTTAATTTTATATGAGGGAGGGGATAAATGCCCAAAGCAATTAAGAGGAGAATTGATAAAAAAACACAGGTTGCCGGCGATCTCGGCGAGACTGTTGCAGATTTACGGAACCGGCTTAAGAAACGGCAAAAAACCCTTGTCTATGCGTTTCTCGCAGCCTGCCTGATAATAATAACTGTCGGCTCAGTTTTTGTTTACCATCGCATAATCGCCGGCAGAGCACAAGAGCTTGAATATGAGGGTTATAAAATATTGACGTCAGCGCCGAACCAAAAAACTCCTGCTAACGAATTGTTTAATAATGCCCTGGAGAAATTCAACGCATCCTTTGCCGAAAAAAAGAATCCGATTGTTCTTCTCTATATCGCGAGCTGCGACGATGGAATCGATAAGTACGATGAGGCCATAAAACCGCTCAAAAAAATCATCGACGAGTACCCGGACCCGAAAATTTCTTCTCTCGCTTATTACAAAATGGCAATAATTTATCTCAACAAGGGCGACGTAAACAACGCACTGAAAACTTTTGACACTCTTATTGCCGTGAAGGATGCCTTACTGCAGGACATGGCTTTAATGGAAAGCGGCAGAACGCTGGAGTTAGTGGGCAGGACCGAAGAGGCCAAAAACAAATACAACGAACTTATAAATAAGTTCCCATCATCACCTTTGGTGAGTGATGCAAAATCCAGACTGGGAAGTCAGTAATTACGCTGAACTCTATCACTTGAGTTCTTTTTGACCGGCCTCTTTGAAGATGAAGGGGAATTTTTTTTAAGGGGTGGCCTCGCAGGCTGTCTGTAATCTTTCACTACCAGCCGGTCGTCCACCGGAACAACCGGTATCTTCTCTTTGATGTATTTCTCTATGCCTTCAAGGGCGTACACGTATTCTTCGCAGGAGAAGCTTATGGCCTTGCCCTCAGCTCCAGCCCTTGCGGTCCTGCCGATGCGATGGACATAGTCCTCGCTGTCTTGAGGCAGATCATAATTTATTACGTGGGTGACCCCCTCGATGTGGAGGCCCCGGCTGGCAACATCAGAAGCCACCAGCACCGGAAGTTTTCCTGCCTTGAAACGGGAAAGTATATCAATTCGCTTCGATTGAGGGATATCGCCTGTTATGGCTGCTGCTTTTACACCGTTTGCCTTGAGCAGCCTTTCCAGCCGTTCTGCGGTAATCTTCTTATTAACAAAAATGAGGGCACGTCCGGCAGCCTCTCTGCGCAACACGCCCAGCAGCAGTCCCGGTTTCTCAGACATACCCACATGGTAGATTTCCTGCCGGACCTTACTGACTGTTATCTGCTCAGGAGAGATACTAACCCTTTCAGGAAGATTCATGTGTTCATAACAGAGCTCCATAACGCGGTATGAGAGTGTTGCTGAAAAGAGCATAGATTGCCGGTTCTGATATGCTGACATCCTCCGCAAAAGAAAACGGAGATCCTTGATAAATCCCATGTCGAACATGCGGTCGGCCTCATCTATTACCAGAAATTCGGTCTTTCTCAGACTGTAGATTCCCTGCTTCAGGTAGTCGATAAGACGGCCCGGTGTACCGATTACGATGTCAGCCCCTTGCCTTAACGCAGCCCTTTGTTTATTGTAGTCGATTCCCCCGAATACAGGGATGATGCTGAAACCGGTGAACTGACCGATAAGAACGGCTTCAGCATGTATCTGTGCCACGAGTTCACGGGTCGGCGCAACAATAAGGCAGCGTGGCATAGGACGTGGTATGGGCGGCTGTTGCGCAATCATGCGCGAAAGAACGGCTATAAGAAAGGCCGCGGTCTTACCCGTTCCTGTCTGGGACTGGACCGCCACGTCAAGACCTCTCAGCGCATCGGGCAGTACAACAGCCTGAACGGTTGTGCACTCGGAAAACCCAGCTGCTTTAATCCCTTTAAGGACTTCTTCCGGAATAGCCAGCTCATCGAACAACATATATTAATATAATACCTTAAATTGGAGTGTTAGATGGCCAAAAGTTTGGAGGGTCGGATGATTAGAGGGTTGGCAACCGAACTTCCGAACTTCCAACCTTCCAGCTTCTTTGGAGCGAATCAGACTTTCTTTTCTCTGGTTTTGTTTCTGCCTCTGCCTTTCGCCTTCACTTTGGTAGCCCTGCCGACAAAACTTTTCCTGACTTTTTTACCCGCGTGTCTGCCTGACAGTTTTTTCCCGTAGGCTGCTTTATGCATTAAGACCCTGTCATCGGGGTCCGGTGAAAATTTCCCCTTCGGTGGAAGGACTATCATATTGCCGGGACTGAAACGCTCCGATCCGCTGAATGAGTTCATAGCAATAATAGTCGAACTGGCTATGCCTGTCTTCTTCGCAATCTTCTTTATGGTGTCACCTTTTTTCAGAGTATAATGGTCAACAGCAAACTGCTCTTTTTTAGGGAAAGCTTCAAGGTTCTGCAGAAAAATATCCTTGCTGCCGACAGGAATTCTTATCGAGTATTTCGGGACGTTCGGTGGGGTGCTCCATCTCCTGAGTTCAGGGTTTAACTCACTGATTTCCTTGACTGTGCACTCAGCGCACTTTGCGATAACATCGATATCAAGAGGAGAGCTTATACTGGCTTCATCATATTCCAGAGGTTCGCGGTAATCAAGATTATCGAACCCATATTCCTCGGGAGTATTGGCAATCTTTGCGGCAGCTATGTATCTCGGGACATACTCTTTTGTTTCATTTCGTATCTGCTTCGTATTGACAAGCGACCAGAAGTCATCCACATAGTTTGTCTTCAGAGCCTTTGAAATTTTTCCCTCTCCGGCATTGTATGCCGCCAGAGCGAGGTTCCAGGAACCGAACATTTTATAAAGGTCTTTCAAATAATCGGCAGCAGCCATAGTTGATTTAACAGGGTCTTTCCGTTCATCTCTCCACCAATCAATCACCAGACCGTATCGCTTAGCAGTTGAAGCAATAAATTGCCACGGGCCTACTGCTCTGGCCCTGGAGTAGGCATTCGGATTGAAACCGCTTTCTATAATGGGAAGGAACACAAGATTTTCAGGAAGCTTCTTCTCCCGCAGAATTTCCTTCATTTTTCCTATATACTGCGCCGATCTCTCCAGATAGACGGTAAACCTTTCTTTTATTTTATCTTTGAAAAGCACAACATTTTTCCCTACAGCTTTTAATGCAGTTTCGTTTGAAGCATCGAAGGTCTCATCAAGCGACGCATTATTTTTTTCTTCCTTATCATTCCCTGATATTTCTGCGGCAGCCCGTTTGTCGCCTTCAGATGACAAAACAGCAGGAGACGTATCCTTGCCGCCATGGTCAGCCGCAGTTTCAGGAGGCGTAGCAACGGTTTTGTCGGATGGCGTATCAGCGGTAACCATTAAAGTGCCGGCATCAGCCTTAATGCCCGGGCCTGACTGCATGTACGATACCGGCAGTTTTTTGACAAGGTTTTCAGGAAGGTTCTCCTGATTAGTGTGGGGTGTCTTGGTCACATCTGCAAATAACGGCATACTCAAAAAAAGAGTAATGCTAAAAATAGCTGTCCCTATTAAAAAATCACCTCTTTTCATATGGGTATAGTTTTAACTTAATTGAAATATAAATGTCAATAATAGCAGGAAGTAGGAAAAACAGGAAGAAGTCGGTAAACTTGAGGGCTGGAAGGTCAGAGGGTAAGTCCTCCAGACCTCCAGCCCTCAAGTTTGCTGCTCACTGCTTATTTCTTACTACCTGCTATAAATCAGGCTTTTTCGACTTTTTTCTTTTTAGCCGCTGCCTCGGCAAATACATTTGCAGCATTGAAAGTGCCTTCAATGGCCTGCACAGGACATTTGGCGGTGCATATGCCGCAGCCTATACATTTTTCCTGCAAAATCACATGTCGTTTCCTGGGCTCACCGCTTGCAGCATTTACCGGGCATGCTTTTGCACAAACCTGGCACCCTATGCATCTGTCGGTCACAAGCGCTTTGGGTCTATGAGATATGAAATCCACAATTGCATGGGTAGGGCAAACATCAGCACAGAGTCCGCATACCCTGCATCTATTGATATCAATGCGCGACAAATTATTCTCAATCTTAGGCGCGTCAAAAGGACAAACTTTAACGCATTTTCCACATGCTATACACCCGATCTGGCAATTTTTCCTAACGTCCACACCTTTGTCCCTGGAATGGCAGGATACGAGCACTGCCTTTGAGGCCGGCAGTACTTCAATAACTTTTTTAGGACATGCTGTCTCACATTTCCGGCAGCCGGTACATTTTGCCATGTCTACAACCGGCAGATGGTCCGTATCCATACTTATAGCATCAAAAGGGCAGACACGGGAACAGGTACCGTAGCCAAGGCAGCCATATACACATGACTTATCTCCGGCTCCGGCAAGAACTGCAGCCCTGCAGTCCTGCACGCCTTCATACTTAAACCTCCGGGTCGACTTGCTCCAGCCCCCCTGACACATGATCCTCGCAAAATGGGGCTCTATTATTTCAGCCTTTTTGCCGGTTATCAGCGCCACCGCCTCCGCTCCTCTTGCGCCTGCAGGAATGCAGAGATTAGGCGAAACATTCTTGTCTCTTACGACTGCCTCGGCATACTGCTCACAGCCCGCATACCCGCAGGCGCCGCAATGCGCATGTGCAAGAACATCTAATACCCGTTCCACTCTTGGATCGACTTTGACGGCGAAACGTTTAGCAGCAAGAGCAAGCCCTATACCGAAAATAGCTCCGACGCTCGCCAAAAAGATAAGGGTGAACTTTATCACCGGGACAATATTGACATGCTCACGTGCTTCAACCTCCGCACCAACTCCAACATGAGGGAGGATAAAGTGAGAGATATCAGCAAGCTGAAAAAATCCTGAAATATCAATGATTATTTTTTGCAACTCGTTCATAGCAGGCTACACCAGATACATAATAAAAATAACTTTTTTTATTTTACAACTACCGCAAAAACAAACTGTACCACTGCCAATGCAGCCCGAAAATGCCGGCACTTTCACAGCGTTATCAATCCGGAAAATCCGGTAAACGCAAGTGCAATCAGTCCTGTAACGACAAAGGCCATCGGCAATCCCCTGAAAGGGGCCGGCACATCGGCCAACTCGAGTTTTTCCCTTATGCTTGCCATAATAATAAGGGCCAGAGCAAAACCTATCCCGGAACCAAGTCCATATGCAAGGCTTTGAATAAAAGTAAAGTGTTCTTTTGCATTCTCCAGGGGCACTGCCAGGATTATACAGTTTGTTGAAATAAGCGCGAGATAAATCCCGAGCTTATAATATAGCGCCGGCGCTACTTTTCTCATTATGGTGTCGGAGGCCTGCACCAGACCTGCAATAATGCCGATGAAAACTATTATCTGTAGAAATGTAATATCAAGAGGCACCATTATGAGGTTATAGACCAGCCAACTGGCACCCGCACCGATCATCATAACAGCCGTAAACGTAATGCTCATCCCTATAGCGGTCTCCATCTTTTTTGAAACACCAAAGAAAATGCAGAGACCAAGAAATTTTGTAAAAACAAAATTATTTATCAGCGATGCAGCAATGATAAGCTCAAAAAGTTTTGTAAATTCCCTTTCCATTTTTCCGCCCCCCCTTAAAAAACTGACCGCAGAGCAGGCAGCAGGCAGCAAAAACACCACAGAAGAAACAAAGTTATGTATTTTCTGTTGCTGCTTACTTCCTGCTACTTACTTTCTACTGCTTCTCTCAGTGCCTCCGTGTCTCTGTGGTTGCATGTTTCATCCTTTTTTATGAAACTCCTGACGTTACCGTCCAGTCGTCTTGCTCGTCAAATAGCGGGCATCGATCCAGTTGAAAAGTGCCATAAGGACACCCACAGCCAGAAAGCCGCCGGTAGGAAGAACCAGAATGAGCAGGGGCTTTGCATTGATCAGTGGGTGACCCCATAGCGCACCCCTGCCGAGCAATTCACGAAAAAAGCTGATTACAACCAGGGCTAATAGAAAACCAAGCCCCATTCCTATACCATCATACAGGGAAGGCAATACTTTGTTTTTACTGGCAAAAATCTCTGCCCTGGCAAGAATGGAGGCAAAAGCCACTATTAGTTGCAAATAAAGACCGACGTCTTTGTAAACATCGGGCGCAATGGCTGCTATAATCATATTGACCACAGTGACCCAGCCCGAAATAACCAGCATAAAAATTGGCAATCTCACTTTAGGATGGATCATTGTTCGCATCGCTGAAATGGTTATATTCACCATAACCTGAACAAAAAGAACAGCACCCCCCATATAAACGCCGTTCTTCAGGTTGTTTGTCACAGCGATGGAAGGGCACAGGCTAAGTGCGAGCTTGAAAATAGTATTGTCCTTGACAACCCCGTTCCTTATCGCTTCCCAGAAACCAATATCATTAGTTTGTGCCATGGGAAGAACCTCCTTCTGTCCTTGCTGGCTCATCGGGTTTGCCGCTGCCGAATATTTTCATAAGTTCGCCCACGCCGTTTTTCACTGCATCTTCAGTTACTGCGCGGCTCGATATAGTGGCGCCCGAGATGGCCTGCACAAATTCCGTAGTTTCGGTCTTCAGAACCTTAAGGTGGTCATGATCCTTTCCTTTAAATTCATTCTGGAAAGTATCCGACATGATTTCATCACCGAGACCCGGTGTTTCCGCATGACTGAGAATACTGATCTTCAGCACTCTAAAATTCTTGTCTACAGCAATAAGGGTATTGATATAACTCGAATATCCCTTGCCAAAAGATTGGATAACGTAGCCGGTTACATCGTTCCCTTTTTTGGCGACATAATATTCCGCCTGTTTCTCATGAATAGTCCAATCACCCGCTTTTTTTATTTCGTCGGCTTCCGGCATCAGCGCTTTAAGCGCTTCTTTTTTTGCGTTTTCATTGTTCCTGAATATTATTGGAGCTGTCTTGGCATATACTCCCGCAAGAATAATTCCTCCTATAATATAGACGATTACCAGGTTCAGGGTTATTTTAATTATATCCCTGTCTATCATTTTTTGATTTCCTTTGCTATCGTCAGATTCGGCGCTCCGAAAACTTTGGTTCTGAAGCCCCTGTCAATAAGAGGCGAGAAGCAGTTCATTATCAGAATAGCGAACATAACGCCTTCCGGGTAACCTCCTTTGAGCCTTATAAGCATGGTCAGAAAACCGCAGCCGATTCCGAATAGTATTTGTCCTTTTTTTATTGAAGGGCAGGTAACATAATCGGTTGCCATGAAAAAAGCTCCCAGGAGCATCCCGCCGCTTAAAAGATGCAACAGAGGGTCCTCTGCAAAGAGCGAGCCTTTGACTCCGAACACCCATGCCAAAAGTGCGGCAGTGCCGAGAAATGACACGGGTATTTCCCACGTTATATATCCGCGGTACAGAAGAAAAGCTGCTCCGAACAGAAGGGCAATTGCTGATGTCTCGCCGATAGAGCCTGCCCTGTGCCCCACAAAAAGCTGAGTGTAAAGATTGATCTTGTCGCCAAAAACTTCAATTAGTCTGGTAATGCCCTCTTCTTTCATGATGCCCAACGGGGTAGCACTTGTCTTTGCATCCAGATGTACAAAAGCAGCTGTCGGCTCTGTCCAGATGGTCATAAGCTTTGGGAATGAGACAAGCACGAATGCCCTTCCGGTCAATGCCGGATTAAAAACATTGAAGCCCAGACCTCCAAAAAGCTGCTTGGCAACAATAACAGCAACAAAAGACCCGATAAAAGGAATGTATACCGGCACTGATGCAGGCAGGTTCATTCCAAGCAGCAGCCCGGTGAGAAAAGCACTGCCGTCACTCAGCGTATTTTTTTTCTTCAGCATCTTCCGGAAAGAATATTCCGACAATAATGCGGCAATGACGGAGATGGCAAGATTCAAGGCGGCTTTGGGGCCGAAAAAATAAACCCCCATTGCCGCTGCAGGCATGAGCGCTGCACTCACGCTCCACATAATTCTGCTCGTTGTCTCATCACTCTTAATGTGGGGACTTATCGATACAGTTAGTTCGTGATCTTTTTTCAGTGTATCCATCAATTCTTCCTTTTAAACAAGGCTCTCAACTTCTCATCTTCGTCTAATTGACCCATTGCCTGTCACCTATAGCCCATCACCTGGTTTTCATGGTTTTACCTGAGATTTTGCAAGACGTATCAACTGGACAATCGGCCTCTTTGACGGGCACACATATGTGCATGAACCGCATTCAAAACAATCAAAAAGGTCATATTCCTTTGCCTCTTCATAGAATCCTTTTTCAGCCAGTATGCTCAACATGGAAGGCATAAGACTCATAGGACAAATGTCGATACACCTGCCACAGCGTATGCATGGCCCGAAATCCTCAGCATGCAATACCCCTTCTTCAGGCAAAACAAGAATACCGGACGTCCCCTTGGTCACAGGTACATCGAGAGAATATATCGAAAAACCCATCATAGGACCTCCTGATATGACCTTATATGCCTCGGATTTGAAACCGCCGCAATCGTCAATCAGGTCCCGGACAAGGGTGCCTATCTTCACCATAAGATTTTTCGGTTCCCTGAGGCCTTCTCCAGTTACCGTCACTACTCGCTCAATGAGTGGCTTCCCGTAACGGGCAGCTTCGTAAACCGCCACGGCTGTCCCTATATTATGAACAACCACCCCGACATCCAAAGGCAGACCCCGGGCAGGCACCTCCCTGCCGACAGCAGCTTTGATGAGCATCTTCTCAGCTCCCTGGGGGTACTTCACTTCAAGGGCGCATACCGCGATATCCGGTTCACCCGAGAGAGCCTGCTTCATTGCCTTTATAGCATCAGGCTTGTTGTTTTCGATGCCGATAATGCCTGTTGTGACATGTAATATTCTCATCAGAATTTTGAGCCCTTCTGCAATATCACCCGGCCTCTCAAGCATAAGTCTGTAGTCAGCCGTAAGATAAGGCTCGCATTCAGCCCCATTGAGGATAACGACATCTATAGGTTTTTCTTTTGGAGGAGACAACTTTACGTAGGCTGGAAAGGCAGCTCCACCCATCCCAACAATACCGGCGTCTTTGACCTTGGCTTTCAAATCTTCAGGGGATAGATTTGCATAGTCGGGATTATCTTTCAGGGAGGTCCATTCCTCTTGCCGGTCGTTTTCGATAACGACACACGTTGCCATTTTGCCCGTCGGCAGAGGAAACTCACCTATGGCAACAACCTTTCCAGACACCGAGGCATGCACAGGAGCTGAGACAAAACCCTCCGGGATGCCTATCACCTGTCCCTTCTTAACATCCTGACCGATCCCGACATTGAGTTTGCAAGGCGCCCCTATATGCTGCGACAGGGGAATTACAACTTTTTTGGGAGGTCGTGCAGAGGAAATTGCCTTGCCTTTGGAAAGTTCCTTCTTGTCAGGCGGATGGATTCCTCCTCGAAATGTCGCGAGAGACATATACGGCTCCTCCATTGCACCAGATTAACGGAGATAATAAAGTTCCGGTAAATAACAAAGGTTTCCCCAGGCAAAGCTTTAAATTAATAACATGCAAAGTTAAAATAAGTCAAGCACTAACCATTCCATCCATACTCACCGATAAGGGGAACAAAAATACACGGCGTATGGAACTCCTGTACCAGCAATCCACTCTTTTTGCGTCCTTTTATGACGACCTGAGACGAACGATCACCCACAGGGGCAACAATTATTCCGCCTTCTTTAAGCTGATTGACAATTGTTGCAGGCAATCCCGGCGTAGCGGCAGTTACAATAATTCTGTCAAACGGCGATTTCCCCTCGAGCCCCATGGAGCCGTCTCCGATCAATACAGTAACATTTTCATATCCGAGTCCCTGAAGTCGTGATCTGGCCTCATCGGCTAGCCTGGGGATTCTTTCTATTGTGTAAACGTCATGTGCAAGCTCTGCGAGAATGGCTGCCTGGTATCCCGAACCGGTGCCGATCTCGAGCACTTTTCCGTCTCCAGCCAGTTCGAGCAGTTCCGTCATTGCGGCAACCATATAAGGCTGAGAAATGGACTGTCCATCAACTATGGGAAGCGCAATGTCATCATAAGCGCTGCTCCACAAAG
>Ga0074045_10001697_pt1 | contig 21000 bp, 13 predicted proteins | sample BogForMeECP23OM2_FD_94442 | JGI IMG/M metagenome (GOLD analysis project Ga0074045, IMG submission 94442) | Bog forest soil microbial communities from Calvert Island, British Columbia, Canada - Bog Forest MetaG ECP23OM2 | ecosystem: Environmental > Terrestrial > Soil > Wetlands ...
CGCCAGTTACTCTAGCGGCTTCGCGCGAAGCTCAACTCGTTCTAACCCGTGCTAATAAGGCGCCTCACTATAGGATCTGTTCCTTGGATTACTTCAGACCCGACTGTGAATCCCCTGCACGACTCGACACTTTTAGGGGCGCCGAGCCATTTGTAATCTTACCAAATATCGGGAATATGTCAAGCCTCCACAAGACACTTTTTTCGTAGCTTTCCACAACCCCCTGTGGAAGCTGTGGGAAACCTTACACTTCCCGGCCATTTTTGGACGATCCGGAAAAGCAGCGACCCGAATCCACAGCGGCTCCGTGCAACCGCGAAAATCGTTTGAATGTGTGCGGGCACAGGGCCGAAGCCGTATGATAGCTATCGGGAGAAGGAGAGAAGTTGCGGTGCGCCCGGGCGCAGTGATGCCACTATCCTTAGTCACTCGTGGATCGCGTTGGGGCCCGGCACAAGCTCATACCATGAGCATCGAAACGGAAAAAGAACTTTCAACCGAGGATACCGCGCGTGTTGCGGCGAACTCTGCCGCAGCTATCGAACTATCCGTGGTGTTGCCCTGCTTGAACGAAGCCGCGACGCTGGAGGTCTGCATCAACAAAGCGAAAGCTGCCATCCAGCGCGAAGCCTTGTCCGCGGAAATCCTGGTTGCCGATAATGGCAGCACGGATGGCTCGCAGGATATTGCGCGCCGTGCTGGCGCTACTGTCGTGGAAGTTCCCACGCGAGGCTACGGCAGTGCACTGTTGGCGGGGATCGCCGTGGCGCGTGGCAAATATGTGATCATGGCCGATTCGGACGACAGCTACGACCTGTCGCAGGTAACTTCTTTCCTGCACAAACTTCGCGATGGCTACGATCTGGTGATGGGCAATCGCTTTAAGGGAAACATTGCAGCCGGCGCCATGCCTTTTCTGCATCGCTACCTCGGCACGCCCGTGTTGACCCGGCTGGCGAGAATCTTCTTTCGCACGCCCTGCGGCGACGTGAATTGCGGCATGCGCGGTTTCCGCAAGGAAGCCATCGAAGGCCTGGGGCTGCGCTCGCTGGGCATGGAGTTCGCCAGCGAAATGCTGGTGAAGTCCTCGATTTTCGGGCTGCGCATCGCGGAGATCCCTACCGACCTTTCTCTCGACGGCCGCAGCACGCCGCCGCACCTGCGCACCTGGCGCGATGGCTGGCGCCACTTGCGTTTCATGCTGCTCTACAGCCCGCGCTGGCTCTTTCTGTATCCCGGGTGCCTGCTAATGCTGATGGGAAGCCTGCTGACGCTCTGGCTGTTGCCGGGCATGCGGCACATCGGGCGCGTGGGATTCGACGTCAGCACGCTGGTTTACAGCGCAACGATGATCTTCGTGGGCTATCAGGCGGTCAACTTCGCGGTCTTTACAAAAGTCTTTGCCATCACCGCCGGCTATTTGCCCCGCGATGAAAAGTTCAACCGGCTCTTCCGCGTCATCACGCTGGAGACCGGCCTGGTGATCGGAGCGGTCCTCTTCCTGCTCGGTCTGGTCATTTCGATTCTTGCCGTGGATTTTTGGCGGGCCACCGGCTTCGGGCCGCTCAATCCCGGCAGGGCGCTGCGCATGGTCATGCCGGGGGTGATTTTCCTCACGCTGGGTTGCCAGACGATTTTTTCGAGTTTTTTTCTCAGTGTACTGGGCATGGGCAAGCGCTAGAAGCCGTCTCATAAACAGCTCCCGGGAGGGCACGGCTTTTTACCCTGAGCGCAGCGAAGGGCACGGCTTGCGGAAAAAAAGAGAATACGTTGTCATCCCGAGCCCGCCGCGGCGGGCGAGGGATCTGCTTTTCGGATAGGGGGTCGGAGCTTTAGCTCCGACATAAAATCGCCTAATAAAACGGGCTTTAGCCCCTGAGGAAACTCTTTCCGAGTTATGACTGAGAACGAAAAGAACGAGGCTCGAGGCTCCGTGGGCTTTTCGGCGCTGCAGGCCGCGCACGCGCGCATGGTCTTTGGCCGGCGCGTGCGGGTTCTGGCCGAATGTTTGTCCGCGCGCATTCCGCCGCGTTGCGCCGTTTTGGACATTGGATGCGGCGACGGCACCATCGGAAGCCTGCTGGCCAAACCCGGCTCGGAGATTTCCCTCGAGGGAGTGGAGTTTGCCCCGCGGCCGCAATGCGCGATTCGCTGCCGGGCGTTCGATGGAGCCGAGTTGCCGTTCGCCGACGGCTCGTTCGACGTGTGCCTGTTTGTTGACGTGCTGCACCACACCGACGATCCCTCCATCCTGCTGCGAGAAGCGCGCCGCGTGACGCGCCGGTTCGTGCTGATCAAAGACCATCTCAGCGAAAATCGCTTCGACTTCAAGACGCTGCAATTCATGGACTGGGTGGGCAACCGTCCCCATGGCGTGCGTTTGCCGTACAACTATCAGAGCCGCAAGGAATGGGAAGCGAGCTTCGCGAAATGCGGCCTCTCCATCGCCCAGTGGACCAGCGAAGTGCCGCTGTACCCCTTTCCGTTTTCGCTGCTGGTAGGCCGCGGACTTCATTTCGTCACCCTGCTGGAGAAGGTCTAAGCGCACAGGAAGGACCCATCCAGCTCCTTAGGGGGTCGGAGCTTCAGCTCCGACATAAGCCAGCCCGCAAAACAAGCCCTCCCTAAACCTGTCATCCCGACCGAAGCGGCCCGATTTTTCCCTTCGCGCCGAATTATGGCGCGTCGGGCCGCGAAGCGGAGGGATCTGGTTTTCTCCTGCCCCCTGAGCCACCGTTCCTACCTTCTGGTCGCTGATAACTCTCTTCCTAGACATTGTGAGGTACTGGGTCCGAAACTGGCACGGGGAGACTGGCGGCGCTAGAAAAAAAGTCAAAATCCGCACCGCAGAAACGCACAAGGGTACGGCACCCTGGGCCCTTCCCAGCCCAATCTGTCGGCCACCTGCCAAGGAGTGCCCCTGGGCCCTCAATGAAGAGGGCGATTGAAAGGCGAAAGCTCAGAGTCTACAATTTAGGCTGTCGTGGACTAGCATGGCAACTAAGACAAAAATCGAATGGACGGACGTCACTTGGAATCCCGTTCGCGGTTGCACCAAGGTTAGTCCTGGCTGCAAGAATTGCTACGCCGAGACTTTTGCGGAGCGCTTCAGAGGAGTGAAAGGGCATCCCTATGAAAAGGGGTTTGACCTCCGAATCCTCCCCGAGAAATTGACCGAACCCCTCCAGTGGAGTTCGCCGCGCAGAGTTTTCGTGAACTCTATGAGTGACCTGTTCCACGAGAGAGTAACGGACGATTTTATTATCCAGGCTGCAACTGTTATGATGAGCGCTAATTGGCACACATATCAGATTCTAACAAAGAGATCTGAGCGCCTACGCGATATGTTGAACGGCCCTCTTCTGTTTGCCGCGTCCAGCCCACACATTTGGTGGGGTGTGAGCGTAGAGGACATAAAGCACGGTTTACCTCGCATTGATCACTTGCGCCAGGCAAAAGCGATCATGAGGTTTCTCTCGGTGGAACCACTTCTTGAGGACCTTGGGACTGTCAATCTGTCCGGAATAGATTGGGTAATTGTCGGCGGGGAAAGCGGACGAGGTGCAAGACCGATGGATAAGGCATGGGTGGATAAGCTCCTCAAGCAGTGCCGAAAGGCGGGCATCCCGTTTTTCTTTAAGCAGTGGGGCGGGTTCTACAAGAAGCGAAATGGGCGCCAGCTGCACAATCGAACGTATGACGAATTCCCCCAGTCTGGTGGCAGCTCAATGCCCGACGGGGCGGAGCGGCGCACAATGTACATCCAGATCGAAGCTCAATTCAATGGAAGGAGATAATTTCCACGAGCAGAGATTCATCTAAAGATGACCGGCTGCAGATTGCAAATGCCTTCCCTCTCTTTCCCGAGCTCAAGCCCGAGCTTTTCTCAAAGATTCGCCGCTACAAGCGACTGGAATGCCCTATCTGGACCGAAAATAAAGCTCATTTCATTCAACAATACCTGCGTTACTTTGTGCAGATAACAAAACACGGGGCATACATCGACGGATTCGCAGGACCCCAATCTTTCGATCACCTTGATGCTTGGTGCGCTGCGCTCGTATTAGCAAGTGAGCCAAAGTGGCTTCGCCACTTTTTCCTATGCGAGATTAAGAAGCGCGGAGTTGCTGAACTCCAGAAGCTTGTTGCTACTCAACCGATGTCTTCCGACAAGAGTAAGAGAAAATTGATTCGCAACATTGAGGTCTTGCCCGGTGATTTTAATGTCAGGGTTGATGAGATATTGTCGTCCGGCAAAATCACCCAAAAGGAGGCCGCATTCTGCCTTCTTGACCAGCGCACCTTCGAGTGCCACTGGGCAACTCTCGAGAAGTTGGCCCGATACAAGCAACCGCCAAATAACAAAATCGAACTGCTCTACTTCCTCGGGGTGGGTTGGCTTCATCGAGCCTTCGCCGGCATCCGACACAACGACAAGATGCTCAGGTGGTGGGGAAACCCCGATTGGCGAGCGCTTACCAGAATGACCTCTCACGACATAGCAAATCTCGTGCGCGATCGATTCGGAAGCGAGCTGGGGTATCGATTCGTTGCCGCCTACCCCATTTTCAATTGCAGAGAGGAGAACAAAATCATGTACTACATGGTTCACGCATCAGATCATGACGAAGCGCCTGCCCTAATGATCCGAGCTCACCATAGTGCGGTGCGCGCGTTGCCCGCTGAAACGCAGGTTCCATTCTGTTTTGATTCTCCAAGATAGGTGCGGCGCCTCTCGCGCAAAGGGGATTCTAGTGATGCCAGAAGAATCTTATTTGAGAAAGCAGGCGTGGGACTACTTTCAGCTTCACGCGTCGCAGCGAATGACCATTTTCAATTTCTACCTGATAAGTTCCTCTCTCATTGTCACGTGTTATTTTGCGAGCTTCAAGGTCGACGCGAATTTGCAGGAGGCGCGGCCAATTCTTTCGGTGCTTCTATGCATGATCGCATTTGTTTTTTGGAAGCTTGACCAGCGGACAAAATTCTTCATCAAGAACGCTGAGAGCACGCTGAAATACTTTGAGAAGCTCGAAGCTGCGGACAAGGCCGCAAAGGTTTTCACAAATGAAGAAGAGTCTACGGCCGCAAAGAAGCCACGGGGCTGGCGCCGCATTCTCTTTCTTTTCTACCATCCCAGCTATTCCGACTGTTTCAACTCGGTGTTTTTTGCCTTTTTTGCAATGGGGGCGGTCTCCCTGCTGTTTCATTTCAAAATATGGATGGTCTTCAGGCACATAGCACATTGTATGAATCCATGAGTTGCGCACGCTTGACAGGCTGAGATGATTTCGGGCTGGTCCGCCTAACTCTCGTCCACCAACCCCCGCCGTACTAGTTTCGAAACTAGTACCGTTCCAACTATTTAGGCCAAATGGTGGTTCCGGCATCTGACGCGAACACGGAGAAACCATTCTCGAAGGGATTTGCTGCAACAAGTTGGAACGGCACTAGTACCCACTAAATAATAATAGACAAACGGTAAATAATGTGCTATGCTCCACTCGTTATGCTGAGGGGACGCCGTTCTCGTGCCATTTCGGAATGCCCTGGTGCCTCATCCAGAGTGGAAAATCCCCTAAGTCCAATCATTCCCCTACTTACACGCCATTCGCCCGTAAGTCCAATCATTCCCGTACATACGCAAAAACAGGGGGGTGGGCGCAGTATCTTTATGGTGACGTACCTAAAATATGTCGGCGCGCCGACATTCCCGTCATGGCGCGACACGGGGATGTTGCACGTGCAACATCCCGGTCGCACACGCGGGTTATTTGTCGTTGGCGATGCTGATGAGGCTCGGCAGAGTCATGCCGGCGCTGAGAGGCGTGTCCACGGAAGAATCGCCGACCTTGATGGTGTAAGCGCCGCTATCGGCCTGCCAGTGCTTGGCGGCGACATCGTAGAAGGCGAAGGCGCGGGCATCGAGCGAGATGGTGACGCGCTTCGTTTCGCCAGCCGCAAGCTCCACGCGCGCGAAGCCCTTCAGCTCCTGAGCGGGACGCGGCACTTTCGGGCTGGACTCCCCAACGTAGAGCTGCGCAACATCGGCACCGGCACGGGAACCCGTGTTGGTGACGTCGAAGGAAACGGTATAGAGCGCGGGACGTCCGCTGGGCGCCAATGCCGACGAGCTTGCCGGAGCAACCGACAGATTGCCGAATTTGAATGTAGTGTAGGAGAGGCCGAAGCCGAACGGGAATTGCGGCTTCACATTATTGTGTTCGTAGCCGCGATAACCGACAAAAATTCCTTCCTTGTAGGGCACGCGAACAGTGTCTGCTTCCGGATAGTAGTTCGCGTACGCCGGATTGTCTTGCCAGCGCTTTTCAAACGTATCGGGAAGATGCCCGGAAGGATTCACGGCGCCGAAGAGAATCTCCGCGAGAGCCGTGCCGCCCTGCTCGCCGGGATACCACATTTCGATGAGCCCGCGGACATGCTCGATCCAGGCAGAGACATCGACGCTGCCGCCCGAAGTGAGCGCAACGACGGTGTTTTTGTTCGCCGCGGAAAGATCCCGGATGAGTTCATCCTGGCCGAAGGGCAGGGAGAAAGGACGATCCGCGCCTTCACCCTCGCTATCGTTGTTGAAGCCGGCGGCGATAATCACGACGTCCGCTTTTGCCGCCAACTCCTTTGCGGCATCGGAAACGATCTTATGCTGATCGACGATCCCCGCGCGCAAACGCCCACCGACAATCGAGTGCACGAATTCTTCGCCAACGATTTTGTGCGGTCCCGCGGATAGCTCAAGAATGGTGCTTTCTTGAAAAGCCTTGGCAAGTTTCCAATTGTCGAAGAGCAGCTTATCATCGATATAGAGGCGATAGCCCCCGCCCTCTCCCAAACCTTGCGCAACGACTTCGTAGGGGCCGGCCTGTGGGGCAACGAAATAGCCGGTCCAGCGTTTCGAGGAAGGCTTCGGTTGGGAATTGAACAGTGTCGCTAGTGATTGCGCGTCAATGGCGAGGTCTTCCCAGGCTGTGCCGGAATCGTTGAGGTGGGGAACTACGCGCGTGGACGCAGGCGTGCCAGAGAGGTCGGCATTCAGGAAGAACTCGAATTTCAGGCCACGCTGGCCATTTTGCGCCTCAGTCACAAATTCGGTGGCGGCCGCGGCCTTCTCCATGCTGGGCACCCCCGCTTCGTAGAACACATTTGCGGACGGGCCAAGAAAGCTGGCGATTCCCTGCAGGGCGCTGACGGAGGCAAAAGGAACCACGCGAGCGCTGCCTCCCCCGACGGGCGCGCCAGGATAGGCATCGGGGCCAACCACGAGCACGGTCTTGGCATTCTGCTTGTCGAGCGGGAGCAGATTGCTCTCATTCTTCAGGAGGACCATGCCCTCGCGCGCCGCCTGGAGCGCCAGTTGCTGGTTCGGCTGGTTGTAGGTGGAAATAGAGAGATCCGTCTGCGAGCGATCGAGCCAGCCAAAGCGAATGGCGGTTTGCAGGATGTGGCGAATTTTCTCGTCGATGGTTGCCTGAGAGACGCGGCCGTCGGCAATCGCCGGCAAAAGATTGCGGCGATTCATAAACGCTCCGATAGGCATTTCGAGGTCGAGCCCGTTATTGGCCGCGGCAACGCCATCGTAGGTGGCCATCCAGTCCGACATCATGACGCCATCGAAGCCCCATTCCTTGCGGGCGATTTGCATGTTGAAGTAACCATTCTGCGTGGCGTGCTGGCCGTTGATGAGGTTGTAGGAATCCATGATGGCGCCAACATGCGCCTGCTTCACGGCCGCTTCGAACGAGGGGAGATAGATTTCGCGCAGCGCGCGTTCATCGATCACGGAATCGGAATCGTGCCGCAGATATTCGGAGTTGTTGCCCAGAAAGTGTTTAATGGTGGCTGAAACGCCCTGCGACTGCATGCCTTTGATGTAGCCGACCGCGATTGAGGAAGTGAGGAATGGATCTTCTCCAAAATATTCAAAGTTGCGGCCATTCCGCGGCGAGCGGCAGATGTTCACCCCGGGGCCCAGCATGAAATGAATGCCGCGGGCCCGCGCATCTCTACCGATAGCAGCGCCGATTCTTTCGGCCAGATTGGTATCCCAGGACGCCGCGAGGCCGACGCCGATCGCGTAGGTAGTGGAAGGAAATCGTTCATTGCTGCGCACACCAAACGGTCCATCGGACATCTGGAAAGGCGGCAGGTCGACAGAAGGGACGGCGCGAACAGCGAATCCAGTTCCGCCAATGTAATCGATTTTCTCCTCGAGCGACATTTTGCTGAGGTAGGTGTCCGCGCGCTTCGCCACATCCGCATTGGTCGCTGCGGGGGCCTGGGCAAAGGCCGTTACGCAAACGAATAAAAGTACCGCCAGAATCAGCGCTCTACGCATATCCGGTATCCTTTCCGATCCCTATTCTCTTATTGGAGCGAAGTCGATCCCCTGCAACTTAGACTCTATTACTGATAGAGTCGCGACGCAAACTCGCGCAGATACACTTGCCAGTTCTGCCGGATATGGGGCCGGCGGCAGGCTAACTCGTTGTGGCGTGAACTAGAGGCAAAGGATTTGCGAGGTACAAGCGCGAGGGGAAACTCTACTGCGGGTGTATTTTGCCGTCGGCCGTCAAGCGCTCCAAATAGCGCCGCGCGGTCGCCGCTTCCGGGCCATCACTATGGTTCTTGAGTAGTTCTCGCAGAACCTTCGCTGCGTCCTCGTACCGCCCCACGGCCACGAGTGACTTTGCAACAAGCAAATCGATCTGCGGCGCCTGTCCATGAGACTCCGCCTGCGCCTGCTGCGAGAGCTTCAGGGCTTCGTCAAACCGTTCGCTGTGATAATAAGCCTCCGCCAACGACCAATGCGTCTCCCTGTCGCTGGCCGGGTTCAGTTGCACGGACTTCTCGAGTGGTGGAATAGCCTGTGCGTATTTCTCCTGGTTGCACAGCACCATCCCCAATGCCGCTAGAGAGAGCGCGCTGTTTGGTTCCATCTGCGTGGCTTTTTCCAGAGCACTTTGCGCTTTTGTCCACTCGCGCTTTTTCAGCTCCAACAGACCCAGCACATAAAGCACAGCCGGATTATTTGGAGCGAGCTTCATAGCCTGGTCCAGGGCCTTCTCCGCCGCCTCCACATTGTCGTCTCTCAGGGCCTGGATGCTCTTGTCCAGGGCTTTTTTGGCCTTAGGAGCGAGTATCGGGTTCCCCGCTGCCCCGGGCGTAACATTCGAAGATGTCCCCCGCTGCAGGCTTACCTCCACCTCGTACTTCGTCGCTGTGGCCACCGACACGTCTTTCTGTCCTGATTTGTACCCGGCTGCATTCACAGTGACGGTGAAGCCGCCTAGATTATGCAAAATGAAAAAGATCCGCCCTTGGGATGTCATTCCCTGGTCGTACGGGGCGCCGTCCCAAAGAAGTATCACGGTCGCGGGCACGGAGATGATCTCTCCAGAACTACCGTGTATGGTCACGTCGATTTCCGCGCGGGAACCGCGAACTTCCATCTCGTCTCCGCCGTTGGATTGGCACCATGCGGCGAGCGGACACAAGAGGTTACACAGCAGCGCAGGCAGCACGATTGCCTTGACCTGCAGAAGCGCGCGTTGGCTTGGCTGGTGCATAAGTGCCATGAAAAGCAGCCCGAAGCCTAGCCCTCCGAATGTGGCCAGTCAAGGGGAAACGTCCCGTATCCCCGGGACCTAATCAACGATGACCTTTCCGGCACTACGGCACCTACGGATGCAGTGCGGGCGGCGCATTAGAGATTTTTTTAAGCAGAGCATCGTCTGCTTTCTTGTGGAGTGCGCGGAATATGGCGAATTCCTCTTGAGACGCGGAGGTGTTCCCCATTACCCGATACAAGTTCCCCAACCGGAAGTGCATGTCGGGCTGCTCTGGATCCAGTTTCACGGCCCGCTGGTATGCCGCAAGAGCTTCTTCATATTTCCTCTGCTGCACGTAGATTGAGCCCATGTCCGCGTAGGCGATGCGAATGTCGTCTCTCGCGTCCACCGCCTTCTTGAGTAAGACGAGGGCTTTATCCGGGTGATTCAGTCTTAGTTCGACATCGCCTAAATAGGCCAACGCCTGGGCGTTCCCAGGATCAATCCCTAGCTCTGCCTCAAACTCCGCCTTGGCCTGGTCATATTGATGTGCCTTCCAATACAGATAGCCCAAGCCGAAATGGACCCCAGGCTCTTGCGGAGCGGTCTTCACCGCGGCCTGGAACTCCGCAATCGCGTCTGCCGACCTTTCCAGACCGTCCAGGGCTTCACCCAGGAGCATATGGGCCGCTGCCGAATCCGGATTTTGCCGCAGAATTTGCTGGAACTCTTGCAAGGCGCAATCGTTATCCTTGGCCCACAAGCAGCTCTGCGCCAGCACCTGATGTAACTCCAAATTGTTGGGCTCGGCTTGTGCCGCCACCTTCAGATACTTGGCAGCTTCCGCGAATCGCTTTGTACCGTAGTAGCTGAGTCCCAGCAGGGTGCGCGCTTGCATGCTATGGGAATCGGCCGCCAATGCCGCACGAAGCGGAGGGATCGCTTCGGGGAAACGCCCCTGTTTGAACTCTGCCAGCCCTAGATTGAGTTGGATGCCCGGCAGATGCGGATTCAGCGCCAGCGCTTTCCTATAGGCCGAAGCGGCTTCCTGGTAATTTTCTTGTTTGGAGAGAACCACCCCCCAACTGGCAAATGCCGCCGCGTCACGAGGGTTGTGGCTTGTAATGGCCTTCCACGCTTCAGATGCGTCTGAAAGCCTTCCCTGGCGTTCCAGGGCCTGTGCGTCAGAGGGAGTAGGAGTCTGCGCGCTGAGCAGCGAAGCGGAGAGGAGTGAGGCGAGGAGACAACCTGTCTTCCAATTGGTCATGGGTTCCAACTATAAGTTTACCAGCGACGCATTGCGGAATGTCGAGTCAACACGAACAAGCAGTCTCTGACAGTTTCCAGTGTAACCCCTTCTGGCCGATTCGTTCTCGCACTTAGCCCAAAATCCGAAGTTGAAGAGAGATTCCTCCGCTCCGGGACGGCCAAAGCCGCCGTCCCTCCGGTCGGAATGACAAATTTTGCATGGTGGATGATGAAAGAAAATTCAACTTCCGCGAAACTGGGTTTTTTCCACGGGCTGTAAATCCGCTGGCCTTCAAGTATCAGCCAGGAGCTCAAGAAAGTACCCGCTGATCAGATAGTCAAGGTGAAAGAACCCCCGAGGTAGATGGGGACGACCCGGTTCATCCACAAAAAAAGAACCGGCCAGCAGTCTCGCTCACGAGGCTGCTGGCCGGGCTGAGTTACATTTTGCCGTACTAACTAACCCTGGGACCGCTCAGAACTTGAGCTTGAGGCCGAATTGGAAGACCCGAGGGTCCCAAACGGAGGTGATGGCGCCGAAGTTACCCGATCCGTACGTAGTGCTGACGCCCTTGAACTGCGTGTGATTGAGCGTGTTGAACGATTCAATGCGGAATTCGATACCGCTCCCCCTGCTTTCGCTGATCACGAAGTTCTTCAAAAGGCAGATGTTCCAGTTGTCGCGACCGGGCTGACGTATCTGTTGGGGGGGGGCATCACCCCAGGCACCCAGCGCGGGAGTACTGAAATTGCCAGTGAACCATTGACTATAAGTTTTGGGGTAGGAGACGGAGCCCGTGAGGTCTGGCCGGTTCGAGCCGTGGTCCACCGCGTTGCTGCCCTGCGGACCGGACAAACCGAGGAAAACCGGTAGACCCGTTTCCATCGTGCCAATTGCGGAAAGTTCCCAGCCACCGGCAACCGTTTTCAAGGCCTGGTTGTCCGAATGCCGGAAAAATGGGAGTTCATAGACGAGGTTGACCATCCCGATGATGGTGCGATCGAGGTTCGAAGGCCCCGTGTTGTAATTGAGATTGTAGGGGTTGGGGGACTCGTTGGTATCATCACCACCGGTCGACGGGTCAATGGAGCGCGACCAGGTGAATGCGCCTTGGAAGGTTAAATCGTGCTTCAGACGCGAGCGGAGTTGTATCTGGAGTCCGTTATAGTGCGAGTTAATGTCATTTTGGAACATGTTGATGTCGTCAAAGCCGGTGTACGGAACGGCCTGGAGATAGGGAAGGGTGTCCGTCTTCCCCGTAAGGGCCCCCAGCATGCTCTCGGGCGGAAGGTTGATCTCGGCTGAGGTGGTCTGATGGCGGTTCTGGTTACCAACATAGGCTATCGAGAGTACGGACTCGCGCCCTAATTGTTGTTGAACACCGAAGCTGTACTGCATGCTCACCGGGTTCTTGTAATCGTTCGACAAAAGACCTTCATTAATGCTGGGCACCGGGATGGGAGATACCGGGGCCGTGCCCGTGGCCAAGTTAAGGCCGGGGTTCGAAAACGCTACGTTTCCGAGGCCGATGTTATCGCTGAAGGGCTCATTGCCGCCGCTGTCGTACATGTCGTTGCCCTGCACGCGCTCGTACATCATGCCGAAGCCGCCGCGCACGATGGTCTTGCCCGTGCCGGTGACATCGTAGGCGAAGCCGATACGCGGGCCCCAATTGTTCCAGTGGTTTTGGACAAAACCGGCGGGAATGCCATTCTCGCCGATGATGCCAATACCGTTGAGATAAAATATATTGCCCAACTTGGCGAGGATGGGATTGGGGCTAGCGCCGAAAGCCGCGGCCGGGGTGCCGACGCAGGGCGCGGCGCAGGGTGGCGCGATGGTGCCGGTCGGCGTAAGGACCGCCGCGTTGGCGGTAGTATACAGGTTGGGGTAAAAGTTGGCATCACGGTGATTTGATTCAATGGTATGCGGGATTCCGTCCCAGCGCAGGCCCAGATTCAGAGTCAAGCGGCGAGTCGCACGCCAGTTGTCCAGAATATAGCCAGCCCAGGAAATGTTCGGCCAATGACCGCTGTCTTGCAGCGCCAGTTGGCTGTAGCCGCTGTCCATACCCAGCAGGAAGTCGGCAAAAGAGTTGCCTGTCCATTGGCCATTGAAGGTATCTTCGGCTTGCGTGTTGCCAAAGAGTTGCTGGACTTTCGCGTACCGCGCCCAGCTAAACCCCATCTTGAGCTGGTGTGTGCCTTTGGTCCAGGAGACGTCATCACGGATCTGATTGTCGGCAGCAATATTGGTCCAGGGCACCTCGGAGACGTCATACGTGGCGATGCCGCTCAGGTTGACGCCGGGAATCCGGTTAAGGGTGTTTTCGTTTGGCACCCCGACCGTTTGTAAGTATCCCGGAACGCTGAGGCCCGAAGGCTGCTTGTATATGCCCGACGGCGTAAAGAGGATGCTGTTGCCGCCGTAGTTGTAGGCAATCTCATTCATCAGCGTGGGACTAATGGTGTGCATGAGGTGAATGGTGCCGCTCTTCGAGGGGTTGTTGAAAACGGTGCCTATCGAGGGCACGTTATCGTCGGACCATAGCGTAGTGGCTGTTGTCTGGGACACGGCGTCCTGGGCCCAATGGCCAAAGACTGACACCTTATCGTTGAAGTGGTGGTCAATGCGGACGAGTTCTTCCCGCACGTTGGTGGGGAGGTTCGCGCCGCCGAAGTATGCGGGGGCGCCGCCGGAGGTGGTGTTGTTCTTAGGGAAAATGCCCGCTGTCAGCAGGAGTTGTGCATTGGGATCCAAAAAATTCGACAGCGCGTAGGGGCCGGTGGCGGGGAACGCCGCGGCCGGTGTCAAATAACCAGCGTTGATATCCGTCGCCAAGGCGGCCAGATTTGCCGGTACGCCCGTGGCGCTAGGGGCGGCAAGAGCGGCGAGTGCCCCAGGTGTTAGCGTGGGGACCACTACCTTGGTAAGCCCTACACCACCGTACGTGGCTGTGTCCGGAACCTGCTGAGTGATGGAGCCTCCTTGAATCAGTTTGCGCCATTCCATGTTATAGAAGAAGAAGGTCTTGGTCTTGTTGGGATTGTAGACGTGCCCGAAGGTAACGGGTCCGCCAACGTTGAAGCCGTAGGTGTTAAACCTGAGTTCGGGTGTTTTCTGACCGGCGGCGTTGGCACTGTAGCTGTTCGCGTCGAAGGCATTGTTGCGTATGAACTCCCAGGCACTGGCATGGAACGTCTGGGTTCCCGATTTGAAAACCAGGGCCACGGTTCCGGCCGAAGACAAGCCGTACTCCGGGCTGTAGTTTGAGGTCATGACGTTGAACTCGGCGACCGCGTCCAGGGAGGGCATGAGTTGGATTTTGCCCCCGCTGCCCCGGTCGTCCGATTCCGCGCCGTCCATTAGATAGATGTTGTGACCCAGACGCAAACCATTGTAACTCACGCTGTTATCGCCGCTGGTGGAGCTCGGCGCTTGGTCGTCGGTCATATTGTTGGAAGCTCCCGGGACCAGGGTGGCCAGGGTGTAAATGCTGCGGCCGTTGGTGGCAAGCTGCAACACCTGTGTCCCGTTAATCACGTTGCTGATTTCACCCGTGTCGGCTTGCACAGCGATGGGGTTGGCTTCCACGGAAACAGACTGTGCCGTGGTGCCAAGTTGCAATTGGAAGTCAACGCGCGCGCGATCGTGTTCCTGCAGCACGATCCCGAGGCGTTCATCTAGCTTGAATCCGGTAGCTGCTGCTTTCACGTTGTAGTGGCCGATGGGAATATCGGACGCCACGTATTCCCCCGCATCATTCGATTTGAGGACAGTGGCACGGCCAGTTTCGACGTGGGTAATCGTTATTGTGGCGTTGGGAACCACTGCACCCGAAGGGTCAGTGACGGTGCCAACGATGGTAGCGTTCTGTCCGTAGGCCAGGAAAGGCAGGGTAAGCATGGCCAAGACCAGAATCGCCAAGTACTTTAGATTTAATGATTTAAAAGAGAAAATACGACCATAAACACACGAAATGGTACTTCGGTTCATTTTTCACCCCTCTTGCCGTGTGGCAAGACATTCTAGACTTCACCCTAAGACTTACCGTTAAGGCTAACGGTTGACCCTTATCTATTACTTTGTTGAATTTATGTCAAGCAAAAAATTGCGGATAATCCCACAAAAAATCGTTTTGCTTGGACCCGCCAGGTCTAGATTAGCCAAGGTTGGGACAGTCCCGGCGCAGCTCAGGCGGCGGCCACGTAACCATTTAACCCCAGGGGATTGCCCGGAGAGCAGGGCAGGCCCGAGGACGCTATTTCCCAACTGTGAGAAGATGAGCACTTGGTTTGCGCCGCAGCCGTGGAAGTCAAGGGAGGCAGATTCCGTGCTGGATCGTGCAAGGCGTGGTGACTCGCCTTTGGGGGCTATGAGCCGCCGAAAGCTGCTTTCGCTTCTTAGCGGCTCTCTCGCAACGTATTGCCTTTTGCCCACCCGCAGCACTGGTGCGGCGAATACCGCTGCGGCGCAGATTAAATTTACCCTGAACAGCATGCCCTTCCGCGTGGAAAGCGACGAAACGCCAAAGTTTCCCCACGCGCCAGCAACCATGGCTGGCGGCGTCGCGGTCTTTGACTACAACAGAGACGGGCGCCCCGATATTTTTTTTGCCAATGGCGCCAATATCGAAACACTGAAAAAAGATGGCGCAAAATTTTCCAATCGCCTGTTTCGGAATGATGGAAATGGCGTCTTCACGGATGTCACTAGGGAAGCCGGTCTGGCCGGCGCCGGCTACGACATGGGCGTGGCCATCGGCGATTACGATAACGATGGATTCCCGGACATTTTCGTGGCCGGGGTGCGCGGCCGCTCGCTGTATCACAACAATGGCGACGGCACGTTCACGAACGTGACCGCGAAAGCCGGGCTCGATCGCTGCAACGATGCAAAGTACGGTCCCCTGTGGGCGAATGCCGCCGCCTGGGTGGATGTGAATAACGATGGCTTGCTGGATTTGTTCGTCGTGAATTACCTGCAATGGGACCTCAAAACAGAGCATCTGTGCGGCCCTTCGACAGGCCGCGATTATTGCAGCCCAAAATTTTATGAGGGCCAGCCCAACCAGTTGTTCCTGAACCGCGGCGACGGAACCTTTGAAGACGCCTCTGAAAAGTGGGGGATTCGGGACTTGGTGGGCAAGGGCATGGGAGTGGGAATGGCGGATTACGATCTGGATGGCCGGCCTGATCTGTTCATCACCAACGATACCTCCTATAACTTTCTGCTCCACAACACCGGGAAAAAATTCGAAGAAGTCGCTTTTTCGCAGGGCGTCGCATTAGTGGAGGATGGCGAATTCATTTCCGGCATGGGAGTGGATTTTCGCGATTACAACAATGATGGTTACCCCGACATCGTTCTCGCCGCCTTGAATAACCAGACCTTTCCCATCTACCGGAACAAGGCCGGCAAGGGATTCGAGGAAGTTACCTATGCCAGCGGGATGCGGCAGCTCAGCCGCTCCATGGCGGGCTATGGCCCCGGCTTTTATGACTTTGACAACGATGGTTGGAAAGATCTGTTCATCTCGCGCGGGCATGTGGAATCGATTCCGGAGCCCGGTATGGATATCGAGCAACCCAACACGGTATTTCGCAATCTGGGCGCAAGCGGGCAATGGCAGGCGCTGACCGCCGAAGCTGGTTTGGATGCGGCTCCCCCAGCCCGGCACCGAGGTCTGGCGTTTGGAGATTTTGACGGAGACGGCCGCGTGGATGTTGTGGTCACGGCGCTCGGCAAAGACGCGGAGATTTGGATGAACCGAACGGAGGGCGCAGGGCACTGGCTGGATGTTGCGCTGGAGGGCACCAAGAGCAATCGAGACGGAATTGGAGCGGTGGTGAAAGTTGTGACCTCAGCAGGCGCGCAGTACAACCACATGACTACCAGCGTCGGCTATGCTTCTTCGAGTCACGGCCCGGTGCACTTTGGCCTTGGCAATGACATGAAGGCCAAACTGGTGGAAATCCGCTGGCCTTCCGGAACGGTCCAAACGCAGCAGGATGTAGCAGGCGATCGCGTGCTCAACGTAAAGGAATCGGCTGGAAAGTAGAAATGCTCACGGGCGGCCGAGGAGCAGCCGGTCAATGCGACGACTGACGTCATGCAGATAGGCCTCGTCGCCGCCCGCGAGTTCCGCGATGGCGCTTCCGGAGTAGCCTATTTTGGCGAAGGCCTGGCGCACCGCGGGCCAGTCCACGTCGCCGTCGCCTAAGTTTACCCAAGCGTAACCATTTTCCTCGCGCTTGAAGTCTTTGAGGTGGACGTTGACGATGTCCTTGCCGAGCGTGCGGATCCAGTCTTGCGGATAACCGTACAGCAGCACGTTGCCGACGTCGAACCAGGCCTTGATCCACGGGCTCTGAAACTCGGCGATATATTGGGCCATTTCGAGGGGGCTCAGCAGGAATTTGTTCCACACTTCCTCGAGGGCAATCATGATTTTCAGTTGCTCAGCAAGGGGAATCAGCTTGCGGATTTCCTTCTGAGAACGCGTCCAAGCGTCGCGATAGGACGTGGCCGGATTCACCACGGCTGGAACGAGCAGCACCGCGGCCGAACCCCAGAGCTTGGCATTGTGGAGCGAGGTCCGCATTCCCGCCAGGCTTTTTTCCACCACCTCCGGGTCATCCGACGAAAGCGGGTACTTCCAGTGATCCATGTTCATCACGGAGTCGATGCGGATATTCGCGGCGGCGGCGGCGTTCTTGATCTCCTCGGCCGTATGTTCGTCGGACGTGGTAGGCGCCTGCACCACGTCAAAGCCAGCGTCGCGCGCCATCTTGAAGCGATCGGAGTAGCTAAGGCTGGGGGGCAGCATGTCAAAGACCAAGCCCTTCTTAATCGAAAGTGTTGCGGGCAATGGCGTGAGCCTAGCTGCGTCAGACGCGGAGCCGCCGGGAGCAGCTACTAGAGATCCCGCGACCCCGCCGCCAAGGCCGGCAGCACAGGCCGCTGTGACGGAAGACTTCAGAAAGTTCCGGCGTGATAGATTGCTCATCTGCGCACCTCGAGGGAGTCTTAGTGGCTGGCGCCGTTTCGTCCGTGACTTCTCAAAGCAAGGAAATCACCGCCGGATCCAGTCCAGAAAAAAACTGAACCCAGCGCCGCAACCTCAGCCCAATTTGTTCAAGTCAATCCTTGGATCCCACACCTCGGTGGACTTCATCAGTTCATCCCAGGTGAATTCGCGTCCACTGTAGGCAGCCGAGCGCGCCATCATGCAGGAAAGGGCAGATTCCGCGCCCTTGGCCGCCTGATTATGGAAATTACCGGACGTGATGCTTTCAACGAAGGCCTTCTTCTTTTCCGAGTCGGCGAATTCGAGGTTGGAACTGAAGTTCCCGGTAGCTGAAAAACCCTTGGAATCGGAGGAATCCTTTGCAACAGAACCCGGCGACTGCCAAGGATCGTCACCCCAGATGCCGAGCGGCCCGGTATAGGGAGATTGGGAGGTACCCTTGGTGCCGAAAAAGCGTTCGGTGACGTCCCACCAACCCTTCGCAAACTGCGTGGAGCTGAAGGTGACATCGATTCCATCGGGATACTGGAAGAGAATATTGTAGTTGCCGTAAACGTCTCCGTCGGTCGGACGGCCCAGGCGCCCACCCGTTGCGGAAGCTCTCAATGGGTGGGCCTTAAGGATCCAATTGCAAATGTCGATCACGTGAATGTTTTGTTCCACGATGATGTCCCCGGAAAGCGCGCGGTCATAGACCCAGTTGCGGAGGCGACGCTCGACGGGTGAAGCGTTAAGCCAGGCCGGCCGATCAAGGTAGCCGGCGAGGTAATGAGCTTCGCCACAGACAATGTTGCCGAGCGCTCCGTTATGGATTCGCCGAACCAATTCCACAAAGGGCGGGCAATCGCGGATCTGGAACCCCACATCAAGACTCAATTTTCCTTCGGCGCGTTTGCCGAGTTCGATCACCTTTAATGCGCCGGGCACGTCGACCGCCACCGGCTTCTCAAGATAAACGTGCTTGCCTGCGGCGACGACAGCCTCCAAATGCTGGGGATGATAATAGGGCGGCGTGGCGATTACGACGGCATCCAATTCCTGGGAGGATGCGATCTGCTTGTAGGCGCTGGGGCCAACGAAGAGTTGCGACGAATCCACAGCGGGATACCCTTTGGCTTGCTGGATCTGATCGAAGTGCGCACGGGCCGTTTCGAGTTGGTCTTGAAACAAGTCAGCCAAGGCCACGACGCGAGCACCACCCGTGTCGATGAGATTCGTTGCGTCCTCGGTGCCCCGACCGCCGCAACCCAGCAAGCCCACGCGGACGGCGGAGTTGGCGGCCGTGCCGCGCAGGAGGGACGGTCTGATGAACATGACGCCCGCGCTTGCCGCCGCTGCCCCCAGAAATTTTCGGCGGCCAATCTTGTCTGCGCAGTTTACTTGATGCCTGGAATCGTTTGACATGTTGCCTCCTGCCGCCGGGTGCATGCGTTCGATGCGTTTCCTGATATCCCGCCTACCTTGCCGGGGAATGGGGATGCCGCCATAACTACCCGATCAGCTTTTCCAGATAAACCTTCGCGGCGCGAACATCTGCCATTTGTTGCGGGCCAGAAATTTCGCGTTCGATGGTGACCGCGCCGCGATAGTCGAGTTCCTTCAAACGCGCGATGATGCGGGGGAAATCCACCTTGCCCTTGCCGATGGGAACCTCCTCGCCAAGGTCCCTCGGGTTCGTGGGCCAGAGACCGTCCTTGGCGTGAATTCCCTGCACATAGGGGCCGAGGAGCTCGAGGGCGTCGACGGGATTTGCCTTGCCATAAAGAATCAGATTGGCGAGATCGAAGTTTACGCCCTGGTTGTCCAGCCCAACGTCCTGAATGGCACGCACCAGGGTGATGGGAGTCTCCTGGCCGGTTTCGTAGCGGAGATTCTGGCCGTTGCGTTTGCAGTACGCGGCCACCTCGCGAATCGCCGTCACAGTCTCCTTGTATAACTGGTCGTTGGGGTTTTCCGGGATAAATCCGCAATGCGTTTGGACAGCGGGGATGCCACACTGCTTGGCGAAGTCCGAAGCCATCTTGATGTGCAGGACGCGTGCGGCGCGAGTCTCTGGCGGAACCAAGCCGATGGTCAAGGGCCCCTGGTAAAAGTCCCACACTTCTTTTCCGGGCCCGCCAACGACAACAGAAGTCGCCTCGATGCCGTATTTCTCGAGGGCCAGCCGCAGGCGTCCGACTTGCTCCGGCTCGAAATCGTCCACAAACATCTGGCATGTGGGAAGGCCAAGATCGTGGACCTTGGCCATAGCGGCATCAGGGTCCTTGCCGATGCCGATGATTAAGCCGAGCCGCAGGGGCTTCCTGCCGCCGTTGGAGGCTACGGTTTGTGATGCAAGTCCGGAGTTCATGCCGAGCGAAAGAGCGCCGGGAGTGGCGCCATCCAGCACGACAACACGCCCGGGACCAATGCTGCCTGCCAGTGCCGCAGCGGAAGTTTGAAGAAAGGCTCGACGGTTCTGTTTGTTCATGATGACGATCCGTAAGAGCAGACGTTTCTCGTGGCGAGGCTTCTGTCTCCACCTGGCGAGGAATTATGGCGACCTGCTCCAAAAGGAAAGTTATCACTAACTGTGGATTAGAGAAATCAGTTTCACAGGGAGTGGAGGGGAATTCATTCTCTGAAACGCGGGGAGAGTTGGCTTTCAAAGTGACTACCCCAATACAAAAATACAAACATCCCTTGGGAAGGGAAAATTCCGATTCTCCTCGGACGAAAATTCCAGGCTGCGAACGCGCGTATACGAAAATGTTTAACTGAACAGCAGCCCGCCATTCTTGTGTGACGGAAGTAAATGGAGATAGGGGTATAGGTGATTCTGGCGGAGAGGGGGGATTCTTTCCACCGCTGAAAGCAAAGGACTTCGGTAGTAGCCGATTTCGTGCCCTGCCAATCTCCCATCGTTCTTGGGAAAATTCAATTCCCGAAACGTAACCACCTAGCAGTAGCAGTTCCCGGTAGCATGATCCGATCGGAAAACGGAAAAGGCAAGGACACCGAAAAATCAGTAGTGACTCAATTTCCGATTACCCCTGCCGGCTCAGACGGTCGACGCAACACCATCCAGTGCATTGATTCAACAGTGCTTCCCTGGGAGAGCCGATCTGTTTGGCTGTACTCGGTCAAAACCTAGCCAGGGTAGTGTTCCGGCTGAC
>Ga0074045_10001698_pt1 | contig 20992 bp, 20 predicted proteins | sample BogForMeECP23OM2_FD_94442 | JGI IMG/M metagenome (GOLD analysis project Ga0074045, IMG submission 94442) | Bog forest soil microbial communities from Calvert Island, British Columbia, Canada - Bog Forest MetaG ECP23OM2 | ecosystem: Environmental > Terrestrial > Soil > Wetlands ...
AAAAGGGCTCTGTTTTGACGTCCTTGCGAGCGAAGCGCGGCAATCTCGTTGTTGATTTTTCGAGCATCGATGGATAAGCAATTCTATATTTATCTTATGACAAATATGAGCAATGCCGCGCTTCGCTCGCAAGGACGACACAAAGAAGCCCCAGACGACCCCACAACAAACGACAACAGCTCCTGAATATCCTTCTCGAATACTGAAAGTTATTGCGGCATTCAGCAGATTTTGTGCCCTCTTGATTTTGCGGCTTTGTCAGTGCTAATGAACAAACTGACGCTGTGAAATACCGCCCCAGTCTGGTTTTCCAAAGCCCCATCCGAGCGACTTAATTGCGACTGCTGTAACAACACACGTTCGGGCTTGGACGATGGTTCAGGATTGCCATAGGAATCGAACTCGGGCACGTGGAAGAGGGTGAACGCCTCTTCCACGTGCCCGAGTCTCAATGATGATTAAAGTAATGGACAGTCAATGCGGTAGTCGCTGGTTTTGCTTATTATGCAGGCAAAAATCTAAAAAATATGACAAAATAGAGATGACAGAAAGGAGAATTTCTATGGAAACCACAAAGTTCGTATCCTGGCAAGACGGTAATATGTGGCTCGGCTATCTGGAAGAATATCCTGACTACATGACGCAAGGAGAAACTCTTGATGAACTGAAAGAAAATTTAAAAGACTTATACAAAGACTTAACCAGCGGCGTCATTCCTTGTGTTCGCAAAGTTTCTGAACTGGAAGTTGCTTGAAAAGAAAAGATTTGATCAGGCAACTGGAGCAGATGGGTTGTGTTTTCATCAGGCATGGTGGAAATCACGATTGGTATCAAAACCCGGTAACAAAAGCTGCCCAGCCTATCCCAAGACATAACGACATAAACGAAAACCTCTCAAAACATATTATAAAAATACTGAAAAAAGATGCCTGACGCCTTTTCGTAATTAAAGAACGTCTTCCAGCGCACCGAGCAGTACAGCGATATCATCTTCACTGTGCGCAGCCGTCACGGTGACCCGCAGCCGCGGCTGTTTCACTGTCGGCGGTCTTATTGCGGGGCAATAAACGCGGCGTTTCTGCAGTGCACTCGAGACCTCCATAGTCTTTTCCACGTCGCCTACTACTATCGGGATTATAGGTGTTTCACTGCACAGCGTGTTCAATCCTAATGAGTGAAGGCCTTTGAAAAGCCTCTCGCGGTTTTGCCACAGCCTGCTTATCAATATCGGCTCCGACTGCACAAGCTGCAGCGCCTTTAGCGAAGCTGCGGCAACGCAGGCGGGCAGGGCCGTGGAATAGATCAGTCCCCTTGCGGTATTGATTAGCCAGTCGATTATGTCTTTTCCAGCGGCAATGAATGCGCCATAAGAACCCAACGCCTTGGAAAACGTCCCCATCTGTATCATCCACGGCTCCGGTCGTATGCCGAAATGGGCCAGTGCGCCCCGGCCGTTCCCCAGAACTCCTGTAGCGTGGGCGTCATCCATATACAAGAGCGCACCGTGGTGTTTGCAGAGGGCTGTTATATCCCGTAAGGGAGCGATATCGCCATCCATGCTGAATATGCTGTCGGTAACGACTATTTTCTTGTCGCCTTGAGCAGTCTGCATAAGCATGCTCAAATGGGTGGTATCACGGTGCCTGTATATTGCCGTTTGCGCCCTGCTCAACCTGCAGGCGTCGATAAGACTTGCGTGATTAAGCTCATCGCTGAAAATGACATCGCCTTCCCCGGCAATAGACGGCAGCGCGCTGATATTTGCAATGTAGCCGGAACCAAAAATTAACGCCGTTTCGGTTTCCTTAAATGCTGCAACTGCCTTTTCAAGTGCGTCATGAATCTGTGTTCCTCCGGCCAGCAGCCGTGACGCACCTGCGCCGAAACCGAATTTATCTATGGCATGCGCAGCGGCATCTCTGAGCGAACCGTCGCACGCGAGGCCGAGATAATCATTAGAGGCGAAATTGATATACCCGGAGCCATCGAAGCTTATGTTCGGCATCATTGCGGCTTCTCTGTCTTTAATCTGCCGTAACAGTATGTCTTTATTAAGTGCCTTCAATTTCTCTGAAAACATCACTTTTTACTCGACCCCATGCCCTATATATAGTATCGAAGAAATAAAAAAACCACAAAATATGGAATTCCTTTTAAGGAACTACTTTTTCTCTTGACAATCACGATAAATAATACATATTATTGGTGGTAAATTGTGGTAAAAAGTGGAGGAGGTTTAGAGGATGTCTTCATTTTTGGGAAAATATTACTATTCATTAGACCCAAAAGGTAGAATTATCATCCCCGCTCCTCTACGCGACATTATTTTCAAAAAGTACAATAATTCAAAACTATATATCACTAATGCTGCTTTTGACAAGTGTCTCCATATATATCCGCTGGAAGAGTGGAACAGGCTGGAAGAAAAAATACGGACATTGCCCAAGATGGAAGAGGCAGTGAAGTATTTTCTGAGAAGGGTCATTGCTTCTGTCCTTGAGTGTGAGATTGACAAACAGGGCAGAGTGCTTATACCTGTTTCGCACAGAGAGGATGCAGGCATACATAGTGAGGTTGTGATTGTGGGACAGCTGGACAAGATGGAGATATGGGACAAAGCCGAATGGGATGCGGTAACCGATCCGAAGAAGGTTGACGCAAAGGCATTTGAAACCGTGCTTGCCGGCTACGGCCTGTAGAACCTGAGCGGAATGGTCCACATTCCGGTTTTGCTGAGGGAGACGATGGAGATACTTAATGTCAGGGGAAATGGTATTTACGTAGACGCCACGGTGGGCCTTGGCGGTCATGCGCACGAAATACTTTCAAAAATCGGCGACGGCGGGGTCCTTGTCGGAGTAGACAGGGACGACAACGCGTTGCAGCATTCCCGCGAATTGCTCGGCGATAGCCGCGCTCACCTTTGTAAGGGAAACTTTTCTGAAATTAAGGGAATACTCGCTGACCTGAATATAAAAGAGGCCGATGGGTTCCTCTTCGATCTCGGCGTCTCAATGTTCCAGTTGAAGGAGTACTCCCGCGGCTTCAGTTTTTCATCCCCGGAAAGACTCGATATGCGTATGGATGCTTCGCAGCGCCTTACCGCATGGGAGGTGGTCAACAGGTATCAGGAAAAGGAGCTCTACAGAATACTGCAGGAATACGGCGAGGAACCATTTGCAAGAAAAATAGCGAAGGCCATTGTGGCCCGCCGGAAGAAAACATCCTTTGACACATGCATTGAACTCGCTGATTTCATAGCGGGGATTTATGGCAAAAGAGGAAAGATGCATCCCGCTACACGGACATTCCAGGCCTTGAGGATAGAGGTCAACAAAGAACTGGATGAGCTTAGGCAGGGACTTTCCGCTGCACTCTCCGTTCTCAGGCCGGGAGGCAGAATGGCGGTAATTTCATATCACTCCCTGGAAGACAGGATTGTAAAAAATTTCATCAGGGACAACAGTCGTGCCGGCCTGCTGAGAATATTGACTAAAAAGCCTGTCTCGCCCTCATCTGATGAAGTGCGCGGGAATGCTTCATCGAGGAGCGCGAAGCTGAGGGGGGCCCAGAGAGTATGAGACGCAGGAAAAAAAACTGGTTTATAGTCTTGCTGAAACCCGTATCGCTGCTGATGCTGCTTTTCATGATTTTCGGCATAGTATGGCTTCGGTCGAGCGTAGTTTCGCTTGAGTATTCGCTTAGCAATCTCGAAAAGAAGAAGACGGAACTTATGAGGGAGAAGAAGGTGCTTGCCGCTGAACAGGCGAATCTCCTCTATATCGGGAGACTGCAGAGCGTTGCGTCCAATGGCGCCGGTTTTGAATTTCCAGACAGGGTCAGGGTGGTTTATGTGAAGTCCTCGGGAAAGAGTGATATTTTCAAGGCGTCGTTGACAGTCGCTGACAAGGCGCAGTAGGGGACTATGAAGAAAAGGGCCATTATGGTAAATACCATGATAACATTGACCTTCGTCGCCGTTATTTTCAGGCTTGCCGATATCATGCTCCTGAATCATCAGTGGTTTCTTGACAAGGCAAGGGACCAGCAGATCAAGAAAGAGGTTGTCCCTGTCAGACGGGGTATTATTTTTGACAGGAAGGGAAGAGAGCTTGCAATCAATCTTGATACGGAATCAGTCTATTGTGACCCCGCCGAGATAGCGTCGCCTGACCGGGTTGCCGTGGCCTTGTCCCGGACCATCAATAATAAACCTGCTGTTATCCTCGCCCGCCTGTCGGCGAACAACAGGTTTAACTGGATCGAAAGAAAAGTCAGCCTGGAGGATACGCAGCGCATAAGGGACATGAAATTGGGAGGTATCGGTTTCCTGCCCGAGATCAAGAGGTTTTATCCGGAAGGGAGCCTGGCCTCACATATTATCGGGTTTGTCGGAGTCGATAACAACGGACTGGAAGGTGTCGAGAAGTCATATGACAAATATCTCTCCGCAGTCAGTGAACGGGTATCGGTCATCAGGGACGCCAGGGGGAATGTGCTTTCTGAAGGCATGAGCAAAGAAATTAAAGGCAATAATGTCATTCTGACCATAGATGAGGGTTTGCAATATATAGTTGAGAAGAATCTCGATGACGCCGTAGAGCGTTGGAAGGCGGCTTCGGCCACTGTGATCATGATGGAGCCGCATACCGGCGAAGTGCTTGCAATGGCGAGCAGGCCTACCTATGACCTGAACGATCCTGCAGAGGTTACGCCGGCAAAAAGGAGAAACAGGGCAGTTACGGACTGCTATGAGCCGGGCTCTACGTTTAAAATAGTTGTCGGCACGGCTGCTCTTGAAGAGGGGATTGTAACTCCTGATACGCGATTTGACTGCAGCGCAGGGTATATAGAAATTGCGGGACGAAAAATAAAGGATGCAGAGAGGCATGGCGTACTCACTTTCAAAGAGGTCATTCAAAAATCGTCGAATGTCGGGACGATCAAGATCGGATTGAATCTGGGCAGGGAGAAGATATACAGCTATATCAGGAAATTCGGTTTCGGCGAAAAAACAGAGTTTGATCTTGGCGGGGAAGCCTCAGGGTGGATAAGGCCGCCTGACCGATGGTCCGGGACCTCCGTGGGGGCTATTCCAATCGGTCAGGAGGTTGCCGTGACACCCTTGCAAGTGTTGAGAGCATATTCGGTAATCGCCAATGGAGGATTCCTTGTCAGACCCCACGTTGTCTCGGCAATCAGTTCTCCTGCCGGGGCGGTCATTTATAAGGCTGCTACTGAGTCGCAAAGAATCATTTCAGAAAAAAATGTCAAGACTTTTAAAAATATTTTAAAAACCGTTACAGAGGAAGGAGGCACTGCAACAGGCGCCGCAATTGACGGCAACGAAGTTGCCGGCAAAACCGGCACGGCGCAACTGTTCGACCCCAAGACTAAAAGATATTCTAAAGATAAATACGTAAGCTCTTTTGTCGGGTTTGTGCCTGCAGACGACCCAAGGATTGCAATGATAGTAGTAATTCATGAACCGAAAGGCGCTATATACGGAGGGTTGGTGGCAGGACCTGTATTTAAACAGATTGCAAATGAATCGCTTTCGTATTTAAGCGTACCCAGAGATGACTCGGCGGAGAAGCGGCTGCTGCTTGTCTCAAGGAATTTAAGATGAGAAGGACAAAAATAAGTGATGTAGTCGGTCATGATTTTGATGTAACCGGTGATGTTGTTAGGGACATATCCGGCGTTATATATGATTCCAGAAGGGTCAAGGGAGGAGAACTCTTTGTCGCGGTACGGGGTGAAAAATTGGACGGCTGGAATTTCATAGAGGATGCGATTAAAAAAGGAGCAGTTGCCGTTATGTTCGAGCATAAAGGCCCGCTGCCTGACGACCCGTGCCTGCTGATGGAGAAAAAATATCCGGAAGTCACATGGATTCGTGTTGCTGATGTCAGGGACGCGCTGGCCCGTGTTTCGCACCGCTTTTACGGCAAGTCCTCCGAACAAATAGCAGTACTCGGCATCACCGGCACTAACGGCAAAACAACTACTTCATACCTGGTCAAGTCCATACTGGAACAGTGGGGGGAGGAGGTCGGGATTATAGGTACTATTAATTATTTGATCAAAGACGCGGTCTATGAGGCCCGCCATACCACACCAGAAGCTCCTGATTTCCAGAGCCTCCTCAGAGAGATGAGTGAGGCCGGATGCGGCTTTGTTATTTCTGAGATCTCGTCGCATGCTCTTGCGCTGAAAAGGGCGGATTATACCAGCTTCAGGGTTGCCGTGTTCACGAATCTTACCAGGGACCACCTGGATTTCCACCCTACAATGGAAGAATATTTCAAGGCCAAAGAGCGTCTCTTCACCGAACTCCTGAATGAGGATGGTATTGCGGTCATTAATATAGATGATGCCCACGGGATACAGCTTGCCCGGATATTAAGGGGCCGGAAGCCGACAGTGAAGGTGATAACCTATGCGCTTGAGAATAAAGAGGCGGACGTCATGGCCTTTGATATAAAGACGTCGTTTGAGGGAACTTCATTCAAAACGCGTATGGGTGAAGCTGAGACAGAAATCATCTCTCAAATGGTCGGTCAAATAAATGTATACAACATGCTTGCCGCATTCTGCGCAGCGTTGGCGCTTAATGTACCCATTAAAGTCATAAAGGAGGGAATTGCCATGGCCGGATTGGTTAAGGGGAGGTTTGAGAAGGTCGATATGGGACAGGACTTTCTTGCTGTAGTTGATTATGCTCATACAGAAGATGCGCTCGAGCGGCTCTTGATGACAGCCCGTCAATTACTGGAAGCATACCGCTTTGTCGGGAAAACGGAAAAAATCATGAAAGAAAAGAGGCGACAGTTCGATATGCCGGGGAGACAAGAGCAAGAAAAAGAAAAAGGCAAGATCATTACTGTTCTTGGGTGCGGAGGCAACAGGGACAAGGGGAAACGTTCTAAAATGGGGGAAATCGCCTCCAGGTTGAGCGATTTTGTCATTATCACCTCTGACAATCCCAGGAACGAGAACCCCAAGACAATAATAAAAGATATTGAAAAAGGGATAAAAGGCGATTGCTATATTGTGATACCCGACCGGAACGTTGCTATCAGTATGGCAGTGGAACTGGCTTCGTCGGGAGACATTGTGCTGGTAGCCGGCAAAGGCCATGAAGAGTATCAGGAGATACAGGGCGTCCGCCGCAGTTTCAGTGACAGGGCCGCCCTTGAAAATGCCATAAGGAGGACCATTACCAGGCCGGCTTTTGGAGGTGGAAGTACGCTTGCAGGTCTTTATGCTCACGAGCAAAACAAGAGAGAATGCTCCTGCTGACAAGGGTAAAAAAATGATTTGCTGCTTCCATAAAAAAGAATGGCAGTGGAGAGGTTGAGTGATGCTGAGCGCAAAGCAGATACTCGATGCAACCGGCGGGTCCATTATCACGGATGATGCTGCAGTGCCCCGGACCTCGGCGCAGTTTTCGCGAGACATTTTTTTCTCAGGCCTTTCTATCGACTCAAGAACTATCAGCCAGGGGGAATTATTTCTGGCCTTAAAAGGCGACCGCTTTGACGGTCATGATTTTGTTCAGGATGCGCTCAAGACAGGAGCAGGAGCTATAATCGGCCGCGACAGACCTGTCCGGCATGCTGCCGGCAAATGCACAATACTTGTCGATGACACGCTCTTTGCTTTGCACGCTATAGCGCGCTCTATTCGAAAACAATTCGGCGGCCGCGTTATCGGAGTTGTCGGCAGTAACGGCAAGACAACTACCAAGGAACTAATAACATCAGTACTGGAAGTAAATCTGAACGTGCTTAAGACGTCAGGCAATTTCAACAACCATATAGGCATGCCGCTTTCGATAACGAAAGTTCAGGAGAATACAGGGGTCATGGTGCTCGAAATGGGTACCAATAAAGCCGGAGATATAAAAGAGCTCTGCGCCATAGGGCTGCCGGAAACAGGTGTGATTACCAACATCGGACCAGAGCATCTTGAAGGGTTCGGCTCCCTGGCCGCCGTTCGTGATTCTGAACTGGAATTATTGTCCTGCGTGAAAAAATTGATTATAAATGCCGATGACGCATTTCTGATGGAAGGCATTGGAGATAGATTTAAGGGCCGGAGCATAACCTTCGGCATCGAGACCGCCGCCTCCGACATAAGGGCGGAAGGGATAGAGCTTACTGACGGAACTGCGAGATTTGTCCTGTGCACCGGCAGCGGCCGTATTGTTATTGAGTCCAGGCTTCCGGGACGCTTTAATATATACAATTCTCTTGCGGCGGCAGCTACGGGATATGCAATGGGGTTTACGCTTGTGGACATCAAGAAGGGCCTGGAATCTTTTATCGGTTTGCCTATGAGGTCAGAAGTTTTCGTGCGGGGGGACGTGACATATATCAATGATGCTTATAATGCCAATCCCGCATCTATGGAAGAATCGGTCAAAGAACTTGTTAGACGTGCAAAGGAAGGACATGAACGCAAGAGGGCCATTGCCGTGCTCGGCGATATGCTGGAACTCGGAACTTACAGCGAGGATGCACATATAAAGCTGGGACGGTGGCTTGCCGGCTTGCCTGTAGACATCCTTATAGGTGTCGGCCCGCTGATGTCGTTGACGGTAGAGGCCTTTCAGAAAAAGGGCGTAGCCGCAGGAAATGCGAAGGATGCCGCCAGGGAGCTTGAAAGGCTCGTTAGAGAAGGGGACATTGTTTTAATAAAAGGATCACGCGGAATGAGGATGGAAGAGGCACTGGCGTTTGCCTTGCCGGGCCAAACCTCGGAAACAGCCGGAATGCAAAAATAAAAAAGGAGATAATTAATGCTTTACGAACTGCTTTACAGTCTCCATAATTATTTTAGTCCGCTAAATGTATTCCGCTATATTACTTTCAGGACCTCTCTGGCATCACTGACCTCACTTATCATAACGCTGTTGATAGCGCCTAAAATAATCCGCCGGCTTAAACAAATCAGCGTTACGCAGCAGATACGGTCCAATGGGCCGAAAACCCATCTTGCAAAGGCCGGGACGCCGACAATGGGAGGCATTATCATTGTCCTCTCCATTATGACGGCAGTTCTGCTCTGGGGCAATTTCAGAAATGTCTATACGTGGGTATTATCATTAGCCCTGCTTGGCTTTGGGGCTGTTGGTTTTATCGATGATTATCTGAAAGCGGTAAAAAGAACTTCGCAGGGATTACGTGCCTGGTATAAATTCGGGGCACAGGTACTGATCGCACTTATTATAGGAATTTTCCTCTATATGAACCCCCACGACCCGTACAACACAGTGCTCAGTATCCCTTTTTTCAAAAAGTGGCTTTTTGATCTTGGTTTCTTTTATATACCTTTTTCAGTCTTTGTTATTGTGGGCGCTTCCAATGCCGTGAATCTCACCGATGGCATAGACGGTCTTGCCATCGGGCTTGTTGCTATTGCCGCGCTTGCCAACGTCGCGCTTGTGTATGTTTCGGGCCATGCAATCTTTGCCAGGTACCTGCAGGTGCTGTATCTTCCGGGGATCGGGGAGTTGACGGTATTTTGCGGCGCCATGGCAGGGGCGGCCCTGGGCTTCCTGTGGTTCAATTCATACCCGGCCGAAGTTTTTATGGGAGATGTGGGCTCTTTAGGGCTGGGCGGTGCTTTGGGGACCGTTGCAGTGGTCACTAAAAATGAAATCGTGCTGGCCGTAGTCGGCGGTATCTTTGTTATAGAGACGATCTCGGTCGTCATGCAGGTACTGTCGTTCAAGCTTACCGGCAGGAGGATTTTTAAAATGGCCCCCCTGCATCACCATTTCGAACTGAAGGGATGGCAGGAACCAAAGGTCATTGTTAGATTCTGGATTGTTGGGATAATTCTTGCTTTATTTAGTCTTGCAACATTAAAATTGAGGTGATGAATATGAAAAGATTATTAACAGTTCAGTTGTTTTTTGTCCTTTTCCCCCTGCTGTTTGCAGGAAGCCCTGCTCTGCATAATGCATATGCGGAGGAAGTCGGAGCACGTGCGGCAGTGGTGATTGACGGTGCTACCGAAAAGATTTTGTATGCTAAAAATCCGAACTGGAAACTTCTTCCAGCCAGTACAACCAAGCTTGTCACTGCTATGGTTGTACTGGACAATATCAGCCCCGAGGCCTTTATTACTATAGGCAAGACTGCGGCCGATACCCCATCTGTTACTCCTCATTTGAGGGCCGGAGAGCGCTTTAAGGTGAGGGACATCCTGTACCTTGCCCTGATGAGGTCTGTAAATGGCGCCGCTGTAGCCCTGGCGGAAGCGACCTCTGGGTCTGAAGAACGGTTTGTTCCTTTAATGAATGAGAAGGTTTCCCGCCTGGGGGCCGAGAATACGCGGTTTGTTAATGCATCTGGGTTACCTGCCCCCGGCCAGTACATAACTGCTTTAGATCTTGCTAAGGTTATGAAGGCAGCCCTTCAATATCCTTTGATAAAGGAAATTATCAATACAAGGACAATGGATATCCATTCCACGGAGGGAAGGCGCATCTTTGTAAAAAGCACCGACCAGCTCCTTTGGGAGGACGATGACCTCCTTGGAGGAAAGACCGGCTATACCCGTGCGGCACGTCATTGCTTTGTCTGCGCTGCGCAAAAGGGCGGCAATATGCTGATTAGTGCAGTTCTGGGAGAATCGGTAAGGGACAACCTCTGGCATGATTCACAAATACTTCTCAACCTCGGCTATGATGTAGTTACGCAGAAAGCCGAACCGGTGATTTATTTTAGCAGTGCCGAAGATAGACCGATAGTACTAGCTGCATATAAAGACGGGTCCAATAACAGACACAATATCAAGCGGCACAGAGCCAGGAGGGGCATCGGCGAGCGCCTGTCTGCGCAAAGGCACAGGACAAGAACAGCCGGGAAAAGCTGTAAGAAGAGAAGAGGCGGCCAGGTAAAAATGGCAAAAAAGGGTAAGAGATTATCAGTAAAAAATCTGTCATAATATCTCCCCTTACCAGTTTTGGAAGAACGACAATGGATGTGAAGGGCAAGAACGTTATTGTTGTCGGTCTTGCGAGGAGCGGGGTTGGCGCCGCCAACCTGCTTCATCAGCTTGGCGCGTCGGTTACTGTCACTGATAAAAAAAAACCTGAAGAACTGGGTCCATATATTGAGGAACTGCAGCCTGGTATACGATATTCCCTGGGCGGCCATCCGGTGGAATTGTTTGAGGCAGCAGACCTTATTGTAGTCAGCCCTGGTGTTCCGCTTTCCATTGCGCCATTGAAGGCGGCTTCGGAAAGAGGCGCCGCGATAATCGGCGAGTTGGAGCTTGCCTGGCAGTCAGCCGGCAGTCATAAAACAGCGTTCCTTGCCGTGACCGGCACTAATGGAAAATCAACTACCACCTCTCTGTTGGATTTGATGCTGAAGAAGGGAGGTTTTTCGACGCTTCTGGGCGGCAACATAGGGAACGCCCTGACCCTTGCGCTGTCGGAAATTAAGGGCAGTTCAATTCAATCCCCTGATTTTATTGTGGCGGAAGTGTCCAGTTTCCAACTCGATACGGTACACGCCTTCAAGCCTCACGTGGCGGCAATCCTCAATATAACTCCGGACCACCTGGACCGCTATGGCTCAATGCCGGATTATATCGACTCAAAGTGCAGGATTTTTTTGAATCAGGACCAGCGGGACTCTATCGTGCTGAACGCAGATGACCCTATGACCGCGGAGATAGTGAAAAGGACCGGGAGTGCTTTCCCGCAGAAAGAAGGAATGCACGGGGGGCCCCGGATTTTTTACTTCAGCAGAAAGAAAGAAGTTACCGGAGCCTATTATAAAAGTGGAGTTATTTATTTCAGCTTGCCCGGATTATCAGACTTCACTCTCCATCCATCCGCCTTTAAGATAAAAGGCGTGCATAATATCGAAAATGCTATGGCGGCAGCGGCAATGGCCCTTTTGGCCGGATGCGGGCCGGGTGCAGTTGCGGATGCTCTGGCGGAATTCCCCGGACTGGAGCACAGGCTTGAATTTGTGCGCGAGCTGGACGGCATTACGTTCATTAACGATTCGAAGGGAACTAATGTCGGCGCTGTAGTCAAATCACTCGAAAGCTTTACTGTGCCTATTGTCCTTATTGCCGGAGGAAGGGACAAGGACGGAGATTTTAACGGATTGAAATCTTTTATCACAGACAAAGTCAAAGCGCTTGTTCTTATCGGCGAGGCAAGGGAGAAAATCAAGAAGGCTGTGGGCGGCAGCACAGAGATATTTATGGAAAATAGTCTCGGGGACGCTGTTGCGAAGGCGAAGGAACTTGCAGCGCCCGGAGATGTTGTGCTGCTTTCTCCGGCCTGTGCCAGCTTTGATATGTTCAGAGATTTTGAACACAGGGGAAGACAGTTCAAGGAACTCGTGGGGAACTTATGAAACAGTCATATGACCGATGGCTGCTGTTTGTCGTACTTCTGCTGTTACTGGTCGGTTTGACGGCTGTCTACAGCTCCACATCTGTAATTTCTCCTGATCTGATCGAGAAGTTCCATAAAAAAGGGGTAATGTTCAGCCAGTTCGGTTTTATTAAAAAACAGCTTTTAACGATGGGGCTGGGTTTCATTGCCATGTTTATAGCCTTTAAAATGCCGCTCAGTTTGGCGCGGAAACTGTCCATTCCTCTGCTTGTTATATCGTTTGTTTGTTTGCTGATGGTTTTTACAAAATTCGGCATTGCCGCCGGCGGGGCCAGGAGGTGGATAAGGATTTGGCCTTCCACCTTTCAACCCTCTGAACTGGTAAAATTGTGCATGGTCCTGTTTCTGTCGTATTACATGAGCAGGGCGCAGTACAGCAAGGAAAAATTCGGTTCGTTTCTTGTCCCCATACTTATTATGGGGACCTTCCAGGTTGTTTTCCTGAAACAGCCTGATTTCGGAGCAGCGATGAGCCTGGGCCTGCTGACCATGTGTATGCTCTTTCTTTCCGGTATAAAATTGCGCTATATCTTTTCTCTCGGAATATTGGTCATACCTGTCGTCGCTAAATTAATATCGGAACCTTATCGCTGGAAGCGGGTTGCTGCGTTCCTGGACCCATGGAAGGACGCGCAGGGCAGCGGATTCCAGCTTGTACAGTCATTTATTGCACTTGGAAGCGGCGGGCTTAGCGGTGTCGGACTCGGCGAAGGCAAACAGAAGCTTTTTTTTCTGCCCGAGGTGCATACAGATTTTATTTTCTCAATGATCGGAGAAGAATTAGGCTTTATAGGGGCCGGTCTGGTGGCGCTTCTCTTTTTCATATTTTTTTTGAAGGGCATTTCAATTGCGCGGAAAGCAGCGGAACCCTTCCACTACTACCTTGCCTATGGTTTATCCATCATGATAGCCATACAGGCTATCTTTAATTTTGCAGTTGTCACCGGCATGCTTCCAACAAAGGGGTTGCCGCTGCCGTTTATAAGCTACGGTGGTTCATCTCTCATTACAAATATGACGGCGGTAGGCTTTCTGCTGAACGTTTCGAGGAACCGTCGCCAGGGGGCTGAGGCGGAGCATGACAAGCTTTCCTCCAGCCGGCAGTCCTTCAGTTCTGATGGCGATACCGGACCCTTAAGGAGCAGAAGCCGGATCGGCAGCCCTTCGCTTCAGCCTTCAGGCAGATATCAGTGGCAGAGAGGATACTGGCACAGCCGGGAGAATAGGCGGACCTCCGGAACACAGCGATTAATTGGGTTGCGTGGCGGACCGCGGCGATGAAAGTTGTTATTGCCGGTGGCGGTACCGGAGGGCATCTCTTCCCGGGTATTGCGACAGCGGAAGAGTTCAGGGGGAGAGGTGTTGCCGGAGATATACTCTTTGTCGGGACTGTTAATGGAATAGAGGCGCGTGTAATTCCACGGGAAGGCTATGCGATAAAATTTGTCAGGGCTGAGGGTCTCGTCGGAAAATCTTTTTTCAGGAAAGTCAAAGCGCTTGCTGTTTTCTTCTTGTCGATTTTTGATTCCTACCGCATCATCAGGCTTGTAAGGCCGTCTCTTGTTATCGGCGTCGGCGGTTACGCATCGGTCGGCATGCTGTTGTCGGCCCACCTTAAAGGCATACCGACCATGATTCTGGAACAGAATTCAGTGCCCGGTTTTGCAAATAAATTTCTTGGAAGATTTGTCGACGCTGTTGCCGTGACTTACCAGGAAAGTATCGGTTACTTCCCTGCTGAAAAGACATTTTTGACCGGGAATCCCGTGAGGAAACATATACTGCATAAAGATGAGCTGAAAGCGGATGAATTATTCCAGCTTGATAAAAAGCTGTTTACGGTTTTTATTTCGGGCGGGAGCCTCGGTGCGAGCAGCATAAACAGTTCCGTTATAGAGGCGTTGAATTACTTGCTGGATTTAAGACAAAATATTCAGTTCCTTCATCAAACCGGGGACAAGGATTGTGAGAAGGTCACGGAGGCTTACAGAAGGCTTGGATTTAAGGGCATTGTGGCGCCTTTTATTCACCAGATGGCGGAAGCTTACACTGTAGCCGACTTGGTTATCTGCAGGGCCGGGGCCACAACGTTGGCTGAAATAACGGCCATAGGAAAACCGGCGCTCTTAATTCCTTATCCGTATGCCGCATCCAACCATCAGGAGTACAATGCAAGAAAACTTGAGGACATGGGTGCTGCGAAGATAGTACTGGACAAGTCATTAACTGGTGAAGTGCTGGCGGATTCTATCAGGGAGCTTTATGGCGACGAACATGCGCGTCGTGGAATGCAGAATGCCTCTGCGATGTTCGGCAGGATTGATGCGGCAGAAAAAGTCGTTGACATCGCGATGAGCCTGATAAAGAAAAATAACAAAAGGCAATAGGCAAAAGGCCAAGGGCTAAAGGGTTAAAGACAAGAAAAATAGAATAAAACACAAAGTTTATTTTTTTATTTTTTTGTTTCTTCTTTAACCTTTTGCCCTTAGCCTTTTGCCTATTGCCTGTTTTATGGGAGGGATCATATGTTTAATAAGTACAGGGTCGTTCATTTTGTCGGCATCGGCGGCGTTGGTATGAGCGGCATTGCCGAGGTGCTGCACAATCTTGGCTACGAGGTGACAGGCTCTGATCTCAGGGAAACCGAGACAACTCACAGATTGAAAAACCTTGGGATAAAGGTATATATAGGACACGCCGGTGAAAATATAGACCATGCTCATGTAGTGGTAATATCTTCGGCTGTCTCGCCGGTCAACCCTGAGGTGGTAGAGGCAAAACAGAGATACATTCCTGTCATTCCCCGTGCTGAAATGCTTGCCGAACTCGGCAGGCTTAAATACGGCATACTGGTAGCAGGGGCGCACGGCAAGACAACCACTACATCACTCATTGCTACAACGCTCGGCGAGGGAGGTCTCGATCCTACAGTGGTCATAGGCGGGAAGCTTAATGCTATCGGCAGCAATGCGAAGCTTGGACAAGGTGATTACCTAGTTGCCGAAGCCGACGAAAGTGACGGATCGTTTCTAAAACTTAACCCGACGATAGCGGTCATTACCAACATTGACAGGGAACATATGGATTTTTTTAAGGATATGGAAACTTTGAAGTCAGCTTTCTTAGCTTTCATCAATAAGATACCATTCTACGGAATTGCCGTTGTTTGCGCGGAGAATAGATATACAAGAGAAATCATCCCTTATATAGAACGGAAGGCGCTGACATACGGCCTCAGTGATACTGCCGACATATTTGCCCGTAACATCACGAACGAAGGGACCAGGATGAGCTTTGAACCGGTCATGCGCGGGCTCTCACTGGGGAACTTCACAATACCTATCCCGGGCCTGCACAATGTCTTGAACAGCCTTGCCGCAATAGCTACTGCCGTGGAATTGCAAATTCCTGTTGACAGAATTTCAAAAGCTCTCAGGAAATTCAGCGGGATACACCGCAGGTTCGAGTTTAAGGGAGAGGCGAAGGGTTTAAGGGTTTATGATGATTACGGGCATCATCCATCGGAAATAACTGCCACGCTGAAAGCCGCCCGTGAATGCTTTGCGAATAACAGGCTTATTGTTTTATTTCAGCCTCACAGGTTTACGAGGACAAGGGACCTGATGGACGAGTTTGCCGTGAGTTTCACGGATGTGGACAGGCTTTATCTTATGGATATCTATCCTGCAGGGGAACAGCCAATAAGGGGAATCAATGCAGAAGTTCTATTAAGAACTATGAAAAGGACCGCCGCAGGCACTATACGTTACGAAGCTGACCGGAAGGAAATGGTTGAGGCGATTGTCCGTGATACAGCTCCTGGCGATGTGCTTCTCACTCTCGGGGCCGGCGATGTCTACAAACTGGGAGAGGAAGTACTGAAGGGAGTGAGGAGTATGTCGTGAATTGGACGTTTCACATCCGTTGTCAGTTCATCTGTTTTGCTCTCCTACCCAAGGAAACAAAGGCGTAGACGATGAAGACTTCGCCCATGATGAATAGCGGCCAGTTGAATGACGAGGGAACAAATGCGGCGACACATCTCTGGAATTCAGGGTCTGCTCCGAGCGACCAGAACCGTGAATAGAATCCTCCCTTGATAATAATGCGAGTAAAGTCCCATACAAACGTGATGAAGATGAAAGAAGTCCCTATCCCCGTAAGGAGCGGTTCAGAGCGCCTCATTCGTGCAGCATAGCCATTGTTGAGAAGAACCAGGAAATATCCCCCGAACGCGATCATGGTAACTGAACAGATCACGGGAGCCAGAACAGGGCCTATCCATATCACGGGGATCAGGAAGAGAACATCCCAGTCGAGAAGGGATGAAGGCCAGTCAACAAGTATCTTGAGCCAGAAGTAATAGAAAATGTCCCATACGCCGAAAATTATGAGAAAGAAGGAAAACCTTCTGAGAAACCCGGAACCTGCAAGGATGCTCACGGCAATAAGCATCACAATGGTAGAAATCTCCCTAAGAGACTCGATCGACAGAAGACCGGGTGACATAGGCCTCAGGGGAAATGCAAAACCCTCAGGATAGAAAAGCTGCCTCAGGTAGACGACAACGACTGCTTCAAAAAAGCCCATGGCAACCCCAAAGGTTGCCATGGCGAAAAGATGTTTCAGGAGAGGAGATCGATGCAAGTTCATAAGATCGTGCTATTTTACACCCTCACCACCCGTGAATCCAAGTAGCATAACGGAATTTGTCAAGCCATAACGGAATTCGATTGGCCTGAGGTGTGCACCGGAAACGCGCATGCTTTGATTGCAAAGAACTTCTAAAACTCCTTGTTTTACATGTGTGCTGCAATAAGAAAAGTTTTTTTCTGAACTGGACATGTCATAAACCCGGCAAGTTTGCTGGTAGTCGGTCAGTTTGTTTTTCTCTGTATCAATAGAGCGCAATCTGTTTTATAGCGTAAAGTAACAGAAAAATTTTATAATATGCCTGAAATGATAACTGAAAAACGCATAGGGGTCCTTGCCGGCGGCACGTCTGCAGAAAGGGAGGTTTCTCTTAAAAGCGGCACAGCTGTTTACAAGGCACTAATAGATCTTGGATATGATGCGGTTTTTATTGATGTATCGGACAATGTTTGTCAGACCCTCAGGGAAGAGGGTGTGCAAATAGCTTTTGTCGTACTCCATGGCGGACATGGCGAAAACGGGGCGGTCCAGGGCCTGTTAGAGGTTATGGGTATCCCTTATACAGGCTCCGGCATCCTTGCCTCTGCCTTGGCTATGGATAAAGAGACCTCAAAGATGGTGTTTCTTTCCCGTGATATTCCAGTCGCTCCGTTCATTGCGGTAAGTAAGAAACAGGTGGAAAATCCTGGAAGGACCAACATTGAGGTGGTCACCGCTGCTGCGGATTTCCCCCTGCCGTGGGTAGTCAAGCCTGCAACTGAAGGTTCGAGCATAGGCGTCAGTTTGGTGAGGGGCGAGGGCGAGTTGGCAGCGGCATTAAAGGAAGCATTTGTTTATGGGGAGAGAGTTCTTGTCGAACGCTATATAAAAGGAAAAGAGATACAGATCGGAATTCTCGGTCAGATGGTGCTGGGCGGTGTAGAAGTGAGACCTTTAAGGGAGTTTTATACATACGAGGCAAAATATACCCCTGGTCTTACAAACTATATATTGCCGCCTGAAATAGGTTCTTCAGCCTACGAGACTCTTAGAGTATCGGCGCTAAGTGCCCATAATGCACTTGGGTGCGGTGGAGCGACGCGGGTTGATTTTATATTGGACGAGTTCAATAATCCCTTTCTGCTCGAAGTCAATACAATACCGGGAATGACCGAAACGAGCCTTTTGCCTAAAATAGCCAGGCTTGCCGGAATAGAGTTTCCGGAACTTATTGAGAAGATACTTGCATTGTCACTATAGGCGTACAGCGTTCTGCGTTCAGCGTACAGGGTTAAAAGATAACGCAGAACGTCGCACGCAGAACGCGGTGCGCAGAACGCGGTACCGGCTTTAAGGGAAATGGCAAGACTGAACATCAGGACATTACGGAGGAAGAAAGAAAAGAAGCGATTCTATTATCTGATTATCCCTCCTCTGTTAGCCGCTGTGCTGTGTCTTGCTGTTTTTTTTCTCATCAGCCGCCTTTTGCATGTGACAGAAATAGTCTTTATAGGAAACCATCACCTTAAAAATGAGGAGTTGGGCGCGCTGTGCAAGATCAGAAAAAACAGTGAACTGTTTGGTGTTTCCGGAAGAGACATTTACCAGGGCCTTAAGCAGTCTCCGTGGATCAAGGATGCCGTCGTCAGGAAAGAATTATCGGGCAGGGTGCTTATTAAGGTAACGGAACGTCTGCCGGTTGCATTGCTGAGCCTGGATGATAAACCTTTTTTGATAGATAACGAGGGCATAGTGCTCGAACAGATGAAAGAAGGCTCTATATTGCTTCTGCCCATGATAAAAGGCATTGACCCTGTCAGGAACAAGGAAACCTACGCCGAGGCCGTCAGGTTTGCAGGGGTGCTTTATGCTAAAAGAGTGGTATCATTTAATGGGGATGTTGACATTACGGGACAGGAACCCGAAGATATTACTCTGAAAATTGATAAAATAATGATCAAGGTCGGCATGGGTGACTTTGAAAAAAAACTGGAGAGACTTGCGTTTGTGAGAGATGAAATACAGAAGAGAAACATGACTGTTGAATATATAGATCTCAGGTTTGCTGATAAAATCATCGTTAAACCTGCACCTGAGGAGGCCGGGGGGGGGGAGACAAAAGAGGCGGCGCATGATGGAAAGAAGGAAAAGAACTAACGGCGGAAATATCATTGTCGGACTGGATGCAGGAACGACAAAGATATGTTCTATTATGGGCGAGATAAGTGAAGAGGGTATCTCAGTGCTTGCGGTCAGCAGCCATCCTTCGAACGGGCTGAAGAAAGGTGTTGTGACTGATATTGAAGTCACGGCAAACTCCATAAAGAAGACAGTTGCCGAGATTGAAGAAATGACCGGAACAAGTGTGCGGGAGGTATATGTCGGGATTGCCGGGAGTCATATAAAAAGTTTAAACAGCTATGGCGCAGTCGGTATTAAGGGAAAAGAAGTGACCCATGATGATGTGGAGAGGGCCATAGATTCAGCCAGCGCGGTATATGTTCCTCTCGACAGGGAAATCCTCCATGTGCTTCCAACGGATTTTATTCTCGATGGACAGGACGGGATAAAAGATCCTGTCGGTATGGCCGGCGTCAGGCTTGAAGTTAAGGTGTTCATTGTTACCGGGGCGGTCGCATCAGTGCAAAACCTTCTGAAATGCTGCGAACGGGCAGGACTTGAGGTTGTAGATATTGTTTTGCAGCCGCTGGCGTCGGCAGAAGCCACGCTAACTTCAGATGAGCGGGACATGGGCGTCATGCTTGTGGATATCGGAGGAGGCACCACTGATATAGCCCTTTACAAAGACGGATGGCTCAGGCATACGGCGGTACTGGGTATCGGGGGCCATCACTTCACCAATGATCTTTCTGTCGGGTTGAGAGTGCCCTTTCCTGAGGCTGAGAGAATAAAGAAGAAATTTGGGACCGTGGCAACGGTGGTCTCTTCATCGGAAATGAACGATATGACTGAGGTAGATATAGTTGCCATTGACGGCCAGGTGAGGACCATTCCCAGAAAATATATTTCTGAAATACTGCAGCCAAGGAGCGAAGAACTCCTTCAACTTATCAGGCAGGAGCTGCAGGCGTTTCAGGGGAGCGATGTTGCTGTTTCCGGGGCCATACTCACCGGCGGTTCGTCGCTGCTTTCAGGTTTTGACAGGATGGCTGAGGCTATTCTGTCCATGCCTGTCAGGATCGGGTACCCTGTACGGGCAGCTCGCGAGGACCAGGCGCACGATGGCGGGCATGCACGCATTCAGGGGCTGAAAGGAGAATTTGATACCCCTGTATATGCAACTGGTATAGGGCTTGTATTATACGGCGCCGAATCGTTAATGCCGGTCGAAGGGGCCATGTCCTCTTCTAATGTTTTCAATAAGATTGTTGCAAGAATGACCGGTTGGTTCAGAAAAATTGTAAGAGGAAAATGAAAATGGGAGGCTGTCATGTTTCAATTGGATGAGGTGAGCAGGCTGGTTGCGAAAATAAAGGTAATCGGTGTCGGCGGGGGCGGAGGGAATGCTATAAACAGTATGGTCTCTGCCGACATCTTCGGTATAGAATTCGTTGCTGTCAATACGGACAAACAGCACCTTGAAGCATCCCTGGCCCCTGTAAAAATTCAGATCGGGGAATCGCTGACTAAAGGACTGGGGGCCGGGTCCAACCCTGTTATAGGCAGGCAGGCGGCCCTCGATGATAATAATTCCCTCATGAGTGTGCTCGAAGGCGCAGACATGATATTTATTACCGCCGGTATGGGCGGAGGCACCGGCACCGGCGCTGCTCCGGTTATTGCCAATCTGGCGCAGGAATTGGGGATACTCACCGTCGGCATTGTGACCAGGCCTTTTTACTACGAGGGCAGAAAGCGGGCCATAAATGGAGAAGAAGGCATAAGAGAGCTTAAAAAGTGCGT
>Ga0074045_10001700_pt1 | contig 20958 bp, 15 predicted proteins | sample BogForMeECP23OM2_FD_94442 | JGI IMG/M metagenome (GOLD analysis project Ga0074045, IMG submission 94442) | Bog forest soil microbial communities from Calvert Island, British Columbia, Canada - Bog Forest MetaG ECP23OM2 | ecosystem: Environmental > Terrestrial > Soil > Wetlands ...
CATGATCATCCGCGCCACCCAGAAAAACAGGATGTCGTAGGCGGTAATCAGCAAGCTCGTCGGATAATATCGTTCAAAATCCGCCGTCTTCTCCGGCCAACCCAGCGTCGAAAACGGCCAAAGTCCCGAGCTGAACCAAGTGTCCAGGACGTCCGGATCCTGCCGCAGTTTCGTCGACCCGCACTTCGGGCACGTCTGTGGCTCTTGCCGCGCCACGATAACGTGGTTGCAGTCTCCGCAGTACCATGCCGGTATCTGGTGTCCCCACCACAATTGCCGCGACAGCGTCCAGTCCCGGATATTCCTCATCCAGTTCAAATACTCGGTTCGCCGGTTTTCCGGCACCATCAGAATATCGCCACGCTCCACGGCCGCAATCGCCGGCTCCGCCAGCGGTTGCATTCGGCAAAACCATTGTGTCGATATCCGCGGCTCCACAATCGTCCGGCTTCTTTCGCAGTGCCCGATCGCGTTGATGTGTTCCTCGATCTTTTCCAGGTATTCCCGCGCTTGCAGGTCGTCGACAATTTTTTTCCGCGCCGCGAATCGCTCCAGCCCCGTGTATGCGCCCGCGTTTTCATTCATGTGCGCGTCGTCAGTCATTACATCGATCTGTGGCAGCCCATGCTTCTTGCCCGCCTCAAAGTCGTTCGGATCGTGCGCCGGCGTGATCTTCACCGCACCCGTGCCGAATTCCCGGTCCACCATTTCATCGCCAATAATCGGAATTTCCCGGTTCATCAGCGGCAGCAGCGCGTTCTTCCCGATCAGGTGTTTGTAGCGTTCATCTTCCGGATGTACCGCCACCGCCGTGTCGCCCAGCATCGTCTCCGGCCGCGTCGTCGCCACCACCAGAAATTCATGCATTCCCACCACCGGATACTTCACGTACCACAGGTGCCCTTGCTTCTCTTCGTGCACCACTTCCAAATCGCTCAGCACGGTCCGGCAACCCGGGCACCAGTTCACGATCCGCTTTTCCCGGTAAATCAATCCCTCTTCATACAGCCGCACGAATACGTCTCGCACCACCCGCGACAATTCCGGCGACAGCGTGAACTTCTCCCTCGACCAGTCGCACGACTCCCCAATCTGCTTCATCTGTCTCTGGATCGTTCCGCCGCTCTCTTCCTTCCACTGCCACACCCGCTTGATGAACTCTTCCCGGCCCAAATCGCGGTAGTGAATTCCCTGATGCGACAATTGCCGCACCACGACGCGCTGCGTCGAAATTCCCGCATGGTCCGTTCCCGGCAAATACAAGGTGTTGTACCCGCGCATCCGGTGCCACCGCGTCAGAATGTCGATCTCTGTGTGATTCAGCATGTGCCCGATGTGCAGCGACCCGGTCACGTTCGGCGGCGGTATCACCATCGAGAACGCCGGTCCCGGTGCGCCGGGGTCGGCCTTAAACAGTTCTTCCTTCACCCAGAATTCCGCCCATCGCGGCTCAATCTGTTGTGGCTCGTAGGCCTTAGCTATCTCTCGCCTCATCCCAACCTCTTCTCCCAATCTTCCACGCCTTCACCCATTCGACTCTCGCCGATTGCAAAGGCTCGGCCTTTTTTTTGGAGTGCGGTGGCTAGCCACCGCTTTTGCAGCCCGCGCTACAACTCCGCCGCCCGAGCATAAATCTATCAACCTCACCACCGACTTGTTTCCCGAGCGAAGCGCGGGATCTGCTTTTCCTCAACTTCCCCCTGCCCGCTCTCATCCTTGCAATGTAATCCCTGAATATACGGTCCCCTCGCGGCCCCGTCAATTTGTGGAGCCAGTTTCAGGCCCGAGGCCCGTTCTTGCCTGTGTAGCGGCCGGTTTCTGACGCGGTCGCCGACACGCCGCCGTTGCGTGTGGGGTCTTCGGCGCCCGCTTTTCTCTTCAATGTAGCGCTGGCTTTTATGCCAGCCCCCCGGGGGTGGCACACGCTTTCGAGCGTGTGTACACCGATTGCCGCCATCCTGGTTGGTTCCTCATTTTGTAGGCCCACCTGCTGCGATGCGCCGCATCCCTCCCCTCACGTTGCCACCCCATACTATCTGCGATACTATCTGCGCGCGTAGGGAACTTACTCCACGCTTCAGGTCCAATGATCTGCGCACCATGCCCGCTCTCACGATAGAAATCCCTCGCCGCTGGTCCGTCGCCGTCGTCGCTCTTCTTGCAATTCTGATGGTGATCCTCTCTTATCTGCTTCTGTTAGCCATCGCGGCCGCGTGCGTATACCTCCCGTATCTCGCCTTGATCACTCTGCAGTCCTTTAGCGTCCCGGTTTTTCTTCTCTTCGTTGGTGGCGTTCTCATTGCTGCCGTTTTGCTTTGGTCCCTGATTCCTCGCCGCGACCATTTTAATGCCCCGGGATTGTTGCTCGATCGTTCTTCGCAACCAGCCCTCTTCCAGGAGATTGCGGACATCGCCGCCGCGTTGAATGAACAGATTCCCCGCGAAGTCTATCTGCTCGGCCGACCCCATGCCTTTGTTGCGGACCGTGGCGGCTTTCTTGGGTTCGGCTCTCGGCGGGTAATGAGCATCGGTCTGCCTCTGTTTTCCGTCTTCACCGTCTCCGAATTGCGGGCCGTGCTGGCCCACGAATTCGCTCACTTCTACAGTGGAGATACTTCTCTGGCACCCTGGGTTTACCGCACGCAGACCTCCATCGTTCGCACCTTTCAGAACCTCGAAGGACTGGACAATATTGCCGGCGCGAATTTGATTCGGCTGCCGATGGCACTGGTTACCTTCATCGTGAAGCACTATTTCATTCTTTTTCTTCGCGTCATTAAATTCATTTCTCGTAAGCAGGAATTTCGCTCCGATGAACTCGCCTGTCTGATTGCTGGCCGGACCTCGGGCATTTCTGGTCTTGAGAAGATTCAGTGCGCCACTGTTGCTTGGGCTTCCTATTGGGACACTGAGGTGGTTCCTGTTATTGCCCTCAAATGCCTTCCGGCGATTATCGAAGGTTTCAGACTGTTTGCGCACGAGCCCACGGTTGCGGCTGAGTTACAAGCTGCGCTTGACCACCAGAAGAGGTCCGCCAAGACTAGCGCGTATGATTCTCACCCTCCTCTTCTGGAACGCATCAAGGCTATGCAATCCATTGAATCACGCGAAATCGAATTGGATGCCCGTCCCGCTCTTTCGCTTCTAGACCAACCTGCTGTTCTCGAACAGCAATACATCGAACAAATGAACCCGCGCATTCCAAAGGGCTCTTTACACCACGTTACTTGGACCGAGATCGGTCCGATCGTCAGTATGCTTCCGTGGCGTTCCTGTATCAAGAAATATGGCGCTCATTTCACAGGAAAATCCATCGCCTCGCTCCCCGAATTGGCGAAAAAGCTTCCGGAAATTGCCGTGAGCATCCCGGATCCCAAGGGCATGCTCTTGGACAGACGCCAGCGCAGCGAACGTGGCGTATCGGTTCTTGTCGCCGGCGTCGGTCTTGCTCTGGTCAAGCACGACTGGAAGCCTCAAGCGCAGCCCGGAAAGTTCTATCTTCACCGCGGTAGCGAACAACTAAACGTCTCTAATTTTGTTGCTGAGTTGCTGTCCGGAAAGATCTCGACGAAAAACTGGCTTCAGAAATGCCGCGATCTGGGTATCGCCGATCTTCCTCTCGCCAACTCGCTCCGAAATCGGCCCGATCCTGCTTCGCCGCCCTGACCGCAGCCACCCTCCCACCCGCCGTCACGTGTGGCTCCGTGGGTTTTGCCTTTGTAGCGGCGCGCTTTCTGAACGGACGCCTTTCTCTTGTCTTTTGTAGTGGCCGACCTTCAGGTCGGTTTGTGGCGCACATTTTGTTCGGTGGGTGTGCCGCCGCCGCGTGTGGTTTTCCTTGCCTGTCTAGGGGCTGCTTTCCGATGCCGTCCCCCGACTCAACGGGTAGGGACCGCCTTCCGGGGAGGTGAGCCAACTCAAATACTTGGCTAGCTCTCACCGCGGGCGGTTTTAAACGATCGGCGAACATAAATCGATCCACACACGTAGACCGAGCACAATTCTTCAAGTCAAAATGTATTCTGGGTTCTTAAGACTTCTTCGACTTCAACTCTTCCTCAATAACCGCCGCAATCACCGGCTTCAGGAATTCGTGGGTCATCTTCTTCAATACTTCCGGATTCATCTTATCGATTACACGCGCCACCAGCGCGTCCATGTCCGGTTTTTCCTCGTCCTCTGCCCCCGCCAAGCTCTCGGCAATGTGCCCGATGACTGACGCCTGCTCCTCAACCGTTTCCGCCGCCGCAATCGCCTCTTCCTCAATTACCGCCGCGTGTTCCTCGACAACCGGTGCCGCCGCCTCTTCGTGCGCCATCTCAGCGAATTTCTCCGCAGGAAGCGATCCTCCCGCTTCCCACGTATTTTCCCAACTCTTGCTTTCTGTCGCGAGCGCCGGAGCCGCCTCGTCTTCGTGCGTGGCCGCAGCCGCCGGCGTTTCATCGGCGTGGAAACTCCCCGTGGTCTGCCAATTCTCCGCTGCTTTATCTGCTTCGATCTCCGCCGCCGGCGCCTGGTTGTGAACCTCAATCGGCGCCTCTGCATACGCTGGCGTCGAACTCGCTGGCTCACCCTCTTTCTCTACGAAATTCTCGTGGTGCCCCACCACCGTCTCGGGCTGTGAACCTACATAGTGGCTTTCTTCTTCTGCCACTGGCGCCGCTGCTTCTTCCACCGACGGCTCGGGTTCCACTGGCGCGGGCTCCTCGGGCACCGCAGACGCAGGCTCCTCAACGGGCGGCGTATCCCAGGTCGCCGCCAGCAGGGAAGCTTTCTTCGCCTCGGCGTCCCATGGTGAAGACGTCACCGAGTACCACCCATTCCCAGGCTCCGCAGCCTTCACCTGTTCTTCTTCCTTTACCGGCTCCGGCGCCTGCACCGCTTCCTCGACCAACGCTTTCGTCTCGCCAACAGCCTCAGGTTCCTGGTGCTCCGCCGCTTCTTGCGTGCGCGCCAATTTCTCTTCGACGCCCGCGGCCATCGCCGCTGCCCACGCATCCCCTGAAAACGGCGCCGGCGCATCAGCCGGCTTTTCTTCCAACGTCGACACCGCCACCGCTGGCGAATGTGCCGCTTCAGCATAAGACGGCTCTTCTACTGCCGGCGTCCATCTCGCCGACTTCAAACTCCCAGCCGGCGAATCTCCGTGGAATGCCGCCTCGCGCCAGTCTGGCGTTCCTTTCGTTTCCTCCGTCACATCCTCGTGGCCCTTGCGCCAACCGCCTCCTGCCGATTCTTCTTCCTCCGCCACTTCGTTCTCTTCGGTTTCCTCGGCACCCCAGCTCCGTTCCGCAAGCTCTTCCCGGCCCTTCGGCAAAAACGCTGTGTCGTCCTCCGTGTCCGGAGTCTGCAGCAAGCTGCCAAACGCTACCGGCTCGTGTCCCGCCGCGATCTTCACCTGTGGTGGAGGGGTAGGGTAGTCATCCAACGGTTCCGGCTCTGCCTCGACAATCTTCGGCGCCACCGGTGCCGCCACTTTGGCGCTTGGCGTCAACATTTCCGCTGCCGGTCGCGCCGGCGGTTCGGGCGGCTTTTCCGCGTGCGCCGCGGATCCAAGCAACACACCCGCGCGCGCCAGCGCAGACTTCACCATCGAAATCAGGGGATCGGGGGGAACAAATGGCTTCTTCAGCACACCATCGGCGCCTACCCGCTGCGCTTCTTGTTCATCCAGCGGATCAAACGCTCCAACCAGCAGAATCACCGGAATGTGCGAATATTTCGGGTCTTCTTTTACGAACCGGCAAACTTCATATCCATTCCTCACCGGCATGAACACATCCGCCAGCACCAGATCCGGATGAATGTCCGCAATCTTCCGCACGGCTGCTTCTCCGTTGCCCACCGCGACAACGTCTATTCCCTGGTCTTTCAGGGCTAGCCCTACCATCTTTTGGATATTACTGTTGTCGTCGGCAACGAGGATCTTGGCCACCGCACGTCCTCCAAATACCCCATGCGTTACACGGATGGAGTTTCAAATCGTATTGGAGCACTCCGCCCCGATGGCGTCAATCTCCGCACCGTCACGGTGTGTCGGAAGTAGACATGCCGCGTTCTCAATTGTTTACCTGTACCAAAGGACCGGTGTCACCCCGACAAACTCGCCGCGTGCCGCACGGGTGGTTTTTAAGGGGCGCGGGTTTCTTCTTCTTCCGCCTTGGTAGCGGCCGCCGTCCTTGGCGACCGCATTTCCATCACCTACATGCACAGACACGCACCTGTCTCCGGTCTGCGCCGCGTCTCGTGTTTCGGCTTGGGTAGCACAGACTTCCGTCTGTCCTGTGTTCCTGAGGTAGCCGCGCGTGGTCGGTCTTCTTGATTTGTCATTCCGACCGGAGTGCCGCGCAGTTTGCGGCACAAAGTGCAGGGAGTCTGGCAGCAACTCTACAACGATAAATTCCCTGCGGGGTACACCCGCGGTTCCTAAGGGTGCGTTTTTTCTCTTGGGGTTTCCCGTCTTTACTTTCTTACTTCATGGCCTCGTTGCTTCATTTTCACCAGGGTATCAACTTCTTCAACCCCTTCTTCTTGCTGCTCGATTCCTTCTGATTTGCTGGTGGGTCCGTCGTACTCGTTGTCCCGCTCTTCGCTGCGTCGGTTGACGTCGTCGTCCCATCTGCTGCCGGTGTACTCGTCGTTCCATCCGCTGCTGGCGTACTCGCCGCCCCATCCGTTGCGGGCGTGGTCGTCGTTCCATTCGCCGTTCCATCCGCCGCTGGTGTACTCGCCGCCGGCTCCGTCGAGCCGCCGTCACTCGCGGGTGCTCCTGCGGACGTATCCTCGCTCGCACCGCTCGTATTCGTCGGTTGTGCGGGCGTTGGATCGCCTGGTTTCACCGTCTCGATCACCGCATTCGATCCCGGCGCCCCTCCGCCATTCCCCATCGTCGAGCCCTTTGCTCCGGTCAACGTATCCGTGCCGGGCTGATCGCTCTCCGGTTCCATCTGCGGCGATCCGCTCCTCGCTGCCGTGTGCACATCCGGGGCGGGATGCAAGATCCCCAGCGACCGGTGCACCACCGTTTCTTTCGGGCGCGGTGTATTCTGTTCGGCCGTCATCCACTCCACCGCCTTCGGATCCGGCTGTGGAATCGGCATTCCAAACGCCTTCAATTTTTCTTTCGACCCGTCCACATATTTCGACAACGGATAATTCCTTATGATCTGCGCATAGTAATTGCCCGCAATGTCCTTGCGTTCGCTTTTCTCAAATACGTCTGCCAGCATCCACAGCGCTGTGTCCGTCTTGCTGTACAACGGGTACCGTTTCACCAGCGGTATCAATCGTCCCGCCGCCGCTCGCTTGTCCTGCTTCACGTAATAGTAGTACCCTATGCGAAACTGTCCTTCCGCCAGCACTTCTTGCACTTCGCGCAAATGTTGTTGCGCCTCTGGCGCCAGCGGATCCTTCGGATACTTTGTCAGGAATGTCTGGAATTCTTCTTCGGCAGCCTTGGCGTGTGCACTGTCCCGGTCCGGCTTGGGCATCTCGTTAAAATGGCACATCGCGACTTGCGCTTGCGCGTACGCCGCTTCCGGCAGGAACGGGAAAAACACGATGAAATCCTTATACCCGTTGACCGCCTGCGTTATGTTCGATGTCCCGCCCTCTTTGTAATACGAATCCGCGATGGCCAGCTTGGCCTTGGCCAGATACTCGCTGTCCGGATACGTATTGATCAGCGTCTGCAGGCTCAAGCGTCCAATTTCGTGCTTTCCGTGCTTGATATCATCGATGGCCTTATCGTACAGCTGCTTATCCGGCTCCACCGTGTTTGTCGTTTCGGTGGACTTGTCCACCTTTTTCTTCTTGTGGAGAATCTGGGCGGTGCACTGGCTGGCCGTCACTCCCACCAACGTCAGTGCGCAGATCAGAAGAAGCGCAAATCGCCGCACTCTTCACCTCTCATTTTGACAGTACACGTTCTGGCCCGGGCCGATGTCCTCGATTGGGGTGGGCACCTCGCCACCGGCTTGGACCCTTCTAGTATAACCTGAACTATCGGACAGGTCGGACACCAAACTTACCCCTCCGTACAGGCCCGACAGGCAATCGCCTTCCCTCCCGCCACCCCAGCTGCCGTTGTGATGCCCCCCCATTCCCATAGGTTTTCTCCCAATTCCTCAACCTGACTTGAGATCTGTAAACGACGCCCCCACGCATGTAAGGACGGCCTTTCGGAGGCCGCGCTCTTCTCACGACCTTGTCATCATGCACCTGAAGGATCTCAACCCCGAGAACGCACTACGTCGCCGCAAGTCGCGTTTGGCTTCCTGATCCCTGATTTCTGATCCCTAATCGCTTATCCGCGTACCGACCAACTTCCAATGCGCGCGTTTTTCCCTCCCACCATTTTTTAATGTTTTGTAATATCATCCCCGCTCTTCTCTAAGTACAATGAGTCATTGCCTTTCGCTCCCCAGCGGACGAAGGCTCACTCATGGACAAACGTAAATTTCTTTTTGTTTCCCTCTCTAGCTTGATTGGTGACATCGCCTGGCAGGTTCTCAAGGAAGGTCACGACGTCCGCTACTACATCGAAGCCGAAAAAGAACGTGACATCGCCGACGGCTTCGTTCCCAAGTCCACCAACTGGGAAAAAGACGCCACGGAATGGGCCGATATCGTTGTCTTCGATGACACCCTCGGCCAGGGCGCCAAAGCGCAAGCTCTTCGCGATGCCGGCAAGCCCGTGATCGGCGGCACTCCCTATACCGACAATCTTGAAGATGATCGCTCCTTCGGCCAGGAAGAACTGAAAAAAGCCGGCGTCACCATCATTCCGTACCAGGATTTTGATTCCTTCGATCCGGCCATCGAATTCGTCAAAAAGAATCCCGATCGCTATGTCATCAAGCCCAGTGGTGAAGCCCAAAACGTCAAGCGCCGCCTCTTCGTTGGTGAAGAAGAAGACGGCCAGGACGTCATCGGCATGCTCGAAGCCTACAAAAAAGCCTTCTCCGAGGAGATCAAGATTTTCCAATTGCAGCGTCGCGTGAACGGTGTCGAGGTTGCCGTCGGCGGTTTCTTCAACGGCAAAAAATTCATCACTCCCATCAACATCAACTTCGAGCACAAAAAGCTTTTCCCCGGTGAAGTCGGTCCTCCCACCGGCGAAATGGGCACCGCCATGTTCTGGAGCGAGCCTAACGCGCTTTTTAATCGCACTCTCTTGAAAATGGAGCCCAAACTCGCCGAAGAAGGCTACGTCGGCTACATCGACGTCAACTGCATCGTCAACAATAACGGTATCTACCCTCTCGAATTCACTTCGCGCTTCGGCTATCCCACCATCAGCATTCAACAGGAAGGCATCCTCACTCCCATCAGCGATCTCTTCTGGGAACTCGCCAATGGTCTCGACCCCAAGTGGCGCACCCGCAGCGGCTTCCAAATCGGCGTCCGCATCGTCGTCCCGCCCTTCCCCTTCGACGACGAGGAAACCTTCAACTCCTTCTCCAAAAATGCCGCCATCATATTCAAGCGGCCCATGAACGAAGGCATCCACATCGAAGACGTCAAGCAGGTCAACGGTCAGTGGTTTGTTGCTGGCACTTCCGGCGTGGTCCTGATCGTCATCGGCACCGGCCAAACCATGAAGCAGACTCAAGCCCAGGTTTACTCCCGCATCAAAAACGTTCTCATCCCCAACATGTACTACCGCACCGACATCGGCGACCGCTGGGTAGAAGATTCCGACAAACTCCACAACTGGGGCTACCTCCGCTAACAGTAGTTTTGCTTCTGCAGTTGCGTTCCTGCAGTTGCTTTTGTGGCCGACCTTCAGGTCGGTTCCGGTAGCGGCCGGTCTACCCCGCCATCTTGCTTTGCCTTGTGCAGGGGTTGTCATCCCGACCGGAGCTCCGGCGCCCGCTCAGCCGACGCGCAGTAGAGGGATCGTGGCAACCACCGACCTCTACCTTTCGTCTATCTCCTTCCCACCTTCGCCTGTATAATCCTCAAGCACCCAACGCAGGTCTTTCCTGATCACTGATCACTTTTCCATGCTCGAACGCCTTCAAAAAATTATCGCCCACGCCGGCATCGCTTCTCGCCGCCACGCCGAGCAACTCATTCTCTCCGGCCAGGTTCGCGTCAACGGCAAAGTCGTCACCGAACTAGGCTCCAAAGCCGATCCTTCCAAAGATAAAATCGAAGCCGCCGGCCGCCTCGTCGAATCCGAGCGCCGCCATGTGTATCTCTTAATGCACAAGCCGCCCGAAGTTGTCTCCACTCTCGCCGATCCCGAAGGCCGGAAAACCCTCCGCAATTTCCTTCGCGGTTTTCCTGAACGCGTCTATCCCGTCGGCTCTCTCGACTACAACGCCAGCGGCCTCGTCTTCCTCACCAACGATGGCGACCTCACCTCCTCCATGCTCAAGCACTGGTCGAATCTCCAGCAATTCTTCCACATCAAAATTAAGGGACGTCTCAATCTCGAAGATCTCGAGCGCCTCGGCAAGCACACCAGCACAAAGCTCCGCACTCTTCGTCAACCCGACGCCTCTCGCGGTCATGCCGCCAATTTTTGGTATGAAGTGCAATTCGCCGGCGCCCGCTTGGACGCCCTCAAGCGCGCCCTCTTCAAGGAAAATCATCCGGTAGAAAAAGTGAAGCGCATCGGCCTGGGCCCCCTCTCCCTCGAAGGCATCCCCAACGGTCGCTACCGCCTCCTAGACCAGCGCGTAGTTGAAGCCCTAACCAACCCCAAGCGCCCCCCCAAACCCAAAAAGACCCGCTAATCAGGATCAAGTTATCAGTCATCAGTTATCAGTCCTCAGAAACCCCACCATTCGCGAGCCTGCTCTGCTGCGCGTCGGTCGCAACTTCCGCATTCGAGCCGGCCGCCTCTAGCCACTCCACTGCGGCAGCTTCCTACGCGTGATGCGCCTCTGTACCGGCACCTTTACGCCGTCATCCGAATCTTTTGTAGTGGCCGACCCTTCAGGTCGGTCTCATAGCCGCCCTGTCTCTACATTGTTACTACGTCGGTTGCTGTAGCTCACGCTTCAAGGGTGCGGGGGCTCGATCCGCTGCCGGAATCGACCTGACCCACTCCCCATCCGCCGCGTATAATCGACTGTCATCCTGAGCGCAGCGAAGGAACGCAACGTCGCAATCTTCGCTCAACGCCGGAATGGCGCGAGGTTCCTGATCCCGGATATCGGATCGCTGATAACTGTCTGACAACTGAAAATTCCCCCATGCCCGACCGCCTCCAAAAAATCCTCGCCGCCGCTGGCATCGCCTCCCGCCGCAAAGCCGAAGAAATCATCGCCGCTGGACGTGTCACACTCAACGGCGCCATCGTTACCGAGCAGGGCACCAAGGCCGATCCCGGTCGCGACATCATCTGCGTCGATGGCCAACCCTTGAAGCGCGCCCAGCCGTTCGTCTACTTCCTCCTCTACAAGCCCAAAGGTTGCGTCACCACCGTCAGTGATCCCGAAGGCCGCCCCACCGTCATGGATCTGCTCCCCAAGCAAACTGAGCGCGTCTATCCCGTTGGGCGTCTCGACTATGCCAGCGAAGGCTTGCTTTTCATGACCAACGATGGCGCCCTCGCCCAGAAACTCACCAAGGCCGGCTCGCACATCCCCAAAACCTATCTCGTCAAAATTAGTGGTAAGCCCTCCGAACAAGTCATTCGGCGCCTGCGTTCCGGGATCACCATTACTCTCGACGACGGTCGCCGCGTCAAAACCTCTCCCGCGGAAATTCGCCTCGTCGAAGACGCTCCCAATCCCTGGTATGAAGTCGTTCTCATCGAAGGCCGCAATCGCCAGATCCGCCGCATGTTTCAACAAGTCGGCTTCCTGGTAGAAAAAATCAAACGCACTCAACTAGGCCCGTTAGTCCTAGATGTCGCCCCAGGCAAATTCCGCCGCCTAACCGAAAAAGAAGTCCATCGCCTAAAAAAACTAGCCTCCCCCTCCGGAGTCTGAGCGCGTTCCAGCGATTTGGCGCATCGCTTGAAAGTTCGCGGTTTGCCCGATTAAATCCTGCTCATGGCGGATAATTTGTTCGCGATCTTCGTGATTGGCGCTCTTCTTCTGTTCGGGGCCTGGCCTTAACTTTTCTCCTTCGGCCCACGCTGCTGCTGTGCCACGTTTTCAATGCGTCGCAGCCAGATACGCCAGAGAACCGCATGAAAATGCGTGGAGCCGGCCTGTGTTTTTTGTTTGTTTGTCTTGGAAGCCCCGAAGTCAGAATTGCAGCACACATTCAGTCACAAGATCTTCATAGATCTGTCCGTTTCGCGGCAATTCCCCCATGGGGCCTTTGGCGCTTCTCCGTCCGTTTTTCTGTCCGTCGTGCGAGCTTCGAAGGAACTTCTGAAGACCCAGCTTCGGAGCGCCGGATGACCTTGAATGAAGCGAGCGCCACTACAATAACGGGATGGAACAGCAGATCTATTGGCCTTCCGTGGTCCTACCTAAACACTCGACGAATTCCCACCTTTAGCTGGCAACTTTTGGTTGTTAACGTCTAACTTTCCTCCCCACTGGTCGCCGGTCGCTGGCCACTGGTCGTTTCCTGATCCCTGATTACTGATAACTGATATCTCTCACCCACCCCCTACACAAATTCTAATCTCGCGCATAAACTTAGCTCATGACTCGCACGCTCGAAGAACTCATCCCCGATTACATCCAAGGTCTTCCCGCCTACGTTCCCGGCAAGCCCATCGAAGAAGTGGAGCAGGACCTCAAGATACACGCCGTCAAACTCGCCTCCAACGAAAATCCGCTCGGCCCTTCTCCCAAAGCCATGGATGCCGCCCGCCGCGCTCTCGGTGAAGCCAACTGGTATCCCGACGGCGGCAGCAAGCGTCTTCGTGAAGTACTCGCCTCGCGCTTCTCCGTCCGCGCCGACGAGATCTTCGTTGGCCTCGGCTCCAGCGAAATCATCGACCTCGCCTCGCGCGTTCTTCTTCGTCCCGGCCTCGAAGGCATCACCAGCGAAGGTTCCTTCGCGCTCTTCGCCATCGCCATTCGCGCCAGCGGCGGCAAACTCATTCAGACGCCCATGCGCAACTTCACCTTCGATCTCGACGCCATCGCTCGCGCCGTCACTCCGCAAACTCGTATCATCTATATCGCCAATCCCAACAATCCCACCGGCACAGCCTTCGGCGCCGCCGAATTCGACGCCTTCCTCACAAAAGTTCCAGGCGATGTCCTGATTGTTCTCGACGAAGCCTACAAGGAATACGCCGAACGTTCCGATCTTCCCAACGCCCTCGCACTCTTCAAGCAGTACAACAACATCCTCACCCTGCGCACTTTCTCAAAGGTTTATGGCCTCGCAGGACTCCGCATCGGCTACGGCATCGGTCATCCCACTCTCGTCGCCGAAATGAACAAGCTCCGCACTCCCTTCAACGTCACCAGTGTTGGCCAGGCCGCCGCCCTCGCTGCCCTCGACGATCGCGATCATGTCCAACGCTCCTGCGCAATGAACCGCATCGAACGCAAACGCCTCTACGATGAACTCCGCCGCCTCGGCCTGAATCCCGTCCCCAGCGAAACCAATTTCCTTTTCATCCAGATCGGTCCGCACGCCAAAGCCTTCGCCGACGATCTCCTCCACGAAGGCGTCATCGTTCGTCCTCTCGGCTGGATGGGTTTTCCCGACGCCATCCGCATCTCCGTAGGCAGCCCCGCGGAAAACAACAAGCTACTCTCCGCCATCGCCCACGCTCTAGCTCCGGCCAAAAAATCCTAGCCTGGTGCATTCTCGACGATTTCTCGTTCTGCCATGTAGCGCTGGCTTTTATGCCAGCCATCCTATACCTCACCCCTTCAAGAGTGAGGCCGTTGCTTTGTTTGTTGGGGTGCCGCACCCTTGGTTTCTAAGGGTGGGGTTTCTATTGGGTTACGCTTTTTCTTGGATTTTTGTAGCGACCGCCTTCCGAGGCGGTCGGCAAACTCAAATTCTTGGCTCCGCACCGTACCCTTTAACGCCGCCACGCGCGCGGTAACACAAACTTCAGTCTGTGTTCCAAGGTTTGTCCTTGAATTCAATCTTTCTCCCGTTGTTATCCTTGAGCGCAGCGAAGGATTTCAACGTCGCAATGCTCGCGATCCCCGGTGCACCGGTTCCTGATCACTGATATCTGATCCCTGATACCACTCGCCCTGTCTCCCCACTCCGCCTCCTGCACCATCTCAACCTGCCATCATAACCATTGCACTCGAACTCTCATCCAACCAACGCCCATGAAAATCTACCTCCCCGACAACTCCTCACCCTCCTCCGATCCCATCCTCGATCTTCTCCGTGTCACAAAAACCATCGCCATTGTCGGCCTTTCTTCCAATCCCTCCCGCCCCAGCCACGAGGTCTCCATGTATCTCCAATCCTTCGGCTACCGCATCATTCCCGTCAATCCCAACGAAAGGGAAGTGCTCGGCGCAAAATCCTATCCTCGCTTGGAAGACATTCCCGAGCCCATCGATATTGTCGACGTCTTCCGCCGCTCCGCAGAAGTCCCTCCCATCATCGACTCAGCCATTTCCATTCGCGCCAAAGCTATCTGGCTCCAACTCGGTGTTGTCAGCCCCCAAGCCTGCGAAATCGCCGGCTCCGCCGGCCTCCTGGCCGTCGAAGATTTCTGTCTCCTGGTAGAGCACAAGCGCCGCCGCCCCCAACTCGCGCTGTAGTCCAGCTACGCGACCTGTCCTTGCCTTTGTTTTGCAGGCACAGCCTTTTGAGGCGGTCCGCCCTGGTTGCCATTTTTGTCATGCCGAGCGCAGCAAGGGATCTCTCTTCTCCTTCTCTGTGTCCCCTGTAGTGAACTTCCCCCAAACAGAAACGCCGCCCAATCCGGGCGGCATCTCTTCTCGGCGTTCTCTGTGCTCTCTGTGTCCCCTGTGGTGAACGAACTCCCCTCACCTCATCGAATATATTTCCAAATTCCTCTTCCCCGGTAACACGATCCCCAAAAATTTTCCGTCCGGTGAGATTCCATATTCCCGGATCGTCAATCCATGTAGCAAGAAATTCGGCGTCGGCTCATCAATCGGAATCTCCGCTCGGCTTGCATACGCTTTCAGCGTCGGCACCGTCACCGTCACCAGGTCCGCCGACTTCTTCTCCACCGTCCGCTTCAGAAAAATCTTCGTCTCGTCCTCCGACCACTGCAGTACTCCCAGCCCCACGCGCAGGCGCGCCAATTTATTTGGCGCGGTCAAATCCCGAACCTCCAGCACCTCTTTGTCCAGGTAATACGCTGCCTTCGTCCCGCTCGGCGACAAACTCAATCCCCCGGCGAACTCGTCCAGCGTTGCCAGTTCCTGCGTCTCCTGCGAAAGCAATTCCAACTTCTGGATTCGCGGCGGACCGTCCATGTTACGGTCCCGCTCGATCGCCATCGCCGAATTACTCCCCGATATTCGCGCCGCATCCAAAAATGTTCGCCCCTCGAACGCTTTCCCCGCCGGCCCGGTCATCACATTCAGGTACTGCAGCGAATACACCCCCATCGGCAAATCCTTATTCGTCAGGTACACCACCGTCTGGTTATCTCGCAGCCACAGCGGATTCTGTGCGTCCAGCACCACCGGATCTTTCCCCGGCTTCAAGATCCGTCCCTGATCATCCAGGAACAGCAATCCCCTCGCGTCCTGTGTCGACCCGTCGTCGATGTCCACCGTCGTCGTGTACATCTGCACCGCCACGATCTTTCCATTCGGCGACCACGTGAATCCTTCGATCAGATACGTGAAGGGTTTATCCCCCAGCGTGAATTTCTCGCCCGAGAAAATCTTCTTCCGCTTCCCGTTCTGCTCTAGTACGTAAATGTCGTCTCGCTCCAGGTCATACTTCTTCGCCTTGTACATCTTCCGCGCCGAAAACACGATTCGCCCGTCCGGCGCATACGCGAACGCAGTCACCTCGTCATCCACCGTGACCACCGCCTTCTCCATGTTCTGCGCAAATGCACAGGGTAGGGAACTGATCACAATCACCGCCATAATCATGGCCTTTTTCAAGGTGGCGCTGGGCCAAGTCCTGTAGCTCGCCCCTTTAGGGGTGAGGCCGTTCTCTTTATCGAGCGGCCAATTTCCGATGCGGGCGCTTTTTCCTGCCACCACGAACGGTTCTCCGCCGTCCCTCTCTTTCCGTCTCTCCGTGTGCCCTTCCTGTCCCTTGTGGCGAGTCTCACTCTTACTGTCTGAGCGCAAAGCGGCAGCCCGCCCTAGGTTCGGTCTTCTGTACTGGCCGGTCTTTAGACCGGTGCCTCTTCTCGATTCTTTTTCTTTAGGGGGGCGGAGCTTTGGCTCCGACATAAAGATGTGCTCGCAACTGGGCTTTAGCCCCTGATGACTCTTCGCCTCTCTTCGACTACGATCCCAGCACAATCTCAAGAATTCCTTCAATCGCTGCCAGCTCATGGTTTCGGGTGTGCCCCAGTGTACTCTGTACAGCACGGCTTCTCCACCGGCGTGAACTCCATCAACTCCACCCTCGTCCCATCCGGATCGTAAATGTCAATCGAGTCTTTTCCGTCGCGCCCCACTTCTGGCCCATCAAACTCCTTGGCTCCTCTTACCCGCAATTCCTCCGCGGTCGCCTTCTGCACTCCCAGCGAAAAGTGATTCTGCACGCCCAATTCTTTGCGATCCGCCGTCGCCGGAATATTCAACATGAACTCAATCCAATTATCTCCATCCGGCACCTGAATCTCATACCAGTCCGTTCCGTCGTCCTTGAACCCGCCGCGCCAGTACAACCGGAACCCCAGAATACCTTCGTAAAAATGGCTCTCCGCCTTCAAGTCCTTCACCACAAATCCCGCGTGCAACATTTTCTTGCTGACGGCCCTCGCGCTACTCCCCACTTCTTTCCCGTTTTTTGTTTGCTCCACGAACACCATCCCTCAGGGTCTTGCGTTTCAAAATACTCGGTCCCATCTGGCCACAGCATAATGTCGTTCGCCGCCACTCCCTTCGCCGTCAAATACGTCCGCATTTTCATCAAGTCATCGGTCACAAGTCCAATCTCCACCAAATACGATTCGCCCGCTCCCGCCGCACCTTTCGTCGACTCCACCCGCTGATGCTGATTCACCACAAAACTAGCCTGCACGAAATTTCCGTCTCTCACTCCTCCGCTAGCAAGCCCCAGCACCCCTGCATAAAACGCCTTAGCCTTCTCCACGTCCGTAACCTTCACCGTCACGTGAGCGATCCCCGTAATCTTCGCCCGCCCCGTCTCGTCCGTCGCGCCAGTCTGCCCCATCAGCCCCAACCCACAAATCATCCCCACGAAAATCGCCAACCCGCCCAACCGATGTAGTGGCTTCCGCAATGCCTCGCTGGCTTTCATGCCAGCTGCTCCGCATTCCTTGATGCTGCCTTGGTCCTGATGCGCACCGCGATTCTCCTGCAGCTCACCCCTTCAGGAGTGAGACTCCTCGGGTTTAACTTTCAACTTTCAACTTTCAATTTCTAACTCTCAACTTTCTTCCTCTGTGCCCTCTGTGGTGAGTCTTCCTCACCTCCGGTACTGTAAACTGTCAACTGACAGCCGTGAACTCTTCCTCACGGCTTCGGATGCAGCCCCGTAAACTCCGAACAACACGGCTTCTCCACCGGAGTAAACTCCATCAACTCCACTCGCGTCCCATCCGGATCATACAGATTTAATTGCCACTTCCCATCCCGCCCGATCTTTGGCTGCTCCTCCGCTCCCAGCACCACGCCAGCTTTCTCCAGTTGTTCCTGAGCCGCTTTCACGCTCACCACTCCCAGCGAAATATGATTCATCACTCCCAGTGTATGTTTGTCTGCATCGTCCGGAATATTCAGCATGTACTCCACCCAGTCCGTCCCATCCGGCACCTGCATCGCCACCCAATTCGTCTGTGCCTCTTTCATCCCGCCCGACCAGTACAACCGAAACCCCAAAATATCTTTATAAAAATGGTCCGCGGCCGCTCGGTCCTTGACCACAAATCCCGCATGAATCATTCGGCCAGCCAGCGGTGTATCCCCCGATATGGAACCACCCGTCCCATCGGGTTGCTGAACGAACTCAATCGTATGGCCCTCAGGGTCTTTAATCTGAAATGACTCGTATCCGTGCGTATTCGTGATGAGTTCCCGCGGCTTCTGTCCGCGCGACACCAGGTACTTCCGCAGCCCAGCAGCGTCGGACGTATACATTCCGATCGCGTCAATCCGGTTTTGCTTAGGACTTGCCTCCATCTTGACGAGCTCAACCTGTTGGTAGAGGTTTACGAAAAAGCATTGCGACTCGAGTCCGAAATAGCACATCGCATTCGGCAGCTTCAACTCCCCATGATAGAAGGCGCTGGCCGTCTGCATATCCGAAACCCTGATCCGCACGAAGGCCACATCCGTAATCTTCGGCCGTGTCTCCTCTTTTGCCGCCGCCCCTTGCAAGCAAATCATCCCCGCCAAAATCGCACTCACGCCCAGCCCCTGTAGCGGCCGCCTTCTGAGGCGGGCGCTTTCTCGCACCACAACAAACCCCGCGTATTCATCCATTTCTTCTCCTTCTCCCGCTAAATTTCCTACTCTGTGCTCTCCGTGCCCTCTGTGGTGATCTTCCTCGCACCATCTCCGCCCACTGCCAAAATGTCATCTCGACCGAAGGCGCAGCGCCTTTGGCAGCGCCGCGGTGGAGGGATCGTGGCAAACTCTCACAATACCGCCTCGAGTCTTCTTTTAACTTTCAACTTTCAACTCTCCACCTTCAACCCCACGCACCCTTGCTCTTGATCTTCCGAATTTCTTCCATCCTCACTCGCAACCGCGCCTCAAATCCCTGGTCACTCGGTTGGTAGTACACGCGTCCCGAAAGGTTGTCCGGCAGACACGACATGTCCGTAACCTTCTCTGCAAAGTTGTGCGCATACTTGTAGCCTTCTCCATACCCGATGTTCTTCATCAATCCCGTCACCGCATTCCGCAAATGCAATGGCACCGGATCCGCCTCCGTCTTTCGCACATCTTCCATCACGTTTCCATATCCCACATACAACGCATTCGATTTGGGCGCCAACGACAAGTACACCGCCGCTTGTGCCAGCGCCAGATGTCCTTCCGGCGCTCCCAGAAAATCGAACGCCTCCTTCGCCGCCAGCGTCACCGCCAACGCTCCCGGCTCCGCCAATCCAATATCTTCGCTCGCCATCCGTACCATGCGCCGCGCCAGGTACAACCCATCCTCGCCGCTCTCAATCATCCGCGCCAGCCAATACAACGCCGCATCCGGATCTGAATTCCTCACCGATTTGTGCAGCGCCGAAATCAGGTTGTAGTGTTCTTCTCCCGCCTTGTCGTACCGCAGCATCTTCCGCTGCAGCACATCCTCCAAAAGTTCGGCCGTAATCCTCTTCACCGTGACGCGGCTCTGTTGTGGCGACCTTACGCCGTCATCCTGCCAACTCTTGGTTTTCTCTTCCGTCTCCCGGGGTGCCCCAGGTGCCGCTTTTGCACCTGGGGTTTCTACACTCTCCTCCTTCGCACTCCTCACGCACAATTCCAACGTGTTATACGCCGCCCGCGCATCCCCATTCGCAAACGACGCCATCCTGAACAACTCTTCCTCAGTTACCTCAATCCTCTCGTTGCCCAACCCGTGCTCTTTATCCTGCAGCGCCCTCAGCAACAACTCCACAATCTGCGGCGTCGTCAACGATTCCAGCACATATACTTTCGTTCGCGACAGCAGCGGCGAGATCACCTCAAACGATGGATTCTCCGTTGTCGCGCCGATAAACAGAATGTGTCCGGCCTCCACGTGCGGCAAAAACGCATCCTGTTGGGCCTTGTTGAATCGGTGCACTTCATCCACGAACACGATCGTTCGGTGTCCCCCACGCGATCTTCTCTCCGCCTCCGCCATTACTTCTTTGATCTCTTTGATCCCGCTCAGCACCGCGCTGAAGGACACAAACTCGCTCCGCGTCAACCGCGCAATCACCCTCGCCAGGGTCGTCTTCCCACACCCCGGCGGTCCCCAGAACAGCATCGAACTCACATTGTCGGTTTCGATTTGGATCCGTAGCGGTTTGCCCGGTGCCAGCAATTTTTCCTGTCCGATAAACTCATCCAACGTCCGCGGACGCATTCGTTCCGCCAACGGCTGCAGTGCCGCCGGCGTTTCCCCGCTCATCTCCGGCATCGTCGGAAACAGGCTCATAACCCTAGAAGTGTAGAGCCTTTCGCCCCCAATTTCGAATCCCCCATTCTATTCCTTACTTCCTTGCTTCATTGCTTTATCTTTTCCCTCTGCCTATATCCTTCATAAAACATCACCGCCGCTGCCGCAGCCGCATTCAAACTCTCCACTCCTCTCGCCATCGGTATATGCACCCGCGCGTCCGCCCCGCGCACAATTTCTTCCGGCAATCCCGCTCCTTCATTACCCACCAGCAACGCAATCGCCTGGCACCAATCCACTTCCCACGGCGACAGTGACACGCTCTCCGTCTTAGCATCTTGTACGCACGACGCCAGCGTGTGAATCCCATTCATCTTCAATTGCGTCAGCAAAATTGCAAGCGACATTCCTGCCAGCACCGGCAGATGTAGCGCCGCTCCCGCCGAAGCTCTCAACGCCTTCGGTGAAAACGGACTCGCCGTCCCTCCTTGCGCCGTCGCTGATGTCGCTGCTCCCGTCGCCCCAAATGCCGCCGCCGTCCTCACAATGGTTCCCACGTTTCCCGGATCCTGCACTCCCGCCAGCACCACCAGCAGCGGCGAACACGCTCCCTCCGGCGTCGCCAGCAAATCCGCGATTTCCACTTTCCGGGGCTCCACCAGCGCCGCCACGCCTTGCGGATGTTCGGTATCCGCAATTCCTTCAAACAATCGATCCGTCGTCTTCAAAACAGGGAAGGCCATCTCCCGCCGGCCAATCAGCGGCGCCAATCTTTCCCGATGCCTCTCTCCACTTTCACTAAACAGCACCGCTTCC
>Ga0074045_10001701_pt1 | contig 20940 bp, 16 predicted proteins | sample BogForMeECP23OM2_FD_94442 | JGI IMG/M metagenome (GOLD analysis project Ga0074045, IMG submission 94442) | Bog forest soil microbial communities from Calvert Island, British Columbia, Canada - Bog Forest MetaG ECP23OM2 | ecosystem: Environmental > Terrestrial > Soil > Wetlands ...
GAGGCCGCGGGCCAAGGACCGGGCGTCGGACCACACGCCGATCTGGTGCGAGCTCGCGGTTTAGCCTGACCTTGCTAGCCCCCTGCTAGCCCGAATTTCCATTCTCATCAGATTTCCATTGCTGTTCGGCTGTTACGGCAGCTTTAATTCGTTGATCCCTTCAAAAATTCCGTTGTTCCGCGGCGTAACGAATTTGCGGCCTAAGTAACTGAAATGTTGTAGTATTCCACCGGCCAATTCGGGCGGTTCTACGGCAAAAACGCGATTTTCGCTGTATTCCGGCAATTTGCGAGCGGCCAATGTCCGTGTGAGAAACGCGCGCTAGCTGCTCTGCACGAAGCGCTCAGCGGCGGCGGCGAGGGTGTCCTTGCCTTCTTTGAACGGCGCGAGCGGAACGACGACCAGCCCACGATCACCTGAGTCGAGCTCCGCGAAATCGTGGGCGATCGCAAAGCCGCCCTCTCGCGAGACGGCGATCAGGATCGCTTCTGGCGGCCGAGTTAGCGGGCCGTCCTCGGCGATTACGACCTCGCCCACCGCGAACTCCTGATCGGCAAACGCAACGCGCCCTCGCGATCCGGCGAAGCGCGACAGGCCGACAAAGGCAGGCGCCGCCAACGCTGCGGCCGAGAAGGTCGTCTCGAAATCGAAATGCCGGGCGATCGATTCGGCAAAGCTCGCTCGCTTCGGCGATCCGAAGCACGACGGGCAGCCCCGGATTGCGGGCACGCGCGCCGAGCGCGATCTCCAGGTTGAGGGTATCGACATTGGTCAGCGCGATCACGCCGTGCGCCGCATTCAGATTACGCAGATCGAGCGTCGCGTCGCGGCTTGCATCGCCGGTCAGGAGATCGAAGTGCTGCTCACGCGCCCGTTCGACGATGGCCGCATCGGGAGAGATCTCGATAACGACCAACCGCTTGCCGAGCGCGAGCAGCAGGTCGATTACCCCGGAGCCGATGCTGCCGGCGCCGCAAACGACGATATGTCCGCGGCGATGCACCGGGCGCAGGCCTTGCATCGTGACCCAGTGCACCCGCGTCAGCAACGAAGCGCCAAAAGCGATGAAGAGGCCGGTAAGGATGATGCCGGACAGCATCAGCAGGATGGCCGCGACGATATCGACGGGATTGTTCCGGTCGGGCGTCAGGTCGCCGTAGCCTGTCGTCGTCATCGTCGTGACCACGAAGTAGACCGCGTCGAGCCAACCGAAAACGGTGTGGAAGTACCAGCCGCCCAAGAGAAAAACCACGAGTGCCGCCGCCGCGAGGCGGGCGAGGATCGGGTTGAGCCGGGGCGGCTGCCGCCCGGCGGGATGCAATAGCGACCGCAGCCTGAGGCCAAGCGGCAAGCGGGCGCTCACGACCGGCGGGAGGGGCGCAGTGCTCTCCAGCCTGGTGATGTCACCATAGACGACGAGCTCCGCCCGACCGGCGAGGACCCCCTCCCGGGCGAACCCGGTCTTGCCGTCGACCGCAAGGATGCGCGCGCCGAGCACCCGCTCGGCTTGCGCGATAGTGTCGCCGGGAACGCCGCAGCTCTCGGCGATCCGCGTAACGAAGCCGGTCAGCGGGCCGTCCGGTTCGGGAAATTGCAACCCGCGCAAGCAGGAAGGGTCGATTGCAGCGGCGGCATAGGTAGCAGCCGAATGCCAAGCGAGCGACAGGACCGAGCAGTTCGGAAGATTCTGCTCGATCTTGTAGGCCAGGGTTCGGTTGAACTGCCGCAAAACGACGCGGATCCGGGGATTGGCGTCACGCGCGAGCAGCGCCGAATGGAGGTTGAGCTGATCGTCCGGTGACAAAGCGAGAATCGTGATCGCATGATGCACACCGGCGCGGTCGAGCCCCTCCGCGCTGTCCGGGCGGGCCGCGGCGATGAAAACGGCGCCTATGCCCTCTACCGCGAGCAAAGTCGGGATCCCGGCGCCAGAGTACGACAACCCGGTGGCCTTGCAGGGTGCAGAGCTCTTGCGCCGCGCTGAGCGCGATCGTACCCCCACCGACGACGATCATCACGGGATCGTCGGGCTCGGCCACGGCAGGTTCCTCAGACCTCCGGATCGGAAGGGTAGGCGTGCTGGGCCCCGGCACCGTCTTCGACGTTCCACCCACCTGCCTCCCCTCCCACGGAAACCGCGCAGGGGGCAATCGGCACCTTGCCGTAGCCGCCGGGAATATCGAGGACATAGGTCGGCTGGCACAGCCCGGAGATGCGGCCGCGGAGCGAGCCAACGAGACGCTGGCCAGCCGCGATACCGGTTCGGAAATGCGCGGTGCCTCGGGCGAGATCGGCATGGTGAAGGTAGTAGGGCTTGACCCGCATTGCGACGAGACCCCGAAACAACGCCTCCAGCACGGCCGCGTCGTCATTGACGCCGCGCAGCAGGACGGTCTGAGACAAGAGCGGGATACCTGCATGGCTGAGCCGGGTCAGCGCTTCTCTCGCGCGCGGGGTCAACTCCCGCGGATGGTTCGCATGAACCACCACATAGACTGCCTTTTCCGCCGCGAGCGCCTCGATCAGCGCAAGCTTCACCCGGCGTGGGTCGACCACCGGGACGCGCGTATGAAAACGGATCACCGCGAGATGCGGGATCTGGTCGAGCGTGCGCACGATGTCGCCAATGCGGCGGGGCGCGAGGAGGAGGGGATCGCCGCCTGTGACGATCACCTCCCAGATCTCATGGCGTTCGCGGATGTAGTCAAATGCGCGGTCGAGTGCCTCTCGGCTCATCATCGCCGGTTTCTTGCCGACGACCTCCCGGCGGAAACAGAAGCGGCAGTAAACCGGGCACAGCAAAGTCGGCTTCAGCAGCACCCGATCGGGATAACGATGGACGATCCCAGGGACCGGCGACCAGCGCGCGTCGCCGATCGGATCGGCGCGTTCCTCGGGAGCGACGTCGAGTTCCGCCGCGCTCGGCACGAATTGCGCCGCGATCGGATCGGCGGGATTCTCTCGGTCGACCAGGGCTGACACATCCGCAGTCAGAGCGACGGCAAATTCGCTGGCCACTCGGCGGATCTCGGCAAGCCGGTTAGTTTCGACCAGCCCGGCGGAAACGAGATCCTTCGCGCGAATGGTTCTGGTCGGCACCATCAGGTTGCCGTCAGCCGATCATAAGCCGTCCTCAGGCGATCACGGTCGCGAATCGTGTCCGCCTCGCGGTCGCGCTGTTCCTCGACGACATCCACGCTGGCCTTTGCTACGAAATCGGGGTTCGCCAGCTTGGCGCCGATCTTGGCAAGCTCGGCATCGAGCCTGACGATTTCCTTGCCGAGCCGCGCTTTTTCCCGGGCGAGATCGACCACATCGCCGACGTGCAGGACCAAAGTTGCACCGTCGACGACGACCTGGATCCCGCCGGGCGGCACGGTAACGATCGGCTCAAACCGGTCAACTCGTGCAAGGCGCATAAAATGCTCGCGGTGTCGCTCGATCCGTTCCGCCGCAAGGGACTCCGCGTCCTTGAGGAGGAGCGGGATCCGGGCTGCGGGTGGGACGTTCATCTCGGCGCGCAGCCCGCGGATCGACGAGATTGCCTGGACGACCCATTCCATTTCGGCCGAAGCGGCGCGATCGGCAGAATCGGGCGGAAATTCGGGCCAAGGCGCGGTCAGCAACAAACCCGCAGCCTCGCCGGCCAAGTGCTCCCAGATCTCTTCGGTGATGAAGGGCATGATCGGATGCAGCAAATGGACGACGCGACCCAGGACCCAGGCGGTCGCAAGCTGCGTTTCGGTCCGTGCCGCCGCTTCATCGCTCTGCAAGATGGGCTTGGTGAACTCGATATACCAATCGCAGAAGGTTCCCCACACGAACTGGTAAAGGCGGCTCGCGGCATCATCGAAGCGGTAGGCGTCGAGGGCGGCGGTGACCGCAGCGGCGCAGTCGGATGCCGCCGAGGCGATCCACCGGTTGACGGTGAGCCGGTATTGTGCCGGCGCAAAACCGAGGGCGAGGGCGCAACCGTTCATCTCCGCATAGCGTGCTGCATTCCACAGCTTTGTCGCGAAGTTGCGGTATCCCTCGACCCGGCTTTCGGCGAGCTTGATGTCGCGGCCGGGTGCCGCCAGCGCGGCGAGGGTAAAACGGAACGCATCGCAGCCATAGCGGTCGATCAGTTCCAGGGGATCGATGATGTTGCCGCGCGACTTCGACATCTTCTGCCCGCGCCCGTCGCGCACCAGAGCATGGATATAGACGGTGCGGAACGGAACGTCGCCCATGAAGTGCAGTCCCATCATCATCATCCGGGCGACCCAAAAGAAGATGATGTCAAAGCCGGTAACGAGCACATCGGTCGGGTAGTAGCGCGCGAGCTCGCGGGTGGGTTCGGGCCAGCCGAGCGTCGAGAACGGCCACAACGCGGAGGAGAACCACGTGTCCAGCACATCCTCGTCGCGACGCAGCGCCACCGCCGCGCCGTATTTCGTGGTCGCCTCGCGCTGTGCTTCCTCCTCGGTCTCAGCGACGAAGAGCGCCCCTTCCGGCCCGTACCAGGCCGGAATCTGGTGGCCCCACCAGAGCTGGCGGGAGATGCACCAGGGTTGGATCTTACGCATCCAGTCGAAGAAGGTGTTCTCCCACTGACGCGGGACGAAGCGGGTGCGCCCCTCCTCGACCGCCACGAGCGCCGGAGCGGCAAGAATTCGGGCGTCGCAATACCATTGGTCGGTCAGCCAAGGTTCGATCACCACACCCGAGCGGTCGTGATAGGGGATCATCAGGACATGATCCTCGACCTTATCGAGAAGACCGATCGCGGCGAGATCGGCAACCACCTTTTCGCGCGCTTCGAAGCGATCGAGGCCCCGATACTGTGCCGGCGCCGCGTCGTTGAGCCGGGCGTCCTTGTTGAAGATATTGAGCGGCGCCAGACCGTGCCGCCGGCCAACCTCGAAATCGTTAAAATCATGAGCGGGCGTGATCTTGACCGCGCCGCTCCCGGTTTCGGGATTAGCGTGCTCGTCCGCAACGATCGGAATGAGCCGGTCGGTGAGCGGCAGGCGAACCGATTTTCCGACGAGATCGGCAAAACGCGAATCACTCGGATGAACAGCGACACCGGTATCGCCCAGCATGGTTTCGGGCCGAGTCGTGGCTACGATGATGAACCGGCCGGGAAGCTCGGCGAGCGGATAGCGGATGTGCCACAGCGAGCCTTTGGTTTCGCGGCTTTGGACTTCGAGATCCGAGATCACGGTGTGCATTACCGGGTCCCAGTTGACGAGCCTTTGGTCACGATAAATGAGGCCTTCGCGATAGAGCTGGACGAAGACGCGTCGCACCGCCGCCGCGAGGCCCGGGTCCATCGTGAAGCGTTCGCGGCGCCAATCCGGCGAGACACCGAGCCGGCGCAATTGGTGGATGATGGTGCCGCCCGATTGCTCTTTCCATTCCCAGACGCGCGCGACGAACCGCGCGCGGCCGAGATCATGTTTCGCCTTGCCCTCGTCGGCGAGCTGATTGCCAACCACAATCTCGGTAGCAATGCCGGCGTGATCGGTGCCGGGTTGCCACAGCACGTCGCAACCCCGCATGCGCTGATAGCGGACCAGCACATCCTGCAACGTAAAGTTCAGAGCGTGCCCAATATGAAGGCTACCGGTAACGTTTGGGGGCGGCATCATGACGGTGTAGGGCCGCCTGTCGCTGTCGGGATCGGCGGCAAAACCACCGGAACGCTCCCACAGCGCATAGCGGCGCGCCTCTACGGCGGAAGGATGATAAGTCTTGTCCAGCACCTCTGAACCGTCCTTGATTGAGCGGTTGGGATGGAGCCGAGCGGGACCGGCCTATGTGCGATTATTCGAAAGGGGGCCCTGATTCGTCGGTCAGCCTAGTCCCGCCTCGCCAACAACGCGCGTGATTTCTTCACGCACTAACCGTTCGACGATACCGGGGAGATGGTCGTCGAGCCAGGCTTGCAGCAATGGGCGTAGCAATTCGCGCACGATCTCATCGAGCGTGCGCTCGGCGCCACCAAGCGCCAGTTCTCCCTCCCTGCGCCGCTCGCGCGGCAGTGCGCCGAGTTGGGCGAACGCGGCGGCCGCAGCCCCGGACGTGGCGGCCGATACGATGCGGTGTCGATCAGAGTCGAGCCTCGGTTCGATCGCGGCATCGGGGCGCAACGGTTCCGGCTCCATTCGGCCGGCGGTTTTCGCGACAGAGAACGCGGTTGCCGCACCGGCCGCGCCCGGTAGCGCAGTCGCACCTTCGACCCGGTGCACCGAGCCGTCCTCGTCGACCGCCTGGGTGAGTTCGAGGATATCGCTCCTCTGTCCCGCGGCGGGAGCGACAGTTTCGCCCGGCCCTTGGTCCTGGGCGCGTCGTTCTGCTGGGTGTTTGTCCTCGGCGATAATGCGGCTGATGGAGGCTATGATCTCCTCCATCGAGGGTTCTGGCTGAGACTTTGCGTCCGGCATGGCGACACCCAATTCTTTACGACCAACTTGGTTATGACGTTCGGGGCTTGCCAGTGAGAGCGCCCCGGTGCACGCCGGCTCACTCGGAAAGGCCGCCGCGAAAGCCGATCCACTTGTCCCTAACCTGCTTATAGTGCTGCTCCATATCATAGAGCTTCACCGGCAATTTGAGTTCCGGCGCGATCAGCCGGCCGATCGCCGCCGCCACGTTGAACTCGGCGAGCGCGGCATCGTGCTCCGAGGTGACGAGCTGGGATTGGGTCGTGAGCAGCGTCTGGTTCTGGATCAAAACGTCAAGCACGGTACGGGTGCCAACCAACGCTTCCTGCTGCGTGCCCTCGAGGGCGATCTGTGCTGCGCGCACGGCCGAAGCGAACGACGAGATACTTGCCCGCGCCGCCTGCAAGGTCGACCAGCTCTGGGTCGCCAGCTGCACCGCTGCCCGGCGGGCGTCATCGACTTGGCTACGGCGCTGCCCGACCGTCTGCTGTGCTTGCCGGGTTTGCGAGTAGATCGCGCCGCCTTCGTAAAGCGGCATCGTCATTTGTGCCATGATCGAGGCCGACTCTTCCAGGGAGCTATGCAACGTGACGGAGGGAGCAAAGGAGCGGTTGAGTCCCCCGACGATCGAGATCTGCGGCAATAACTGTCCACGCACAAAGTCGATGTTGTCGCGCGCTGCAAGTTCGGCAAAATTTGCCGAGATGACGCTGAAATTATTGTTGGCCGCAAGACGCGCGGCTTCTTCGGCGGTCGCGGGAAGCGTCGGGCGGTCCCGTGGCAGCATCAGCGTGCCCGGGGGGTGGCCGACCGCGCGGACATATTCTTCCCGGCTGATCTCGAGATTGCCTTGGGCAGTGACTAGCTGGCCAACCGCTTGAGCGAGGGAGGCCTCGGCCTGTGCCACATCGGTGCGGGTCACCTCGCCCACCCGAAATCGATCCTGGGTCGCCTCGAGCTGCTTGCGCAGGACCGCCACGTTGTTGCGGTTGACCTCCAAGAGAGCCTGATCGCGCACCACGTCGAGATAGGCCATTGCGACGGCCTGGAATACCGTGGTCTCGACCGCCAGGGTTTGGGCCCGTGCCGACTCCACGAGGTTGATCGCCTGACTGGTCTGCGCTGCGGTCCGACCGCCGGAGTAGACCTGCTGGGTTGCCTGGAGATTGAGGCTGTTCGAATAAAAGGTCGAATAGGCGGCCAGCCCGCCAGCTGTGGCCGCCCCTGTGCCCGGCGAAACGAAAGCGCTTCGCGTGCCTCCCATCTGCCCGTTGAAGTTCACCGTCGGGCGCCAATTCGCCAGCGCCTGCGGCACTTGCTCGTCGGTCGCTCGCAACAGCGCGCGCTGGGCAAGTATTTGCGGATTGGTGTTGTAGGCATCGGCGAGCGCCTGGGTCAGTGTCTGCGCCTGCGGTGATGCCGGAGTGAATATCGTGACGAGCACCGCGAGACCCAAGAGCGGGCGCCGCAAGGAGACCCGCCGACCCTCGGATCGCCATAAGCGGGCAGGACTTTTGCACCCGGTCGCCACGGGTGGTTCGGCTCTGGACATCGCGTCCTCACCAATTTCGAGTACGGCCGTCAACGCCCGAGCCTTCAGAACACAAAGGCGGGCTTCGGCGAGAAGCCCGGCAGCAACGGAGTGGCAGCGTCGAACAGAACGCGCCGTGCTAGTACCCCGCCCGTCCGTGTCATCAACGTGGCACGCCCAATGGCGCCTGCCGGTTTAACAACTGCCAACAGTCTACCCCCTTCAGCGAGCTGCGAGGCGATCTCTGGCGGCACCTCGGCAACCGCGCCATTGAACAGGATCACATCATAAGGCGCGCGCGGCCGATAACCCTGCGATAACGGCCCCTCGACTACGCTGACCGAGGCGATGGAATGCTCGACGAGGCCCGCGCGCGCGCGCCGGGCGAGGTCTGGATCCTGCTCGAGGGCAACCACATTTCGCGCCAGCGCTCCGGCCAGCGCCGCTTCGTATCCGGTCCCGGCACCGACGATCAGCGCTACGTCGGTGCGTTCGATCGCGGCTGCCTGGAGCAGACGGGCCGCAACCCGCGGCTCCATCAGAAAACGGCCACCCCCGAGCGGTAGATCCTCGTCGACATGGGCGACCATCCGGAAATGCTCGGGCACAAAGAGCTCGCGCCGGATTCTACCAAAGGCGCCGAGCACCCGCTCGTCCGTAACCTTGTCGGGTCGGAGCTGGCTCTCGATCATGTGGGCACGGGCCGCCTCGAATACGCTCATCGCATCAATACCAGCGAATCAGCCGCCTAGTTTATATCGCTATGGTCGAGCAAGAACAATCCACCGGTCCGCATCCGATCAGCATGGCAACCGCTCGAGCGGCTGTTCCTCATCGAGCCTGGCGAGGAGTTGCTCGGCTGTCAGTCCGAGCAGCGGGTGGCACCATGCCGGCGCTATTTCGGCGAGCGGGACGAGCACGAATCGGCGCTTGTGGAGCCGCGGATGCGGCAGAGCAAGCAAACCAGTCTCGGTCATTTGCCCCCGATGATCGAGGAGATCGAGATCGAGGACGCGCGCCGCATTAGGGGCGCCGCGAATGCGGCCAAACCGCCGTTCGATTGCTTGCATTAGTGCGAGCAATTCGCCCGCGCCGAGATCCGTCGCCAACGATGCGACCGCGTTGACGAACCACGGCTGATCCGAGCGAGGGACCGGCTCGGTTCGATACCATGCAGAGCGGGCCGCAACATGGACGCCCTCTGCCTCGAGCGCAGTCAGCGCTGTTGCGAGAGTTTCGCGTGGCGGGCCGAACCGCGCGCTTGCCAGATTGCCGCCGATGCCGATCAGGATCATGTTGCACTCTCATGCGCCTCACCTGCTTGACCCGGGATGCGCGCTGTAAGACAGTTGCGTTACATTATCGAGCCCGATGGAGCATTGTGCCAGATGATTTTCTATCCGGAAGAGCGACTCGCCATATTCATCGATGGAGCCAACCTCTATTCCGCCGCGCGTGGCTTGGCATTCGACATAGACTACAAGCGCTTGCTCGACCTGTTTAGCGCCAAAGGACGCTTGATACGAGCATTCTATTACACCGCCTTACTCGAAGATCAGGAATACTCGCCGATCCGACCGCTTGTCGATTGGCTTGATTACAACGGCTACACGATGGTAACAAAGCCGACAAAGGAATTCACCGATGCAATGGGACGCCGGCGGATCAAGGGTAACATGGACATAGAGCTGGCGATCGACATGCTCGAGATGGCTCAGCATATCGACCATGCAATCCTGTTCTCCGGAGACGGCGATTTTCGACGGCTTGTCGAGGCTGTTCAGCGCAAGGGGGTTCGCGTCTCGGTCGTGTCTACGATTCGTTCTTCACCGCCGATGGTCTCGGACGATCTGCGTCGTCAGGCCGATAACTTTATCGAGCTCCAGGAACTTGCGCCGAATATCATGCGCAACCATCACGCCCGCGAGGATCTCCAGCGATCGCGAGTTGAGCCCGCCGACGAGGCGTGACGATAGCGGCATCGGTGGCGCTTCCGACGCGTGACTGCGCGCTTTGTCCGCGCCTTGCCGCATTCCGCGAAGTTCAGCGGGCGGCCCACTCGCAGTGGTTCAATTCACCAGTTCCGTCCTTTGGCGATGCCGCGGCAGAACTCTTGATCGTCGGCCTTGCGCCGGGTCTGAGGGGAGCAAATCGGACGGGACGTCCGTTCACAGGCGATTACGCCGGCGGACTTTTGTACCAAACGCTACGAAAATTCGGCTTCGCGGACGGCGTCTACGACGCACGTCCCGATGACGGCCTTGTGCTTCGCCGAGCGCGTATCACCAATGCGGTCCGCTGCGTTCCCCCGCAGAACAAGCCCGAACCGGCCGAGATTGCGACTTGCCGACCCTTTCTCGCCGCCGAGATTGCCGGCATGCCCCGACTTCGTGCGATCCTCGCGCTGGGTGCCGTCGCCCACCAGACCCTGCTCACAACCCTGGGCTTGCGTCGCGGCCTCTTCCCGTTCGCGCATGGCCGCCTGCATCCGCTGCCGGGCGACAAGCTGCTCGCCGACAGCTATCACTGCTCAAGATACAACATCAATACGGGAAAGCTTACAATCGCGATGTTCGAAGCGGTGTTCGTCGCCCTTGCCCGCTCGCTCGATCCCCCGGAGCCCGCCTCGACAGGAGCGCCCTAGGTTCCCGGGACGATCAGGTAAAACCCGGCTCATCTTTCATCTCCCCGGCCCGCGCGAGCAGGATGAGCCCATGATCAGCATCGTTGCCCCCTTTTTCTTCATCGTGGCAAAGACATCTTCCGCCAAAGACGCGGCTGTACTCGCCTCATGCCCGCGTGCTCTCAGAAAGCTTCGGTGAGGCTTTTATCTCGGAAAAAGCAGGATAATCGCTGATGCTGCGGAGGTAGGCTCGGCTGATAACTGGAGCCCACCTGTGCGCGGGAATCTCAAACGTCGCGATCGCGCAAGATGCGTGCCCTGCTGCGTTGCCAATCGCGCTGTTTTGCGGCTTGACGCTTATCGGCCTTCCGTTTCCCTCGGGCGAGACCGAGTTCGACCTTGGCCCGACCGCGTTCGTTGAAGTAGATAGATAGCGGAACAACCGTAACCCCGTCGCGCTGAATCGCCCCCAACAACCGGTTCACCTGCTTGCGATGGAGCAGCAGCTTCCGCGATCGTCGCGGCTGGTGGTTGAAATGGGCCGACGACGCATATTCCGGTATGTTGGCATTCACGAGGAAAAGCTCGCCTCCCCTCTGATCGGCATAGGCCTCGGCTATGCTGGCTTGCCCCTGACGCAGCACCTTGACTTCGGTGCCATGCAGCACAAGCCCGGCCTCGATCGTATCCTCGATCAAATAGTCATGGCGCGCGCGGCGGTTCTGCGCAACGTAGCGGTCCGCCGCTCTCATCAGTTGAGTAGGCCGGCGCCGCGCATCGCCTGCTGCACCCTCTGTTGCGTTTCGGGCATGGTCGCCCAGAGCGGTTGGCGCACCTCGGAAGTGCAGCGGCCGAGTAGTGAGGCGGCGTATTTGATCGGTGCCGGGCTGGTTTCAGCGAACAGCGCCTCGTGCAGCGGGATCAGCCGCTCGTTGATTTCGCGCACAGTCACGAGATCGCCGCGCTGCCAGGCCTCGTGCATTTCCGAGCAGAGCCGCGGCGCGACGTTAGCCGTTACCGATATGCAGCCATCGCCGCCTTGGGCGAGATAGGCGACGGCCGTCGCGTCCTCCCCTGACAGCAGACAGAACCGCGCGCCAATTTCGCCGCGCATCCGCAACGGCCGCGCGAGATCGTTCGTTGCATCCTTGACACCGATTATGTTTGGCAACTTGGCGAGACGCGCCATCGTCGCATTGGTCATATCGACCGATGAGCGACCCGGGATATTGTAGATGACGATCGGCAGGTCGACTGCGTCGTGCACCGCCTTGAAGTGCTGGAACAGACCTTCCTGCGTCGGTTTGTTATAATAGGGACATACGATAAGTGCTGCATCGGCACCCGCCGCCTTGGCCTGCCGGGTCAGCTCGATCGTGTGTTCGGTCGAATTCGTGCCTGATCCGGCGATGACCGGAATCTTGCCCTTCGCCGCCTCGACGCAAAGCGTGATCAGGCGCTTATGCTCGTCGTCATGGAGCGCGGGCGATTCTCCGGTCGTCCCGCACGGCACCAAGCCATGCGTTCCCTGTCCCAGGTGCCAAGCCACCAGCTCCTGAAAAGCGCTCTCATCGACACCTCCATTGCGGAAGGGTGTGATCAGCGCGACGAGCGATCCCTTGAACATCGTTTCCTCCCGGGATTAGCAGCGTAACCGAGCCACGATAGTCCTCGGGGACCGAAGGTTCAACAGCGCCGCAGTCGCCGCGGATGCGGAGCCGCGTGCGAGTTGGCTTGCTCGGCCAGCGGAAAACGGGTAGTGAATTTGCCTCATCTTTGACTCGGCCAGGGGGTCATTTGTTTATTCGCGTATCCTTCGCGCTCGCTCTGGTCATTTCCGCTCTCAACGTACCGGCATCGCACGCGCAGGCACTGTCCGAGGTCGATCTCCAGACGATGCGCGCGGCGCTCGCCGCGGCGCAGAGCGGTGACTGGAACCGCGCCTATGCCGACGTGGCCTCGATCGGGGACGCGTTGCCGCTCAAGATCGTCCGCTGGATGGATTATTCTCGCCCCGGCGCACCCGGCCGGTTTGCCGACATTGCCGATTTTGTCGAGAAGAATCCCAATTGGCCGCGGCAGAAGGAGCTGCGCAAGCATGCCGAGGAAGCGTTGGCGGGCGAATCCGATGCGGTTGCCTCCGATTGGTTCGGCCGCTACCCCCCGGTCAGTGGAGCGGGCAAAGTCCGTCGTGCAGAAATATTGCTTAACTCAGGCGATCTGGAGAACGGCGCCGCAGCGCTGCGGGCAGCTTGGATCGATGCCGATTTCGGTCCTGCCGACGAGAAGAGCTTCCTGGCCCACCAATCGGCGGCGATCCGAGTGGAGGACGATGAAAAGCGACTCGACCGGCTGTTGTGGGACGGGCAGCACGAGGCGGCGCGCCGCATGCTGCCGCTGGTCCCAGCGGATTGGCGGAGTTTGGCCGAAGCGCGCCTCGCGCTCGCCGCGCAAGCGTCGAATGCCGAGGCTCTAGTTGCCAGGGTCCCGGCGCAGTTGCGCTCCGATCCGGGACTCATTTACGAAGAGCTGTACTGGCTAACCAGGAAAGATATGGTCGGCCACGCGGTGCAGATCCTGCTGTCTCAGCCCGGAGACCTCGTCCGGCCTGCTGCGTGGTGGGCCGAGCGGCAGATAATCGCCCGACGGGTTCTGGCGACCGGCAACGCCGAATTGGCTTATCGCATCGTCGAGCAACACGGTCTGATCGAGGGCAACGCGTATTCCGAAGCCGAGTTTCTGTTGGGTTATATCGCGCTACGCTATATGAAAAACCCGTCGCTCGCCTTCGATCATTTTTCGCGTATCCTGACCCGCGTCAGCACGCCCTATGCGAAGGCCCGCGCCGGATATTGGGGCGGGCGCGCCGCCGACGCCGAAGCAAAGTCCGAACTCGCCGCAAAATGGTACGCCGCGGCGGCCGATCACATGGTCACTTTCTACGGCCAGCTGGCTGCCCACCAGCTCGGCGACGATGCGCCCCCGCACCCCCTGCCCGAGCCGGTTCCCGATGCCGCGGAAGTCGCCCGCTTCAACGGAAACGAGACAGTTCGCGCCGACCGAATCTTTTTGTTGCTCGGCTACCGCGACCAGAGCAAAGCCTTCCTGCTGAATTTGGCGGACATCGCCACAACCCCAGCGCAGTTCGCGATGCTGGCGACCCTCGCTGAGAGCAGTGGACGGATCGATCTCGCGATCGCGGTGGCCAAACGCGCTATCGAGGCCGGGACGCCGCTGCTGGTCCACGGATATCCAGTCACCGAGATTCCGACAGGCGGCACCGCGGAACACTCTCTGCTCTTCGCGATCACACGTCAGGAAAGTGCGTTCGAGCGCGACGCGGTGAGCCGGGCGGGGGCGCGCGGACTAATGCAGCTGATGCCGGCAACGGCAAGCTTCATCGCCAACAGGATGCAGCTGCCGTTCTCTGTCGAACGGCTGACCGCTGACGGCGTCTATAATGTGGCTCTGGGCCGCGCCTATCTCGAGACAATGATCGATGATTTCGGAGGCTCTTACGCGCTGGCGATCGCTGCCTACAACGCCGGTCCCGGCCGGGTTCGACAATGGCTGCATGATTACGGCGATCCGCGTGGCGGCAACATCGACATGGTCGATTGGATCGAGAACATTCCAATCAACGAGACGCGAAACTATGTTCAGCGTGTGCTCGAAAACTTGCAGATCTATCGCGGTCAAGTCGGCCGCAATTCAGCCTTTTCGTTGGTCAGCGACCTAGCTCGCTGAGCGCTTCTCCACTCTAACCAGAGAGCAAAGAGTGATTTCTCAGCAATTGAACAAGGTTGGCGAGCGCGATGACTTTCTCGGGATCCTCCGGTTCGCCATTCAGGAGCGTTTTGTAAAGGAGGTGGGGCCGGGAGGCGGCCGGTGCTGTCGAGGAAATCGATCTGAGCATGCGCCTCGACTTTCTGCCCTACCGAGACAGTGTGACGATGCATGTGGCCGTAGAGAGTGGCGATCCCGTTGCCGTGGTAGATTTTGATCACAGGTACCCAACATTCGCCTATTTGCGCGATGTGCTTGAGCGCATCGTCTCGGGCAAGACCAGAGCTCACGACTTCAGACCTCCGCTGCCCTCGGGCTGGAAGGGTTCCAAGACCAAGGCTGCCGTGAATAGCTGACGTTGAATTTTGACTCTGGATCAGCGAAGCGACGATCGCCCAGCTTTGGGCACCATCCGAACCGGCGACGCGGGGCACCGTATTACGCGAAGAACGCCTTCGCTTAACCGCGCCCTCATTTGCGGCACGAACCTTCACACGGATCAGACGCCCAGCCTGATCTCGTTCGCATGCTCCTCCTCGGGCGCGAACTGAGTGCGATAGTAATCCGCGAAGTACCCGTTGTGACGCAGCAATTCCAGTAGTGTCCCTTGCTCGACAATGACGCCATCATGCAATACGATGATCCAGTCGCAGCGGCGCACGGTCGACAACCGATGCGCGATGATAAACGTGGTACGTCCCGCCATCAGCCGTTCGATCCCGGCCATCACGAGCGCTTCGGTCGCGACATCGAGCGCCGAGGTCGGCTCGTCGAGGATGAGCATCGGGGCATCGCGCAGAAGGGCGCGGGCGATGGTGATCCGCTGCTTCTCTCCCTCGGAGAGCGTCGCCCCGGTTTCGCCAATGAGGGTGTCGTAGCCCCCAGGAAGCGAGGCGATCAGATCGTGGATTCGAGCCGATCGGGCCGCTGCCTCGATGGCAGCATCGTCGGCCCCGGGACGGCCATAGGCGATGTTGTCGCGCACCGAGAGCGGAAATATCAGCGGCGGCTGCAGGACCATTGCGATCTGCTGACGTAGCGATTTCAGCCTGTACTCGCGCAAGTCGATCCCGTCGATTGCGACGAAGCCCGCGGACGGATCGTAGAACCGCGGCAGCAGACCGAGAAGCGTCGACTTGCCCGCTCCCGTCGGACCGACAACGGCGATTTTGCTTCCGGCAGACACCTTCAAGTCGATGCCCGCCAGGACCGGGGTGTCGGGGCGATAGCGGAAGCTGACGTCAGACCAGACGACTACGCCGCGCGCTCCTTCCGGAGGAAAGCTTCGCGCGCCGTCCTCCAGATCGTCTTCGGTGTCGAGAATCTCGAAGATCCGGCGGGCTCCTACTCGGGCACCTGCGATCAACCCCCAACTCTGCGTAATCTGGTTGATCGGCGCGTAGAGCTGGGCGAGGTAGGAAATGAATACGATCAGCTGGCCAACGGAGAGCGTGCCTGCGATCACTGCCCGCGCCCCTGCAAGCACGACAAGCGCAGTGCCGCCGGCGATCACCAGGTTGACCGTCCCGGAATAGAGCGTCTGCCAGCTATACAGCCGCAGTGTAGCCCGCAGGCTTTCCTGGCTCGCCCCCATGAAGCGCTGATGCTCTTCTTCCTCTTTGGTGAAGGCCTGCACCAGCTTGATCGAAGACATCGTCCATTGGACCAGTGAGTACACTCGGCTCTCGGTGGTGCGCACCTCGGTGGCTATGTCGACGATCTTTCGATTGAATAGCGATATCAGCGCAAACAGCACCGGAACTATTGTTAGCGCGAGCAGGGTCAACGTTGGATCGAGCGGAAAGAGAACGACGAGCATTCCGGCCAGCAGAACCAGGGCCGACAGTATTGGCAGCGCGCCGTTCATGATCATCGTCTGCACTGCAAAGCTATCCGCGGTGATCCGGTATAAGAGGTCACCGACCCGTTGCCGGCTGTGGAAGGCGAGCGACAGGCGCTGAAGATGAGCGTAGAGAGCACCACGCAGGTCGTTCACCATACTCTGACCGATGCGGATCGCCGTGTAGTTGTGCAGCAGCGTAAGGGCCCCCGCACCGAAATGGACGACGACAATCCCGCCACAAGCGAGGAGAAGCAGGCTCCACGGCGACGACGAGAAAATGGCGACCGGGAACTGCTTGCCGCCGAGCACGTTGTCGATAACGACCTGGAGCGGCCACGGCTTCAACAGTTCAAAGCCGGCGATCAGCAACACCTGGAGGAGCGCCCAGGCGATCCTCCACCGGTGCGGCTTCAAATAGGGCAGAAGCTTCGTCACCATCGCCCGTGGGCTCGGCCCTTGGTTGGCAACCCGAACCGTTCCGTCACCCTCGCACGAGCGGGGGTCCGGGAGCGGTCGCCCTGCGGGACGGCGCTTCTACCGGATTTGTGCTCTTACGAGAGCTGCGAGCCTGCGTGCGCATCCCCCGTGCGGCGCGTGCCATGAGCGCCAGCGGCATCAGCTCCGCCTGCTTGGCGAGAGCTTCAATAACGCGGTGCATCAATCGGCCAAAACCGACGAGTTGCCAGCCCATCACGCTGCAATTAACCATCCCTACCATACCGATGACCCCTGCCACGAGCGGCCAGCCGAGGATTAGAGCGAATGCCGTCAGCCCCGCGTAGCTGCGCAGCAGGAACGAAGCGGGACGAGACAACCGCATTACACAACGCACCCGGAGGAGGCGCTTGCCGCCACCGTGGTTTTCGACGCAGACCGTGACCAAAGAGCGGCTGCACAGACCCCGCCCGACCTTGAGATCCCAATTGCTCCACCCGGTGTCCATTGTGACAAGGTATTTCTGCTGCACCAAAAAATCGGTCAACCCGCCGAGCAGCATCTCCTTTTCGGCGCTAGCCTCGCTCCAATAGCAGAGGTGGAAGGCGCGTTCTCGCCAGCAGATGCGGGCACGCTGCTCGGTCCTGGCAAAGCCGATATCGGCTTGCGACCTCATCTCCTTGATGCGCCATTTGATGCGCTCCCACCCACGCAGCAACGGACCGAGATAAATCAATACAGCGGCGAGCGCTCGGGCTTTGATCCCGGTGACATTAAAGCCGGTAAAGCGCTTGTCGATTGGCGCCCGGCACGCGCCGATAATGCACATGGCCCAGGTGGCGAGCATCGGAACGGTGAAGAGCCACAGCCACCCACCGCCGGCAGTTCCGGCTAGTGCGAGCGCCAGCGAGGCAGCGCTCCATTCGAAGGTCAGCGGCAGTGATGCAGTCAACGACGAAGGCGGCTCGTACATGATCTGGAACAGACCGCGTCCGAAAACTCCTGAATAGATGATCGGCCGACGCGATAGCAGCAGTGAAGTGGAAAGATCGCCGTAGATGCGACCGAGCCACTTTGCCTGCCCGAAAAGGTTGAAGCGGAATGGGTGCTTCGCATAGACGAGCGCTTCGGCTTTGCCGTAGCCTCTCTGCTGGTTGCAATAGGCGCTCACCGTATTACGGCGGAAATGCCAGACCACGGCTGCAGGGCTGAAGCCGATGACGTGGCCGGCGTCCTGAAAGCGCCAGCAGATGTCGATGTCGTCGCCGGCTGCGCGATAAATCGGATCGAAGCCCCCGAGTCTCATCAGCACCTCGCGGCGGAATGCCATGTTGCAGCCGGCGATGTGTTCGGCGACCTCGTCGCTGATCAGAACATGTGTCGGACCGCCCGGCGCGACCGTGACCACTGCCGGAACGAGCGCGTCCTCGGGGGGCGGGAAATTGGGCCCCCCGCAGGCGGCGAGATTGCTCGATTCCATCTTGGCGACGAGATAACTCAGCCAATCGGGGTCGGCGACGCAGTCGCTGTCGGTGTAGGCCACGATTTCCCCTGTCGCCGCTTCGGCTCCCACGTTGCGCGCGAAGCCCAACCCTTTGTTCCGCTGACTGATGATCCGGCAGAAGCTATAACTTTCGGCGATATCGAGGGTATGGTCGCCCGAACCATCATTGACGACGATAACCTCATAATTCGGGTAGTCGAGCACAGCGAGCGAGGCGAGGCAGCGATCCATCGTGCGCTCGGCATTGTAGGCGCAGACCACGACCGAGACGCGTGGATAGCGCGGCAGACGCGGCGGCAAGACGCTCCTGTATTGACGGGCTACCTCACAGAGGGAGGCTTTGGGCCGGCGCTTCCGGTCGACGAGCCCGAAAGCCCAATCCTCTATTGGATGCCCTCCGGTAAACCACTCATCGGTCCACGCAAAGACGAAGGTCCCGGCCACACCCGCCTCGAAGGCCGAACGAACCTGCCAGGAGAGAATGCGCTGCTGTGCTTCCTCGCCCTCCCGCATCGAATCGACACCGAATTCGGTCAGCACCAGCGGCTGATCGACAGCAAGATTGTGTAGCCTTGCGATATATCGGCGGAACGCCGATTCATCATGGAGATAGACGTTGAAGCAGACGAAATCGGTGAAGTCGATGGTCAGATATTCGGTCGACGGGAAGTTGGCGTAACTGACAAGCGCCCCGGGGTGCGCCGCTCTCACACATGCGACGAGGCTCCTAACAAAGCGGCGCACCGCCTCGATGCCGTGCCAGCGCACCATGTCAGGGGGGATCTCATTGCCGACGAGATAACCGAAGACGCCGGTATGGCGGCGGCATTCGCGTACCCCGGCGACCACCGCTTCCCGGATCTCGGCCTGGGTCGCAGCGCTGTCGAGAAATGCAATGTGCTGCGACCAGGAAAGTCCGACCAGAAGTTTCAAACCCGCTCGGTCAGCGGCGTCGAGCAGCCAAAGCGGTGGCGCAGTGAAGACCCGCACGGTATTTATTCCGGCTTCGCTCATCAGCGCGAAATCCTTGTCGACCACCGCAGGTTCAGGAAATGGCGCGCCGTGAGCTCCCGTTGCGAAGGGGCCGTAGGTGACGCCCCTGATGAAGTGCTTGTGATCCCCGGCGAAGAAGAATTTGCCGTGCGCGCGGATCGGATCCGGCAGGTCGAGGCGCGCCGCAATTGTCGGAGGGGGGCGCGTCGCAACCTTGTCGATCTCGACCGTCATCGTCTCGGGGCTCCGGGAAGGCTTGCTGCCGGGACCGGCTCTTGGCGGAGGCGGCGCTCGCACAACGGCCGTTAGGAAAATTCATTCCGCTCGCCCGCTATAGTGGGCGAACTGGGAAGCTCAGCCGGGAGTTATTTGTCGCCGCGCGTGGCTTTCGTGCCAGGTAAGGGCAGTCCGGATGATCGTGTGGAGATCCGAGCGTTGGGCACGCCACCCAAGCTGCTCCGTCGCAAGGCTCGCGTCCGCGACCAATACCGGCGCGTCGCCCGGCCGCCGCGCAGCAGCGCGCCAGGGGATATTCCGCCCGCTGACCGCCTCGGCGGCGGCGATCACTTCACGCACCGAATGCCCGTAGCCCGTCCCGAGGTTGAGCGCCGCGCTTTCGCGTCCGGCGCGAAGATGCTCGAGCGCGCGCACGTGAGCTTCGGCGAGGTCTTGGACGTGAATGTAGTCGCGGATCGCCGTTCCGTCCCCCGTGGGATAATCGGTGCCATAGACGTCGATGTGCGACCGTTGTCCGAGAGCCGTCTGCAAGACCAGTGGGACGAGGTGAGTCTCTGGCTCGTGGAGTTCGCCGATCTCGCCCTCGGGGTCGGCTCCGGCGGCATTGAAATAGCGCAGTGACACCGACCGCAGGCCGTAGGCTTGCTCATACCAGCGAAGCGCCCGCTCTATCGCGAGCTTAGTCTCGCCGTACGGGTTGACCGGCAGCTGTGTCGCGGTTTCGCGGATCGGCGAATCAGCCGGGATGCCGTAAGTGGCGCAAGTCGACGAAAAGACAATCTTGTCCACCCGGGTCGCACGCATCGCTTCGAGCAGCGACAGGCTGCCTCCGAGGTTGTTGCGGTAGTACATCGCCGGATCAGCCACCGATTCGCCGACATAAGCATAGGCGGCAAAATGCATGACTGCCGTTACCTGATGCGTCTCCAGCGCGATGATCAGTCGCTCCCGGTCCGCGAGATCGCCTTCCACGAGCGGCCCCCAGCGCACCGCTTCGCGATGCCCGCGCGAGAAATTGTCGAAAACGATCGGCTGGTATCCGGCTCGCGCCAAGATCTTGCAGGCGTGGCTCCCGATGTACCCCGCTCCACCCGTGACCAAAACCGATTGAGGCATCCTTCCTGCCAACTCCGAAGTGCTGCGGTGCAATAACGTACCATGCCAGCCGGCTTTTGCCGCGGAAAGATCAACCAGCTTCCGAATCGCTCCGCGGAATAACCCGTCGTCGTCGCCGTTCTGCGCTGCATTCGGATTGAGGACCGGGTAGGGCGCGGAGATGCGGATCGCGATGATCGGGACCGGCTATGTCGGGTTGGTTTCGGTGGCGTGTTTTTCGGAGTTTGGCGTGTCGGTAAGCTGCGTCGACCAGGATGCGGCGAAGATCGTGTGCTTGCAGCGCGGCGAGATGCCGATTTTCGAGCCGGGGCTGGCGGCGCTGGTGGCGGCCAATGCGGCAGCGGGGCGGCTGTCTTTCACGACCGATCTGGCGGCGGCGGTGGTCGGGGCGGACGCGGTGTTCATCGCGGTCGGCACGCCGTCGCGGCGCGGCGACGGGCA
>Ga0074045_10001702_pt1 | contig 20933 bp, 17 predicted proteins | sample BogForMeECP23OM2_FD_94442 | JGI IMG/M metagenome (GOLD analysis project Ga0074045, IMG submission 94442) | Bog forest soil microbial communities from Calvert Island, British Columbia, Canada - Bog Forest MetaG ECP23OM2 | ecosystem: Environmental > Terrestrial > Soil > Wetlands ...
AAGGCTACTCAAATAGCGATCTAAAACGAACTTGGTTGACAGTTTTTTAGTTACAAACACTACTGTGAGCAAGAGGTTTTTCTTCTATTTTTTTCTGCGAGTTGTTATATCCATCTAATTCCTTAAAATCAAAAAAAGAAGCTGGTTTTATCTTGCGTAGCTGCATCTTCCACTGCGGTGTGAACCCTCGTTATCCATTGGGTCGCTATAGTCGCGGAAGCCTGTGTGAAGCTTCGCTCGTATCTCAAAGCGGATTCTAGAAATGTTTTTCGCCCAACTTTTCATCATCAGCACTATCCTGTAGAAGTTTATTTGCTTGGCAATCGACAAGAAAGCGATCATACTCATTGAAGCCAGCAAAATCATTAGTGGACTAATTGTAGCTGCCAACAAACCTGCTGTGGCAACCAAGGCAACATAAATAATGCTTCTTAACTTTCGCATATTTGTCACCATGAGTATATGCTATGTAAGTGCTTAAAGGCTTTTTTGTTACTTAAAAATCGCTCCTGACAAGTGAACAAGAAAATAACTGAAAAATAGGTTTGTTTTGCATTCTGCTGTTAAAAATAATGCTTAAAAGGCTTTGTTACTTCATTCGGCTGAATGCCCAGGTGCCTATTACAACCATAACTCCATCAAACAACGCCACAACTCCAATGTCAACCCATAACGATTGAACCTGAAATGGAGTCCATATAGCGCCCAAAGTAACATGTCTGAGCGCGTCAATTCCGTAAGTTAACGGGTTCCACACGGCGATATCTGTGAGCCAACTTGGAAGGTTGCCGCCTTTGAGGAGGAACAAGGCGCCGCTTAGAAAGAATAATGGCAGGTTCACGAATGTTTGGATGGCACCGAAACCTTCAAGGTTGCCCATGAAGCTTGCAATTGTTAATCCGATGCTAACCAAGCCAAAAGTAACAAGCAGCATTACGGGCAACGCATACAGAACTGTTATTGGGTTTATTGGGATGCCGATGGCTAAGCCAATGGCGAAAACAATGATACCCTGCATGAAAGCATCTGTGCTGTCTCCAACCATTTTTCCCAGAAAAATTGTCAGCCTAGAAACAGGCGCAACCAGTGTTTCTTTCATGAATCCGAATTCTTTGTCCCAGATGACGTTGATACCCATGAACATTGCTGTGAAAAGCAGTGTCTGCCCGACTATGCCAGGAAGCAGTACCTCCTGGTAGTTCAAGCCTGGAGGTAACACAATTCGTGCGGCGAAAGCAGCACCGAATATTATAAGCCACAGCAGAGGCTGAACGAAGCTGGTTACAAGCCGCGTTCTATCACGGATGAACCTTTTGATTTCTCTAAGCCACAGACTGTAGAAGCCGCGGGTTTCACTCATCTTATTGCTCTCCTACGAGCAGCCGCTGCTCCATGAAGTTCTTTGGATGTGTCTTCTCTGATGTTTCTTCCAGTGTAATGTAAGAATACATCTTCAAGGTTAGGTTCCCGCAGCAACAATGACTCAACGTAAATGCTGTTTTGGGTTGCTAGCTCCATAATTCTCGGCATCACATTTTTGCCGTTGCGTACGGTTATTTCCAATGCGCCGTCAACGATTTGTTTGCTATTTAATCCTAACCCTTTAGTTACAAGTTCGGAGAGCTCATCAACTCTGCTTGTTCTAATCACGACGACGTCGCCTTCGAGCGTGTCTTTAAGCTTAGGCGGGGTATCTAAAATAACGATTTTGCCGTGGTCCATGATGCCAATGCGGTCTGAAAGCCTATCTGCCTCATCCATGTAATGGGTGGTTAAAACCACAGTAATGTCATGAGCCTTCTTTAGCTCCAGAATATACTTCCAAATGTGGTCTCTCGTCTGGGGGTCAAGGCCGACTGTCGGTTCATCTAGAAACAGCACTTTAGGGTAATGGATTAAGCCGCGTCCCAACTCGAGCCTACGTCTCATTCCACCAGAATAAGTACGCATTAAATCGTCGGCTCTTTCCTCCAACTCGATAAGTTTTAAGATGCGGTCTATACGTTCTTTTTGCTCGGAGGCTGGAACACCATACATGTTGGCGTGGATGTATAGGTTTTCTCTGCCTGTTAGACGATCGTCAATGCTTGGATCCTGGAAAACAATGCCGATTGATCTTCGAACTTGATTTGCCTGCTTGACTATATCAAAGCCGTTTATCGTCGCAGTACCAGATGTGGGCTTGAGAATGGTGCAAAGCATCGATATGGTTGTCGTTTTACCCGCGCCGTTTGGTCCGAGTAGCCCGAAGATTTCTCCCGACTCAACCGTGATGCTAAGGTCATCAACTGCCTTGAATGAGTTGTAAGCTTTAGTTAGCTGGTGGGTTTCGATGACGGGCATTTTTCCAAGCTTCTCTTTTTAGCAATGGGAACACACGTGGGATTTAAAGTTTGACGGCGTTTTGTCCTCAAAAACCCGATTCAATCCTTTTGTTTTATCTGCAAAGCCACAACATTAATGTGCATAGAAGCGATTTTGAAAATAGGTGAATTTTGATGCAAACTCCAGCCTCAAATGAATCTGAAGTGCATATTAGGATGTCTGATGGTTTCAACCTTTTTTGCAGGAATTGGTCTACCTTTGGATCTGTTGAAAGAGCTGTGGTTTTTTTGCATGGAATCGAGGTGCATTCAGGTGCATTTGGTTTCATGGGACCTGAATTGGCAAATAAGGGCAGCGAAGTTTACGGTTTCGATCGCAGAGGCATGGGAAACTCGAAAGAAACTGATTTGCCCAGAGGCGACACCAAAAGCTTTCAGTTGCACCTAGACAATGTTGAAGAAGCGGTTGAGTTTGTACGCAAGAAGCAGTCGGGGAAAAAACTGTATCTGTTCGGTCACAGCATAGGCTGCGCATACGCTCTTTGGTACGCTGCAAGGAACCCTGAGATAATTGACGGGTTGATTCTAGCGGCTCCTCCCCTGAAAACTGGTTTTAAGCTTCCCCTCGGAGACACTTTGAAACTCATTCTTTTCCCGGCGTTTTCTCCTCACACAATGTACAATTTAGTAGACAAATGGCCGCAGACTTTCAAGGAAAGCGAAGAATACAAGCTGATAGCGGGAGACGAACGCTCCACGAAAGAGTTCGGGTTGGGTTTTCTCTTAGACGTCCAAACTAAGCTAGCAAATAACATGGCTAAGAATGCAGCAAAAATCAAAAAACCAGTTTTCATTATTCACGGCGAACAAGACGTCATAGCTCTTCCCGAAAGCTCAAAGCTCATAATAGATAAGCTCGGTTCAGAAGACAAAGTTCTCCAAACCTTTCAAAACGCTGACCACTGGTTCTATCAAAGCATAATACCAAAAATGGGTTCAAAATATGACTTGGAGAAGAAAAAAACGGTATCAAACTCCGTTAATGATTGGTTAAACAAACATTAGCGTCTTTATCGCAATCTCCTATTTCCCTGCATAATGAAACCCAACCTTAAGCTCTTTGTGCGTTTCTGGAACGCTAAAATCGAAGGTTAAAATGAATATTAACGGCATGGAGAAACTGATATTTACGAACGCGCATTTTCAAATGAACGTCGGTTTGCAAAATGACAATGAACACGAACGCAAAAAAGACAACATAGTCTACGGGATAGCGCAGAAGATCTGTCCTATAAGGCAATCAGGGGCGAAGCTGTACCGATCAGTGTGAGCTAAACTTCAAGTGTTACAAGCCTTTAAGAAGTCTTTTAGCCCGACCGTTTATTTTTTTAAAAAAAAAATAAAACTTGGACGCTTTTTTCTTGAAGAAGTGAATGCAGGGCAAAGGGTTCTTTCAACTGCACATTAACCTTAAATACTGACGGCTTTTTACTGTTGGAGCAACTGGGGCATAATTAACATGTACAGTCAAGCTGCAGTTGAACTGAAGGATGTAACGAAACGTTACAACGAAATCGTTGCAGTAAACAAACTTAGCCTATCGATTGGTCAAGGCGAAATCTTCGGGCTCCTAGGACCCAACGGGTCAGGAAAATCTACTACTCTTAAAATGCTACTGGGTTTGGTCACGCCTGAATTCGGCAGCGTCACTGTTCTAGGGTTAGACGTTACGAAGGATCCGGTTGGAATCAAATGTCTCACAGGTTATGTTCCCGAATCAGCCAACATCTACGAATTCCTGACGGGAATAGAGTATTTGGATTTTATCGCCGACGTTTACGGCGTTCCCGCTGAAGAAAAGAAACAGCGGATAACAGAATACCTCAAAGCCCTTCAGCTGGAGGGTCGGGAAGGCGACATGATTAACAGTTACTCGGACGGCATGAAAAAGAAAATAAGTCTTATTTCAGCTTTCATTCACAAACCCAAGCTGCTCCTGCTTGATGAGCCACTTAACGCTTTGGATCCCCGTTCAGCAAGGATAGTTAAGGATTTTCTGCATCAACTCAAAGGTCAAGGAGTGACTACTATCATGACAACCCATGTTCTTGAAATTGCAGAGGCGATTTGTGACAGAATCGGCATAATGTATCAGGGTCAACTGCTTGCGCTTGGTAACATGGATGAGCTTAGGAAAACGGCGAGTCTGCCTGGTTCAGATTTAGAAGATGTTTTCCTCAAGTTAACGGGTACGGAAGATTTGAGAGCTGTTGTTGAGGAACTCATGAAATGAACTGGAAGAATGTCCTCCGCCTGCTCCGGGTTGAACGCAAATCTGGCAGGCTAATCAGAGGAATTAAAGCTACACGGTACAAGGAAAACTCTTTCGTTGCCTATTGGCCTTACTGGGTAGCATTGATACTTGGTGCTTTAGGCGGTTTTCTAGCTGACTACGTTGTGGGTCTTGCGTCAACCGCGGCGATACATTCTTTGAACACGCAGGCAGTCGGTTTCTTCTCAGTTTTGCCGACTTTGGTTTTAGGCATTAGTATAGTATTTACTTTGTTCCAGCAGGTACAGTTAGCTGGGAAAGCTTCGAGTCAAGTGATGTATTGGCTGCCTGTAACTTGGCAAGAGCACACATTAGCCTCAATTCTAGCTAACTTGTTGGGGTTACCTGCAGCAGTTGTGGTAGGATTAAGCTCTGGACTCATAGTCTTTGGAGCGTTTAACGGGTTGATTCTCCAAGCATTACTAACCATAGTCATTCTGTTTGCGACGGCGTTTCTCGCTAGTTCGATAACGGAGATCATTAGAGTTATCCAAGTACGCTTTGCAGGAGCAGTCTACAAATCAAGTGGGAGAGCAGCCATATGGTTGCGGCTCATCGGCTCGCTGCTCGTCGTAATAATATTTTACATTATCTACTTTTACGCCGTTTCAGGAACAAACACTTTCATTTCAAGCCTGAGCGCCGCACAGAGGGGAGCGTGGTATGTACCTTTCGTTTGGCCAGCCTTGATACTTTCTTACATTGCCAAAGGCCTTTTTCTGCAGAGCGTCGTCTATGTAGCCTTATCAGCTGGTTTCATCGTAGGCTTGTACTACCTTGCCGTCGAATTGAACACACGGTATGGACTTTATGAGCCGCCGGCGATAACTTTACAGAAAAGTGGCGTTTATGCACCGAAAATCGGGGTCCTGGGCAAGCTTGGTTTTTCAAGTAGTGAAGCAGCCTTAATTCGAAAGGATTTGCGAGCGTTTACTAGGCGTCGGGATCTGCTAGGTATCTACTTCATGCCAATTATTCTAGTTATAATTTCGATTTTCTACTCGTTCGGCATAGGCGGAGGTTCGCCATCGGGCTCAAGCTTGGCAATTTGGTCCGGAGTGATTTTTCTGGTACCTGCCAGCGGAATGGCAATGTTGCTTGGACAAGTCTTGATAGGCGAGGAAGGGCAAGTGATTTGGCGAATTTACGCTTCACCCATATCCGCCAAGAACTTGGTCAGGAGCAAATTCTTCTTAGTAATGATATTCTCAACTATAATTTTGGTTGCTACGGGAGCAATAGGCATAGTTGTGTTTCATCCGAGCCTTCGAAAAGCATTCATAGCTATATTAGAAGGGTTCTTTATGTCGCTCGCAGTGGCATCGGTTTCGCTTCAAATCGGTCTTAAAGGTCCCGACTTTTCAGGGACACGACGAGCAAGAATGGTTCGCCAGGAATGGTCACTGCTAGGTTCCATCGTCGGCGTCGTCACTGGAGTAGGAGTTTTTGCTCCGGTACTTGTTCAGTACGCTGTTGGGTTATACTACAATTCATCCGTGAGTACCCTAAACTATGCGATCGGTCTTGTCATAAGCGCTGCAATTTCTATAGTAATCACAGCAGTGTTTTACAAAGTCAACATAGGCAGTGCACAGGATTTCCTGCGTAAAGCGGAAACTTAAAAAAACAAGGGCAATAGATCCCTCCCTTGTTGGCTTTTAAGGGTTAGTATAGGTTAAATTTAAAAGCAAACACCGAGAAAACGTTAAGCTGTTTGGTAATGAGGATGGGCAATGAAGGGAAAGGAACGATTTTTCGGCGCAAAGACAACAGGTACCTGCTTTATCTGCCTGTGCGCGTGGTTGACGACAGCATGTTCCCGTTGAAGTGCAACAGTTCGATGCCTGTTAAAGTGAGTTTCACTCCAAACGACGGCAAATTAATCGTAGAGAAATGGGAAGACCAAAAAAGCTGAAACACTGTCTCAGCAACTATTTATTTACCAGTTCCAACAACTCTTTTTTAGTGAAGTTTTATGGCAGACTTGAAAGTTAAGAGCCCGGTTTTTGAACCTGGCAAGCTTATTCCGAAAAAATATTCTTGCGACGGACAAGACATCAACCCGCCGCTGACCATTGAAGGTATCCCAAAGGAAGCAAAAACCCTTGTTTTAGCTCTAGATGACCCTGACGCGCCCAGCGGAACATTTGACCACTGGATCGTTTGGAACATCCCAGCGTCAACAACAAAGATACCAGAAAACTCGGTGCCTGGAAAAGAAGGCTTCAACAGCGCACGGCAAACGGGTTACATGGGACCATGTCCCCCTTCGGGGACACACAGGTACTTCTTCAAAGTTTATGCTTTGGACATTGAGCTTAACCTGGGTTTAGGATCGAAAAAGAAAGACGCTGAAAAAGCCATGCAGGGACACGTTTTAGCTAAGGGGGAATTAATGGGCACCTATACAAGGTAACCACCCTTCAAAAGTTTGATTATCCAAAATGGCTTGTTGATATGGCGAAGCATTGCAATGATTGGTTGATCTGGTTTTGAACCAAAAATACCTCATTTTAGTCGTTGCGTTGCTTATCATTTTAATTTCTGTTACGCTTTTTTTGACCTTTGAACCATACAAGAACGTTTCAACCAGGCCGTTTTATCTGGGCGTTGAATTTGCATATGGAAGCCAGTTTAGCCAACTGAAAGCGTTGGTGGATCAGGTTAAGAGTTACACAAATCTCTTCGTCATCGGCTCAGTCACGCTAACGTTTAATTTGACAGCGCTGAACGAATCATGCAACTACATTTACAAAGCGGGATTGAGCTTCATTGTCCTCTTCACTAGCTACTACATGTACAACTCAAATGGGTTCTCAAGTAGCTACACCATATTCAACTGGACACGATCCGCTCAGCAAATGTATGGCGGCAAATTCTTGGGAATTTACAGGTTTGACGAGCCAGGAGGAAACCAGTTAGACCGCGGAAAGTCTCAGATTATCAATGACACCTCCTTAAGTTATGCTCAGGTAGCTCAGGGTTATGTCGGTAACCTGTCAAGCATAGTAAACTATTACTCGCACTTTCAGAACACCGTTGCGAGTCCAGTTGTTAAAATCTTTACATCAGATTACGGACTGTACTGGTTCGACTACCAAGCAGGTTACAGCACCGTTTTCGCCGAATTCCTCGGAAACGAAAGCAGGCAAATTCCGATAGCGCTTGACAGAGGCGCCGCCCAATCGTTCAATGAGCCTTGGGGAGCCATAATAACATGGAACAACGAATTTCCGAACCCCGAGTCTAAGGAGCAGCTGTTGTCCGACCTGTCAACTGCTTACAGTGCAGGAGCCACCTACGATGTCGTTTTCACTTTCCCAAACATAACGGGTTATTCATACGGCACGCTTTCGCAAGAAGATTTCGAGGCTTTGCAGGAGTTCTGGACGGACATCCACACAAATCCAACGCAATTCGCGGCGACCCCTGGGGAGGTTGCCTACGTCGTGCCCGCAGATTTCGGGTTTGGCTTTCGCAGCGCCACAGATACAATCTGGGGTTTATTCCCAGCTTCCAACTACTCCTTCACCGCAAAAATATGGAGCGACACTCAACTCCTTTTGGCAAATTATGGTGGTACGTTAAACATAATTTTTGATGATCAAACCATGATACAGCCGTCGCTGAATGAATACACACATGTCTTTTATTATAACCAGACCATCACGTGATTATTGCCTAGTAACCCAGTTTACAGATAAAGCCTTTAAACGTGAATGTTACATTTAACCAACCTGTTTATTAGTTCATGGGAGTTGTGGGCATCTGCATTTGGATGAGAAATCACAGATTGACGCTAAGCCTGAAGGGGATTTGCCGCCTCTTGATGCCTCGGGAATAGCGGAATACATCCGCTTCGACGGCTGTCCCCGCTACTTCAAACTCCGATTCGAGGAAAAAGACGAGAAAAAAATAACGTGGCCTGAAGCCTTCCATAAACCATTGAGCCCGTTGCTTTTTACTGCTGGCAAACAGCTCGAAGAAAAAACGGTTCAAGAACTCAAAGCAAAAGGGGCTGACTTCAAAGACTTCACATGCTACGACCCCAAACAGCAGAAAGAAAGGTGGCCCATCGAGTGGCAAAATTCACTGCAGTCAATAATAGAAATTCTCAAAGACGCCATTTCAGCAAAGAACGAAGCTGCTTTCAACCCTGTCTTGATTTATCAAGCGCCAGTGATGGGTCACATCGGCATGTGGGAGGTAAAGGGTGTAGCTGACCTCATCGGTGTATGGCCGAACGGGAACGGCAAAACGAAAGTTCGCATTTTTGAAATTAAGTCATCTTGGAAAGAGCAGACAGCACACCGCATTCAGGTCGCGATTTATGTGCTCCTGTTGACGGCAGCGATAGGCGAACTTGCTTCGAAAGTCGATTTCGAAGGCGGAGTAATTAATAAGGAATCGGACCTGGAGAATCTTGCCCCAGAAAGTCTGCCTTCTTTTAGGCTTGAACCCTTGATACAAGATGTTCAAAGGCTCCTGAGCGTAAAGGGTGAGCTTTTCAGAATCCACAAAAAAAACCTCGCCGATGTGGAGTATCAGCTTTCTTGGCGATGTGATAACTGCGGCTACAACGAATGTTGCTTTGTTCGGGCAGTAGAAAAAGAAAGCGTGGCTCTGCTTAACTTAACCCGCGGCGAGCAGAAGGCTTTGCGGCAGCATGGGATTTTGAAGTTGGAAGACCTGGCCAAGTTGAAAGCGGTGCCTAGACAAGAGGAGCAAAAGCCATACAACTTCAAGGAGATACGCGCTTTAGACAATCAGAAAGTGCAATCCTTGTCAGCTGACCCAATCATCGGCGGCAAGGTTGACAGGCTGATTCAGAGAGCGCAATTCATGCTTTTCGGAATACGGCCGATAAGCCCTTATGCAAATAGGGTGCGGGCGATGCCGTGGCTGACTGGCACAGGTTATGGCACTTTGCCCGAGGATAGTCCGGTGGAAGGCGCCGACACAACGCTTCTATTCAAACCTGACGGCATGTTGCGCATATATTTTCACATTCAATGGGATTACTTAGTAAACATCATTTCAATGATCACTGCGCGAGTCAGCTGCACACGATACAAAGGCCAACCAATCAGCATCTCGAAAATCGTCAACGCGATACCCAAGGAGCAAAAAGAATGTGTGGACGAAGAAAGAGGCTTGCTGCAAGCGTTCTTTACGGAACTCACAGAAGCCGTCAATAAAATTGCGGTCGAGGTAGGCAGCCCGGACGAAGCACCTATTCACTTGTACTTTTACACACGTCAAGAACGTGACCACTTAATGGATGCAGTGCGTCGCCACTCTTCTTTGGTGACAGCCAACGCGGTTCGGGACCTTCTGGGGCTTAGGCAAGCAATCGACCAGCCCATGTTCTCAATAGTGCAAGACGAACTATTGTTGAGAAAGTCAATCGGTTATCCAAGCACAGGGCTTCTTCCAGTTCTAAAGCAATCAAGCTACTTCAACAGCAACCAATGGGTAATCAATCGCAAAGACGGTTCACAACTTGATCCTCGCCGCGTCTTTTACGATGGCTTCTTCAACTTTGATATGCCTTACACAAAAAACCCAGACGACTCCATGTCTTTCCTGATCGGGCCTGACCTAAGACGCAAAGACGGGTATTACCCAGCCCGTGCCCGCTTCGGAAACCAAATTCCAATCGAATACTTGTGGGCTGCAAAAGGGCGACTTGACAGCAACCAAGAGAAGGCCCAAGCAAGAATCATGGTGGAGCGACGCATGTGGTGCGATTACCCGACTAACAAGCGGAGAATCGGCGACGAAGATTTGACGCTGCTTGGGATACAGCTTTGCATGGCGCTGGAACACATTGAGCGGTCTTTAAACATACGAAACCATCGATTAGGCAAGAAGCCAATTCCTGTGCCGCAAATTCCAAAGTTCACGTTAGGCAAAGCCACTTTGAAGAGTAGTTGCAGCGAATTTTTAGACTTAGAATACTTCGCAAAACGCCAAGAGCTCTATCAGCATTACTCTTTGCTTCCATGCCAGCGGGTAGCGACAGGCAGGTCAGTGATTTTTGAATGCGTTAGTGTTGAAGAAACAGACCGTGACTTCACGGTCAGGGGCAGGGTGATCTATGAAAGCCTTGGAATACCAAAATCAGAATGTATTGTTAACGCGTGCAGGGTCAAAGGTTCAGATGAATCAGGCTCCGGAGATTGGATGGTTGCCACAGAAATCAGAAGGAACGAGCAGGGACAGCTTGAAGAAATACAGAAAAAGTCTCCTTCTGAGTTGGAGAAATCTGCGCTTGTAATCATCGACAAGGTTGACCTACGCAAGATGGAAGTAGCCATTAAAGTGTTGAGTTGGCCAAGCGGAAAAACCCGTCAGTACAGAACTTGGCACAGTCTTCCAACCACTGACAAGATGAACGCTAAAGAGGGTAAACAGCAGGTTTTTGAGGCGGGTCGAATCTACATTTTAGACGAGATGGCAGACGATATCATCTCTGAACGTGCGAAAAAATGCCTTGAACACACCGACGACAATCAGCTTTACTGTTTGCTGGAAGGCTTTCTGTCAGGCATAGAAAAGCCTTCCGAACGGACCCCTTTAATGAGGGATTCCGCGAAGCCTTTCTTGTGTTGGGCTAACGGAAGAAAGTTTCCTCCTAAGCCTGAGCAGAACCGTTTTGTTGAGCGGGTTTTCAATAAGGAGCAGGTTGTTATGCTTCAAGGTCCGCCTGGCACGGGCAAAACTGAAACTTTGCAGTTGGCAGTGCTTGCTCACATTGCTGCCCACAAAGCCGTAGGCAAATGTCGCGTTTTGATGGTTGCTCCGACTCATAAGGCGATCCATGAATTTGTTAACAAGCTGGCTAAGACATGGCTAGACTATTGCAGGGAAGGCGGCAAAGATCTAGCTAACCTGAAAATTTACAGAGTAGTAAACAACAATTATTCTTCAAGCAAAGCCTACGACGGCATAACATACGTGAACTACAACGAGGACGCAGAGGTCGTAACGGAACTAAAAGGCGTACTTTCAAGCCAACATAAATTGGTTCACGATGATGCCGACGATTTTCCGCTGGTTCTGTGTGTCACGCCGCCGGGATTGTACGGACTCATGAAGAAGATCGGCGGTAAAGAACCCTCTTGGGACGAAGGCTACTTTGACCTTCTTGTTGTCGATGAGGCAAGCATGATGAGGCTTCCTGAATTGATTCTTTCAGGCGCCTTTGTTGATAAGACCGCCCAAATCCTCGTGGCGGGGGACCATCGGCAGCTTCCTCCGATTCAAGTTCATAACTGGGAAAAAGAGGACCGTCGAACCATCGAGGAAATGGCGTCGTTTCTATCTGCGATGGATTTCCTGCGTTTGCTGCGGCAAGAGGACTTGGGGTTGGAGCACATTAAGTCGTCTAATAAGGTCGAGATTCCAACGGAGCGGCTAAGCGAAACTCATAGGTGTCACCGCGTCGTGGCACAGTTCCTGAGAGATTGGGTTTACCATAAGGACGGGATTGATTTCCGCTCAGACCAAACCAAGACTCTTTGCGGAGCGGCTGCTTCAACTGAGGGGTTGAATGTGGTTTTGAAGCCAGAGAACGTTTTTGTGCTTGTTATTCACGATGAAGAGGAAAGTTTTCAGTCAAACGTGGTTGAAGCTCAAATTGTTGATGCTTTAGTTCGTAGTGTGAAGCCTGAAAGTGTTGGCGTTGTTACCCCTCATAACGCTCAACGTGGAGTCGTAAAGAACATGCTCATTGACGGCTACCAGAATCTGCGGGTTGACACCGTTGAACGGTACCAGGGCGGCGAAGCAGACTTCATCATAATATCCTCCACTGTAAGCGACCCTGACTACGTACGCATAGAAAGCGATTTTCTGCTGAATCTAAACCGCGTAAACGTCGCCATATCCCGAATGAAAAAGAAACTCGTCATCATCGCAAGCCGATCAATCTTCGAGTTCCTGCCCCAAGACGCCAAAGACTACGACAAAGCCCTCCTGTGGAAAGGCATAGCACAAACCGTAGGCTACACCGCCAACAGCGTCCCCGAATGGAAAGGCAGTTTGACGGACTTTTTGGGTAAACCCGCCCAGCAAGTTGAAGTTCAAGTTTACGCCAAATCCGCCAAAAGCGATTAGCACTAAATAGCATTGTGGCCCAGATAATTTTCTGACATAACCGAGATGAAAATATGGTTGTTTAAAGATGTTTAACGACTCTTGTTGTTGATGTTGTTGATGTTGTTGTTGATATTTAGTGTTTCTGCGTAAACTTCATCTTCTAAGTAGTTTAAGGTTGGATTGTTGTTGATAAGGAAAGAGTGTTTTCCTTCTTTTCCTAATTCCTAACGTTTCATTGGAAAAAAGAAAAGTTGATGTTTTAGTTTAGGTCGATTTCTGCTATTTGCGTCAGGTCTGTTAGGCTGTACAGTTTGACTTCGCTGTTTGATACTGTGTAGAGTGTGTTGCCGATGTAGAGTGAGCGTGTTATGACGTCGTTTTGGATGTCATAGTAACTTGCGCTTTCGTTATAGAATCCTTGATTGTCCAGGTACGTTGAGTTCAGGTTCGTTACGGTGCCTTTAAGAGTGAATCCGCCTGTTGGGTTAACATTGAAGACGTATGCTCCCTGCCAGATCTCCTCGTTCATGATGAATATTGGCGGACTAACGATTGACGTAGACCCTGTGGAAGATCCTGTAGCTCCGGTGGCTGGCACTGGAACCGTGGAACTGCCAGGTACGGTTGATGTTTGTTCATAGTTTGTTATTGAAACAGGGATGGCAAGCAGCTGCTTTTCTAGGCTGAAGAGGAATGCGTGGGGGTCATTTTGCGCTGTTGAAGAGGTGTAGTTGCCGGGGACGACGTAGTTAGTTACTTCTGTTGGATTGTTTATGTTTGAGACGTCGAAGAGGGAGAGCTTAAGGTTGATGTTTTCGCTCCCGTTTTCGATTGTGGTTTGTGATCCTATTCCAATTACATGGGTTGCGTCGTACGGATAAAGATAGCTTGAGTAGCCTGGAATTTTCAGTTCGCCTGCAACTGTGGGTGCCTGCGGGTTGCTGAGGTCGATTACGAAGAACGGGTCAGTTTGATGGAACGTTACGAGGTAACATGTGTCGTCTATGAAGCGGGCAGCGTAGATGTTTTCTCCCGGCGCCATGTTTTCCAGTTTGCCGACGACAGTCATATTCATGTTCAGCACGTAAAGGTTGTTTTGCTCATTTTGTGATAGAAATGAACCGGATGAGGTTGTGGTTGCCACTCTAAAGTAGCCGTTGTACTCGTCCATGGAGTATTGATTGATGATGTAGCCTGGCACTGAACCTTGGGCTTGGAAGTTTAGATTTTGACCGTTGATTCCTACGCGGTAAATTGTTGTTGCGTCTTGGCTGTTTTGGTTGGGGCAGGTTATGTACATGTTGTCTTGGGAAACGTACATGTTGCTTGTGCCGCCCATCATGATAGTCATGTTTGATGGCGCCTGGGAAGCGTCTGCAATGTTTAGACCTACAAATGTGGTATATGTGAAGTAGGTGTCGTTTAGGTCCGTATAGTAAATGCTAGTAGGCATAATGGTTGAGGATGAAGCGTTATTGTAGACGGTTGGCAAGACAACTGTCCCGTTGTACAAGTTTGCGGGTTGGCTGATAACCACGTAAACTTCGTTGCCTATCATTCTAGAGTCAAAGTAGCTCCCACTCATCGTGTAATTATACTCGAGAATCGGCGATGCCTTGTTCGTTACGTCGTAGATATAAACGAAGCTCGAAACCCCGTAATTAGCGTAACCAGGGTAAAACGGCGTTTGACCGCCCGCAATCATAACCATCGGATAAGCAATCAAGTTGCCGTAGTTGCTGCCCACGACGGCCAAGGTGTTGCCATTTTGACTTAGGTACATGCCAGCCAGACTCGTGTTGTTTCCCAAATTAATCTTCGAAACCACCGCTGGATCCTGCGCATTTGCGTTCACAATGTAAACATTGTTTTGGGATTGTGCAGTCCAGTCCTGATTTACAATATAGATGTACTGGCCATCAGTTTTAACTGTGTCAGCTTCATCAACACCTGCAACTTGAACGTTCGTGGTCGAGTAACTCGAAGGCTGGCTAGCGCCGTTTGAAGCTCCCGTGACTGACACGTAGGCGGGGGCAGCTAAGCCTGTTCCCGTGGGACTTGGAACTCCCGCGGTACCATAGTATTGGGCATCTAAGGGTCCGCCTGTGAAAGTGTTGGAAACTTTAGCGTTAGCCGTTAAGAAATTCTTCATTTCAGCAATGGATGTGAAGACTTTCAAGGGCGAAACGTTTGGGTTTGAAACGAAAACTGTTGTTTGGTTGCCAATAGTGTAAATTGCCGACACAAGCACGACGGCTGAAAGAATTGCGATTAATGCGTAGATTCTTGTTTTCTTCTTTATTTCTTTTTGAACCATACTCTTTATCTCCAATTAGGCTAAATGGCGGCTTATTATTTGATGCTAAGCACGCGAACACCTGTTCTAAATGTTAGAATGGACGCATGTTCCATATACGATAAGCCTCATACCAGAAAACGGCGCATACTATTGCTCCAAAGGAGAGAATGAATAAGTTGCTGCGGGTAAAACCGTCAAACAGGACCGCCACGTAAAGAGCAAGGAACACGGTTGAGAACAACGCGTAGAAGAAGTATCTTGGGAAAAGCAGCCTACCTAACTTTACGAAGTGACGAACTACGCCTATCTTTACTTCGCCAACCAGCATGTAGCGGCCACTAACATCATCTTTCTGAACCAAGCCCAGCTCACGTAGCTGTTCCAAATGATGGAAAGCAATGCTGGGACTGCTAAAATGAAGGGCACGCTGGACCTCACGGACCCCTGACGGACCGCTGTTTTTGAGCAGAAACCAGTAAACCTGCCAGGCTTTGCCTCGCAAAGAGTACTCAAGCTCAGTTCCGTCACTACTACTCAATCAGCTAAACCCTCAACGGAACATACTACAAGCAGGTGCATATAAGTCCAAGCATTAGAACAGATCAGCAATTCTAGTTTTTGCAGAGGAGCCAGCGAATCAAAGTTTAGAACAGCGATTAACTGGGATCTATGCAAATACAAATAATATTGTCTTTGAGATACGTTAAATTTTTGAATCAGACGGTAATGTTATTTTTTGATTTGTGTTTTTCCTTTTACAGGTCCATTTTCTTTAGCCATGCATTCTATTATTTTTGAGCACATGATACATTCTTCGGGCATTTGCTCTTTATGTTCTTTTTCGCTCATGTAACCAAAATAATGTTTGCAATCGGATAATTTCTCTAGGTTTTGACTTGTTTTGTCTTCAAGTACGTCAATTTCGGCAACATTTTTTGTTTGCGGATTTTTGCTTTCATTTTCCGTAATTTCTGTCAAGCAGTATGGGCATGCGTTATAGGACTTTTTTGAGCTTTGCTGGAGGTTTAATGTTGTTAGTGGTTTAGTGATAACCTTATTGCATTCATTATTGGGGCACGTTAGCTTTACATTTGTTTCCATTTTACTTCACGTTGTTTGACTCTGTTCTGAAGGAAAGACTTGCGTATTAATATAAAGTATAGTACATATTAATATATAATATTTACTATAGTTTTCGAAACTGTTAAACTGTTTATATCTTCAGCAAAAGTGTATTGTTCTCATTTTTTAGCATAAAACGTTCAAATTAATGTGATTCTAGACTCGAGCATGCCTCAAATAGGTCCAAGAGCCTCGTCTTCGAATTCAAAAAGCATCAAAGATAATCTGCAGAAGTATATGCCCATGTTATAAGCGCTTAAACTCTTCTTCTGTCAGTTTACGTACAAGGCGTCTCTGCATGTCATCAAATTTAGAAAATAATGAAGCAATTAAAGAAAACGTTACTGAACAAACCCAAATCAAATTCATAAGGTGCCCCGATTGTGGTGAAAAAATCCTTATGTCTCCAACTTTAGGAGAAATGATTGAAGTCATTGACCATCATGTGAGCATGCATAGAAAGGAATCAAATGCTGACGCACCAGCGGCTCACTTAAAAACGCCGAGCATATGTATGGATTTAACTAAGCAAGTCTTACAACGCGCTTCCGACATGATAGATGCCGATGTAGTGGATGTCCGTCAAAAGCCTTCGCTTTGGCTTTAAAGCGACCCATGTGTTGAATGCTCATTTCTCGCTGCTTAGTATCCTGCTATGCTCTTTTGTTTTTGTTGCTGAACGGCGTTGTAGATTGATTGCGTCGTGAAGCCTTCGAAACTTAGCAGGTTTGCTGCAGCAGAGTAAAGCAGAAGCAGGTATTTTTGGGTGTCAGGTTCAATGCCCTTTTCAATCAGTTGAGCTGCCTTAACTCTCCTTTCATGACGCTTGGCCTTAGAATGCGTGAATACGAACCTTATACTATTTCCAGCATGTACTTCCGCGCCCTCCTTGATTAGCTGTTCTGCAGCTATGACTTGGCTAACATGTTGGTGGTATCGCTCCGGGTTTCTTGACATGCGTTTAGTTATAATCAGATCACCAATCGGCATATCTCCATCTAACAGTTTTTGTCGATAACGCTTCACAACATCTAAAGCAGATGAAATTCTCTGGCGAAGTTCAGCCGTATTGTTCGCTGCGGCAAGCGTGTTAATCATTTCTGTTTGGGCGTCAAAAACAAATCTTGGGGTATCCCTTCGCCGGATTTCTAAGCCGCGTATTTTGATTTTGCCGTTTTCCATTACCCCGTAATAGCGGTTCAATACGCCTATACGCGGATGAGTTTTAGAGGGCAAGAAAACGATCCATTTGTAGCGTCCTTCAAAGTTAATTGGTACACCGGACTGCGCAGTTATTATTTTGCAGAGGTCTTCGTAGTCTTCCAAGCTGGCGCTAGGTTTTTTGAGCCAAAGTGAATCCACAATGCCATGGATAACTTCAAACCCATGCTCCTCTGCGGTATGGGATGCATTAAGCAGGGCTTCTCTGCCAAACGCGCAAACACCAATGTGCCCGTCTACTGTGCCGAATTTTGCGTTTTTGTAACCTAAGTACCCAAAGCATGTGACTAAAATCCATTTGAGTGCACTCTGTCGGTTATCGTAGACTTCTCTTAGATGTGGGTCAGGAGATTCGTCTTTCATTTTCTTGTAGTAGAGTCGTTTGTCTACGACGAATCTTAGTGTTTTGGGAACTATGCCCGTGCGTTTTATGCATATGTGATAGTTTAGTTCTGGGATGCGTTTGGTCGAGTCTGAGCAGCATTTGCAGAGAACGGTTTCGGCTGATATGTTGTTTTTTGCCATTATAAATGGGTACATGCTGCTAAAGTCTACTTCGCCAACGTAGTCGTGTGCACCTACTTTGGGTTCATAAACAAATCCTCCCCGATCGCCTACCAGAAGATCATAAGCGGATTTGAAGGCTTCAGGTATACTTTTGTTTCTTGGAATCAGCACATCATCCTTTATGGCTTGATAGAATTGGAGAGAGGACATGCTCGAGCCTATGGAGTTGCGTGCAGCAGTATGAAGTGGTACTCGACAAGTTCTTGCAATCTCTATTAATCCATCGAACCCTGCCTCGGATAAAACGAACGTGTTGCTTTCATCGATATGGATTCTTCCGTAAAGCCGAATGGGTCCAGCTCGATAGAAGGTGCGCCCGTAAGAGAAGAATGTTTTACCTGAAGGCGTTTTCGTGGAAAATGGCGTTCCGTCTCTACTTAGAGTGAAGTTGTCAAGGACGTTGTTTAGGGTTGCTCGCTCTGTGAGGTAAGGAAAAACGTGTGAATCGCCCCCGGAAGTCACTAAGAAGTCTGGGTCAAGCTCTATGACTGTCTTAGCGAGTTGGTGAAGTTTTTCTGCTTCGTCGCCTGCGTCGATTCGTATTTCTTCTTGGTCTTGATTCATCAAAATTGTGTCTATGGGGTCGTTGAATGCTGCGATTTTACTTTTCTTAGCAACTTCTATTTCCAATTTCATAACTCGTAACGGTGGAATGGCATAATCCATGCTAGCTACTGAATCAAGCAAAGTGTACTGAAGACCCGTTTTTTCAACTTTAACTTCTACAAATGCAAGGGGGAAGATGTCGTGGCTAAAAAAGTACGCTCGATCTCCTTTCAGGTCGCAGTTAGAAACCTGATATCGCATGTAGTCGCCCAACCTTAGAATGGTATTGGCTAGGCTCTGTGTTCGTCTGCAGTCTTTGAGTTCAAGTTCTAGAACTTTGCTTTTTTCTGAATCTGTGGGCTGGGCATACTTGTACGTAAAGCTCCACTTGGCCACATCGGAGTTATTGTAGAGCCGACCTATTACCGGTTCAATACTGTCTAGTTTGGATGAAACGTAAATTTTAGGGTGAAACTTATCGATTAAACGGATTCTTTGGCCTACTTCGCTAATTATCCAGACAGTGATTTCCCCTTCGTTTGATGGATAAGCATCAAGTATCCAACCTTTCACTTTACATGGACTGTTAATTGTAAGCATTCAAATCCTCCGAGCGTCTGAAGGCGCGCTTTAATTTTTTCTTTGATAGTAACCAAAGGACTTGCGCTTATTCTCAAAATCCTTTAAAAAAAAATAGTTGAAACGACTACTTACCGCAGTGGAGAGTTCAGTGAAAATGAAAAATTGCTTTTTCATGGTTTTGTACATTAGCGAATTTGGTCTCAGACTTGGAAAAAGAAAACAGTATAGTAAGAGCTAAGAGCGCCAATAACTAAAAAGTAATAGGAGATAGATGTCCGAAAACAAAGTGATAGGCTTTACAGAGTTTTTTGGTAAAGTAAACGCCATAGTTATTAAAGACGGAAAAGTTGAGCTTCAAGAAACCGAAATAGAAAGATGCGATTGTTGCTGGAAAGACTAGAAAAATTAACATTTCTAACTCTGGGTTTAATTTAGTTTTCAATTCCGTTGAACAAGTCCTTCCATGTTAGAACTTTGTGTCTTTACCGTAAAACAATGCGGTTTCTGCTCAATCGTCTAATTATATCAGGTTGACGGCGGCTGCTTTTTCATTTATCATTAGTACAGCTGGAATTTGCATGATTGTTCTTTTTTCAACTATTCCTCAAGAAAAACAAAAATGCACCTCAACGTCAAACTGTAAAAAGCGATTCCGCCTTGGCAGGTCACGTTAACACGATGCGAATAGGGGATAGATGTCATGGCAAGTATGGGAATATTCGCGTCTTGTCAGCGTTGACCCGCCAAGGCAAACTTGACCAGTGGTGAAGGTAGCTGCCTTATCGGCAAATCTTAGAAACCCACGCGGAAAATTAAGAGTTGCTCACATAAAATATTTAGAAAACATATAACAGGAAGGTAGCCTCAATTAGTAGGGTTAAAAACCCATGAGAAAAATCCTCAAAGTAATCTTAATAGTTATCGTTGTATTAGCGGTTGCCACGTTGATTGGTCTTGGTCTCTGCTTCTCCGACGTAGCCGCCTACACAGCAACTGGTTCCAAGACTTTGTTGCCACGTAGCGCTTCGGTGGGAAAAGCGATTGTTGTTTACGATCCCGGATTTTCCGGGGCAGCACATAGCATTGCACAGAAAATAGCAAGTGATCTCCAAGCAAAAGGTTACACCGTGACTTTGGCGGGCATAAAAAGTTCTGCCGCAGCACACACCTCAGGCTACAGTGTAATCGTCGTTGGAGGACCGATTTACGGCGGAAGACCAACCAGCTCAGTTGACGCCTTTCTCAGAAACCTGAATCCGACGCAATCAACCAGACTTGGCGTTTTCGGAAGTGGCAGTTTCAATGTTCCAACCGACAAAGTTGCAGTGCTGCCTAAGAACAGCAATTTAACAATTACTTACTCCACTAAGATATTGTCCAGTGACATTCAATCCGTCCGCTGCCAAGATTTCGTAAACCAACTACTAAAATAAGATGAGTAAAGATTTTTTGTTTTAGTATATCAGATTTCCTCGTTAGGATTGTGGTATCGTTTCTTGTTAACGTGATTCTTCCTTCTTGTATAGGCGTCTTTTAGACACCGTTGAAGGCAGGCAAAACAGGTCATACAGTTCTCGCCATAGGAAGGCTTGCTACCATTCAGTCTGATGTTGTCCATTGGACAAACTTGCACACATAACCGCATCCCGAGCAGTTGCTATCTGACGCAAAAGCGCATGACTTCCATCCACGGAGGGCAACTTCTCTTGCCAGACCAAGCTTTTCGGGGTAGCTCATTTTTCAGCGGCTTTTAGGTTTAAGATGTTGTCGGTTATTTGTTGAGCATGTCTGAAAGCTTGACTTCTGAGTTATGATACTTTTCATTGACTGAGACTAT
>Ga0074045_10001703_pt1 | contig 20932 bp, 22 predicted proteins | sample BogForMeECP23OM2_FD_94442 | JGI IMG/M metagenome (GOLD analysis project Ga0074045, IMG submission 94442) | Bog forest soil microbial communities from Calvert Island, British Columbia, Canada - Bog Forest MetaG ECP23OM2 | ecosystem: Environmental > Terrestrial > Soil > Wetlands ...
CTATCATCCTTATCCTCTGCGCCGCATGGGCGTTGTCACCTAAGGTAAGAGCCGGATGCGGGAAATCCGCTCGTCCGGATCCGCGGAGGGGGTCATAGGCAACTGTGATCCCTACTCCGACTCCTCCGGGCCTTGGTCGATCACCGTCGCCAAGTCTACTCGGTCGAGGGGAGCCGACGACGTTATCTAACCAGTTAGTCGTTTCCCAGGACTTTGCCTATGTTGTGATACTGATGTGCGTGACTGGGGAATCCCCCCTGGACCCGACCGCATCGCCTTGACCGATTAGCTATCGCTTGTAGTGCTTAGCGGTGCTGTCAGCTCGGCGCGAGTTGGGAGGATTACCAGCATTCGCAGGTCCGTGAGCGCGTGCAGCACGACCGGTAGCAGGAGGTTTCCGCTAAGCAGAAACAGCAGGCCGAACAGAAATCCTCCTGTAGTACTCCCCACCACTCCACCGACGCCACCATAAAGGTGATTCAATCCAAAAACCAGTGACGAAATCAGTAGCGCTAGCGTGAGGTTCAGCGTCCAAGGCAGAACGTGCAGGTAATGCAGCATGAATCCACGAAAGAGAATTTCTTCACAAACACCTGCGGTGATGCAAACGAGCACCCACCAGTGCCGCTCCGTCTGGGTCGCCGGGAAGAAATACTCCAACGACCTCCAAGCCTTTGCTGAGCGATACGTACGCGGTCGGTTATTTAGCTTCTTCCAACCCACGAGTGCACACGGCAGAAACGTCATGCCGAAAACGAGCGCAATCACTGCTTCCACTAGGAATCTGACCCAGTCGTGTCGAAACAGCCAGGCAGCATCGTTCGGAGTCGGGACGATGGTAAATACCTCGCGGAAACCGACACTGGCAACCGCTACAAAGCTCGCAACCCACAGCCATATACTAAGAGTTCTGTAATAGGCAATCTTCTGCACCGATCCAGAATTTTCCTTGAGTCGCCGCGTTGCATAGAAATCCCAGGCCGGAGCTACGACCGCGAGGAATGCGAAAAGCAGATGCCAAAGCACGAGGTGGCGAACCAAGTGGAACACGAAGCGATTCTACATTCGTCCCCGGCCACTGTCACTGCCTGGTAAGCCGGCACAGGTTACCGGACATCTTGGTACTGAGACTTGTCTTAAGGCTAGGCCCCGACCAATTTCTGACCCTGCTTTCGCCTCGCAAACCCTGCGGATTTATTGACTCGTCTCTGCCACGCAACCTAAGATAACCGCACGATTCGATATATCAACCGATTCAAAGGAGAAATTCCATGGCCTGTTCTCCAGATCAGCTCCGCGGTGTGCCTCTGTTCTCTAACTTAGACGACGACGAACTCCGGGTGCTGGCCGGACAGGTCGATCTCAAACACTTTGCGGTCCGCCAACACATCTTTCGCACCGGCGATCCCGCAGATCGCGCCTATGTCCTAATCTCCGGCGGCGTGCGCGTTTTCGCCTTCGACCAAGACCATCAGGAGGTCGTGCTGCACGAGCCCCAGTCTGGCGAGTTCTTCGGACTCGCCTCCATGCTCGAACAGTCCCCACATCAGTCGGACGCCGACGCCATCGTGGACTCCTCCTGTATTGAGATTGACCGCAATGACCTCATGACCCTGTTCCAGCAGAAGCCCCATGCCGTCATGGACATCCTTGCGTTTCTCGGCCGCCAATTACACAACGCCCACCAACTGGCACGTGGCCGCTCCATGCGCCCAGCCAACGAGATCATTGATGAGCAGACCACGACCGGGGAGCGCATCGCTGACGGAGTCGCTGCATTTGGCGGCTCCTGGGCCTTCATCATTCTGTTTTTCGCGGCCACGGTCCTCTATACCATCATCAACATCGTTATGGGCAGCAAGGCCTGGGACCCCTACCCGTTCATTCTGCTGAATCTCTTTCTGTCTATGTTGGCTGCCTTCCAGGCACCGGTCATCATGATGAGCCAGAACCGTCAGGACCATAAAGACCGCATGAGAAGTGAACTCGACTTCGAGGTCAATCGCCACGCCCACGCTGAAATTCAGGGTGTCGCGCAGAAGATCAACGACGTCGGCGACCGCATCGCCGACATAGAAGAACTCCTGCGCCAGAAAGTGTGATTCAAATGTCGGATAGAGAACGATGCTTGCAACAGGCCTCCCGCGTGCCGGATATGATCGCGCTTTCGTACCAACATGGCGCAGCATCGCTATTGGATTCTCTCAATTCCTACCGGTGCTCCGCTCCCGAGCGCGGTTTAAGTTCATGCCCATAAATTTTCAGTGCCCGGTTAGTTCGGCTTAATCAGCCAGGCGCCGGTGGTCAGGTGGCAAAAGCATCCTTGCGCACCAGTGATGGGCGCACTTGTCACAGGCAGGCTGCTGCACTACAGTTTCGCGCATGGAGCCTGCCCCGAAACCGAAATCCTTTTTCATTCTGTGGGTCCTCGCCAACTCCATTGGTTGGGTTTTAGGCGTGATTGTCGTCGTCATGCTAGGAACCTGGGCGGAGAAAATCCACACCGGGAGCGCAGTGTGCATCGGGGTAGGAATGGGGTTGACCGTGGGGCTTGCACAGTGGTTGACTGCCCGGAAATGGTTTGGTGCCACAAGCCGTTGGATGTGGGCGTCCACGATTGGGATTACTGCTCCGTTCTTGTTCGCCGATCTGGTTCGAATCGATCTGAGTTTCTGGGCCCTGCCTGTTCTCGCAGCTATCGGAGGATTGCTCGCGGGATGGATGCAGAGAAGCAGCCTGCGCCCACGTTCGTCGAAGGCTGATCTATGGGTGCTTGTTTCTGCCGTGGCGTGGATGTGTCCTGCACTTCTGGTAGCGTTCGTGGCCGTCCCCAGACATCCTCAAACCACCATGGAGTCCGTAGGTAATATTGGCTCATTTGCGTTTGGTGGCGTCGCGCTTGGGCTTATCACCGGACTTGCACTGGCGTCGCTGTTCCGTGCCCAGGAAAGATCGCTACCACAATAGCGCGCTGCCTGATTTGTCTCACCGGACATCTTCATACTGCACCCAAGGGGCCATGATCCCACTGATGGCCTCCCATTCGCGCATCTAAAACTGGGAAACAACCCGAGTCCACGCCCTTCTAAACGTCGGACAGCTTGCCGAGTGCCGGCTTGCTTTTCGCGTTTGTCCATGACAGCGCCAGGGAAAGAACGAAAGCCGCCATGCACACCCCGTCCAAAACCAAAAACGTCGTCCGGGAAAGTGTAAAGAGCGCGAAAGGATTGAACAGCACTGCAATCGCTGTGAATGCGGCTGCCCACACGTACTTCCGCTCGTGCGCTGTTACAGCGATAAGCATAAGCGCCGCCAGACACACGACCAGTGCATACACCTCCATATACCCTCCGCCTTGAACCGACCATCTCAGCCCTTTTGTCGCGAACCACCAACTGAACATCAAAGACAGTGCCACTATAGAAACCAATTTGATCGTTTTCGGACTCATCGTAATCTCCCGGAACTGCCGAACCTTCCTAAACTGTCGTTTCAAACGAGTAGAGGCCGGCGATTTCGCCAGCCCCCTGATATTGCTTCTTCTCTCCAGTTCTTCAGCGAGCCCCTGCCGCGGCCGCCACCGCCGCCGTTCCCACATGCACCTTACTCTGCTTCCCAGCCATGGGCGCGTTCGTCGCGCGGATACTTGTCCTCGAATCTGTCTTGGCCCGGGACAATTTCCGATCACTCCTGTCAGCTCGGATTGCCGTTTGGTTTTCTTGGTATAGCGCCACTATGCGTCGATTAACCGTACTTGTCAACTTATATCACGCGACATTACACATAATTAACCAATACAGTAAAGCCAGAACACAAACAGTTCGTACTAAAGCCCACTTGTCCAAGTTAGATGCGCGTTCAGGTAGAGGTTAGGACTGCAAACTGTCGATTACCCATCCCGTTCCCGCGCTCCGCATGTCTCCTCCGCGCCAGATTTACTTTCGCTTTTCCAAAAAAAGTGATATGTTCCTGCCCGCCAAAATCCAAAGCGCGTCGGCTGGGATTCTAAGGCTCTTGACGGAGCAAACCCCACGTGCGGTGTCCAAGGTTTGAAGCCCAGGATAAACCACGGCTGAAAACTTCGCGCGGGAGACTCACATGCCGAATAATAAGCGGTGGCTCGCCGCTCTGTTTCTGGGTTGTTGTGTCAGCTTTGCCGCGGTCTACGCCAGAACCAGCACTGCGGCGGCCCAGGATCCAGCGCTGCGCGTTGATATCCCCACAAAGCTGGAAAAAGCAAATGTGGTCGTGGACATGGCGCACCTGACCTTTAACGGAGATGCTCCGTTTGCCCTGGGAGACATCAATCTGCTGGCTACCAACCTGCGCGAGTGGAACACCCAGGGCCAAGTGATTGTGATCTTCCACGGTGACGCCGCTTATCTCGTACTCAACGACGAAAGCTACAATCAGAACCGCCACGCTACCACGGGCAACCGCTTCAAAGAGGCGCTGAACGGACTGATGCAGAAGGGTGTGCAACTCGAGCTTTGCGGGGCCACCGCCAAGGGGAACCATTGGGGCAATGCCAACCTTCTCCCCGGCGTGAAAGTCAATGTGAATGCCATGGTCCGCTTGACGCAGTTGGAACAACAAGGCTACACGCTGATCTACCAATAGCGCGTTTCACCGAACGAAAGCGCAATGAGAGGAGAAACTCCCATGAAACTATCGCGTTTGGCTTTGTTATTTCCAGTTTTGGCAATTCTGCCCACGACGGCCACCGTCGCACCTGTCAGCGGCAAGAACGGAATTGTCACAATTCCCAGCAATCACTCCGTCGACGAGACGGTGGCCATGCTAGAGAAGATGCTTGGAGCCAAGGGTGTCACGCTCTTTGCTGTGATTGACCACAGCGGAGCGGCGGCCAAAGTCGGGATGAACATGCCGAATACCAAGCTGCTCATTTTCGGCAATCCCAAAGGTGGCACTCCACTGATGCTGGCCGCTCCAAGCGTCGCCATTGATCTCCCCCTCAAGATTCTGGTGGCGGAAGACGCCCAAGGCAAAGTCTGGGTTTCCTACAACAGTCCGGAATACTTGAAGGAACGCCACGGCCTTCCTGACAATCTGATGCCCAACATCGCCGTGGTGCAGACCCTGGCAGCCAAGGCGGCGGAGTAAATTGCACATGGCGTGCGAAGAGGCCCGCGAGTTTGCGCTCCGTCACCTTCTCCGGGAAAAAAAACGGGCGAAAGGGTGCTATATGGCAAACGGCGTTGACGGCATTCCCGGTTACTCCTACGGGTCGCCGGAGGTCACAAGGTCTCCGGTTTCGCTCGAGGAGTTTGAGCGTCTGAAAACCAGCGCGGGATTCAACGCCGAAGATGAGTGCTACTTGCGTCAGGCCGGCGGTGTACTTTCGGACCAGGCCGCACAAATCGTGCACCAATGGCGTAGCACCATCATCGCCAGCATTCCCCACCTTGCGCGTCACTCGCGCACACCTGAGGGGAATCCGATACCGGAATATCTGGCTAATAGCAATCGCCGCTTTGAACAATGGATTCTCGACACTTGCTTGCGACCCTACGATCAAGATTGGCTCAACTACCAGCAGGAGATTGCTCTACGACATACCTCCGCTAAGAAGAACAAGGTGGACGGCGTCCGATCCACGCAATACGTACCACTGCGCGATGTGCTGGCGTTCATCGCCGTGATAAACGAAACCATCAAGCCATACTTGGCCGCAAAGGGGCATTCCGCGGAAGAAGTGGACAAGATGCACCGCGCGTGGTGCAAATCCATGCAACTCCAGATGGCTCTGTGGATTGGACCTTACACAACGGCGGGTGAGTCACCGAAGCAATGGTAAGCGATCAAGTCCGATGGCCGGTCGCGGTATTCTTCCTGTTGTTATTGGCAACCGCCTCGAACGCACAAACGACGCTCACCGCATATCTACCCGAGGTCGATTCCTATTTCCGTCTCAGCTCCAATGTACGACTGGATTTCCAGGCCAAGGGCTACATGGAGGACGGCGACCTGAACCACGCACAAATCGGACCTAGCTTACAGTTCAATCTCAAGCCGCTCGAGGAGTTGAAGAAAATTGCCATTTTCGATCTCGACGACATGAAGTGCATGCCGGTGGTTTTTATGGTCGGGTATCGCTATCTGCCCTCAAGCGTGCAGCCCGCGACCAACCGACTGCAGCTGATCGTGATGTTTCGTATTCCCTTCCCCGGACGCACGCTCCTTTCTGACAGAAACCGCGCGGACCTCGATTGGACAAACGGCGCCTTCAACTGGACCTATCGCAATCGCATCACTGCCGAACGGCGGTTAACGATTCACTCCTACCATCCTGGGCCGTATGCTGCCGCCGAGTTCGAATACCAGAGCCAGCACTCGAAGTGGAGTGTGACGCGCCTCTTTGCGGGGTGCCTTCTGCCTATCAGCGAGCACATCCAACTGGACGGTTACTACGAACACGTAAACAATACCGGCCCTCACCCGAACCACCAGGTCAACGCCATTGGTTCGATACTCAACTTCTATTTCCCCCCGTACAAGGGATGAAGCCGAGAGAGGATACTGCAACAGGATTTCAAAGACCATGGAGGTATAGCTATGAAAGACTTTCTTGACGTGAAGCATTCGGGTTCATCCGGCGTGGCTCTCATAGGCTTGGCCATCGGTGCGGTGGCCGTCGGGGGATTCGCGGTCGGCGCGTTCGTTATTGGCCGGTTGGTGATTCGACGCGTCTCGATTGAGAGCGCAAAATTCAAATCGCTGCAGATTCAAGACCTGACCGTCACGCGACTCCGCGCCGCAGAGCTTGTTGTGAGTGACTCTCTCAAACTTCCCGAGAGCAGCATTGACGGGGGAATTTCGGCATAAAAATGCTCGATTGTCGAGAATCGATGTTACTCATCGGGTGCGCATTTAGGAAGCCACGATGTTCTCCGGCCGGATTTACAACCGCCCTGGCTGCCTCTACCGGTCCGGCGAAGCTCGATGCCCCGTCATCTTCTCAATATGAATGCAATAGAGTATCGGCTCAGGTCGAACTTCCTCCTTGCGCGTTTGGGAAGTCGCGATCGCCTCTCGCCACCAGAATGTTCTTTGTTCCAGCAGCGCATGAGCATTCAGCCGCCGCGCGGCGTACTTGGGATTGTCCAGCAGTTCTTCGTACCGGCCAAATGCCAGCACGCTGGTCCAATTGTCCTCACCCAGGATTTCGTCAGCAGCTACGCAGACCAGTGGATTGCTCCTCATCCATTCGATCTTTTGTCCTGCCGTCGAGAATCCGAACAGACAGTTGGCTTCGTACGCGAAGTAGATGGGAACAACGTAGGGCTGGTTATTGCTCGCGCATCCCAGTCTGCCGAAGCCCATACGTACCAGCAGATCACGACACTCTTCCTGATTCATGTCCCGTACCAACATACTTTGTGCCCCCATTCTTGTTTCCTCTTCTTATTGCTCGCAGCGTAGCCTGCCAATGCCATTCTCAAACCGCGTTACGCACGATTGCCGCAATTATAGCCAACTGCACTACAAGTCTGCTATCCGTCCTCGTCAGTACCACGAGCCATTTGTCTGGCAACCGCGTTCACCAGGAGCTCTGAATCCTGGCCCATTCCTCACTGGGTTTGGCGGCAGTAGCCTCTGCGTCTCTGGCCTTCTCGATTTCTCGATTTGAGTAGTAATACTGCGCAAGCGCTCTGTAGGGTGCATCGAACTGCAGGTATTTTCTCGTGGCGGCTTCAATCAACTGAAAGCCAGTTTTCCCGGCTGCCGCACCAAAATTCCCATCGCCCTTTCACTTCGGCTTCTCCATCTTCTCTAGTTTCCCATCGCTCACACGCAGATCTTGTTACGAGGCCTACGCATCGGTGTAACATTCGGGTAAAGGTGGCGCATGCATTTCAACTTTCCGAGAATGTGTGTCCTGTTGTTGCTGGTTCCTGCATGTGCCAGCGGGAACGCTCAGACAGGTGAGCCGTGGGTTGCCGGCCGAGTAGTTAGGTCAGACAACGGAATGCCCATCGAGGGCGCTACCGTTGAGTTAGACCAAGCGTGGATACCCACCTCGAATGGCCAATATCCGACCGCGATAACAGACAGAAACGGAAACTATCACTTTCCCAAAATGAATGCCGCTGCTTACCGAATCAGAGCATCTGCCGAAGGATTTGTCTGGCAGACCTACAGCCGCGATGGGACAGCCGAAGGTCAATTGCAGCAACTCGATGAAACCACCCATCTTCGTGGAATCGACTTCCGGCTCAAGCCTGAGGCTGTCATTCGGGGCATTCTGACGGGCACAGCAGAGTCCGTTGGTGCTGGAGTTTCCGTAACCGTAGTTCGCAAGGAGGAGAAAGAGCAGGGGAAGGTTCGCCGGCGAGTCGTGGACACGGTAAAGACGGACGCGAGCGGACGGTTTGTATTTGCTAAGCTCGAGTCTGGCACCTATTTTGTCTGCGTGAACGGTCCCAACGGGTTCGACGCATTCCCTGACGCCGGAGGGTGGTATCGGGAAACTTGGTACGGGAATGACGGCTCAACGAAAGACGCAAAGGCATTGACGCTCACGGAGGGTGAAGAGCAGAACGACATTCGCATTGAGGTTGAACGGGAACAGCGCTACAGCGTGGTCGTTTGGCCATCGGGTCCGGAAGACCAGCCGAATCCTCACCGTTACGAAGTGCGTATCGAAGGCAGGAGCCACACTTCGAGACAAGAACCAGACGGCAGTTACGTGATTCCGGGAATTCCGCCAGGCCATTACAGGCTGTTAAGTGTGGCGTGGTTAGGTTCTGAATACCAAGGTGCCGGTGATACAACGTTCGATGTTACAAATGCCGATGTGACGGTGCGTTTACGCGTTGGCGGGCTTGGAGAGATTCAAGGCATCGTAAAGTCGGACGGCGCACAGGCCAGCATTCCCGCAGGAGTCATGGTCGGAATCAAGTCCGAGGGTGCGGCGCAAGGCAGTAATGTGGATGCGACAGGGCACTTCGCGTTCGGCCGCGTGCTGCCAGGAAACTACGAATTCAAGCTTCTGAAAAATCCGGCGGGCGTTGTGTTGCGCAGCGTTACATGCCACGGCGCTGTGGTGACCTCGGAGACGCGCCTGCGAATTGGTGACCGCGAGAAAGTGAAAGACTGTGAAGCGGTTTTGGGCGCAGACGCTTCCGCGCCCGCGCGCGAATGATTGCGCCTTAACTCCCGAGAAGTCGTTACCGGTAATTTGGTTCCCAGCCCTTGCCCTATAGCTTCTTGTTGGCGTGCCCGCTCCTCAGATGCCGGACGAAGGCGAAGTGCCTTTCACCGAATAACCAGCGCTATCTCCATGAGCGGCCACCATCCGCTCAGCATCATCCTGATCGGATCTCCTCTCTCGTGCTGGCTGCAGTTTGGTCGTTCTTCCGAGTTGCATCTTCTCGTCCAACCAAGCAACCGAGCTTTCGCACTGCGCACAAGTATCAATAAGGTCCCGCCAGTGCGGAAAAATGTGTGCAAAAAGGAACAGACCAGCCAACCCAGGCCTAATAGAGTCTGAAATCGCGCTAGCGACACCAGAGGTGAATATGTGGCAGAAAAACTGTCCGGTTTGTCAGAAACCCTTGGAAAAGAAGCATCCTGCCGAGACGATTCCCTGCCCCTGCGGTAAGTATGTCTGGAAAGGATAACTCTGGGTCAGTCCCGCCCCGCATCTCACCTCTTGCGATACCGCGTTACTCAGGACTCTAGGACGAGAATGGTGGAGACGCTCGTCGATATTCTTGGAGCTTGCCTTCCAGCCGTTGTTTCAGTTTCTGCCAACTCCCATACCCATACTCCCGTGCCACTACGTACTGGGCGTCCGCCAGCCTTGCAGCGAACCTTCCAGCTTCGCAATCCAGCGAATGATGCCTCCGGAGTGCCCCCGCGTCACATCGCCGCAAGTCATGCAACAGTTCTCTGGCTTCTTTCCTAATATCTTCAAAATTTCGTTGGGAGGGTAAGCTGCGAAACATCTTGGCACCCCCTTCATCGCCCCCGCTTCACGTTGGACGAGAATTAAGAGCCAACTGATTTGTTGGGAGCCAATGATGAAACTCCGCGCAAGCGGATGCTACTGGTCCAAAGGTCAGTTTCGGAACACGTCACTTTTGACGTTGGGGAACTGGTCGCCGGCTACTGGATTATCGAGGTGAAGTCGCTCGAAGAAGCGCTCGTTGCGCCCGTGGCTCTACTGCGTGGCCGCGAAGGCCTGGCTCGAAAGTATGTCTGTGGTGTGGTTCCCAGCATCGTCCGAAACATTTCAATGAAGGCACTTACACTGTCGTAACCGACTGCGATAGCGACCTCCGTGACAGATTTCCTTTGTGCCAGCATCTCAAGGGCGGCAAACAACCGCGCCTGCTGTCGCCAACGGCCAAATGACATCCCTGCCTGAGCCGAAAACGCACGCATGAAAGTACGCCGGGCCATTCCGGCAACATGCGCCCAATCGTCCAGCGTGCGGTCATCCGCAACATCATCCAGCAGAGCATCTGCAACTGTGGCCAGTCTTTCTTCTCTTGGTATGGTCAAACGAAAGGACTGCTGGTCAGGCTGTCGAATCTCGTCACGAAGCGTTGCGATCAAGCGCTTCTTCGCAGGGTTGAGCGGTTGGCTGAGGTCCCAATCGACCATTCGATGAACTATCGCGAACAATAGCTCCGATGAGTTGAACACGCAGGGCGTCTTGGGCAGTCCGCGACACATCTCCGGAGACAAGTCCACCATCGCGCCAGCAGCGCCCCCGACAGAACGCGCCGCGTGCTTACAATTTGGTGGAGTCCATGCGCAACGCTGGGAAGGAAACATCCATCGTTCGTTTCCTGTTTCCACGATGAGTAACCCCTGGGTGAGCGCGACGAGTTGCCCGCGGTGATGACTGTGCTCTGGCGTCCAGCCCTCGACCATCCGCCTCTTGAAGGCATATGCCAGTACTGGCGTATCGCTGTCGTAGAGACCGCGCAGTTCTTCCATGTTCTTCAGGGCCGTGAACATGGATTTACGAGCTTGACCCTTTTCCGACATAGTTCGCCACTTTCCCGTTAGCGGAACAACCGAAACCCAGTTAGAGTACGCGCCAGAATGACGAAAGACAACAGGGGGAAATCAGGACAATCCATGAGAAAGCTAATCTACACAATCAACATCACCATCGATGGCTGCTGCGACCATACCAAAATGGTTCCCAATGAAGAATTGTTTGACTACTCCATGCAGCTCGTCCGAGATGCTGACTTGCTCGTTTATGGGCGTATAACCTACCAATTGATGGTTCCGTATTGGCCTGAAATCGCCAAGAACCCGTCTGAGACAAAAGCGGATAGAGAGTTTGCTCAAACCTTTGTCTCCAAGAAGAAGATTGTTTTTTCACGATCGTTGGCCAGCGCTGAAGATGAAAATACCAGAATTGTTCGTACGGACCTTCGCGACGAAATACTTAAACTGAAGCAAGAACAGGGCAAAAATATTCTGGTCGGCGGCGTGAACATTCCGTCACAACTGATAGCGCTTGGCCTGGTTGATGAATATCGTATTGTCGTTGCGCCAATCCTTGCAGGAGAAGGCAGACGGTTGTTAGACGGTGTGAGTCTGCCGGAGAAATTACAATTAAAGCTTGCTGAATCGCACGTTTTCAAAAAATCGGGCTGGATTGCCCTTCGCTACTTGAAACAGTGAGAGCAGTATCCGCGACCAAACTTGTTGGGACGGCGATACCTTCGTAAGATTTCAGGACCCGCGATTCACATTGGAGAGGCGAAAAAGATGAGCCCGAAATTTTTGGAGAAGCAAAGCACACGGCGCGAAATGTTGCGCAATTCCGCCGCGTTTGCAGGAAGCGCCCTACTGGCGCAACTTTTTCCGGCAAGTCTTTTAAGCGCCGGCGTTCCTGGCCTCCGGCAGCAGGCCGCAACGCCTCCAACTGACTCTCTGGCAGCCATGCGGGCGCAGATGGGTAGCGCACCTATCCAATCGCAACCGCTGGCGGAAAATCTCACCTTACTTTCCGGGCCTGGGGGAAATGTTGTGGTGTTGAACGGGCCTGACGGCAAAATCGTGGTCGACACGTTTCTTTTGCCGGCCTGGCCGAAGTTGCAAGAAACACTCGATGCGCTGGGCAATGCGCCGCTGAAGACCGTGATCGACACGCACTGGCATGTCGACCACACCGACAATAACGCCAATCTCCACGCCGCGGGCGCCACGGTGCTGGCCCACGAAAACACCAGGACGCGCATGGCCGAGCCACACGACAGTGCGCTTTTCGGTTTGCACTTTCCGGCTTCGCCTGCGGATGCTTTGCCGCAGCAGACATTCAGCACCACCCAGAAACTGCAGGCCAACGGTGAAATCATGATGCTGCAATATTTCCAGCCAGCGCATACCGACACGGACATCTACATTCACTTCCAGAAGGCCAACGTGATTCACATGGGCGATACTTTTTTTAACGGCTTTTACCCGGTCATCGACGCCAGCACCGGCGGAAAAATCGACGGGATGATTGTCGCCGCCGGCAAAGTTCTGCCCTTGGCCGACAACAACACCAAGATCGTTCCGGGGCATGGCCCGCTGGGCAACAAAGCCGATCTGACCAAGTTTCGGGACATGCTGGTTGTGGCCCGCGATCGCGTCCAAACACTGAAGACCGCCGGCAAATCCGCCGGCGAAATAGCGGCCAGCAAACCGTTTGCGGACCTGGACGCCACTTGGGGCAAGGGCTTTTTCAACGGCGATGTTTTTGTGCAGGTGGTATATTCGGCGCTTTGAGTCGCTGGGCGCTTAATCTCCGATACGCCAAAGGCTAGCGCGGTTAGTCCCCTTAAGTCGGCTGGTGTTTACCGATCGAGAGGTGGCCATTGCTACTCCCTCCTGTACCACGCCCAAGCCGGTCAATTCCGGCCTGCGGGGGAACGCAGACCGGAATTCTTCCGAATCGATTTCCACAGGAAAAAAAGGGTGCTGCCGCGGTCATTTCACCACGACGGTCATACGCATCCAAGGATGGATGCAGCACTGAAAGCGATGTTCGCCCTTCGAAAGACCGGTGACTTGCAGCTGGCTTCCTTGAAGGATTCGCGTTCTGGCTACCGCAACGCTCGAAAATCCCTCAGCACATTCGGGAACCGCGTTTTCTCCCCCATTGAGCGGCGCTATGAACCCGCCTCCAAATTGCGCAACCTCCGTGAAAGTGTGGGGCTCGCCGCCCTGGTTCACCGCGATAATCGGGGTTCCTTTGTCCACTGTGAGAGTGTCGGGTTCGAAGTCCCACTTCTTGTCGGGGCGCCCAGCAGCGGCGTCTGCGAATAATGTGGAAAACGTCGTGCTGTAGCCTAGCGCGACGTTCTTGCAGAAATCCGGCCCCGCGTTGCTTGCCAGATTGAAAGTCGCAGGATCGCACTCGTCCAACGCTACGACCTGTGCGGGGGTTGCATGGCGACCGTCGTCTTCCATCATTCCAGCAAACAGCAGACAACCAACGACAAAACCGAGCTTGATTAGTGTATTCATCATGGATCTTCTTCCTTTCGTTTCGACAGTTCGCCCGGGAAACCGGCGGCAGCGTTGCCTGTGCGGCCGTCTGGATCTCGCCTGCGATTTTCGCGGCCACTCTCACCGATTGCTCCGAATGCGTCAATCCTTGCTGCCTCCATCCGTCCCCAAAGTTTTCTCCGTTGATAAGCTGCTGAAGACAAAGGCGTTTGCGCTCTATGCAAAATACACTGCGGAACTCAAGAATTGTGGTAGACTCCGCCGAACTTGTGGACGTTGATATGCCTACATCCACACCAAGTACGCGTGTATTGCGGTTCGGCGCCTTTGAACTCGATGTCCGCGCCGGCGAGCTTCGCAAAAACGGCGTGAAACTCCGCCTGCAAGGCCAGCCCTTGCAGGTGCTCGAGATCCTGCTGAAGGGCGCCGGTGACCTCGTGACTCGCGAGGACCTTCGCGCCCAAATCTGGCCGGTCGATACGTTTGTGGACTTCGACCACGGTCTTCACAATGCCATTGCTCGACTGCGGGAAGTGCTGGGCGACTCGGCCGAGGCCCCGCGATTCATTGAGACACTTCCCCGCAGGGGGTACCGGTTTATCGCGCCGGTGGAGACCGTGGAGGTTGTGTCTCCTTCTCGTGCTGCACTTGCCGAGGATCCTTGCCCAACATCTTCCGAATCGAAGCGCCCACCATCTCGCGCAATGGCGGTTGGAGGGATCTTTGCCGTCCTCGTTCTCGCCACCGCCTTCTGGCTGGCACGCACGGGTGCCCATTCGACAAGCGCTGCTCCTCGCTTGAATTCCATTGCCGTTCTACCCCTGGAAAATTTGTCCGGGGATCCGTCAGAGGAATTCTTCGCGGATGGCATGACCGACCAGTTGATTACCGACCTTGCGAAGGTCGGCTCGCTGCGCGTCATCTCGCGAACTTCCGTCATGCAATACAAAGGCGCAAAGAAGCCCTTGCCAGAAATTGCCCGGGAATTGAATGTGGACGCCATCGTCGAAGGATCCGTGATTCGTTCTGGCGAACGAGTGCGCGTCACCGCCCAACTGCTTCAGGGCTCCACGGACCAGCACCTCTGGGCGGAGACGTATGACAGCGATCGCGGCGATGTCCTAAAGCTACAAGGCGAGGTGGCGGACGCTATAGCACGGCAAGTCCGCGCGCAACTAACTCCGCAGCAGCAGGCTCAGCTTCGGTTAGCACACTCCGTTGACCCTGGGGCATACGACGCCTATCTCAAAGGGCGTCTTTACCTCACTACCGAGTACACTAAACCCGCTTCGCTTGAGAAGGCACAGCATCTTTTCGAAGAGTCGATCCAAAAAGATCCAAGTTTTGCTCTTGCTTACGCTGGACTCGCAGACACTTACGTCTATTTAGCCTTTGCAGGATCGTTGCCGAAGGATCAGGCCTACCGGTCTGCCAAGGCAACGTTAGCCGAGGCCTTGGCACTGGACGACAGCATCGGCGAAGCCCACGATACTCTCGGTCTATTGAATTGGCAGTTTGATTGGGACTGGGACGCTGCCGACCGCGAGTTCAATCGTGCCATTTCTCTGGCACCAAGCTATAGCTGCGCGCATGAGGACCGCGCCATGTTTCTCGGCGTTATGGGCCGGCGCGACGAAGCTCTGGCCGAGATTGCGAAAATCGACCAACTGGACTACGGCATCAGTTCGGCTGGTTCAGCATCTGCAACCTATTATCTGCTTCGGGATTACCCCCGGTTGATTGAAGCTAGCAAGCGAGCGCTACTCTTGGACCCCAAAGATTCGTGGCAACATTACAATCTCGGTGTCGGGTACGAAGGTACGGGTAGGCTGCAGGAAGCGATCTCTGAATACCAGAAAGCCATCGAGATGTCAGGTGGTTCTCAGGGCGTTGTGGCACTGGCACACGCCTATTCAGCCGTGGGCAGAAAACCGGAAGCCGAAAAGATCCTTCGCGATTTGGAGCAAAAATCAAAGGGGACCTCTGCTTCGCCATACACAATGGCCACGATCTATGCCAACCTCGGCGAGAACGACAAAGCCTTTGCGTTTCTGGAGAAAGCTTACTCGGAGAAGTCTTTCGACATTTCCTGGTCCCTCAAATCTGACTTGCTGCTTGATAGCCTGCGTCCTGATCCTCGTTTCCAAAGCCTTCTTCGGCGCATAGGTTTGAAGGCCTAGACTCCGCTCGCCGCGAGTAGGTTGATTTGGCGATTCCCCTTTTCTTCGAGCCCGGCTCTGGGAAGTTCCAATGTACTGAGTCGTGGTCTGTCGGCCTAATCAGACATCTTGCCCGCGTTCACCGGCACTTCCGACGTGTCCCTCAGTCCTGCATGCAAATTCCTTGCGCGCGCCGCAGGACAAGCGTAAAGTACGATGCGCGAAACGGAGCTCCCTATCGGATCTCCGCCTGTTCGAATATCCCGGCCCAAACCAATTCAACGAGGAGGAACCATGTCCATTGGGCGAACGGCTTTGTTGATTCTCTCTCTCTTGCTCCCTGTATTCGCGCAAGCACAGACGAAGAAGCCTGCGACGCAAACTCCGGCGCGACCTTCAGGCAGCCCGATGATTGTGGAACCCGGTTCTGAAAAGTGGGGCGATATCCCGCCAGCCGCCATGGTCGGCACCCCGTCCGTTCAAGTCGGCGGCACCTTGCGCGTTGCCATCATCCAGGGCGATCCCATGACTGCCGGACACACCTACACCTTGCGCCTTTCGTGTACCGACGGTGCCAAGATCGCGCCGCACTGGCATCCCACGGCCGAAAACGTCACCGTCATCCGCGGCGCGGCCGCCGTGGGGATGGGATCGAAATGGGATGATGCAGCCCTCAAAGAGGTGTCCACCGGCGGGTTTTTCTCGGCGGGGCCACACATGCGGCACTTCGCGGAATGCAAGGGTGATACCATTCTCCAGGTCCACGGAATCGCGCCCTTTGTGATCAATTTTGTCAGCCCCGACGAGTCTCCTTCTAGCAAGTAACCGGACTAGCCAGACGCAACATCACCCGCGCGGTGCTTGCGCCAAGCCCTGAGATGCACTGGCCGCGGTTTTCACGAGTCGCCAACCGGACGCGGCGAAACGGGTTGCTCGAACTCCGACTCCGCCGCCATCCGCCCCGAAACTTTACGAGTTACCAAAAACGCCGTTCGCGCGTGTCGCACGTGAAAACAGTCGCCGCACCGCGCTCGTCACCACCTGGCATTTTCTATAGTAGACTTGCCCGATGATTCATCGGATCGCGCCTCAGTTCTTCACCCTGGACATCCCTGCCACTCTTGCCTATTACGACGCAAAGCTTGGTTTCACGTGTTTAGGCACGTGGCACGACCCGCCCGTTTACGCTATCGTTGCGCGCGACCACCAGGCCATTCACTTCCGCTGCGCCGAACCTCCCACCGCCAATCCCAACAAATATTCCGACGAACTGCTTGACGCCTACATATCTATCCAGGATGCGGATGCGCTTTTCGCTGAGTATGCCGCTCGCGGCGTGGAATTCACCCGCGCGCTTGCCAATATGCCATGGCACTCGCGCGAGTTTGTCGTCAAGGATTGCGATGGCCGCCTGCTAGCCTTCGGAGCCAACTTGTAGTCTGGCCTCGGCTATCCCGCCCCAATCGCTACCCTGGACCGTCCCCGACCAAATCCCGGTAACCGCGCCGACCATAACTTGACATCTGCGAGTACTTTGTGCGATAAAGTCACATGCGCTCCCGTTTCGTCGCCTTCATGCAACTGCTGCTCATCTTCCCTGCTGTTCTCTTTATGACTGCGCTCCTGTTGCGCAATCTCCAGCCGCTGCAATCCGAACCCGCTCGCACCGCTCAGCAGCTCGTCATGTGGTACGCAGGCCGGATGTGGACGTTATGGTTTCTCTTGCTAGGTCTGCCGTTAATTGTACTTGTCAGTGGCTGCGCCGAGTTGCTACGCGCCTACAAGCGCGGCATTGTTCTGCCGCTTGCATCACAGAAATCGTTGGCTATGGTCCGTGCGCACTTGTCTTCCCTTTTCATTGCCGCGACGACACTGACGGCCGGTGCCATCCTGGCGATTGTCGTCTTGCACGTCTTGGCGAATTAAAGGGCTTCGTGATGCTCAGCTTTCGTCCGTATCCATACTCACGCTGCCTGGCCTGAATGAACAATTCCGTCGCTTCGGAACTGTACACCCGTCCCCCCAGCGCTGAATCTCTTCGCGCGAACTGCAAACCGCAGCTTGTCCGTTGATCGCGGCGTCAACTACGGCCGCGCTTCATACACGATATTAAACGGGGTTTCCGTCGCGCGATGGAATCGCCGGAAACCAGCGGAAGTGACCACATCGCGAATCCGCTTTTCCCCGGATTGTGCTCCCAGGCACATCCCCACCTCTTGCGAGCGCGAGCACGGTGTGCACAACAGCGTTGAGAAGGAATAATAGACTCTGCCGACAGGGTTGAGATTATCTTTCAATTCGTCGTTGGCGAACGGCTCAACGATCATCCACGTTCCATCTTGACTCAGCGATTGCCGCACGTGACTCGCGGCCCCGGACGGGTCGCCCATGTCATGCAGACAGTCGAACACCGCCACAAAGTCGTAGTCTTTTCCCGGATATTCCTTGGCCTTGGCCACTTCAAAGGTCACTCGACCTGCCACACCTTCTCGCGTGGCGGTCTCGCGCGCCGCCTCAATCGACTTATCGTGGTAATCGAATCCGAAGAAGTGTGACTTGGGAAACGCTTTCGCCATCAGGATCGTCGAAGAGCCTTTGCCACAGCCCACATCCGCGACACGCGCGCCCGCCTCCAGTTTCGCTTTGACGTCCTGCAGCGACGGAATCCACGTGCTGACCAGATTCGCCGCGTAGCCGGGCCGGAAGAATTTCTCGCAGCCATGGAAAACGCCGTCGTCATGCTCGTGCCAGCCCATGCCCGCGCCGGAGCGAAACGACTCGGCGATCCGCGGCACCGCGGCCAGCGAACCCAGCGCCAACTGAAATGCTCCAGGGAGATACGCGGGAGAATCTTCGTTTGCTAGCGTGAACGCCTGCTCTTCCGTCAGAAAAAACGTTTGCGTTTTGTCGTCGTAGCTGATGTACCCCCCGGCCGCCTGGGACGCCAGCCACTCCCGCACGTAACGCTCGTCGGTGCCGGTCTTGGCTGCCAGTTGTGCGGAGGTCATGGGTTCCACCGCCAACGCTTTGTACAAACCGAGTTTCTCGCCGATTACCACCATCCCCGCGTGCACCGCTGCTCCCAGGTCGCCAACGAATTGGCCGATGAACGCATTCAGTTTTCCCATGTCAACACTCATGACGATCCTCCGTAGCAAAATTCAAGTAGAGCTGAGCGGCGGGGGAGCTTCTTTATGTGGATCGCGACTGTAGATAAACGAGGAATCGCCGAAGAAACAAATACGTCCGCGGATGGAGAAGGGAGCGACCCGCAAAGCAGCACCTCCGCCGCAAGTTGCGCGATTATGAAATCCGCGCAAGCAAAAGTCAATGCCTTCCTGCCGCGACATGGCACCGAGTTTCTCCAGGTCCGCCAACCCCGGCCCAAGCCGGGTGCCCCATCCTCGTTTTTTGAGGGTGGGTCTTGGGTTCCTACGCCACGAACAAAACCCGTCATTCCGAACGGAGTCCGCGTAGTGAGGAATCCCTCTTTCTTCGCACCCTCCAACCATCCTCAGTTCCCACACCTCATCCCAACCTCTCCGTCACTTCTGCGCCCCTCCGCTAACTCTGTGGTGAACTCCCCTCTTCATCGCCGGGTGCCCCATCCTCGTTTTTTGAGGGTGGGTCTTGGGTTCCTACGCCACGACCAAAACCCGTCATTCCGAACGGAGTCCGCGTAGTGAGGAATCCCTCTTTCTTCGCACCCTCCAACCATCCTCAGCTCCCACGCCTTATCCCAACCTCTCCGTCTCATCTGCGCCCCTCCGCTAACTCTGTGGTGAACTCCCCTCTTCCAGACATCAACCGCGTTTGCGCGATTCTCGCCCCTGAGGTAAACTCCAACCCCACATGACGGATACAGTTTCGATTCTTGGTCGCACCATTTCTCACTATAGCGTCCTCGAAAAGCTCGGCGGCGGCGGTATGGGCGTCGTCTACAAAGCCAAGGACACTCGCCTGGGCCGCAGTGTCGCCCTGAAATTCCTTCCCGACGATATTTCTCTTGATCCTCAGGCCATCGAGCGATTCCGCCGCGAAGCGCGCGCTGCTTCTTCCCTCAACCATCCTAATATTTGCACCATTTACGACATCGGCGACGTCGACAATCGTCCCTTCATCGCCATGGAACTCCTCGAAGGCCAGACCCTCAAGCACCGCATCGGCGGCAAAGCCATCGAAATTTCCGAACTTCTCGAAATCGGCATTCAGATCGCCAACGGCCTCGATGCCGCCCACTCCAAGGGCATCGTCCACCGGGACATCAAGCCCGCTAACATTTTTCTCGTCGATCGCGGCCAGGCCAAAATCCTCGATTTCGGTTTGGCCAAGCTCACCATCGCTCACCCCACCGGCGATACCATGGACGCTCACTCCCTCAGCCCGCACACCCAGGTTTCTCCCGAGCACGACTTGACCAGTCCCGGCAGTTCCATGGGCACCGTGGCTTACATGTCTCCCGAACAAGCCCGCGGCGAAGCCCTCGATGCTCGCTCCGATCTCTTCTCCCTCGGTGTCGTTCTCTACGAACTGGCCACCGGTTCGGTTCCCTTCTCCGGCACCACTGCCGCTGTGATTTTCGATGGCATTCTTCACACCACTCCCGCGCCCGCCAAGGAATTGAACCCGCGTCTCCCCGTCGCTTTCGACAACATTCTTAGCAAAACCCTCGAGAAAGATCCCGATCTGCGTTGCCAGACTGCCGCTGAACTTCGTGCCGACCTCAAGCGCCTGAAACGCGACATCGAATCCGGCCGTCGTCCCTCCGCCGATTCCTCCAGTTCCGCTTCCGGCCCGCAACCGCTGGCCATCGTTCCCCAAAAATCTGTCGCCGTCCTTTATTTTGAAAATCAGAGTGGCGCCAAAGAAGACGAATACTTTCGCGACGGCATCACCGAAGACATCGTCACCGAAATCTCCAAAATCGCTCAACTCGAAATTTTCCCTCGCTCGGAAATGCTCGCCTTCCGCGATAAGCCTGTCACCGCGCAACAAGTCAGCCAGAAGCTCGGTGCCGCCTACGTCCTCGAAGGTTCCATCCGCCGCGCAGGCAATCGCGTCCGCATCACCGCCCAACTCGTCGAAGCTTCCACCCGCCATTCTGTCTGGGCCGAACGCTATGACCGCCAACTTGAAGACGTCTTTGCCATCCAGGAAGAAATCGCCCGCAGCATCGCGCAAGCTCTGCGCATCACCCTCACTCCCCAGGAAGAAAAAACCATCGCGCGCAAGCCCACGGAAAATCCCCAAGCCTACGATTTTTATCTTCGTGGAAGAAGCTACAC
>Ga0074045_10001704_pt1 | contig 20926 bp, 15 predicted proteins | sample BogForMeECP23OM2_FD_94442 | JGI IMG/M metagenome (GOLD analysis project Ga0074045, IMG submission 94442) | Bog forest soil microbial communities from Calvert Island, British Columbia, Canada - Bog Forest MetaG ECP23OM2 | ecosystem: Environmental > Terrestrial > Soil > Wetlands ...
ATAGCTCGATTGATCCGGCAGATCGGAAATCGAGTTTCCGCGGTAAAGCAAGGTACCTTTCGTAGGCCGGTCGAGAGCGCCCAGGATTTGTAGCAGCGTCGTTTTTCCGCACCCGCTTGGACCGGTAATGGCAAGGAATTCGCCCGGAGCCACGCGAAAATTTACGCCCCGCAAAGCCTGGACGTGACCATCATCGAAATTTTTCGCGATTCCTATCGCTTCATAAATGTATCTCGGGGGTCCGGCTGTCGCGCCATCCAATGTCGCCACTGGATCAGGCAAAGTATTGGTCATGATCCTACTCGCTTTATTCAATATTCCTCTCTGTTCATCCAATCCATCGCTGCGATCCGTCGACGTATAATTTTCGGTCCCATTGATTTTTCAAATCTTCGCACGGTTCTTCGATTCACCGCTGGGTCGAAGCTACCTCCAAATAGATCGTCTGGCCACAGGCGTTTGGCCGTACGTTTACCCCTGAATCGCGCCTGCACGCGAGGCCGTGGCTTCCGTTCAGCGCGGCGTCGTATTTAGCCACTGAGCTCCGGCGCGTGGGTTGGGGAGGTTGCGGAGAAGGTCCATCAAGGCGTGCCGGTAGCTTGGAAACGGGGACATTTCATCGTAATTCGCCGGCTCGAGCTCTGAGGCGAATCGAGGCAGTTCCGCGTGTGGCAGGCCCGCGTGCCGGTGATGCACGCCATGATACGGTTCATGAAGCAGCGTGAAAGCGACGAGGCGGCCGAGGAACCCCTTTGACACGATGCTTCGGGTCGAGCTATTGACAGTAGAGCCGGTGAGTCCGACGTGCTCGATGTACTTGCGCCAGCTCTGCATGTTTGAGGCCAGAAATGCAGGTGCGAGGTACATGCAGAGAAAGTACTTCCAAGCGCCCCACCAACTCACCGCCGTAAGCAGGCAAATCCAGACGCCGGCGGCCAGCGCGAACTCTGCCCAGATTCGGCGACGCAGTTTCTTATTTCGAATGGGCGAATCGGCACGGAGAAAAGTGCGCACGAACAGAAACGGCGTGAAAAACAAGCCGAGCGTAAGTTCGAGAATAGCGGCCAGGACCCTTGCCCATCGGGGCATTCCAGGAATAACGAACGGCCAGAGTTCTACATCCCGTTGCGTTGCCAGGTAGGCGTGATGCAATTGATGCGCCGCTCTGTAGAGGCTGAAACTCATCAGACTGAAGATTCCGATGATAACGCCATCTATTTCATTCAAGCGCCGTGTCTTTCGAAGCAGTCCATGAGACGCCTCGTGAAAGCCAATCAACATTCCATGCATGAGATGGCTCGCCGTCAATATCAGCGGCACACAGAACCAGACAGAACCAAAGTAGACGGCGGTGGCCAGAGCAGCCTGATTCAGAAAGAATATGGCCGCGAGGATCGGGAAAGCCGCACGGCTCACCCAATGAGGCGGAGGCGGTTCGACCAAGTTTTCAGTCGGTGAGGTGGGGTTCGTCACGTTCGCGTCATCATGGCAGCGATCCGACGTTCCGGTGAGCGGCACGCGTCTGCTAACACAACCCGAAAGATGTACGACAAATTTTCTATTTCCGCCAGGGGGAATAGATTTGGTCGGAAGAGCCATGCGACCTCCAGGCCATCCTCTGCCACGGCGATTTCGCATCCAAGATGAAAACGGGCGGTGCCTGTCGAGCGCATCCTGAGCCGGGCGGACAACCCGTGAAGCGCGATGTTGGGGACAGGGTGATTCTGCAAAGCGAACCGCACGTCAAAAATAGGATTGTGGCCCGGTGCCGGCAGGTCTCCAACCGCCGTGACGAGTTCAGCAAACGGCATAGCGTTTGCGAATGAATCCATGGTTGCTTGATGCACCGAGGTGAGGCTGTCGGAAAATGGACGGTCTGCATCGACATGGCCTCGAAGGGGGACAATACCGGCGAAGTACCCCATAGTTTCCCGCACGTCCTGCTTGGTCCGGTTCGCTACGGGCGTGCCCACCAGGATGTCTTCCTCGCCCGTCCAGCGGGAGACCGCGACCTGAAATGCAGCTAGCAGCGTGCTGAAGAGGGTTGCACCCGTGACGCGTGCCAACTCCCGAACAGCATCGGCCAGATCGGCCGGAATATGCGTAACCGATCGATTGGGCGCACCGGAGGCCGTCTCGGGTCCCTCCAGCGACTTCCAGAACCGCCTGCTTCCGGCTAGATTTGATTTCCAGAAACCGGCACGCCGCTCCAAGTCCGCCGGCTTCCACAACGCGCGTTCGGCTGCACCCCAAGCAGAATAGGAGAGAGGTACGGGTGGAAGCGCCTCGCGCGGCCTCAAAAAGCCTTGCACGTATGCCAAACAGAGATCCTCAACGAACACACCCAGGGTCCAGCCATCGGCAATCGCATGATGAATCGCGAGGACGACCACATGGTGATCTGGGCTCCGTCGAAGGACCTCGGCTCGGTAAAGCGGGCCCTGAACTGGATCGAACGGCTCGTTGAATATCTCTTTTGCCAGCTCTTCGACCGCATCGTCGTTTCCCTGCGAAGTGGAAAGCTCGCGGAACCGGAAATTGGCTTCGCCCGTTTGCCGAAACATCTGTACCGGCCGGTCTTTACCCGGCAGGAACGAGAGGCGCAAAACCTCCTGTCGGTCCACCACGCGCTGAAGCGCGGCCTCGCACGCCTGCGGGGTAATGACGCCCCGCAACTCAATAAGGCAGCAGATATGGTTCGCGCAGTCCCCGACGCTAACCGGCGACGCCTCCCACAGTTCCCGCTGCGGGTATGTCAGCGGTTGGAGGCTTGTCTTTCCGCTCGCCAGCCACTGCTTGAGAAGGGCGCGTTTATCTCCGGACATCGTCGTTTCTTTTGGCACTAGCGTACGCCGTCCTGCGGATCGTGAGCCTCATCCGGGGTCGCTTCATCGCCTAGCAGCCCTTCAATCTCTTCGTCGGAAAGCGCCTCGAAGTTTACCTCGTCGGCGGAAATCGCTTCCGCTGTCGCCGTCCGCGGCGTAGTTGACGCAGCTGCGCTATCGGACCTCTTTGCACCCATCTGCTCCGCGATCAGCGCAATGATCTGACCAATTGTACGCGCCCGAATCAGGCTGGCTTGCGGCAGCGCCACACCGAGGGAACTTTCAATTGAGTTTTCGATCTCGACCCCCATGAGCGAATCCAGTCCTAAGTCGGTGAGCGGCTGGTCGTCGCGCAGAGCGGCCGGCTTCACGCGCAGCACCGAACCTACGGCGTCGCGCACCGCTTGCCCGATGATGCCCTCCAACTCTTCTGGAGCGGCGGATTCGATCTTGAGACGTAAGTCACCTGTCGCGACGCCCGCCTCCTGGCCTTCGACGGCTGCGAAGATCCTTTCGAGTAAGGGATTTTGCTGCATCCCGCGGAAAGACTGCCGCCATTTAGCCCAGTCGACGCGAATCGCCATCACCTGGGTGACGCCTGCCGTCAGGAATGAGTCGAGTAGTGTCATGACTTCCCTTGGCGACAGCTCTGTCGTTCCTTGCCGGGCGAGGAATTCAGCTACGCGCTTGTTGCGGGCCACATAACCCTCACCGCCCAGTACTCCCCAATTTATCGTGAGCGCCGGCAGGCCCAGAGCGCGCCGGTGGTGCGCAAGCGAGTCGAGGAAAGCGTTCGCGGCTCCATAGCTGCCTTGGGCTGGATTCCCAAAGATGCTCGATACAGATGAAAACATCACGAAGCAGTCCAGTTCGAAATCGAGCGTGGATTCATGCAGCAACCATGCACCATGTGCCTTGGGAGCCATCACGTTCCGGATTCGATCGCGCGTCAGTGAAACAAGCGGCGCGTCGTCGATCAACATGGCCAGGTGGAAGAGGCCTCTCAGCGGTGGACCGGTTGAACGAATCTCCGCGGTGAGGCGTTCGACGTCGTCACGTGATCCGATATCCGCCTGTACGACGCGCACAGTGACGCCACGCGCGCGGAGCCTTTGCACAAGCTCCTCTGCATCGGACGACCCTGCTCCGTTCCGGCTGGTGAGCACGAGATGACGGGCGCCGCCGTCAACCAGCCATTGCGCCAGCACTTTCCCGAAGCCGCCAAACGCTCCGGTGATCAAATAGCAGCCCTCCGGACTGATCGCAAATGCCGGCCTGAGCGGTTCTCCGCGCCGTGGAAGGAACGCACTGGAACATGCGGCGACGACTTTGCCGATATGTTTGCCCTGCGCCATTAATCGGAATGCCGAGTCAACGCGGCACGCGGGAAACGAACGGAACGGAAGCGGATAAAGATCGCCGGTTTCCACGAGCTTGGAAATTTCCTCCAGCATTTGTTGGGTTAGCGCCTCGTCACCAGAAAATACCGCATCCATGGCAACGACATGAAACGACGCATTGCGGCGCAGCGGCCAGAGTGGGATCCGAGCGTTCTGATAAATGTCACGTTTGCCGATTTCGATGAAGCGGCCGAATTCTGCGAGACAGGCTAGTCCCATTGGAATGGCTTCGGCGGCGAGGGCATTCAGCACGACGTCCACGCCGCGCCTGCCGGTCAAATCCATCACGGCATCCGTAAAATCAGCACGGCGCGAATCGACTACATGCTTGACTCCAAGCGTCTCCAGCAGTGCACGTTTGGCCGGGCTGCCGGCGCTCGCGATGACCTGCGCCCCAAGATGGTGCGCGATCTGGATGGCAGCCATGCCGACACCACCCGCCCCCGCATGCACGAGGATATTCTCACCTTTTCGAATCCGGGCGACTTTCTGTAAGGCGTGCCATGCGGTCATGAAAACGACCGGTAGCGCAGCCGCCTCCTCAAACGACAGTCGCGCAGGAATGCGGCGTACGTCACCACCCCTTGCCAGTGTATGCGAGGCGAGTCCGAACACGGCGAGGCCAAATACTCTGTCTCCCGGAACAACATGATCTACATCGGCCCCGACCGCCTTAACGACGCCGGCGACCTCGTCGCCGAAGATCCGAGCATCCGGGGCTTCGCCCGGATACAGCGCAAGCGCCTTAAGCACGTCGCGAAAGTTCATTCCCGCCGCTTTCACTTCGATCAGAACCTGGCCGGCACCGCAGGTTGGAAGAGCGAAAGGCGTGAAGCGTAGCGTATCGAGGTGTCCGCGTTCGCGGGACTCAAGTCGCAACGGTACGTCGGAATCGAGCCATTCCTCTTGCATGGATCGACCACGGACCAGCCGCCGAACGTATCGGGCTTCGCCCCGCAGCGCCACTTCCGGTTCGGCATCTTCACAAAGCAATTCACCCCACAGCAACGACAGGTCCGCTGCGGAAGCTTCGGGCGGCATATCGATCGCGCGCCCGAAGATGTTTGGGTATTCGTTCAGAATGACGCGCAACAACCCGACAAGAGGTGCTTGCGCAACGGCGACCTTGTCCATGGCGTGCCCCGGCGGTTGGGCACCCCGCGTCACCAGATCGATGTGCAATCTTGTTAAGTATTTGAAGTCGTCGATCGCTTGGATCAGATGGAGCAACCCATCGGTGCCCATCAATCCGGCGTCTCTTTCGGCGGTCGACTGCGGCGCGTCCAAACTCCAGAGGTAAACAAATCGGTCCGGCGGAGAGTCGTCCGCGTATGCGCGAAGGAGCTGTTTCCAGTCATCGAGAACCTCTGCACGCAGGGTGAACGCGTCCTTTCCATTCGATTCAAAATGGTTGCCACGGCGTGCGACACGCCATCGGACGCCGTGTCTGTGCAGCTGGGAAGCTAAGTTGTCACCAAGACTGGAGGTGTCTGCAAATATGAGCCACGAATTCTTCTTCGGCGTCTCAGAAGGCGTATTCGAAGCGGTTGACGAACCGGCGGAGAGATCTCGCCATGACTTCCGCGCGAGGAGGCCAATCTGGCCTTCACCTTCCGGTCCAAGGAGACCCGGGAGGGAAGCCGTCTCCTCAAAACCTGCCTCCCGCAAGACGACTTCCCATTGTGCGCGTCCCAACAGTGGATGGAATTGGCGCAAGTCTCGATCTGTAAAACGCCACCAGCCGCTGACGAGGCCAAAGACAGACTCCGTCCACAATTGGGGACTCGCAACGTCCATGAATACCAGGTTCCCGCCCGGGGCTAGCAGTTCGTAAATATGTTTGAGTGTCCAGCGTAAATCGCCCACGGCGTGAAGCACGTTGGTGCCAATGATGAAATCAAAGGCTCCAGCGTCGAATCCTTGCTCCGTACCCGGTTTTTCGAGATCGAGAATCTTGTATTCCACGCTTGGAAACCCGGCCAGCTTCTGCATGGCGGCGTTGAAAAATGCTCGGGAAACGTCACTGAAGACGTACGAATGCAAATCGTGCTCGATGAGCGGTAACACATGCGATGTCAACCCGCCCGTTCCGGCTCCAACTTCCAGGATTCGCAGACCACGGCCCTCCGGCAGATGGCGCGCTGCTTCCTGGATGGTAGCGGCGATGGCCGCGAGCCAGTGGCTCGTGTAGAGGCCCTCGCCGTAGAACTGGTCCAACAAATCCGCCGAAGCCCCTGCGAACAGCACCTGCACGGCATCCTTTTCTCCGCGGAGAATGGGACCTAGTTCGGCGCAGTTCGCGGCACAGAGCAGACCCTCGGACAGATGTCCGGAATGAGTCAGTATGAATGAGCGCAGAATTTCTCGAGCAGAATCCGCCGCGCTTGCAAAAGCTGGCGTTGGCCGATGCCCATCTCCATCCTCAACGAGCCAGCCGCGTTTCGCCAGGTTTGCAATCAGACGCGCGAACACTGCGCGCATCGGCTCCGTCACTCCCAGGGAGTCGGCTGAAAACTTTTCGCTCGCTGCCGCCATCGCTGCCATTTCACGGAGCCCGAGCGCGAGCTGTGCCGCCGCCAGTTCGTCCCCGGCTGCCATGGCATTCTCAAGCTTTGTTCGGCCTCGCGTAGCGATTACCTGGTCTAGCGCATCCTGCGCCGCGCGTTGGAGCCGAGTCAAAGGCACTGGCTGGTGAGAAAATGACTGAGGCGACAGAGCAGGCGTTCGCTCCCACGTGAGATGGTAAAGAACATTCCGGGGTTCCCCCAGCGTTCCGCGCCGCCGCGCACCGGAGACATTGACGGCACGGAAACCATCAACGAGCACACACGGGTTTCCTGCGCCGTCATACATTTCAAGCCGCCCTTCGACGCATTCGTCATTGCACTGCTGGACCGCCGCGCGGACGAGGCTCGAGGTCCCAGGTGAGCGTAGAAATAAAATTTTTGCGAAGCGCACCGGTAGTCGTAGTCCAGCCTTGTGGTCCTCGACCGTCGCAGCCCCGGCGGAAAAGATTTGCAGAGCTCCGTCGAACAGAACGGGATGCAGGGAATACTCGCTTGCGCGGCGCATAACCGCGTCGGATAACGATACTCTGCCCGCCGACTCGCCGTTACCGGCCATCAGCTCGCGGATGGGACGGAACTCATCACCGTAATGAAGTCCCATGTCACTCATGTGCAGGTAAAAATCCTCCAACGTTACCTGCTGCAACCCGGGCGCTCTCTTGCTCTTCCAAGCCGAAGTCGCAAAGTGCGCCTCCGTGCGCTCTCCACGCATCGATCCCATGACATGCAGCGACCACGCTGTACCATGTTCGAACTTGCTCTGAATCAAGAACGTGCGCTCGTCCGGATCATAAGACAGCTCCAAGCGCAGTCCGGCGGCCGCCGGATCGGGAACTATAAGAGGTTTGCGAATCTGAAAGTCTTCGACGACAAATGGGCGTCCGTTGAACAATTGCACACCCGCTTCGAGCACCATTTCCACAAACGCAGCCGCAGGAAATACGATCAGGTTCTCGACCTTGTGATCCTTCAAAAAGGTCATATGCCGATTATCGAGCTGCGCGACCCACGTAGGGGTAGCCCTTGGCAATCGGACGTCAAGAAATCCGCGGCCACCGACCCCTAGACGGCCTGCGTGCCAGTCGGCGGACTCATGCCACCAGCGGCTCTTGTCCCAAGGGTAGGTTGGCAGTGAGAGCAGTCGCCGAGACGGCGTCATCTTCGTAAAATCTAACCCGACGCCGGCGCGGTGCAGATCCATTGCGGTCTCGAGCATGGATTCGTGCTCGCGTTCACGGCGGACAGAGGACATCACCGGCACCTTGGCGGCGCGCGCCGCAAGACATTCCTGAATCGAGTGAACCAGGGCCGGTTGAGCGCTGATTTCCAGCAACACGTCTACACCCGCGTCCATTAACGCATTGACGGCGTGCACGAATTGCACTGGTTGCCGAACTCCTCGCCCCCAGTGAGCGGGGTCGCATGTTTCGCCGGCGCATCGCAGACCGGTTACCGTGCTGAAAAAGGGGACAGTCTCTGCACTTGGAGTGAGACCTGCTAATGCCTCTTCCAAAGCCTCCGAAGCGGGTCGCATCAAGGGATGATGGAACGGATGGTCGACCTGCACGAATCGCGCGAATATGCCACTGAGTTCCAACTCGGCGGCCATTGCCTCCAGCGAAAACCGGAATCCGGCGATCGTGAGTGAGCGAGGCCCGTTGAACGCGGCAATCGTCGCAGTCCGGTCATGCCGTGCGATCAGCGCTCTCGCAGCCTCCTCATCCAGACCAGTCGCGAGCATCGTTCCTTCTCCGCGCGCACAATCATCCATGAATCGGGCGCGCAGAGAAATCACCCGCGCCGCTTCCTCAAGGCTTAGCACTCCCGCGACGCACGCTGCGGCTACTTCGCCAACGCTGTGACCGACGATTGCGGCGGGCTGAACGCCCCAGGACTTCCACAGGTTAGCCAGCGCTACCTGCATTGCAAAAATGGCCGGTTGCGCAATTTTCGTCCGATGCATTTGGGAGACTTCTTCCGGGCGGCCGAGCTCTTCGATCAGCGAAAAATTTGCCCGCCGGCACATTGTATCATCGCAATGCTCGATTGTTTCCCGGAACACGGCCTCGTGCCGAATGAGCTCGCGGCCCATGCCCCACCATTGCGGACCCTGCCCGCTCATAACGAAAGCGACGCGCGGCGGAGATGTTCGGCGCGTTGCGAAGGCCATGCGCGGCTTTGCTCCTTCCTGACCCATAGCGTAACCATTGAATTCCTGGATCGCTTCTTCTATCGATCGCGCGACGAGCGTGAGGCGATACGGATGGTGATTGCGCCTTGCACCAAGGGTATAAGCCAGGTCGGGCAGGACTGGCGAACTGCCATTTGCATTGGACCGTTCGTCCAACCAAGCGCTCAGGCGTGCTGCGGAAGAGCGCAGAGCTTCCTCGGAACGGGCGGAGAGCACCAATGGCCAAGCGCGATTGGTATGCGCCCCGAGATCCTCCGCCTCGGGGTGCGACGGAGCCTCCGTCAAAAGGACATGCGCGTTGGCACCTCCAAACCCAAACGAATTGACGCCAACTATTCGCGCGCCATTCGTTGCCGGGAAAGGTTCCAACGCCGTAGGTACGCGGAGTTTCAGCGCAACGAAGTCGATGTTTGGATTGGGCGTCTCGAAATGCAGACTGGCCGGAATCTGTCTATGCTTTAACACCAGGAGTGCCTTCACCAGACCAGCGATACCCGCCGCGGTTTCCAGATGGCCGAGGTTTGTCTTCACCGACCCGATGAGCAGCGGCGCTGCCTCCGAACGGTCTTCGCACAGGGCGCTAGCGAGCGCGTGGGCCTCGATCGGATCACCCACTGCTGTGCCAGTCCCGTGAGCTTCGATAAATCCGATCTGCGACGGAGCGATGCCCGCGTCCGCGCATGCATCGCGCACGAGCCGAGCTTGCGCCTCCGCGCTGGGAAGGGAAATCCCGTTGGTGTGGCCGTCTTGGTTAAGCGCCGTGCCGATGATCACACCGTGGATTCGGTCGCCATCCGCAAGCGCCCGCGAGAGCCGCTTCAGGAGTACCATGCCGGCTCCTTCCCCACGGACGAAGCCGTTTGCAGACGCGTCGAAAGCCTTGCACCGACCTTCAGGAGACAGCATCGATGCCTGCGAAAATCCAATGAATCCGTCGGGAGTAATAATCACCGTGACGCCACCCGCCAGCGCCGCCTCGCCGCGCCCGGCCCGAATGTATTCGCACGCCGCATTGACGGCAGTTAGCGCGGACGAACACGCCGTGTCCATCGCGACGCTTGGCCCCGTCAGATTGAAGCAGTACGAGATCCGATTGGCGGCAATACTGTGTGCGCAACCAGTGGGCGAGTGGGGACCGATGCCGGAGTGCTCCCATGGGGTACCCTGAATCCCTTGATATTCGTTGTGCGAAATGCCGACGAATACTCCGAGATCGATTCCCCGGTCGAGATCGAGCACCAACCCTGCGTCTTCCATCGCTTCCCAAGCAGTCTCCAGGAGTAACCGGTGCTGCGGGTCCACGTAGGGTGCTTCTCGCGGCGAGATCCCGAAAAACTGCGGGTCGAATTGGTCGATTCGCTCCAGAAACCCGGCCCGCCGCGCGATCGACTTGCCCGGCAGTCCCGGCTCAGCATCGAAAAATCGTTCGATGTTCCAACGGTCTGCCGGCACATCAGTCACAGCCTCGCGTCCCTCAACCAGCAGCTTCCAAAATGACTCCGTATCATTCACTTCGCCGGGTAAACGGCATCCAATTCCGACGATTGCAATACGATCATTAGTCATAGAAGCTAGATCTGCCACAAGTCTGAGGGGAGGCTCTTAAGGGAAAATTCCGATCGTGACAAATGAATATTGTGCTCAGAATTAAAGGCTGACCAACATGTGCGGCATCGCGGGTATCGTAAATCTGGCCGGAAACCGGGAGATAGCCGGCGGCATCATCGAAAAGATGACGCAGGCAATTATTCATCGCGGCCCGGACGAAGAGGGGTACTTTCGACGCCCTGGCCTGCGATTGGGTTCGCGGCGGCTGAGCATCGTCGGCTTGGCGGACGGGCAGCAGCCGGTCGCCAACGAAGACCGGAGCGTGTTTGTGGTGTTTAATGGAGAGTTCTTCGACTATCCTGAGAAACTCGTCGAACTGGAGGCGCGCGGGCATCGACTGGTCACGCACTGCGACACAGAAATCATCCCGCACCTTTGGGAAGATTATCAGGAAGGTATGTTCGAGCGCCTGCGCGGCCAGTTCGCGTTGGCGTTGTGGGATGAGCGCCGGAATCGTCTGGTGCTCGGGCGCGACCGCTTCGGTATCTGTCCACTCTACTGGACGCGCCAAGGCGACTGGCTCCTGTTCGCGTCAGAAATCAAAGCTCTTTTGGCTTCGGGCATGGTGCCGGCGCGACCCGATCTTCGCGGCATCGATCACATTTTTACGTTTTCCGCCCTGCCGGGACCGACGACCTGTTTCGAAGGCGTGCAACTGCTGCCTCCCGGGCACTACCTGCAAATAGAGCCGGATACCGGTCGCAGCGTCGCGGCTGCCGTCAGCGGACGTGCTTATTGGCAAATGGATTTTCCGGATCGCGGCGACGAGGACCCGGGAGGAGATCCGCACGCTCTCGTGGATCGCTTCGAGAAGATAATGCTCCAGGCTGTGGAGAAGCGGCTGCGGGCCGATGTGCCGGTGGGTGCCTATCTATCCGGTGGCGTCGATTCGAGCATGATTACCGCCCTAGCCTGCCATTTAAAGGGTCCGGCGATTAACACCTACACGATCCGCGTCGACGCTCCCGAACTCGACGAACTGGACGCGGCCAATCTCGTATCGCGGCACATTGGCACGAAACCACCGGTTGTCCAGGAGTTCGGAGCCGCGGATGTGCTCAACACCTATCCCCAGCTGATCCAAGCCGCAGAGGCGCCAGTTATCGATACGTCTTGCGCGGCCTTGCTGCAGCTGGCGCATCGCGTTCACGCTTGCGGTCAAAAAGTGGTTCTCACGGGGGAAGGGGCTGACGAGTGGTTGGTTGGTTATCCTTGGTACAAAGGCGCCAAAGTGCTGGGATTTCTCGATCTGTTGCCCGGGTTGCCACTCAGCGACCGAGCACGCCGCGGCTATCTTTGGTTCCGGCGCGTCCCACAATACCCTCCCGGGTTTCGCCGAGGTGTTGAGGAATCCGTCGGCGGTCCCAACGCCTGGATCGATGCTTACGGGCTACTCGGGCTCTCAAAGCTTCGGTTTTATGCTGAGCCCATGCGCGAAGTGCTCGAGAAATCCGATCCTTGGACTGACCTTGAAATCCCCCTGGAGCGTGCCAAGCGCTGGGACCCGCTAAATCGCGGTATCTGGGTCGCAGCACGCGTCACCCTGGCTGGACACTTGCTTCAGGCCAAAGGGGACCGCGTGTCGATGCATTCCTCAGTGGAAGTCCGCTATCCTTTCCTCGATGAGGAGGTCTTCGACTTTTTGGCAGCGTTACACCCGCACTGGAAACTCCGTGGGTTTCGAGACAAACATTTGCTGCGCCTCTTGGCCGAACGGTGGCTGCCGCCATCCGTATACCGGCGCCGTAAAGTTATCTTTCGCGCTCCCCTGGACAGTTTTCACATTGAACCAGAGCCTGCTTTTGTCTCGCAGCTCTTGAGCGAAGAATCGCTGCGCCGCACCGGCTATTTTGATATTGCGGCGGTGCACCATTGGCGGCAGGCCTTTCGCCGGATGCCGGCCGGTTCCCTCCCGCGCCTTTCTGTGGAAATGGGTCTGACGGCCGTGGTTGCGACTCAGCTCTGGCATCACTTGTATATCGGCGGCAATCTGGCAGAATTGCCGGCATCGACACGCAGGCAGACCCCCGTATGATTCAGGACCTGCCGGTGAAATGTCCATGGTTCGTGCGGCTTAACAAGAAAAAGGGGCGCAAACAAATGAAGCAGCGCGGCCGGGTCGGCGCACAATGGATGCTGACAGCGCTTTTGCTGAGCAGCTATCTCACAGGCTGCTCAGTTTTCCAGAGCCATTGGCCGCACGGCTCGCACGATCACGCGTACATTCACTACTGGCCGGCTCCTGCGGACAATAAGCAATTGCGGCTTGCGGTGAAGGATAACATCGATATGCAGGGGGTTGTCACCAGCGCCGGCTCCGAATATCTCATTAGGAATAGTCCCCCGGCATCAACGGACGCGGACTGCCTTGCGATTGCGCGCAAGCGAAACGTTCGAATCGTCGGAAAGACAAACCTCAGTGAATTCGCCGTGGCTCCTTCCGGTTTGAACGAATACTTCGGAACTCCGAAGAACCCGTTCAGCAAGCGGCGCAAACTCATCCCTGGAGGTTCGTCGAGCGGTTCGGCGGTGGCGGTCGCGAACGGAACTGCCGACGTCGCCTTCGGAACGGATACCGCAGGTTCCATCCGTGTGCCCGCGGCTTGCTGCGGCATTGTCGGTTTGAAGACGACTTTCGGCCTTATTTCCACCAAGGGTGTATTCCCGATTGAGTCGAAGCATTTGGATACAGTCGGGCCGATGGGCAAAGACGTGGCTCACGTGGTGGAAGGGATGGACCTTTTGCAGAACGGATTTGAAACACGGTACCGCGCGGCCGTTGCCGCCAAACCTTCGGCGAAGAAGATCAGAATTGGACGACTTTACCTGGACGGCACCGACCCAAAGATTGACAAAGCGATAGATGAAGCTCTTTCCCGAGCGAATTTTCAAGTCGTCAGACTGAGCCAGAAGTTCAAGACGCAGTGGGGTCAGGCCAAAACGGACGGAAATACTGTGGCGGCCGCCGGCGCGTGGATCAACGATCGAGCATACCTATCCAAGCGCGGAGTACGGCCCAGGACAATCGCAGCGATCGTCTTGGGAAGAGTCTTGTACCCCGCACGGTACCGGGCAGCGCTGGATCGGCGAGCGAAGTGGGAGCATGCTCTCGGCGAAATCTTCAAAAAAGTTGACTTCATCGCTCTGCCAACGCTGCAAGCCCTGCCCCCGGCAATTCCCTCCATCGGGAAAATAGTCCTCTTAGAAGCGCGAGTTTTGGTGATGCAGAACACAGTTCCGGTGAATTTTGCAGGAAATCCCGCGCTGGCCATCCCGATTCCGGTCGATGATAAAACCGTTCCCGTTACCAGCCTGCAGCTTGTCGGACCGCGGTTGAACGAAGCGGGACTTTTAAATGCAGGTCGTTTAATCGAGGCCGAACGTCCAGAGCTCGAGAGAAAGATCAGCGCGCCGAAATCTGCCGATGTGCGATGAGCCTGGCACAGGATGGCGCGCCGGATTCGAGTTGCCGGGCCAACTTGCGGCGTTACGTTGAAGCCTGCGAACGGCAGGGTTTCCACGTTTATCACTGCGACTGGAGGGACGCGCTCCCGCGCGATCCGGCGTTGCTTAAATGGGAAAGAGCCTCAGCTCCTATAGCGCAAGAGCGCGTTCGCAGAGGCGCCAAAGAGGAGTGTCGAGACATATGGCGGACGCGCGAGAGCGCGTCCCACCATCCCCGGATCCGTGCTTTTTTTAGAACGCTTCTTGGACAGAATTGCACGTTCATATATGTTTCCCGCAATCGGTTTGTAATGCGATGAACCCTCCTTTTTTAAAAGCGCTTCCACTTAGCGTGGTGCTGCTGTTGACGCCTATGACACTCCACGCCAAGCCCGCAGATGAACTCATTGCGGAGGGTGATGCCTCTGCTGGCAAGTTCCAGGCCGCGGACGCACTCAAATTTTATCTGCCCGCAGAGAAGCTTGAGCCGAACAATGTGCGCCTCCAGGTGCGAATATCGCGCGAATACCGGCACCTGATGAGCGACGCGACTAACCCGGAGGAAAAGCTCAGTCTCGGCAACACCGCGGTGCGCTATGCGAAGCGTGCCGTGGCTCTCGATCCGAATGACCCGGAAGCCCAGCTGGCGGTAGCGATCAGCTATGGAAAACTGCAGCCACTCGAAGGCAACCGGGAAAAGCTCGATGGCTCACGTATCATCAAGGAGGCCGCCGACAAAGTGATCAAACTCGACCCGAGGAACGATCTTGCATGGCATGTGCTTGGTCGCTGGCATGTCGCGTTCGCGGAGATCAGCGCGTTCGAGCGAGCACTGGCACAAGTCGCCTACGGGAAACTGCCGGATTCTACGTACGATGACGCCGCACGGTGCTTCGAGAAAGCGATCGAACTCAATCCCAACCGCCTGATGCATTACATCGAGCTGGGACGGGTGTATGCGAATATAGGGCGAACCAACGAAGCGCGGATTTTCATCACGAAAGGGTTGGGGATGCCGGACACGGAAAAAGATGATCCAGAGACCAAGCGTCAGGGGCAAGAGTTGCTTGCGAAACTTCCGTAGATCCTCCGAATTCGCGGCCCTCGCGACGAGCACTAATAAAGGTCAACGCGCCAGATACTTCGTGAACTAGGAGCTGCCAATGTCATTACCTGAAGGGCCAAAGGATCTGAACATCTGGCAGATGAATGATTGTCAAACGCAGGACGAAACAATTCGCTTTGGCAATACAAGAACGTTGTCAGGCAAATTCATTGGATCAGCAAGGGATGAATTAAAGTCCGGAGAACCTTTCGCGCGAAAATGGCTTAGCTCGATAAATCACAAAATAAAAATACGTACATAACGCATACTTGGAATATTATTGCCGCTGGAGATCGGCTCCGTAACCAGAGCGTAACCGAGTATGGTGTCGCACTCTGAATTCGTCCTTGCCTATCAAAACGGCCGCGTGGGATGCAGCGTCAGCGCGTTTCTGACCTTGGGGCTATTCTTGGCCGGCAAAATTCACGACAAGAGGGTTTCGATCAATCTGCTTCTCTGGTCGCTCGGGATCCTGGTGTTGATTGGGGCGTCCTTCATCGGGTTCCTGAATTTACCAGTTCTCTGGGCGCTGCTCTGCACCATCGCCATGTTGGCAATCTACACCCTCGCGTTTTTCTACTGGGTCGGAGGGCTCGTCCTGTCTGCCGCGTTAGCGAACGAAGAATTTTATGAGTTCGCCAAAGCGAAGCGCCTACTGTGGATCTACTCTGATGACGAAGAGAACCTGCCGAAACTTCAGAAGGTTGCGCCTATGCGGCGCGCTCGTCGTGCTCAACGTTGACTTCCGTATCCGGAGGCGTAGCGCCAGATTTGTTGATTGACCCTGTTTCGCGGACCCCAGCCCTCCATCTGATCCTCGTGCTTTAGATATTCCAACCTATCGCTTCCAGTCTCCCTTATAGGTCCAGGCCGCGACGAAAAAAGGCCTTCACCCAAGCCTTCACAGATCTGAATGTGGACTCTTCGGAGGGCCTGGCTCTCCGACTGTAAGCCTGGCCGGCAAAATCGCAGGAAGCGAGCAGTTCGGCCGGTTTTGATGCTCGCTCGCCTGCCGGGAGTAAGAAAAGGTTCTCGATGCCGGTCGGTTTGCAGCAATCCACGATGCTTGCACGCCGAGTAAGACAATCGGTCAGTCCTGCTGTTTTTGTGTGAGCTAGTACTACCTTGCTCAAATTCGGCCGGCGCAGGTCAGCATCTATGAGCAGGGTTCGAAGTCCGGTTTGCGCGAGAGCCACCGCATAACCGACGCGAGACCAAGTGCGTCATGGCATGTTAGCAAAAAGCAGGGCCCGTTTTGCTTAGAGGATCTCAACTTCATTCCGAGCGGATACCGACTTCCTGGTCGGACAGATTTCACTTCTTCCGCTTTCGCGCCCGCGATTCCCGAATTCTTTGAAACAATGTGCTGAGGCAGAAGCTTCGCGGAGCAAGAGTATCGGTCTCGACCGTATTCGATCATTCCATTTAATTCACATCCTATCGCTGTGCCATGGACGCGCCCGTATCTTCCTGATGCAGGCACGAACGTTTAGATGCGTTGCGGCGATAATTATTCGAAAATGTTTTTGGTGGAATTCGAACCACGTAAAGAAATCGGAAGGCGATCCGGGTTCGTGGGTGTGCAAACAGACTGGGGTCTTCCTGGGCTGCTGAAGGTCGGCGCGAGTCAACCGCTGGCAGTCTCGCGCCGACCGGATTGGCCCCGGCCCTGTTCGCCTGGCGGGCGCGAGGTGGATGCTTCGTAAAGTGTGTGTTCGGATCTGAACCGCGAATAGCTTGTGAACAACTTGTGAATAGCTTTGGTTTCCGAGGGTGTGAGATTTAGGTAAAGTGTCGGGATTCCGAGCGGTGGCCCTGGGCCGTCAATGGATCGACAGGTCACACGATTCCGGTGGCGTTGCGAGTGCAGGAATATGCACATGGCCGCAGCTGGAACAGCGCATGCTCAGCTGTGGATAACTTCGATTTGCTTCCTGCGCCATTGCTTTGCCCAGTCCTTTGCGCAAGCTCACATTAATTTCTTCTCTTAAATTCCGTGCTCTCTGTGCCTCTGTGGTGAATTTTCTCCTCTGTGTCCTCCTCCTCTCTCTCAGCTCTCTCGCAGTATGCCAACCGCTCAACTTTTCGCAATTTTTCCGGATCTTCGAGGACGCGCTGCCTTGGTGACCGGCGCCGGCAGAGCTGTCGGAATCGGCGCAGCGATTTGCCGAGCCCTTGCAGATCAAGGCTGCAACGTGTTCTTCACGTACTATTCCGGTGGAGTTCCGCGGGATCTTCCGGAGGCATCCGAGGGGGATTACGCGGTAACGTTGCTCAGGGATCTGCGGGCACGGGGAGTTCGGAGTGAATGTCCTCGTGAATAACGCGGCACACGGGACACGGGATGGATTCGACAGTCTCGACGGGCAGGGATTGGATGCACATTATTTTGTGAATGTACGGGCCACGGCGTTGTTGTCGGTTGGGTTTGCAAAGAGATTCTCCGACGGCGCTGGAGGCCGGATCGTTAACTTAACCTCGGGGCAGGACCTGGGACCGATGCCCCGAGGATGCGGCCAGACTAGTCGTATTCCTCGCAAGCAGAGCGGGCGAATGGATAAGCGGTCAAGTGATTCACTCGCGCGGAAAATTAGACTGAACTTCGGTATTTGCTGTTGGTCGTTCTGGTTTAGTGGCCCCGGACTCGGCAGATTCTCAGAGGACGATACGTTGATACTTCGTAGTTCAAAATACGGATCGTATAGACCTGATCCTGAGGGCGGCTAGATTGCTCGATGAGTCTAAAGCTTGAGGAATACGGCTTCGTCGGAGATACGCATACTGCAGCATTGGTGGGCATCAACGGTTCGATTGACTGGATGTGTTTGCCGCGATTCGACTCGGATGCGTGTTTCGCAGCGATCCTCGGCGAAGAGAACAACGGTTGCTGGCGGGTCGCGCCCGCTGGACCGGCTCAAAAGGTGACTCATTCCTACCGTAAAGAGACGCTCATCCTGGAGACACTCTTTGAAACCGAAGAGGGAACGGTTCGTCTCATCGACTTCATGCCGCCCCGCGAATCGTGTCCGCATCTGGTGCGGATCGTCGAAGGTGTGCGACGGCAGGTGGCAATGGCGATGAAGCTGGTGGTTCGATTCGACTACGGCGTCACTGTTCCCTGGGTCAGGACGGCTGGTCGTGAATCGACCATGATCGCAGGACCGCACGGGCTTGTTTTGCGGACGGATGTGAAAACGCGGGGTGAAGATCTCTCAACGGTGGCGGAGTTCCCGGTCGGCGAAGGGGAGCGCAGATTCTTTGTCCTCTCCTGGTATCGGTCCCACGAAGCGATACCGGCCCCGATTGATCCGACAGCGGCGGAACGCGATACGGAGAATTACTGGCTCGATTGGGCATCTCATTGCGCTTGCGACGGGGAATGGCGAGATCTTGTGGTGCGCTCGCTGATCACGTTGAAGGCATTGACCTACGCCCCGACGGGTGGGATCACGGCTGCCGCCACAACCTCTATCCCGGAACAAATTGGAGGTGTGCGCAATTGGGATTACCGTTTCTGCTGGCTGCGAGATGCCACATTTACTCTCTATGCGTTGATGCGCTCCGGATTCACAGATTCAGCGTCCGCATGGGTCGATTGGCTGTTGCGCGCTGTCGCAGGCGACCCAGGACAAATGCAGATCCTATATGGCCTCGCCGGTGAACGGCAACTTACAGAGCTGGAGTTGAAACATTTGCCGGGGTACGAGAATTCCGCACCGGTGAGAATCGGGAACGCGGCATCCGAGCAGCTGCAGCTCGATGTTTACGGCGAGGTTCTTGATGCGCTTCATCTTGCGCGCACGGTTGGCGTCGAGTCCGTAGAGGATTCCTGGGCTCTGCAGCGACACCTGGTCGAATTCGTCGAGAGGAATTGGACCGAGCCGGATAACGGAATTTGGGAAATTCGCGGTCCGCGGCGGCATTTTACGCATTCCAAAGTCATGGCATGGGTTGCCATCGATCGGGCTGTCAAAGCGGTCGAAAAATTCGGACTCGAAGGGGAACTCGAACGCTGGAGAAGCGTTCGACAGGTAATCCATGAAGATGTTTGCGCGCACGGCTACAATCCGGCGAGGCAAGTTTTTACGCAGTACTATGGCTCCGATAGTTTGGATGCGAGCCTGTTGATGATGCCGCTTGTCGGATTCTTGCCGGCAACCGATGTGCGCGTAGTTCGAACCGTCGAATTGATCCAGAAAGAACTTGTGAGTGACGGTTTTGTGCTGCGGTACCATCCGATCGACTCGGCGCATGTGGATGGTCTTCCACCCGGCGAAGGTACCTTTCTGCCATGTTCATTCTGGCTGGTAGATTGCTTATGTCTAATGGGTCGCTATGCCGAAGCCCGCCAGATTTTTTGCCGGCTCGTTAACGTCTGCAGCGGTCTGGGTCTGCTTTCAGAAGAGTATGACACGGCGCGAAGGCGCCAGGTCGGTAATATTCCGCAGGCATTTTCTCATGTCGGGCTCATCAATTCTGCCAGAAATTTGTCAGCACGAGAAGGGGCCGCACATCACCGGAGCAAACAATAGCGGAAGAAGGAGTCAGGAGTCAGGAGTCAGGAGTCAAGAGTCAGGAGTCAAGAGTTGCAGAATGAGACGGCGCTCTTCCGGTCTGTGGATGTGATTAATCCGCCTCCATGCGAAGTAGATTTCGACTCGGCTAGCAGTCGATTGGAAGCCGGTCGCTGTTCCCGCCACGGATACTTCCATCCTGAACTCCTGCCCTGATATATGTAGGCCGAATGCTTACATAAGTTTCAGCGCCTTGGTAGTTTTATTGCCTCTCGAAGCCTCTAAGTTGGATGCATCGTTGAGGAGAAGAATTGCCGTGAACGTATTCATTGTGGAAGATGCAGCTAAAACCCGCCAGGAATTGGTAGCGATTGTGGCTAACCTTCCAGGGTTCAATGTCGTCGGACAAGCTGGCTCGGTGCAAGAGGCGATTGATGGTATCGCGAAGACGTCACCGGAAGCATTGACTCTGGACATCTCATTGCCTGATGGCAGTGGGGTGGAAGTGCTCAAGCATATCCGAAGACGGAGCGCGGACATTCTGGTGGTTGTATTGACGACAAACCCTTATGAATCGCTGCGAATGCAGTGCCATCGTCTCGGCGCGGCGGCGGTCCTCGACAAGTTTAACGGGTTGACCCAAGCGGCCGACGTGCTGCTGGCCGGCAGGCAACGCGATCCCGAAACGTGTTAGAGCCGACCGGCCCCAATGAACGCAGGGCAATAGTTACGCACAGTATTGCTGAAGAATGGGCTTAATGCGCAGGCTCGGTTTTCGATGGTTGCGCCGATGTTGCCGGCGGGACGGTATCTACGTTATTTGGTAAGGATAATCTTCCTTTGGGCTTCCTATTTTCTTTCGGAGGCGTTTTGTCCACTTCGGGTGCGTTCTGGAGAGTTGCGTCCAAAGAGAAAACATTGACGTGGGCTTTTGTGCCCTGGCGATCTAATGGATTTGCATATTGCAGGATGATATTTATTGCAGCGTGGGCTTGGCGGTCGGAGACGATGAGGTCGAGTCTAAGGCACGGCTTCCATGGAGACTCCCCGCTGGCTTCAAATTGATAAAATCGGGCTATGTCTTCCAGACCATTCGCCTGGATCACCGTCAGTGTCCCGCCAATTCCCACTTCCGCAAGACGGAGCTTTACCCGTTCCAGCGTTTCTGGATCAATGACAGCCTCTATCTTTTTCATGCGGGGAGGGTAACGAGGGAGAAGGAGTTGGTCTGTGCATTAGTTGGCTATTGATTGCCTTCGGTTGATATCCCGG
>Ga0074045_10001705_pt1 | contig 20915 bp, 18 predicted proteins | sample BogForMeECP23OM2_FD_94442 | JGI IMG/M metagenome (GOLD analysis project Ga0074045, IMG submission 94442) | Bog forest soil microbial communities from Calvert Island, British Columbia, Canada - Bog Forest MetaG ECP23OM2 | ecosystem: Environmental > Terrestrial > Soil > Wetlands ...
GCCGCGTGTGGCCGCGATTTTTCATGCGGAAGCTCAGCCGCCTCCGGCTTGCTTACCGAAAACGGCCCCTGCTCAGCCGCGGCCTGTTCGCTCGCCGCAGACGTAATGTGCTGGTGAGGAGTTATCGTCATGCCTAGCCGGCGTTTCCAACTCCGGGCTTCGAGGACGAGCCGCCGTCCCGAAACGGTTAAGGTGCAGGGAAAGGCCCGGGTTAGGGCTACCTACTCTCTCCTAACGACCGTTGTGGCGAGCGTTGCTCGCCACGGCCTAAACACTATTTCAGCGGTCGTACGCGGCGTCAATGTCGTGCTTTATGATGCTTTGCTGGCGGGCCGGAAAGTCCCCCGCAAGACGCATCTCGACCCCACGCCGCCTGATTGTCATAGGAAAGAAGCGCGTGACGATCAGCTCCTGGGCATGCGTCGCGGGCCGCTTCACCCGCTTGGGTGTCCGTAGCTTGAGCGATACGCGGACGCCGATATCGGTCAGGTCTACGCGATCGACCAGGGTATCGAGGGCAGCGCCGGCTTCGACCTCCGACTGTAGGCGCTCGCTCCACGCTGCTGCCGCCGAGAAAAGCGATGGAAGTCGCGCTCGTTCTTCCAATTGTTCTGACGACGCACATTCACGGATAACGACCGCCCAATTCCGGAATAGCTACTGCTTGAAGACCACTGGTGGTCCGCCAACGCGCTTGCCCTTGAGGTCGACAGTCACCTCGACGCGGTTGGCGATGCGGATGAAGGGAATGCCGCTGTTCATCCCGTAGTTCTTACGGTCAAAGGCCATCGTGCCTTTAATCGTGCCAGACCCGGTGCCTCGGCCGGAAACTGTCAGGATCAACTTTTCGGGCTTGGTCACCCCGCGGATGGTAAAGTTGCCGTCCAGCTCGAAGGTGTTGGCACCGGTCTGAACAATCTTGGTTGACTTAAACGTGATCAACGGATTGTTCTCAACGTCGAAGAAATCTCCGCTCTTCAGCTTGCTGTCCTTGAGCCCACTGCCGGTATCAACACTGGCAGCTTGAACCTCGACGTCCAAAGCGGCGGTGGTAACATCGGGAGACTTGAAGGTAAGAGTGGCATTCCACTTATCGAAAGTACCCGCGATCACGATCGACGCGTTCACGGCGAAATGAATCGTGCTGCCGGTCTGTGAGATCTCGAAGACCGGAACCCCCGGAGAATCCTGCGCCCGAGTTACAGAGGAAAACAGCAGTACCGCGAAGAGGAATAATAAGATGGTTAGCCGCATGGTGGGCAGGGTATGGCTTTTCCGCTCCCCGAGGCAACTTTCTTGCAGAGTAAGCGCCGGCGCCGGTGGAGAATTTAACGCATACGCAACGTGAAATCCGGTAGTGAGCTTATCCGATCACGCCGATTTCATGGGTGGGGACCCGATCAGTCGCGTCAATTCGTAAAGATGCGGGGGCGGACCGCGGAGGTCATAGATCTTAGCTCGGACGGCATCGCCGTGGGCGTAGGCCCTTTATCGCGATACACCCGATGGGCGCGGATTCGGCAGCCGTTTCGGGCCGCGATCCGTAATCATCAGTCGGCCTCGATAAGGGCGGCGCCCCGCATCAGATTGCTCTTGCCACCCGAGGTGTACGATTGCAGCGTCACCCGGCTGATCCCTCGTCTTTTTTGCAAGTATCGCTGAATTCCATCCGCCCCCATCCGCTGTTGTTCATCGCCATGCCTGTCAGCTTGCTGTCAGAATCCCGCCACTTCGCGCGCGTAGGCCTGCCGATAAATTAGCTTCAGGCGGCACTGCTCAGTGATCATGACGTCGAAGGATATCACCGAAGATCCCTACTATACTATCGCGCGCGGAATATGGCGATTCGGCCCGTGAGATTCGGGATGAAGCGTGGGCGTGAGGCGAACTCGCGCTGATACGATTCACCCAGGGCACGCTCTTCGAGCCGTATACGAAAAGCCAGCAGCAGCGCGTTCAGTATCGAGCACGCCACGGCGGTAAGCAGTAGTCCGTATATCATGGGCACGCACGCGATCTCGATTATGACCGCGCAATAGTTCGGATGGCGGACGTAGCGGTAAGGTCCGGCGGTTTTAACCGGCGTCCGCGGACTGACTATGATGCGCGTATTCCAACTCTCCCCGAGCGTCGCGATTGACCACAGGCGCAGCGCTTGCGCGATCGCCTCGCCGATAGCGGCCGCCGGCGCGAAAACTGACCAGCCCGGGGCATCGTAGATCATCGCCTCGGCGACGCAGGCCGCGATGAAGATCGCGTGGAACACGACGATTATCCGATACTGGATACGGCCAACTTCCATTCCGCCGCGTGCAAGGGTGCGCCACGTAAGGCGACGGGATAGCCACACCTCGAAGACGCGCTCGGCGGTTAGCGCTCCTAAAAAGATGAGATAAGCCGCGCGCGTGATTACCATCGCAAGAGCACCAGTTCAGCACAGAAACCGGGGCCCATCGCCAGCATCACGCCCAAGTCCCCCAGCTTAGCCTCACCTGCCTCCAGCAAATCCGCCAGCACGAACAGCACCGACGCTGAAGACAGATTGCCCAATTGCCGAAGCGACCGCCACGAACGCCTCAGCGCGTCCGTGGGGAGTTCAAGCGCATCCTCAACTGCGCGCAGCACCCGCGGACCTCCCGTGTGGGCAACCCAACGCGCTATGCGCGATCGTTCGAGACTATGTCCGCTCAGAAAGCAATCAATGTCGCGGCGGAGATGCGTCTGGATAAGCTCCGGAATCGCTGGCGACATCACTAATTTGAAGCCGTGATCAGTTACCTGCCAGCCCATCGCACCCTCAGTGCCGGGATACAGGATCGGCCGGTCCGCGATGACCTGTGGTCCGGACTGAATCTCGTGCCCGGCGCCTGCCAGCACGACGGCGGCAGCGCCGTCGCCGAACAATCCCGATGCGATCATATTCGCGACCGACAGATCGCCGTGCTGCAAGGTGAGCGAGCACAGTTCGACTGCTACCAGTAACGCGCGTTGTTGCGGGAAGGCGCGCAAGTAGTCCGCCGCTCGCGCGACCCCCGAAGCGCCCCCGGCACAGCCCAGCCCGAAGATCGGCGTGCGCTTAACGTCGCGGCGCAAGCCGATCACGTCGATGATCCGGGTGTCAATACTCGGCGTTGCTATTCCGGTTCCGGTCACCAGAAAGAGATGATCGATATCCTGCGCACGTAGCCCGGCATTCGCCAGCGCCCGCTCGGCGGCTTCCGCACCAAGCTCCGGCGCGACGCGCAGCCACGCGCCATTACTTTTCGCAAAGGAATCGAGCCCCGCGTACTCGGCGATCGGCAGCGCTAGATAACGCCCGGCAACTCTCGTCGCCTTGTGCAACCGATCAAAAGCGTCGATTTTGAGGCCTTTTGCGGCCCAGAACTCGCCAAGGGCCGCGGTCAAAGCCTCCTGCGCAACGTAATTGCGGGGCACGGCTGTACCCACCGCAACCACGCGCGGCAGCTCGCGTTCCGGATTTTCGTTGATCAATGGTTCACCCAACTTCCACTGCGACTGGGCCTCGACCGTCCGACAGCATCGACTCAATCAGCAACCGTTCTCCTTTCTTCTACACTTCGGCTACGGATCGCGCACCCTTGCAAACATGATCTCTCGTTTTTCTTTCAGAAGTTTCGGGAACGTGGTTGAAAATCAGGTCTCCCTTTCGCGCAAAGATTCGGGCAACATCCACCGAATGGCGGCCGGGACGGCGGAAGAAGTTGTCAATTCAGTGATTGCGCTGATCTGCGCGCGGTAGGGTGAGGCCGCCATCGGGCGCGGCAATCACGGTATCCGGTATCACAGCCATCCATGACGACCGCCACTTGAGGGTAATTTTTTGGTTGCAATCGACACCCGTGGTCGATTGTGCAACAAAGTCGCCCATTGTTGCACCGGTGCTGTGAAAGGTACAATTGGCGACGGGACCACGGCAGGGTCTCGAGATCGTGACGCTGCCAGACGCAGCGCGCGCCAGCCGCCGACACACTCAGCCCGCGCTTCTGCAGTTCGTTGGCGACGCGCACCTGACCGCAAGCCGGCTCGTCGATCGCGATTGCCACTACCGCCTGCTCGATTGTCAGGACAACGAAATCTCCTGGCTCGACCGGACCAAGGCTGATGATGCCTTGCTAAAGTTTGCCCGCCGCCTGATTCGCCTCCGTAAACACCACCAAATCTCTCGGCGTCGCAGATGATTCCAAGGCCGGCCGCTGCACGGTAGCGGCGTGCGCGACATCGGTTGGTTCAAGGCCGACGGCGATGAGATGTCTGAGCAAGACTGGAACGTTGGGTTTGCCAAGTCACTTGGCATGTATCTGAACGGAGCAAACTTCCACATCGAGTCGACGCTTGGGCGACCCGATTGTTGACGATACGTTCTATCTGGTGTTCAACGCGCACCCACAGTCCACTCAGGCGCGACGGCGATTCCAGTGACGCCACCGACACCAACCGCTACCGAGAAGGAGGCAGATGGGCCAGAGCAGATTTGGAATTGGCACATTCAGAACACCGCGTGTGGTCAATCGATTCGGTAGCGCTTGCGCTTGCGCCATAGCGTTGTGGGGTTGATGCCCAGAGTGATGGCCGCGACTTCCAGAGTCTTGCTGTGGGCCAAGACCCGCCGGATATGTTCACGCTCGATTTCTTCCAGACGCGTAAAGTGCGAGAAGCCTTTGAGACCTTCCGCCTGTAACAGCGCGTCGGGGAGATCCTCGGGCTGAATCGTCTCTTCGCGGGCGAGCACGACTGCACGCTCGAGCACGTTGCGCAGCTCGCGAACATTACCCGGCCAATGATATTTCGTTATAGCATCCGCGGCCGCAGTCGCGAGCGAGATGTACGGACGCTGGTTGCGAATGCTTGCGGATTTCAACAGCCAGTGGCAAAGCGGCAGGATGTCTTCACGCCGCTCCCGCAATGGTGGGACGCGCAGGGCGATTACATTCAGGCGGTAGAAGAGATCGTCACGGAAACGGCGGGCCGCCACTTCCGCCGCTAGATCACGATTCGAAGTCGCGATTATGCGGGTGTCCACCTGGATCGTGCGGTCACCTCCTACGCGTTCGAAACTCTGCTCCTGGAGGAAGCGCAGGAACTTGGTTTGTAATGAGGCCGGTAGATTCGTGATCTCATCGAGGAAGATGGTGCCGCGGTCGGCCGCCTCTAGCCTGCTGGGATTATCTTTGACCGCACCGGTAAACGCCCCGCGAATGTGGCCGAAAAGTTCGCTTTCCAGCAGTTCCTCGGAAAGCGTCGTGCAGTTCACGATCACAAAAGGATGCTCGCGGTGAGCGCTCCAGCGATGGATTTCACGGGCCAGAACATTCTTGCCTGTACCGCTTTCGCCGGTCAGGAGGATGCCCGCTTCGCTGTCGGCGGCCTGCCGCGCGGTCCGTAACAACCGTAACATCGCCGGACTGTGCGATTCGAGCAGCGGCGTTTCCTCAATCGTATCGCGCAGTTCGCGATTCTCGGCCTGCAAATGCTGGAACTGCAGGGCGCGTTCGGCAATCGCCTGAATTTGTTCCAGCGTGAACGGCTTGGTGACGTAGTCATAAGCCCCGGCCCGCATCGCGGCCACCGCATTTTCCACCGTGCCGTAGGCCGTCATCAGTACCACCAGACTGTCCGGATCGAGCTGCTTGACTTTCTTGAGCAGTTCGAGGCCACTCATCTCGGCCATGCGGAAGTCGGTGAGTACCAGATCGAATTGCTCCTGCGCGAGCATCGCGTTCGCCTTCACTCCGCTTTCCGCCTCCCGCACCTGATGACCGTGCAGCTCGAAAAGGGTCACGAGGCTTTCGCGGATGTTTTGTTCATCGTCGACTATGAGCAGTTTCGCCATCACGCTTCCTGTCTCGCTGGAAGGCTATCCGAGGAATCTGCCCTCGCGTCAGGCATGAGCGTTGCGCAAGACATCAAGATCAAACGCCGTTTCGCCCGCCGCGACAACACTGCGACCATGCATGGTGGCAAAGACCGCGCATACGGTTCCTTTGGAACACACGCTTCTACTTCGCGATAACCACATGCGCGCACGTGGCACTCAAGTCAAAGCACGGAGAGCGTCTTCGCCACCAGACCACGGCTTTTATCGCGGACTGCGGTCACGCTCACGTGCTGACCACTACGAACAGCGCTGAAGTGGTTCCCGTCATGGCCAGTGATACCGGCCTCACTGGGGACCCTTATCTGACGAATCTCCCCTTCGGGGGTTCGTACAGTTATCTGTCGCGACGTTCGCATAACCGCAATAACGCGCCCCTCGATCCTTTCAGGAGGTGCACCCGGTGCATGGGCTGCTAAGCCCGCGTGACTTGCTTCATGATGGCCAGCCGCGGAAGCCGCACTCGTATACACACTAATCGACAGAGCCAGCACAACCGCTAAGTAGGTAAATAACTGTATCATTGGACTTCCGTCACTGTATTCATCACTCATCGAATGGCGGTGCCGCGAGCCGGTCGCCCTCGTCTGATAGGCCAAGCTGCCGGTGAAACAAATAGATCAGCGCCGGCTGGAACACCCGCGTCAGGAGCGCGATGGAAATGGCCCCGCCGATGACCACGATCGCGAGTGGACGCTGGGTTTGCGCGCCAATCCGGGTGGAAAGCGCTGCGGGGAGTAGGCCTAAGCCATCGACTAACGCAGTCATCATCACGGCGCGAAAGCGCCGATCTGAACCCATGATGATCGAATCGATGACCGTGTAACCCTCATCCCATAGCTGGCGGATGTAAAAGCTCAGGATGAGGCCATCCATGATCGCGATCGCGAAGATGGAAATGAATCCCACTGCGGCAGATATGCTGAACGGTGTGCCGGTTACCACCAGCCCCAGTACTCCACCCAGACAGGCAACCGGGATCTGCGCCATCAATATAAGAGTATTGCCTATCGACCTCGTGGCGGCGTAGAGAAGACCAAGCACCAAAAGCAGCGTTAGTGGTATAACGATCGCAAGCCGACGATTGGCTTGTTGCAATTCGCTATACTCGCCAACCCAATCGAGATGAACGCCTTCAGGCAACGTGACTTGCCTGGCGACCGCCCGCTTCGCATCTTCGATAGTGGTCTGCATGTCGCGCCCGCGCACACTGAAGCGTATCGGCACGTAACGCTCCAACGCCTCGCGATAGATAAACGACGCGCCTTCCGCGGACTTGATCTCGGCGACCTGGGAAAGCGGCACATAGCCGCCGGCGGGAGTCGCGACCCGGATTTGTTCGATTGCCTCGAGGCTCTGGCGGTATTTCGGTAGCCACCGGACAACCAGGTTAAAAGTGCGATCGCCCTGCAGCACTTGGGTGACCGCCTGACCGCCGATCGCGGCCTGCACGATGCTGTTAACATCGCCGACGTTCAATCCGTAGCGCTCGCATGAGTCCCGGTCGGGCGTAATGAGGATGTTAGGCTGTCCCATTGACCGATAAACGGCCGTATCAGCCATTCCAGGCACTCCGTCTATCACCTCGTGGACTTGGTTTGCCACATGTTCGTCGACGGTGAGATCGGGTCCATAGACTTTGATAGCGTTGACCCCCTTTACACCGGAAAGCGCCTCCTCGACGTTATCCTCGATATTCTGCGAGTAGCCAAAGCTTATCCCGGGAAATTCTGCTTTAATCTTCCGATCGACCTGCTCGACGAGCTCCGCCTTGGTAAGACCGTGCCGCCACTGATCCTCGGGTTTCAGATCTACGAAGAACTCGTCGTTGAAGAATCCCGTCGTGTCCGTCCCATCGTCGGGCCGGCCTGTTTGAGAGACGACGTTCGCGATCTCCGGGAAAGACAGGAAGGTACGCCTTGCGGCCCTCGCGATATCCTGGCTGCTCTCGAGCGAAACGGTTAACGGCAGCGTAGCGCGGGCCCAGATGTTACCCTCTTCCAGCTTCGGCAGGAATTCCCCACCCAAGTATGGAAACGTCGACAGAACGCCGACGATTACCACGGCAATAACCGCCACCGTCAGTTTTGGCCACCTCAGAACCTTTACGAACAAGCGATGGTAACCCCGATGGAACGCGAGCCACACCACGTTGTGGGTTTCTTTGATACCCTTGCGTAGAAAAAAGGAACTCAGTACGGGCGAGACGGTTACTGCAAGTACAATCGCCGTCGTCAAAGCAAAAGCATAGGTGTGCGACATCGGTGAAAAAATCACACCTTCGACGCCGCGCATCGTAAACAGCGGCAGAAAAATAACGACGAAGATCAGTGTAGAATACAGCATTGGGCCGCCCACCTCGTAAGAGGCACGGCGAATACAATGCAAAGTATCCTCATTCGGCATTTCTCTTGAGGAAAGATGCCGAAAGATATTCTCCATCACGATGATGGTGGAATCGATAATAATGCCGAAGTCCACCGCGCCGAGCGACAGCAAGTTGGCCGGCGTATGAGTCAGCCACAACAGTACGAATGCGCCGCACATGGCAAGCGGAATGTTGATAGCCGCAATGATGGCGGTGCGCAGATTGCCAAGAAAGAAAATGAGGACCAGAAAGACCAGCAACATTCCCAACGAGAGGTTTTCGAATACGGTGTGAAGCGTGGTGTAGACCAGACCGCGACGGTCGTAGTAAGGGACGACCTTGAATCCCTTAGGGAGCATGCCTGAGGTGTTAAGTTGCTTGGCCTTGGCCTCCACACCGTCCAGGCTCTTGAGCGTGTCCCCATATTTACGCATGAGGACGATCCCTTCGACCACTTCGTCGCGATCGTTCATGCCGACAATGCCAAGTCGCGGGGCATAGCCCACCGACACATCCGCCAAGTCGCGCACCCGAATCGGCGTCGCGTTGTTGGTGGTCAGCGTGATCTTCGCAATGTCGTCGAGCGTATGAATGAAGCCTATGCCGCGAACATCGAAAGCCTGCGAGCCCACGTTAAGGTAGTTACCGCCAACGTTGCTGTTCGCGTTAGCTATCTGGCTCGATAGGGTCGATAAAGAAAGCTGATAATGACTGAGCTTGTCAGCGTCGACGTCGACGTGGTACTCCTTGGTCAAGCCACCGAAACCCGAGACGTCTTCCACACCCGGAACGGTCTTGAATTGCTTTTCGAGTACCCAGTCCTCAATCTCCTTTTCTTCGATCAGATCGTGATTAGGGCTTTGGACCGTGTACCGATAGATTTCGCCAATCGGGTTGTCGGCAGAGATGCCTGGAAGCAGGCCCTGAGGCAAGGTAATTAATCCGAGCCGATTGATGGTCTCAACCCGGTCCCAGTAGTAATCGCTGTCCCAATCGAAATAGAGTTTGATGTCCGACAATCCGTACAACGATATTGTCCGGATGGCCTGCAAATTGCGCATGCCGGCCAGTCCGTACTCCAGAGGCACTGTGGCAATCTTTTCGACCTCTTCCGCGCTCAGCCCAAGTGGTTGCGTAATAATTTCAACACGTGGCTGGATCGGATCCGGATACGCCTCGATATCGAGTTCATGGAAGGCGAAAACCCCGGCTATCAGCAGGAGTATGGCTAAGCCGATTACGACGACGCGCTCACCGAGTGCCAAATCCATCAGGAGTCTGATCATGGCCGCTCTCCTAGGCGCTTTCTCCAAGCGCCTCATGCCACAGGGCATTGAGTTGCAGGGACTTTTTGACGATAACGAGATCGTTCAGCTTTAGCCCCGCCAGCACCCGGGCATAGCCGTGTTCGTTCCAGGCGCCGATTTGGACTTTCCGCCGGTCGACGCGATCCGCCGCGACTTGCACAAAGGCGTAGTAGGAGTCGCCGTCGAAAACTAATGCTTGCTGCGGCACGACCAAGGCCGCCCCGGGACGGGTGATGATGCGAATTCGCGCGAGCATCTGCGGCTTCAGCCGGCCGTCGAGGTTTTCGATGTCGCACCGGATCTGCGCGGTGTGAAGGTTCGGATCGATGCTGGGACTGACGCGGACGATTTGGCCGTGGAACACTTCTTGCGGGAAAGCCGTCGTCACGGCCTCCAGTTCCTGACCCAGTTGGACCCGCGCCAGATCGACTTCATATATGTCCGCGGTGATCCAGACGTGATCGAGCGTACCGAGCTGATACAGGACGTCGCCGGGATTGACCGCGGTACCGATCATGGCCTCGTTCTGCACGATCGCCCCGCTGATCGGTGCGCGCATCCAGATGGTCGGGGACGGAACTTTAACGGCGGCGATGTCCGCATCCTCCATACCCAGCAGCTCGAGCTTGCGCTTTGCCGCGGTCACCATCGAAGCGGCAAGGTCTCCAGCGCTATCTGGCCCGAGGTTAACGCTGATCTTCGCGGTGTTTTCGGCCTGCAAGTATTCCGCTTCTCCGGACATGAAGTCGGGACTGTACAGCTCCAGGATGGGCTGTCCTCGGTGAACGGTGTCCCAAACCGATACCCGTACGTTCTCGATCCGGCCCTGGACGCGCGAGACAATCGTGGAGACGCGCCGGTCGTCGAAGGCCACCTGACCGGTGGTTTCCAATATTCCAGGCAATTCAATCTCCTTTACCAACTCATAGGTCATGCCCGGAACGTCGGCGGATTTCAGGACCAGGTATTGCTGGCCCTGCTCTTGAATTAGCTGTGGAAAGGGTTGCGTGGTAGGTTGTGTCGTAGTTTCGGCGCGGGTAGCCGTATCGCTCTGACATCCGCCGACCGCGATCGCCAGGGCTACAGCCGCTATGCTAAATGTGATGGTCCGCTTCATTGTGGTAGTGGCGCTCCGATGGCCTGCTCCAGCGCCACGCGTCCCGCATAGAATTGATTGGCGTTCTGGAGGTAGCTGATGCGAGTTGCGTAACTGTTCTGCAGGGAAGCCGACAAGGTCAGGAAATCGACCTTTCCCGTCTGGTAAGCGATCAGCGAAACCTTGAAATCCTGCCGCGCTAGCGGAATCAACTGGTCCGAGTATTTTTTCGCCGATTCGTTGGCGAATTGGGCCGAATGGTAGAGTTGGGTTACATTTGCTTCTGTTTGGCTGAGGACCGAGTTCAGCCCGTACCGCGCCGCATCCAGCGAGTGTTGCGCTGACTGAACGTCCTCGCGCTGATGAACCCAGAAGAAGATCGGCAGGTTGAAGCCAATCGAGAAGCTATGGCCCTGCGTAACCCCGGGCGCCGGTTGCGCGCCGGTTTCCAAAATGTAATCGAATTCGTAGCCCAGCGTATAATTCGGCAGATATTCCATCCGCGCGAGCTTCAAGGCGGTGTCCGAATTTTTCTCGCTGAGTGCGGCTTCAAGAATCTCCTGACGCACGCGCGTCGCCATGTCGACCGCCTTATCCAGGGGCAAGGTAATCGCTTCGACTTGAATCTTGCGCTCGAGATTCAACGGCGAACCCGGCCGGCGATAGAGCAACTGGTTCAGCGTGACCTCATCGTTGACCCGATTGGTTTCATACTGACGCTGTTGCAGCTCCGCCTGCGCAAGCGAAAATTCAGCCGCGAGGAAGTCCGCTTGGGTAGCCTGGCTGGCGGTGTATTGGGTCTGCACCACCTTTAACACCTGCCTCAGGTTGGCGATGTTCTCGCCGTTGACCTCGATCAGCGCGTCGTCCAGCAACACCTGGTAGTAGCCGGTCTCCACGCTTGCGCGCAGATCACGCAGGGCCGCCTCGTAGGACAGGCGTGCAATCTGCGCGGTCCGCTTCGCTTGTTCCGCTTGCAGCAAAGCCTCGCCCGGAAACTGAAAGCTCTCGCTGAACGCATGGGCATTTGGTGGCGGCGTTAAAATCCTTGTTGCTATCCACATTCACATAATTGAATGTAGGATCGGCCGGGGCATAGTTTTGCAGAATCTGGTGCTGCGCGGCCTCCCACTGGGCTTTCGCGGCCTTCACCTGCGGATTCACTTCCACCGCGATTTCCACCAACTGACCTGCGTTGAGGGCGAAATCCCCTCCCGCCCATACGGAGACTCCGCATATCAGTAAAATCGATAATGACCCGAGTACAACCAGCAAGTTCGCTACCACGCGCATTCACGGTCTCCGCTAACTCCTGTCGAACTGTTTAACTCTGTGTTTCGCGCTACCGGTCGAGTAATTTGTCCGATCGCTGCACGCAACTTCAGCGTCTACGGACTCGCTGCGGCGCAACACGACCGCGAGTACCGCACTGTACGACACGTCGTTCCAAGCACGCCCATCAGATCAAGGGACGTTACCATCTGCGACAAACGTGACTGTCAGTAATGTCGAAGCAGCATCGCCCGCAAGCGGCGACGCGTTTTACATGACAAGCCGTCAGGCTTGAGGAGGCGCGCGAACGCTGGGAAGGCTGGCGACGCCGGAGCAACGGAAGTCGCCGATCACTAGGTCGCCGAGGATGCTCCGATCTCGCGGGATCCGTAAAGAGATCGTATTCGACGCCAGGACAATCCGCTTACCTGATGGCGCCGCAACGCTGAACTCAACGACCGTCGGGTTAGGCGACTGAATGCTCGTGTCGAAGGGCACGAAGCTTGTGTTGAGCGGAATAAGACTTGACGCTCGCGGTGCGAGCATTCCGTCCAATGGAATAGAAATGATCGTCAGCGTCAGAAGGAGACAGCAAAGTTGTCGGGCAGCCCGCCGCGATATATAACGAAGCATGCGCAGAGCAGCTCTGTATGTGGCGCTAGCTCTCACGCCTCTCTCCTGCGACAGCGAATCTTACGGCGTCGCCACTCATTGCGGCCGTGAGGGCCCTCCTGACCAGTGGATCCGCCGCATCAGCCCCGACAAGTACCAGATAGCGCTCGACACCAATTGCGGCAGGAAGGCCGACCTGCTCAAAGATCTGAGTGGCCGTCGAATGACCGTGGCCGAGAGCGACCGCGATTTCGACGGCCGGGTCGATCTGCACCAGTAGTATCGCGACGGTGTTAGAATTCGCGAGGTGCGCCATAACGACTATGACAGTCGGACCGAAATCGTCAGGACCTTTCGTCTCAACGGAACGCTCGCGAGAATCGAACGCGATCCATGCGAGCGCGGTGTTATCGAGACGGCAAAGTACTATGACGAAGCTGGTCATCTGAGGCGCCGCGAAGTGCGCAAGAAGTTGCAGCGGTTTGACGAGTCGCATCACCTTCAGAAATAGTCTGGTTACCGCAATCACTGTGCCGCGCGACGCGCTGCCTTGCGTCGTCTTTTCGAGGACTTTCTGATCCTTCTCTCGATCTGCGCTCGAACATATTGGTTTCTGCAAAGTCCGGCGTTGCAATCTAACAGATCGTTTTCCCTAGTATTCGCTGCGAACCCAAAACGTGCATAAGGGGCGTCTGTCAGCGTATCGACCCCACCGATCGGTTTTTGTCACCAACGAGAACTCACCTATTTACAGTTCGAGCGCGCGCCTTCCCATCAAGACTCATACCAACGAGTCGCCTGAAAGAGCGTGCGGTCAAGGAACTTGCTATGCACTTTAAAGTTTCTTGCACCTTGCAACATCGTTAGTGCAATTACGTAAGGCCGTTCATAAACTTCGCACCTTCGAGAATGAGAAGCGATGCAGTTCGCCGCAATCCACTCGCCAATAGATAAGCCAGCTACGATTCTTTAGAGCGGTTGATTACGGTCAATTATTTTCGACAGCTAGCCAAATAGGCATCACCTGCTCCGGCTGTTGGCAGCTTCTTGCTCGCCTGAAAGCTGGGGACTGCAATCGACTCTGGCGGTGACTTGCGAAATTGTTTAATGGATGGCCGCCACCGTTGAGAGCTCTAAACAGGAAACCGGTAAAAGCCAATCGAGTTCCGGCTCCTCTCGAAAGGCGGAAGTAGCATGCTGGCTGCGTCATTGGCCATGCCACAGAAACTGAAAGCAGAATCAACCGAGCCCGCTGGGTGGCAGGTTTGAGACCGCCGAACGCCCGCTCCTGCAAGCGGTACGCGACCGCACCGGTCAGCAACTCCCGGCTGATATAGCGGGGTGGTTCGGCAGCATAGAGCGACCGCCAACGCTCTTTCAGCTGTTTGACGGTCAACCCCGATAATGCGGCTATTTCCCGCGTAACCTGGTCCGATTCACCCCGCAGTAGAGCTTTGGTCATGGCCGCCGGCTCCTTCTCCGGCAGCTGACACACATTGCTCGATTCGCGCCCTGCATCCAGTCGGAGCAGGCAAGAAAAGGTCGCGGAGAGCGCTTCCCTTTGGGCCAACACCGAGCAATGTGTGTTGACCTGCGGCACGGACGCCAAAGCCTCCGCCCGCGAAGGAGATTCAGAAAATGCGTAGCAAAAGAGCCGTAGAGACCGCCTCCACCCCAAAGCTCGCCAGTGCAGTCCCGAACCCGACCGAGCAACCGAAAGCTGCGATGAAACAGCGAACCGCCAGCGCTGTACGAAAGGCGACGCTTGTCGCCAGGAGCAAGAAGGCCGGGAAGCTGTACCTGCCCGCCGGCGTCGAAGGTCAAAACCTGCGCTGCCGCTACTGCGGCAGCGATGACCTCGCGCCCTCTTTCAGGAAGCGCCGTGATGCCCGTTAGCGTGCCTGCTTCAAACAGCGCTACGGTACGAGGTTGCCGAAGAAGAACAGGCCCGTGCAGAGAGCACGGGTCAGAGCGAAATAGTCTGCTGAAAGGCTGATTTCGGGTCACGCGGGACCTCGAACGGTTCCGGCGCCACCCGTTTTTGTTCAAGCGAGCCGGGCGGCAAGAGTAACTCGGATGAACGTGGCGGGCTCAGAAGGGAAACACGGGTGGTCGCACAGGCGCGGGACAAGAAGCATAATCGTCCGAGCAACGCCGCTATTTGGCGACCACTAACCGCTGAGATGCGCAAATGAGTGCGATAGCATTCGAATTACCGCTGAAATACGAGAAGCCTGCGACGCGTTGACCGCGTTCGCGCGAGCCGAGGTCATGCCCCGGCACGAGAAGCATCGCGCATTGCTCGAAGACCCGCGCGAGCTCTATCGGGCAGATGGGCGGCTTTCTGACGACGCCGTCGCTTTAATCCGAGAAGTTCGTCGTGCCGCGTCGCACGCCGGCTTCTATACGATGTGTGTCCCCGAGGCGCTCGGGGGCGGCGGTCTGGGCCATCTGGCGTATTATGCGGGCTGGGAGCATCTGTTCCGCCTGTGCGGGCCGCAAAACTGGCTGATGCTTTACGTCATCAGCCACTGGGCCTTCGGCCCCAGCCGGCTCCTCGAACGAGTTACAGACGAAGCGCGCAAACGGATTCTGGAGCCCATGAATGCCGGTGAAGCGTCGATGTGCTTCGGCTTGTCAGAACCAGGTGCCGGCTCGGATGCGGCTGCCCTCTCCACGCACGCGGTTCCGCACGGAGACGGATGGAAAATATCGGGCCTTAAGATCTGGACTACGAACGCGCCGGTCGCCGATTATTGCATCGTCTTTGCCGTGACCAACGCGGCGTTGGCGTCTGCACGCCAAGGTGGAATCTCGGCCTTCCTGGTTCCGACCAATTCGCCGGGCTTCGAGGTGCAAAGAGTAATACGGCTGTTCGGCCATATCGGCGGGGATGAGGCCGAACTTCGGCTCGACGACGTGTTCGTCGAGCCGTGGCAACTGGTCGGAGAACTCAACCGAGGGTTTGAGGCTGCGCTTTATGGCGTGTCACTTGGGCGCATCTACAATTCGGCGCGCGCGGTGGGTTACGGCAGATGGGCGCTGGAGCGCGCGCTCGAATATTCCAAGATGCGTGAAACGTTCGGGCGACCTATCGCGGACTACCAAGGCGTAACTTTTCCGCTGGCTGAGTCAGCCGCGGAACTGCATGCCGCACATCTGATGGGCCTCAACGTCGCCACTTTACTCGACCAAGGTCAACCAGCGGTCAAGGAACTGTCCATGACGAAAGCCTATTCGGTGCAGGTCGGATTCCGCGCCGTCGATCGCGCGATTCAGACCCACGGCGCCATGGGTTTCACTAATGAGCTCGGGCTCCATCACGCATGGCATTCGCTGCGTATCGTCAACGTCGCAGACGGCACCAATGAGATCCTGAACCGGACCGTAGTTCACCGACTGCTGAAGGGCGACGTTGATTTGTAGCTGCCACGTGTATCGCCCACTGTCAGCTGATCCGTGAGATTCGTAATCTGATCCGACTGACCTCACGCTGTTGCTCCTCACTTCACCTAGGGCAGCAACTGAGCTGGGAGAGCACCACGCTCGCAACGTTGGGGGTCGAGAGTTCAAATCCCTTCTGCTCGACACCTCAGTCTCCTATCTCAGCCAAAACGAGCAAACAACCTCAAAAATCGCGCAATTTCGCGCCCTTTTTGAGCGGCCAAGGACCCGGAGAGCGCCCTAAGAGAGCCGGAATTCGGCGAAATGCACGAGTCCTATCCCGGCGCAATTTGCCTAGGTCCTTCGTTGCTCTGCCGCTTTAGTGTGGCTGCAACAAGAGACTTCAGACCATCCGCGATACGGAGGGGAACCCTTCTGAGAGCGCTCGCCTCGCTGGCGCTTAGCTGGTTTGTTGAGCGCGACGGGAGTTTGCAAAATGCCTCAAGCTGAGCTGGATTCCGCGCTAATGCGTGATCCCTAGCAGCTCGACTTCGAAAATCAGAGTCGCGTTCGGCGGAATCACGCCGCCCGCACCACTCGGACCATAACCGAGCGCCGACGGGATAATTAGCTCTCGAACGCCGCCGATTTTCATCCCTTGGACCCCCTCATCCCAACCTTTGATGACCTGACCTTGTCCAAGCGCGAATTGAAATGGTTGGCCGCGGTCTTTGCTGGAATCAAATTTCCTCCCCTTGCTTCCGTCGGGGTTATGCAGCCAGCCGGTATAGTGAACTGACACCTGGTCGCCGGCTTTGGCAACATCGCCGTTACCGACGGTGAGATCAACATATTGCAGTCCGGAAGGAGTAGTGACTTTTGCAGCAGACATAGTTTGTGGAATCCAAAGCATTGCGGAGACAATGACCAGGCACAGACCAAGTGCCATTTTTCCTGCCTGAATTGTTCTTAACATCATATCTCCAGAAGTCGAATTAAATATTAAACAGCCTTTCCAGTGGGCGCCAGCCGGTCGCTGCCGAGTTGCGGTCTATCGGCTTTACTCGGCGCAACCAATCAGCAGCGCCGCGCGGTTCGAGTATGGCTTCGGATCGACTACCGCCGCCGGCGTTCACCGCCTATCGATTGCAGAGCATCGTCCAGCATGTCGCGCACTTTCCCATGGGCTCCGGCCCCGCATGCTAGTCGAATGTCGCCCTGCCCACGCACAATCAACAACACCACCTGATCATTCTTTAGGTCTTCCGACACGACGCGGACAAATGCTCGAGTTGTGATGTCGAGAGTTTGCTCTTCCAATTGATTCAGACGGCGCAGGCATTCCGATAGGATCATTCGCGCATTGAGTCCGCCGCTCTCAGATGCGCCCAGCCTCATCTTACTGCCATCGCGGACCAGCAGCAGAATCTCTCCGCCGAACTCTTCCCAAGCGGCCGCAACGACGGCCTGCAGGGCGGAGCGATCAAAGTGTTGTGATTCCTGCGCCACCAGTGACCCAAATCAAAGTATAACAGGCCGAGCGGAATTCGACCTGACCCAGAACCCGGAAAATATGCCGGTCAAAGGCGCTCGGCTTTGAACGCATCCAATTCCTGAACGAAAGCGGCCGTATCCATTCCAGTCCTCCTTATGGCCAGCACTCCGGTTGAAATAGGTGTTACCCTCTGTGACGAATGTTCGGCCGGTGCGCGTGGCGCGTGGCAGGCTGACCGGCGAACCGATCCGCGTATCACCGAGCGCATCCAACGTTCGGCATTTGGGATAACCAGAGGGCATGACGACCGTGATGTCGCGGTCGGAAGGATCGATCTCAGGCCGATCCACGGCTCAAAATCGCTCCGGGCGAGGTCCACACGCATCTTTCATTGAACAAGAATACGCCACAATGTCGTTACCCGCAGTGGCTCGGCCCTATCGCCAGCATCTCCTTTCTCGGTGGACTCCATCACCAAATACGTCAGGGCTTAGGTTTTGACCAAGCACGCGAGACGTTTTCCTCGGCGATGGACGCGATCGAGTATTTTGCGATAGGGATGACCGCAGGAATTCGCGCTTCATTCGCGAAGCAACTTTGGAGACTCTCATGCTTTCCGTTGGATATCTGCCCTGCACTCAGGATCCGCCCGCCGGAAAAAACATGGCGCGCGTTATTGATGAAATCGTCGCCGAGGCTCAGGCCGCTGAAGCTAGCGGTTGGGATGGATGCTTCATCACCGAGCATCACCAGCAGGAGGATGGCTATTTGCCCAACCCGCTCCTGATGGCCGGACTCGTCGGGATGAAGACCCAGCGGATCAAGGTCGGCACCTGTGTGTTGCTGCTGCCGCTGTATCATCCGGTGCGGGTCGCGGAGGATTGTGCCGTGGTGGACCAGGCCAGCAAGGGTCGCCTCATCCTCAGTGTCGGCGTCGGCTACCAACAGCACGATTTCGATGCCTTCGAAGTTCCGATCGAATCCCGCGCACGCCGCACTGAAGAGGCGCTGGAGATTCTGCGCCGAAGCTGGACGGGTGATCGCTTCTCCTTTGAAGGCTGCCACTTCAAGCTCAAGGATACGTTGGTCACACCCACGCCCTATCGGCCGTCCGGGCCGCCGGTGTGGATGGCCGCGTGGACGCCACCCGGATTACGGCGCGCGGCCCGCATCGCGGACGGATGGATCGCCGACCCTGTACAATCCCTTCCCGTGATTAAGGGCTTTGCCGATCGCTACCGCACCGAATGTGCCAAGCTCGGCCGCAAGGCCTTCTTTTGCCTGATGCGCGACGCTGTCATCGCTGACAATCTGGCCGCAGCCGAGGCGGAAAGCGCGCCCACCATGGTCACACATCGCTTTTACTATAAGTACGGTGCTTATATGCCCGATGAATACCTGAAGGACGTTAAACGCGTGGACGACTTCACCTTCAAGCTCGCAGCGAAAGATCGACTGATCGCCGGATCTCCGAACGACTGTCTCGAGCAACTTCAGACGTGGGATGAAACGGTTCATCCCGATTATCTAATACTCAGAATTCGCCAGCCCGGGGGGCCGCCGCACGAAAGGACGCTGCAGGCTATTCGGGACTTTGGCGAGTACGTAATTCCTCGTCTGTAAGGCCTGATACCGGCCGCCAGCTGCTTGTGTGCATCGGCAACACGGTCACGCGATGGCTGGGCATCCCAACAGCGCCACGGCCACATGGAAGGGGCGATCAGGCGTAGGGGCGTTCGAAATCGTCGGCGGCAAGATCAGCGAGATTCGCGACTACGATGAGCGCATAGCTGCGGGGTTGCGAACAGCTCGATGAGCGCTAAGGCTGCCGCCCTAAATCTGAGTTGGAGACACTGGAGGATCGCATCGTGAGCGGCACGACTGAGCAATTTGAAGGTGGCTGCCTGTGCGGCGCAGTGCGTTTTATCACTACCGGTCAGCCGAAGGCGGTGTACTGGTGTCATTGCGAGAGTTGTCGAAGGCACACCGGCGCGCCGGTTTCGGCTTTTGTCCTGTTCGACTGCCGAGCGTACACCGTTACCAAAGGCGAGATAACCAAGTTCGATTCCACGCCCGGTAGAACCCGGCGCGGATTCTGCGCCAAATGCGGATCGACCCTGACTTGCGAAAGTCTTCCTGGTCCAACGGAAACGCATTTTCACGTTGGTGCGTTCGACAAAGCCGGGCAGCTTCAGCCGGGGGAAAAACAGTACTTTAGCGAGGAGCGCCTTCCGAGGTTACACATCGCTGAGCCGTAGCCTAGGAGCGGGCAGGCGACCAAGGGCACCGCAGAGGTTTGCCTTCGTAGGACGGCCAGCTGGCTGGGCTTCGTAGGATGAGAGAGATACACGGTTGAAGATAGCGTCGTTCAACGTGAACGGGATCAACGCGCGTTTGCCCAGCCTTTTGCGCTGGCTCGCCGAAACCAAGCCCGACATCGTATGCCTTCAGGAGTTGAAGGCCCCGCACGAAAAGTTTCCCGAGGCCGCGATTCGTGAGGCAGGCTACGGTGTTATTTGGCATGGCCAGAAGAGTTTCAACGGCGTCGCCATCCTTGCACTCGGCGCCAAGCCGGTCGAGGTTCGTCGCGCCTTACCGGGCGACCCCAAGGATCTTCATAGCCGCTATATCGAGGGATGGGCCGGTGACATGCTTGTCGGGTGCCTTTATCTTCCGAATGGCAATCCCGCGCCGGGTCCAAAGTTTGACTATAAGCTTCGATGGCTCCAGCGGCTTGAGCAACACGCCGAGACGTTGCTCGCGTTGAACTCGCCGGTCGTGCTCGCCGGCGACTACAACGTGATTCCAAGCGAGCTGGACGTATTCGCGCCGGAGCGTTGGATCGATGATGCCCTGTTCCGACCCGAGTCGCGCGACGCATTAGCCCGACTGCTCGGGCAAGGCTGGATCGACGTCCTGCGCATGATGCATCCGGACGAGCGCATTTACACCTTCTGGGACTATTTTCGCAATCACTTCGAGCGCGATCCGGGGGTTGCGCATCGATCACCTCCTGCTCAGTCCCGCGCTTGCGCGGCGGGTCGGCGGGGCGGGCGTCAATCGCGAGGTTCGCGGCTGGGAGAAGGCGAGCGATCACGCCCCGATCTGGGTGCAAATCACGGACTGACTTCCTGGCGATCAGTCGATCAGGCGGCATCAAACCTTGGCCGCCAATCCTCGCTTCTGCACTTTCCCGGCCGCAGCCATCAATGCCAAAAGGGAGGTCCTTGTGTCGCGCGGGCGGCGACGAAACGCTCAAACTTCTCGTGGGACAGCGTACGCATTCTCTTTCTTGCAGGCCTGCGCCAAGCGGAGTGCAATCGCTTCTGATCGAGCGCAGAAAACTGGCTATTCGGGATCGAGTGTTCTAGCAGGCTGTTGAAAAATTCCTTCTCAAATGGATCGCCGGATGGTTTTGCATCTGTATAGTTGAATGAGGTCTGCGGGGTTGCGGAGGAAGGGCGGATGCGGGGATTTGATCGGCCACA
>Ga0074045_10001707_pt1 | contig 20876 bp, 24 predicted proteins | sample BogForMeECP23OM2_FD_94442 | JGI IMG/M metagenome (GOLD analysis project Ga0074045, IMG submission 94442) | Bog forest soil microbial communities from Calvert Island, British Columbia, Canada - Bog Forest MetaG ECP23OM2 | ecosystem: Environmental > Terrestrial > Soil > Wetlands ...
CCGATACGATGAGGCCCGACGATTCGGCGACGTGCTCGGCTCCCGTCGGCTTCTCCGATACGATGAGGCCCGACGATTCGGCGACGTGCTCGGCTCCCGATGGCCGCTGGACCACGACGAGGCCCGAGAACTCGCTGATGACCTCTGCGCCCGATTCCGTGGTGACGGTGTGGGAGTAGACCACTAGGTAGTCGGGGAAGATAGAGTGGCCTCTACCCGGCATCGCTCACCCCGACATCACCTGAAGGATGACCGCATAGTCGTACGAGCGCAGCGTGCCGGTGGTCTGGTTGATTTGGAGGGAGTAGCCACCCACCTTGGCGATGGTCTTCGAGAAGAATCGGATGACGGGGATGCTCTGGGCGCCCGAGTAGGTGTTCTGCTGGAACGGTTGCAGGGAGTTGCCGTCGACGTTGATGTTCTCGGTAAGCGTGACCGCGTCGCCCGAGGCCATGCTGCGGAGGTCGATGTACCCCTCGATGATGAAGGCGTCCGCCTCGGCGCCGGCCGCGATGGTGTACCAGGTGTAGGTCGTGTTGAGGACGGCGGGGCTGTACGTCCCGGTCGACTCGGTCTTGGTGGCGATGTAGACGCCGGTCATGAGGTGCGCTCCGCGAGTTGCTTCTGGAGGGCCTCAATCTCCTCCTGCTGGGCCTTCAGGACCCCGACAATCCAGTGGTCGTAATGCGGCTGGACGACCGAGTAGTACTGTCCGTACCCGTGAGTGTCCGTAGAGAGCTGTCGTACCGAGTCGGGGAGCGTCTCTGCGGCTACCCCCGCCTTCCAGAAGTCGTACTGGTGGAGCTTCCCGCCATCGGCATCCTTCAGCGTCTTGTACTGCCCGAACCGAACCGCCTTTAGCTCCGCGAGCGGGTCGCCCGCGTAGTCCGTGAAATCCGGCTTGAGCCGGGAGTCGGAGGTCGTAGAAGTATGTCCGACACTGATGTAGTATGCCGTAGAACCGAGCGTGATGGCTGCGCCGGCGAGGGCGCACCAAATCGTTGTGCCCGTTGAACCGTTGTTGTTCTCAAAATAGATTGCACCCTCGCCCGTGCCCGTCCCGAAATATGCGTTGAAAGTCCATCCGCAGTACGCCGACGTCCCCAGCTTCATCCCCCCGGAGGGGGTCATCGATATGGTTGACCCAGACCCGCTCAACGACAACGCCGTCCCTGTCGCGCTGATGGTCTGTTCCGCCGTGAACGTGTTCCCCGTCCCGAGGATGCCCGTCCCGGCCGTGAGGGTTCCCGTGGTCCCGGTCCCGGTGATGGCGCCGGAGAAGGTAACGAGCCCCACGAACGTAGCCGCCCCCGACCCGTTGTCGAGGGTGTTGTTGTACGTAAGCACCGTCCACCCAGGGTTGCCCGCCGTGATACCGACCCTCTTGTTTGTGTAGTCGAATCCGATTCCACTGTAGAAAGCCGAACCGTCGTATATGACGAGGTTGAAGTCTGCGTTAATGCCCCCGAAGCTCGAATTGGCCCGGCGCGACCAGTAATAGTGCTGGGCGTTCACCCCCGTTCCCCCGGCGTTCGAGTCGAGTCCGAAATCGACCTCCGTCGTGGTCGACGACGTGTAGGCGGACAGGGTCAGGACCGTGCCCGCGGTCGATAATGTCACGAGCCCCGCAAAAGTCGCCGCCCCCGACCCGTTGTCGAGGGTGTTGTTCGCAGTCGTAACGCTGCCGGAAGCATTTATGGAAAACCAAATCGAGCTTAAGACGCCACTGGAATTTGCCGTGTAGAAACTGAATCCGCCCCCTCTCGATACAAGGTCAACCTCAGCATGTCCGTTTGAAACATTCTCTCCAATAAAGAGTCCCGAACTTGGTGCTCCTCCGATAGGATTCGATACTCCGCCCCAGTTGTAGTTAAATTGAGTAAAGGCCGATGCGGCTACCCCGCCATTACCAAAGACCGCCCCACCCGAGCCGTTGTCGAGGGTGTTGTGCTGCGTGACCACACCGCCGAGCGAGCCTGCGAAGTCGAGGGCCAACTGCCCCGAGGCGTTGAAGCCGATGGCGTTTTGCTTCGAGGTGCCGACATAGACCGCGACGAGGCTCGTGAGCGGCAACTGACCCTGGTCGACCCAGATATAGTTCGGGAACGTGCCGTCTGATAGGTCGGGCATACAACCCCCTTACCCGAGAGTCGGGTGATAAGACCTAGGCCGGGGTTCACCAGGTTACGAGAAAAACGTGCCCTGGTGAACAGTAGCACCGGCAGGGTAGGTCGCCGTGCTCCGTCGTGCCCACGAGCGAGATGGTGTCCGAGCACTTCGGGCAGTCCGCGCTGATGCGCCAAATCGGCTTCCCCTTGCCGCTGCCTTCCTCGGTCTGGGTGGACGCGACCGCCGTGCCGGCGACCTTAGCCCACGCAAACTTCCGGCCGGTCTCCTGGTCCACTGGGGCCGGCGCCCCGCCGCTGTACGCCTCGGGGGGCAGCTTCGGGGCATCCAGGGGGATTTGCTTGTGCGGCATCTAGCTCCAGGTGTAGGTAAGGGTCGCGGCGGCCGTTCCGCTCGGCGAGACGGCTTGGCCCGTGAACGTGTCATGAGTTAAAGCGAACGTGGAGTTGGAGGCCATCCCTGCTGTGGTAGTCACGTACAGTGCGAGTTCCGTGACGGTGATAGTTCCCGCCGTCGAGTTCGTCCACGTCGCGGTGACCGTGAAGGTTCCCGAGGACCCCGACGGGGTGATGGCCGAGACGACCGCGGTAACGGGGTTCGTCGCGCCGCCCGCCGACGTCTGAATCGCGTTGTCGGACCACGTCGCGGCGCTGCCACCCGTCCCGAACGCGATTTGCGGCGTGCCCGAGAGCGGTTGCGCCGTCTGTGCGTGCGCCGTTCCGGAGGTGTCCTTGAACGACAGCCCGCTGACGTTGAGTTGGTTGGCGACGAAGAACTGCGCCGATTGGAGCAGGGTCATGTCCATCGGCTTCTCGAACCTGCTCGTGATTTTCCCGTCCTTATCCCGGCAGACGATTTCGAGCTGGGCGGTGACTCGACCTCCTCCGCCAATGCTCGGGCCCGACCGGACCACGGCTTTCTCGCCGGAGTCGCCGCCCGTCAGTCTGGGAAGCAACGACATCGTTCCCTCCACCCGGGCCGGGCTATTTGAGACCTAGGTGGGCCGGGCAGGGTTCGAACCTGCGCTCTTCCGGTTATCAGCCGTCTGCTTTGCCGCTTAGCTACCGGCCCATTCAGGGTCGAATGGGCGCGGCGAGAATCGAACTCGCGTGTCCGTCGGGTTATAAGCCCGGCGCCCGACCACTAGGCGACGCGCCCGCTCGAACTAATTCCCGGAGCGGGCTTCGCTATCGTCGCCATCGCGTAGGGACTAGTTGTCCCGCAGATAAACGATTCGGCGCGTGCGCTTCCCTCCGAACATCCGGTCCTCGACGCGCTCGACCACGTAGCCCCGAGGGTTGAAGCTGATGACCTCACCCTCCCCGACAAAGCGGGACAGGACGGAAACATGGGTTCCGTGGATGGTCCGGGTGACCATCGTGGTATCGCCCATGACCGCCTTCTCTCCAATGCTCCAGGAACGGGGCTGGTGGATGCTCACCACGTCGCCCGGCTTGACCTCCATGATGCCCTCGACCTCGCGGTAGATGGTCATCGGAAGGCCCTGGCGCGTGGCGAGGGCCCGCACGACGTTTTTGAGTTCCGTGGTCAACTTCTCGAACTTCCCGTGGTAGAACCACGTCTTGTTCAGCTTCTCCCGCAGTGAAGTGAGCCCGTAGATTTGCATCTGCTCGTCGATTTGCTTCGAAAGAGCCTGCCCGAAGAAGCTCCGGAGCCCCGAGTGGCCCTCGAAGAACGGCATGTCGGACTCCCGCTTCGTGTAGTCCTCCACGGTGATGCCCGCCGCCTCCATCTGCTTCCGCATCTGCTCGGACTGGGGCGTCTCCATGAACTTGCGGGTGGTCTCCTGCAACGCCTGAATCGTCGGGGCCGTCTTCTCCTCGATGTACTCGTTGACGCGGACGGAGAGCGCGTCGATGATGGCCATCAAGTGGGGGGTCAGGCGCACCCAGCCACCAGGAGGCCGAGAGTATTCAAGACGGTCGGTGCCGCAGACTATTTATTTATCGAGACCATTCCCCATTCGATGGCCCTCAAGTTCACCGCGAAGCAGCAGAAAGAGATGCAACTGAAGTATCTCTGGCAGGAGCACGCGAAGCTCATCGCGGGTCTCAAATGGGCACGCGACGACCTCAAGAAGCGTGGCCTGGACCCGGAAACCTACATGGTCCCGCCGGACGGCTCCATCGACCCGATGCGGACGGCGAAGAGTAGCATCCATGCCCAACTGATGACCAACGTGGAGTCGCTCCGAAAGGCGTTGGGAATCAAGGGCGAGGAGGCTGGCCGCTGCAACTACTGTCTCATCCGCCGCGCGACCCACTTCTACTCCGGTCGGTCCCTCGGCCCGCGCTACGGTGTCATGGGCCAGACGGGCTGCGCCGACCCTGCCTGCGACAAGTCGGTCGACGTGTGGGGGAACAGCGAGGGCGACAAGACCCGCCACCCGTACTACTGGGTCACCCTGACGAGCAAGTTCGGCCGGAAGCGCGAGCAGCGCATCGACGACGACCACGCCGAGGTCTTCTGGAAGGGCCGATGGGTCAAGGCCAAGTGGAACGCGAAGGAGAGGAGCGTGGGGGACACGTTCTACCCGCCCCACTGGGAGCCCGCTCGGAAGTGACCTAAGGCATATTTATATATCCAAAGGACTATGTACTGGATGGAAGACCATGAGCGTGCCTAGCCCGACCATTCCTCACGACTGCTTCGACTGCGGGTCCACCTGCAAGCTCTGCTGGACCCTCAACCGGTTCACGCAGTGGGTCCACAAGGGCGACCCCTGGGCCTGCCGCTGCGCCGCGTGCCCCACTCGCCGACCGCCTCCGGAGATGCCTGCGCCTCCTTCGGAGAACTTGCCGCCACCTCGGATGCAGTGACCATGCGGGTGCGGCGCGTCGGCCTTCTGGGCAAGCAGGACGCGGCCCTACGGAAGCCTTCCCCGGCCTCCCTGCGAACTGACCGCCTCATGGAACGGCTCCGCGCCGCGCAGGGGAAGGACTTCGTGTGGAAGGAGACGTGGCAGGAGTTCTCCCGACTGTCGAACAACGAGCCCGACATCTACGGACGGCGCATCTTCACCCCCCTCGCCACCGACAAGGCGGCGTACGTCGCCAAGCTCTGCCACCGCGCCTACCTGCGCGGGGTTCTCCCGACCGGCCGCTCCTGGGCGTTCCTCGCCGGTGCGATTCGGATGGTGTTTCACGAGCTGGAGCAGAGCCTATGAGCGCGAAGGTGACCCTGCACGTCAAGGACGCCGACGGGACCGTCGTCCACCTTATCGGCACGGTGGACAGCGACGTGGCGGTGACGCTCCAGAAGACGCTCCTCGAAGGCGTCCAGAAGCTGCTCGCGGCACGAACAGGGGTGAAGCTGAGCCCATGAAGCTCCCTCCGCGCCCCCGCAAGGGAACGAAGTGTCGCAGTCACAAGTGCCGGCGGCCCGCGACGGAGTTCGGCTACCTCGGGCACCTCGTCCGCGGCTACAAGAAGCTCCCGAAACGCCGGAGGATGGCCTGGGAGCGCCTCCCGTACTGCACCGTACACGGCCTCGCCAACCGATTCGGCCTCGACGCCTACAAGTGCCCGAGCCGCGAGTGCCTTCGGAACCGGTCGGTCGCCGCCGGGGGTTGGCTCAACTCGCGGACCCACCCCGAGGACCTCTACGTCTACATCCCCACCGAGGCCACGCTGGTCGAGCCGCCAACGGTAGAGGAAGGTCCGCAGCCCATCCCGCCGGCGAAGGTCCGCTGCCCGTGGTGCTGCACCCTGATGAAGGAGGTCAGGTAGCGCCGCTGACGCTGTATTTATTTATCGAGGAAAGTATGACGGAACCGATGAAGACCCCGGACAAGGCTCCCCGCACGACGAAGCAGAACTCCGCGCCCCGACTCATTCAGCTTCCGGAGGACGTCTCGAAGTGGCTGGGGAAGCACCCCGACTTCAACCTCTCGGAGTTCGTCCGGGAGGAATGGCGCCGATGGTTGAAGGAGAAGCGGAAGGACTGGCCGCTCGGTCAGCACCGCGGTCGTCTTCCCCAGGGCGTGCCTCGCCCCGTCCGCATCGTGACAACCGTCGCGCTAGACCCGACCATCGTCCACCAAATCGAGCGGCTGCGAAAGCGGAAGCCGAGCTTCAACATGAGCCGCTGGGTCGAGATGACTCTTCGGGAGAAGGTCGGCATCCCCGCGACATGAAGCCCTCTGCTACCAGGCCGACCCGGTTCCAGCGATGTTGAGCAACGAGGAATACCGGCGCACCTACCGATTGGTCTTCCCGAAAGAAGAGAAGGTCAAACGGCGATGAACGGACCCGAGGAGCGTTGCGTCGCCTTCTATCACGGGGCCCCGTGCGACCGGACGCAGCGCCGCCACGGCTTCCGGAACCTCGACCACGCCTTCCAGTCCTCACGCTCCGCCCGCTCAGGTATCGAGAGCAAGTCCGCCGAGTCCGGTGCCCTGGTAGGACCGGGTGGCCCAAAGGACCAACATTCCCCCGGGGGTCTTGGCATCACCACCCATGAAGCCAGAGATGGGCTAACTAACCGAGAGACTCGTGACCCAATCTCGACTGAAATGCGGGCGGAGACGACGGGGAGCCTCACCGTGGTACATCCGTTCTGCGCGAAGCACTCGAACGAAGTCCCCCCGGCCGGGTGCCCTATCTGCAAGCTCGACACGCTCCGCCAGAAGCTCGCCGAGTTGCGGAAGTTCATGCACTGCGACTACGTCTACCCCGGGAATCACCGCCGCTGCCGGCGACCGATGTCCTGGCACGAGCGGGGGCCTCGGGGCTTCAACATCACGGTGGACAACCACGACTTCGTCCGCCCCAGGCGCATGTGAGCGAGTTGCATCGGGTCGTCGGTCACCCATCCCCAAGGGTGTGGCTTTGCGCCTGCGGGGCCAGGATTCATTCGCACGACGAGTGGAGGGACCACGCCGAGCTAGTCCTGAAGAACGAGAGCATACCGGTTCGGACCCCGCCCGGCTTGCCGCCGGGTCGCCTGGACGTCAAGGCGCGCTACTCTCCACCGGGCCCCGGAGACGACGACTACCCGCATCCGTACATCGTGTGGGTGCAGGCCGACGGCTGCGAACCGGGCGAGTGCCTGAGCCGCCTGTTCATGGAGGAGCAGCGGGCGCTGGATTGGGTCGAGCACCTGTGTCAACTCGCTCGAAGCGGCCAACTCCCGCTGAGGTTCACGGCATATTCCGTCCACGCGCCAGACTGCATCCGGGGAGCATCCGACGAGTGCTGCGTACCGGGGCGTCAGGCATGACAAGGCTCCGGCTGACGAAGGAGCAACTCGCTCGCGCGGACCAGCAGGGCCGCGACCTCGAATCGAAGGTGAAGTGGCGCTTCTGGGTCTGCATCGAGGGCGGCCTGCCGGTCCCGGTCTGCGAGGGGTTCTGTCCCGAGTGCCGCGTTCCCGTGTGGAGGTTTTGGCACAACCCTTCCCATGAGCATATCTTCCAGTGGCCGCAGGAAACAACCCGGAAGGGACGCAAGATAGTGGTCACAACGGGCGACATCCCGCTCGAATACGAACCGATGACCTACGTGGAAATGCTTGAAAGGTATGTGCAGGATTACCCTCCCGAATGAGCGCGGTCCTCGGACAGTGGGAGGTCACCGGCAGCATCGGGACCCTTATCCTCGGAGTGACCGTCACCATCGACGATTCGACGAACCCGAGGAAGGTCGGCGTCGGCTTCACCTGGGAGCCGCGTGACAGCCCTGACGGGAAGCGGCTCGTTTCGGGCCCGGGCGGCCTCATCGAGACGCTGCGCCTGAACACGGACCTTGACGACGGCGCGCTCGAATACCACGCGAAGAGCGGGCGGCACTGGTTCCCCTGGACCGAGGTGCACCGGGCCGGGTTCTACCGATGGCTCGGCGAGTGGACGGGCCGCGGCCTCTCTTCCTTCCAGGTCAGCAACCTCGTCCGCGAACTGAACCGCTTCACGCCGACCTTCATCATCCCGAGGGTCGGCCGCGTCACGCAGAGCATCGGTTCCATCCCGCCGGGCTCGCTCATCCAAATCAACAACGTAGAGCACTGCTCGAATCGCATATGGGACCAACTGAGGGCGGTCCCCGGCGTCTTCTTCCTGACCGCGAGCGGGAACCCGGTCCCCGTCACGTCGAACTGGGTGCAGACATGGATTGAGCGCCGGGGCGAGAAGCCGACCCCGGCGTACGTGTCGGCCGTCCACGTCGACGAGGTGGCGAGGCTCTTCCCCGACATCCGGGCGCAGCAGCAGCAAATCCGACGCGACATCGGGCTCGACTACCCGATGTACGAGGCCCGCTACTTTCCCATCCCCGGCCGCGACCCGTCGACGGGCCGCAACTTCCACCTCTACGAGTACCAGGCGCAGGGCGTCTCGAAGTTCCTGGCGATGCGCCGCATCGTCTTCAACGTCGAGATGGGGCTCGGGAAGTGTCACCGGAAGGGGCAGAAGCTCTTGATGTTCGACGGGTCGACGAAGGCGGTCGAGTACCTCCTTCCCGGTGACAGGCTCATGGGGCCGGATAGTCAGCCCCGTACGATTCTTTCCGTCAACACCGGCCGCGGCAGGATGGTCCGTGTCACACCGAAGAAAGGCAAGCCCTTCGTGGTCAACGATGACCACATCCTCAGCTTGGTCCACACCGATACCAGCCGGGCCGGGAAACGCGGGCACTACCGTAACTACATGGGAGGCACGGTCCGCGACTTCAGCATCCGGACCATTCTGCAATGGAAGTGGACACCCCGCAACTCGTACCTCATGTGGAAGCTATTCCGGGTCGCCGTCGAGTTTCCGCCGCGCCCTGAGCCCCCGATGGACCCGTACTTCCTCGGCGTGCTTCTCGGCGACGGGCACCTTGCGTACAGTGACGTCGCGGTGACGACGATGGATGAGTCGGTCCGCGCGGAGATTTACGCACAGGCCGAACAAAGGGGGATGGTCGTGCGTGTCAGCGCCGCGGGCAGGGCCCGTACGTATCACCTTCATCAACCGACGTCCAACCGGCCGCGACTAACGAATGGCTCCCCCGCGCCGAATTGGTTCCATGCCGTCCTTCGCCACCTCGGGCTGATGCCCATCGCCTGCGCGGACAGGTTCATCCCCGACGAGTTCAAGCTCGGCTCGACGACGACTCGACGGCAGGTCCTTGCCGGACTCATCGACACCGACGGCTCGGCGACGGGAGGATGCTACGACTACATCTCGAAGTCCGAACAGTTGGCCAATGACGTGGCGTTCGTCGCTCGGAGCCTCGGTCTTGCGGCCTACGTGGCCGCGTGCGAAAAGAGGGACCAGCACGGGCACGGAGGGACGTACTATCGCGTCTGCATCAGCGGCGAACTGGCCATCGTCCCGTGCCGTGTCGCTCGGAAGAGGATGGCGAAGCGACGACAGAAGAAGGACGTCTTACGGACGGGCTTCCGCCTCGACTACGTGTCGGACGATGAGGAGTACTACGGCTTCACGCTGGACGGCGATGGTCGCTATCTTCTCGACGACTTCACGGTGACCCACAACACCCTCATGGGTCTCGCCGCCGCCGAGACCCTGTTCTTGCAGCGTGCCATCGACCGCTGCGTCGTCATCTCCCCGCGCCGCGCCCAGCGCACCGTCTGGGAGCGTTTCCTCCTCATGTACTACGGCCGGCGGGCCATCGTTATCGACGGCGGCCCGAAGGAGCGACGCATCCAGTACGCGCGGGCGCTCCGCTCTCAGTACGTCATCACCCGGTACGACACATGGCGGCTCGGCGACGCGCAAATCGGGCTCGCCAGCCTGCTCGGCCCGCGGACGATGGTCATCGTGGACGAGTGTCACCGCGTCAAGAACCAGGACACGGCCCGGCACAAGGCCATCTTCGAGATGCTCGAAGGGACGCGGTGGACCGGGCTGAAGTACGAGCGGATGCCGCAGTGGTCGACGCCGTATCGTCTCCTGATGACGGGGACGATGGTCCACGACAAGCCGCTCGACGTCTACGGCCCCACCACCATGCTCGGGTGGCGGGTGTGGAACTCGTTCCCGGAGTTCCAGCGCGCCTACTTCCACATGGCGACCATCCGCTCGCCCCACGTCGACAAGAAGACCGGCGAGCGCCGCGTGATGATGCGGGCGACGAAGCTCAACCCGAACCACATCCCCGAACTCCAGGGCATCCTCTCCGCGGTGACATACACGAAGACGGTCGCGGACGTCGGGCTCCAACTGCCGCCCATCACGCGCGTGAACCTGGTCATCGACCCGAGCCCGGCCGAACTCGCGGCCTACCGCGTCATCAAGGGCGAGGTGTTCCGGTTCCTCGACTCGCTCGAATCGCTCCAGAAGAAGACCCTCGTGACGGTGACACCCGAGCAGCAGGCGGCGCTCGACGCGGCGAAGGAAAGCCTGCTTGCCACGATGGCGATGGAGCGCATGTTCTCCTCGGACCCCGTCCTGCTCCTCTACTCGGCGACCCAGCGGGACGCCTACGGCCGCTTCGTTCCCGGCACGGGGAGCGAGACCGCCGACCGGCTCGTCACCCAAATCGGACGGGACGTGCTCACCGCGCTGAGCCCCGGCTCAAAGCTCTCGGCGCTGATGGAGTGGCTCGCCGACTTCCTCCAGCAGGGACGGGGAGCGAAGGCCGTGGTCTTCTGCTCGTTCCAACGTCTCTTCCAGTACCTTCAGCAGGTGGTCAAGACCCCGGTTCCGGGGATGACCACCGACGACTACCGCGAGTTCCGCTACGTGATGTCGCAGTCCCTCTTCTTCGACGGGACGGTGACGGACAAGCAGGGCGACGCGGTGGTCCGCGCGTTCACGAACGAGTCACGGCACCGCATCCTCTTCAGCACGAGCGCGGGCGGCGAAGGGCAGAACTTCCAAGTGGCGGACTACGTCGTGCACTTCGACGAGCCGCTCTCCATCGGCGACCTACAGCAGCGCGAGGCCCGGGTCATCGGGGGCCTCCGCCGGGCCGGGGGCCGGCCGGCGTTCGTCTCCACGATGCGCTTCGCCCCCGCGATGGAGCTTCGGAACCTCCTCGACTCCCGCGTCGCGCGGTTCGTCGACCCGCGAATCCGCGCCCTGCTCGCCGGGAAGAACGTCGAGAAGACGGCACTGATGCGGGGCATCCGGTCCTAGGTCATGACCGGCGCCCCGCCGACTCATCCGGTCAAGGTCCGGTACTGCCGCTACTGTCGCCGGTGGATTCACACCACGAAGTACGGGTGGCGGGTGCACATCCAGAAGCACCGGCCCTGGACCTCGGTGCCCCGGCACCGTGCGGCGTGACGTCCCGATTATTTATGTAGCCGGTCTCCCTGCCCCGGATAGTGATGGAGCAGCCCGGCCTCAAGCCCGTCTTCGTTCAACGGTCCGACGGTCAGGGCCTCGACGTCCTCCTGGGCGAGCGGAACATCGGTCGGCTCGACTCGACGCGGAAGGTCTACACGTCCTACCGCGACGAGTTCCTGCACCGCGCCCGCGTCCTCGACGCCTACGGCATCGAGATTTCTCTCATGGAGATGTTCTGGGCGGGCGACCCGCCCGTCGAGTTCATCGACCTCGACATCACGAAGATTGGCGGCGAGCGCCGGACCTACCGGACCACGTTGGCCGCGTGGAAGGCATGGGGGCAGGTGCACACCCTGTCTCTCGACTTCGGCCCGCAACTCTTCCTCACGGTCCACGCCATCGAGGGACAGTCGATGTCGAGGAATCCAACGAGGCAGAAGAAACTGGGGGATGGAAAGGATGGTTGAACCGGTCAAGCTGACGATGCAGTGCCGCCTTTGCGGATTCCACCGAACGGTCGCCGTCTCGGGGACCATCCGCCCCGACATGACCCAGGAGCAGGCGACCCGCGCCATCGCCGACCAGTCGGTGAAGGCGGAGGACAACTTCTTCCGCGACCACTGGGAGTCGCAGCACGCCGCCGAGGCCCACGAAATCAAGGCGCACATCTACCAGGTGGCGAAGCTCGCCCGCGTGACGACGTACCACAAGCGCGTGCTCGACAGCCGCATCGAGGGCCAGGGCGAGGTCCCCATCGCCGGGGAGCAGCCGCCCCCCGCAACGCCGCCGTCTACGCCTTAGGGAACCGGCTAGGTACGCCAACGTCTCGCTTTCGCTCATCGCTCGGGGTACTCCTTGTACAGCTTCCCGTAGATGACCGCTTTATCGTGGTCTCGCTTATCGGGGAATCCACCTAGCTGCTTGACGAGAACCGGGACCTGGGCCTGCCGGCATCCCTCGATGAGCGCCGCCGCCGTCTTGAGGTTCATCGGCCGACAGTGCGCGCCGCTCTCGCCTCCGACGATGACCCACTCGTAGAAGTTCAGAACGGTGTAGAAGTACTCCACGGCGTTGATGACCTTCTCTTCCAGCCACGGCTCGGCCGAGAGGAAGTGCACCCTCGCGGGCACCTGACCGAGGTACATGCCGCGCTGGAACGCCAGGTCGTGCGTCTCCCCGGTCGTCCCGAGCCACACGTTCGGCCATCCGCTCGGCCCCCAGTCCTCGGGGAGATGACCGCTGATGCGCTCGGGTCGCTTCGTCAGTAGCTGGAACGTGTGCTGCGGGCAGCGGCGGATGATGTCCCACGCTTCGGCGCGCCAGGGGTCGGCCTCCTCGATGAAGAAATCCGACATGGAGCAACTGAAAACCCGCCGCGGTTCCTTCCACCGGAGCGGCGCGTTGAAGGTGGCCGGAGCGGCGCGCCGCACCGTGTTGAAGTCGAACCCGAACCTCCGGTCGAGGGTCTCGGCATAGCAGAACTTGCAGCCCGCGCTGACCTTGTGACAGCCCCGCCACGGGTTCCACGTCGACCCAGTCCACTCGATTCCGGTCTTCTCTCCCATCGCCTATGCTATGTGGTGTGATAAATAAATACTTACCCGCCGGGGTCGGTGTCCTCGCCGTGCGCCTCGAACCATCTACAGGCCGGGCAGGCGTAGCAGACGTGGTGCTCGATGGTCTTGCAGAGCGTGCAGTTCGAGTGGACCTTCCGGTTCGTCGGCGGCGGGGTCTCCCGCGGCTCGTCGCCCGTCCCTGGGATGCCCCCTGTCATGCTCCGCGCGATGGCCGGTTCGACGGGGGGTGAAGGGGGAGGCGCGGGGGCAAGAGGGGGGGTTGTTTCGCTCTGTCCGCTACACGATTCGGAAGGGGCCGGACTGAAGGCCGATTCCGGAGGCAAAAAAGCCCCCTCGTCGCCGGTCCTGGCCGGTCCTGCTCCCACACTTTCTAGTGTCGTGTCGTGTGTTTTCCCGCCGGGTAGGTCAACACCGGCCAGGACCGGCGACGCACTTCCGGTTTCCTGACGTGAAATCGTTTCTGCGGACTTGGAGCCATTTTCAGCATCCAAGACCACTTGCTGACGTCGCGCGAGTTCTTCCTTGAGCGCGGATTGGTCCAGGACCGGCGACGGTCCTTTTTCACTGATTCCGCGGCGTCCCCAGACAGGATTCCCAGCGACGTTCCGTCGTTCCGGTTGCGACAGGGGGAAGATGCGCTTGACCCGCATCCCGAACGCCTTGTCGCCCATCGGGTCCCGGCCCTCCGACTGGGCACGTCGAACGTGGTGCTCGTAGAGCGCCCGGTTCGAGACCCATCCAGTCGGGTCGGTCTTGAAGCCCTCCATCAACTCAGCCCGAATCGGGTCGGCCCGGTTGCGGTAGTTCTCCTTGCTGTCCGCGAAGCATCCCTTCGGGTCGAAACGGTCACGCGACTGTACCCGTTTCAGACCCTCCAGGGCGCGGTTCAGGATTCCGGACAATTCCATCCGCAGCTTGTCCATCAGGTGGGGGTCGCGGCGCGGGTCATCCTCGGGGAAGACCTCCTCGAACTCGATGACAACGAGCCGGCGCCAGAAGGCGTAGGTGTCGTCCTCGGTCTCGGGCGTCCGGTTCGCCGCCGAGATGAGCTTGCCCTGGAAGCTGAGCGGGAACGGATGACCGTACTTGCGCTGGACCTGCCGCGTCCCCTCGCCCGTCAGCGTCTTCAGAACACCACTCGCTCGGAGCCGTTGGTCGTACGGCAGGTCGTCGCAGAGGTTGACGAGCTTCCCGTCGAGTTCGGCGGCGGACCAGTGGTCCGAGTTGAGGTCGTGGAGAGACGCGGTTGCCACGGCGTCCTTGCCGAGCAACTCCTGGATGACGTTGAGGTAGACGGTCTTGCCGTTGCCGCCGTCTCCGACGAGCATGAAGAACAGTTGGAACGGGTTCTTTCGCCAGAGACAGTAGCCCAAGAGGTCCACGAGAAGCTCGCGCTTCGCCGGGTCGGGCATGATTTCGACGAGGAATTGGTCGAAGCGAGGGCAGGTCGCCGTCGTGTCGTAGCTCACTGGCATCTTCCAGGTGAAGACTAGATTGGGGTCGAACGGCTCGAACGGTTTGACCGTCCCGGCTGCGATGTCGAGGAAGCCGTTCTCCAGGCAGAGCGTCCCCGGCGGGTTGAACGTGTCCCGCTTGCGGTGGAACTCGGAGGTCGCGCCCATGCTCTTCACGACCTCCTCGCGGAACGAATCCATCGACGCGAGGTCGGCCGCTCGGAACGCATCCTCGACCCGGCGTCGGACGAAGGAGCGCGCCATCCCATTGTAGTAGCCGTTCTCGTACCGTAGAAGCTCGAAGGCGCCCGGGGTCGAGAACGTGCCGCGCTCGACGGGCACGACGAACTTCTCCTCCCGGCGGAACCACTCGACGAACTCGACGCGCTTCGGTTTCAGTTCGCCCGTCTTCTCATCCTCAGCGAAGAGGCCCAGGGGAATCGGCTTGGGAGGCGGCTCGGCAGTAGGCGTCGCACTATGGGCCGGTGGCGGGGGAGCGGGCGACGCCTGTTCCGGGGGACCGGCGGGGGCGGGCCTACCGAACTTGACGAGCGCGGAGCGCGCAGCCTCGGCAATCTCCTTCTCGTGCCGGTCGACGTCGTCCAGTGCGCCCGACATGAAGGCGCGCAGTCCCGAGGTCAACGCCTCCTCGCTGATGCCGGGTGTCTTCGCGGCGAGCGAGGCCGCGGTCGAGATGATGAAGTCGTGGTGACGGCCGTGGGGGATTTGGCCGGTCTCGTTGATGGGGAAGGTCCGCCCCGGGCCGGTCCTCTTGTCGTCGAGGAGCTTGACGAGCCAGCCCGGCAGGAACGGGAGCTTGACGTCTCGGACGTGGCGGACCCACTCGTACACGCCGCCAGAGGGGTGCGGCGACGGAGGGACCAGGACGTAGCCCTGGTCGCCGCGGATGTCGAGCCCGGGCACGAAGCCAATGGCGTTAGGGAAGTTCCCACCGGGGTGCTGGAAGTAGAAGTGCCTCCCGCCTCCGCCGGTGCGGACGACCGGGCCCTCGGGCAACTCGCCGTGCTTCGCAGTCAGTTCGGCGATGGATTCCATGCCGCCGTGCCGCGGGTCCTCGTCGAGCACGACGAACCCGCTGCGCTCGCCGGTGGCAACGGCGATGGGAGCGTCGGACCACTTCGCCCACCATTCACGAACGACGTCGAGGTCGATGCTCGCATCGTCGACTCCATGCACCGTGCGCGGGTGCTTGCCTGGGCTCCGACATTTCGGGTCGCCGCAGGAGCACTTGCCGTCAGTCGAAGTGTGGAGCGGAAGGACGGGGAAGCCGAGGCGCGCGTACTCCAGGGCGGCGTCCCCGAGGAAGCTCACAGACTGTCCTCAAGGTGGGAGCGGCAAAGTGTGCCGATAGTTGGGCCCAGCATCGCCCCGTCCTATCAGACGAGGAGTTCGGACCCGTTGCTCTCTACGACCCGCGAGGAATCAGCGCCGTCGCTACCCTTTTCCCAAACCCTACCAATGAACATGGCGAGCGGGTCCAAGGAGGCCCGGGTATTTACGGGCTTGCTTGCAGTGGAAACCGGAAAAGGCGTGGGCGTCCACGGGCCATGTTCACTGGTCGCAGAGCGAACTTCCGTGGGCGCCCGAGCTAGTACTAGTAAAACGTGGCTAACTATAATCCTTTCTCTAACGTCCGGATGATGCGTGGTGATGCCGTTTCACGTCCTCACACGATATTTATATCTCAGAAGGCGGTGGGGAGGACCAGGACCGACAGGGAGGAGGAAGGGGAATCATGAGCGGAAAGGCGGCAGCACCGGCGACGAAGGCGCAACTCGCATACCTGAAGGACCTCGGCGTCGAGAGCATCCCGGACGGCATCACGAACGTCGAGGCTTCAGACTGGATTGATGAGGTAAAAGAGTACCGCCGAGCGGCGGACCACGGGACCATCCCCGAGGGGAAGATTCGCACCGACCTCTTCCAGAACTTGAAGGGACGGGGCAAGGCCCCCATCGACACGACGGCTCGGCCCGTCGACCAGCCATCCGAGCCACAGCCCGCTACGCAACCGGTCCAGTACGAGGACGACACCGGCCCGGGCACGCTCACCCCGGTTACGGCCCTCGCCGTCGCGGAGCGAAACCAGCTCGGCAAGTTCGAGACAAGGGTCATCGAAGGCACAAGCTACGACATCATTCCGGAGGTAGGCTTCCCTGCGAGGTTCGTCTTCGCTCGCATCGGTAAGAATCGTCGGTCCGGTACTATCGAGGTCCGCCTCTTCCCCGGCATCGAGGCATTGACGTGGCGTGCGAACGCCTTCCACAAAGGCATCCAGAACGTGTCATTCGAGTACCTCGACCCGGCCGCCATCCCCGGGCTCGCGGGATGGACGGCCGAGACCAAAGACCCGCAGATTATCGCCCGCGCCCACGTCGTCCTGGGCGATGGGCGCGAGGCCACCGACGAGGGGACCGTCCGTCAATCGGAGGCCGTCATGTGGGGGCGGAGGCCATCGGTCGTCCGCAACTACCCGCTCGAAATGGCGAAGAAGCGCGCCCTAGCGCGCGCTCTCCGATGGGCGACAGGCTATGCCGGCACGACTGCCGAAGAAGTCCAGGGTCCCGACTGATAGGAGGCAATAGCGATGGACCCGCAGCAGAGGAACGCAGAGTACTACTCACGGAACCGGGAGAAGGTAAAGGACAGGGTTCGTAGATACAAGCAGGCGCATCCGGAATGGAAACGCCAACTCGATGCGGGTTACCACGCGCGGAACCGAGGGCGTCACAACAACAGAGACCGGCTACGGTACCTCTCCCATAAGCGGGAAGCATGGGAAGGCAATCTCCAGAGGAAGTTCGGCATTTCCGCCGCCGAGTACGGGCGACTTCTGGCCGCGCAGGGTGGCGTGTGCGCGATTTGCACGGGGCCGGTGGGTAGGCGAACTGCCAGCCGTTTGATGGTCGACCACAATCACAAGACCAACAAGGTAAGGGGCCTGCTCTGCCAACGCTGCAACATGGGCATTGGACAGTTCAGAGACGACCCCAATCTGATGGCCAGAGCAGTGGAGTATCTGACGCTCGCGGAAGCCACTATCATCCTCGGCCGCGCGCAGGCGCCTCAAGGGTAATCCGCCCCACGACTTCAGGTCCTGTCAGCGCGATGATGGCCAACCAGCCGATTCAGCAGCCGTTCGAGCCGACCGACGACGCACAGTACATGGTCATGTACTACGAGGAGGGCCGGCTCCAGAAACTGTTCGGTCGCATCCGTTTCCCGACGTCCGGCGGCGTCCAGGTCATTCGCCGCGACGGCTCCGAAATCTACCTCCCCGCGGTGCACAAGATAGAGAAGCTCCGCGCGGGAGGCGGACTCAATGACGGTTGAGTGCGGGCCCGACCAGTTCGTCTGCGGGTCGAGGTCCATCTTCCCGGGGCGCAAGCCCGACGGCCCGACGGTGTTCATCTCCTGCCCGAACCACGCCGATATGCACCAGAACCTGATGGGCACTACGCCGACCGAGGTGATGGCTCGGGCGGTCGTCGGCGTCCTGCTCAACATGGAGTTGCTGCGGCAGAGGGCGAAGGCGGTCAGCATCACGCCGGCTCAACCGGTCGCCAGCACGCCAATCCAGCCGACGGTCTAAGTAGCAGGTGGTGCATCGGGGTCCGTGCACAAGTCCACCTGGAAGAGGGGAGAGCAGACCCTCGCCAAGTTCTTCGGGACGACGCGCACGCCGCTCTCGGGCGGCAACTCGAAGGTCACGCGGAGCGACTCGCTCCACAAGCGGCTCTACTTCGAGATGAAGAAGGGGAAGTACGTCCCCAAGACCCTCGCGTCCATCCTCGAACTGTACCGCAAGACGGAGGAGCGCGCGCTGAAGGAGGGGAAGATTCCCATCCTCGTCATCCGAGAGACCGGACGGCCCGCGCCAACGCCGCAGTGGCTCGGATGGATTCGGCTCACCTACCTCGGCATCCCGCGCGACATGATGGTCGCCGTGTCGCTGGGCGACCTGCGCGCCTACTTCGAGACCGCAAAGCCTTCAAGTACCGGGACCGCTGTCACGGAGTCGGACGCGGTATAGAGCGGGGTTCCTTCTCTGAAAAAGAAAGTAAGCGGGTTCGATTCCCGTCGGCCCTTCGGGGCTGGCTGAGGCAGCACTAACAAACTCCACTCACCTTTCCCGTCCACCCCAAGTTTTAATACTAGTCCGTCACTCGTCCCCTCGGACGCGGTATAGTCGAGGGGTACTTCTTTCTAAACCTAGGAAATGCCCGAAAGGGCAGTCTCCCTCGGCGCTCTTCCCGTCCACCTTAAGAACGAGCGGAGCCATCGCCCCGCGGACGCGGTACAGGGCTCGGGTACTTCCCCGTAAGGAGACGCTACCACCCGGGCTCGCTCTTCCCGTCCACCCAACGGTTTAATACTAGTCCGACTCTCCTTCTCGTCGGACGCGGTACAGGGCAAGGGTTCCTTCTCCTGCTAGAGATTGGTCCGAAAGGACCGGCTCCCTTCCCGCTTTCCCCGTCCACTTCTCCTCCCCGAACTACTATTAAATACTAGTAAGCCTCATGGCCCTTCGGAGAAGGAACCATGACGAAGTTCGGCAAGACGGCGAAGGCGCCGAAGGCGAGCACGGCCGCGAAGCACCCGCTGGCCACCCTCAACTACGAGGGGGGCCTCGCGTTCACCACGAGCCCGGAGATGGAACTCTACCTCCGTGCCGCGTCCACCCTCTTCGGCGAGCCGAAGTTCTACGACGCCGAGGCAAGGGGCGACTGGGTCGCCGTCCCGGCGCTCGTCGAGAAGGTCGCCAAGACTGACCCGGAGTTTCCGCTCCAGCTCGCCCGCTACTGCCGCAACGTCCTGAACCTGCGCTCGGTCTCCACGGCGCTGCTCGTCGAGTCGTGCCACAGCCTGGAGGCCCGCAAGTTCGCCCGCGCGTACGCGCCCGAGATTCTCGTCCGCGCTGACGAGCTAACGGAGGCCGTGGCGTACTGGAACGCCCGCTTCGGCGGGGCGCTTCCCCGCTCGCTGCGCGGTGCGCTGGCGGACGGCTTCCACCGCTTCACGGAGTACGACCTCGCCAAGTACGACCGTGACTCCTCGGCCGTCAAGTTCCGCGACGTGATGAACGTCGCGCACCCGAAGCCGAAGGGCGCGAAGCAGAAGGCGCTGTTCAAGCGCATCCACGACCGCACGCTCAAGACGCCGACGACCTGGGAGACGGTCATCTCGGAGAAGGGCTCGACCAAGGAGGCGTGGACCGAGGTGCTCCCCGACATGGGGTTCATGGCCCGGCTCCGCAACCTCCGCAACCTCCTGGAGAAGAAGGTCGACGTCGAGGACGTCGTGCGGATGCTGGAGGACCCGAAGGCCATCGCCCGCTCGCGGCAGTTCCCGTACCGGTTCTGGTCGGCCCGTAAGGCCGTCGAGAGCACCGATTCGGCGAAGGCGTCGCGGGTGCTCGACGCGCTTGAGACCGCCATGTTCCTGGCGACGGAGAACCTCGGCGACATCAAGGGCCGCACGCTCATCGCGGTCGACCTGTCGGGCTCGATGAACTCGACGCCGATGTCGGTGTTGTCGAACGTCTTCCCGGAGGACATCGCGTGCCTCTTCGGGGCGATGGCCCACAAGCTCTGCACCGAGGCGGTGGTCCTGGGCTTCGGCGAGAAGGCGACGGTCGTGCACCTCCGCTCGACCGACGGCATCCTCACGAACGCCGAGCGCATCAAGACGGCCAACGTCGGTCAGCGTTCGACGATGGCGTACCGCGTCCTGGAGTGGGCGATGAAGGAGTCGGAGAAGTTTGACCGCGTGCTCTTCTTCAGCGACATGCAGGCGTACAACGAGGAGGACGAGGGGCGCTACACCTCCTCGGGGGCCGTGGCGAAGCACTCCTCGCACACCGTCGCGGACCAGGTCCGCGAGTACCGTCACAAGCTCAACCCGAACCTGCGGTTCTACTCGTTCGACCTGACGGGCTACGGCACGACCCAGATGCCGCAGGATGACCCGAAGACGGTACTCATCGGCGGGTGGTCGGACCGCGTGCTGGACTTCGTCCGGCTATGCGAGAAGGCCGGCCCGAAGGCGCTCGACGAGGTCCGGGGATTCTCCCTGGCCCCAACCCCTTCCTCGGCCCCGGCCGGGGCGGAAGCATGAAACTGAAGGTGACGCTCCAGGGGGAGCACTCGCCCCCGTTGATGCTGGCTCGGGACCAGGAGAACGGATGGGACGCTCCGACCGTCAAGGAAGGAGAGTTCGTCACGGTCGAGTTCGATGAGAAACTGACTATCATCGGGAACCCGTTCATGCCGATGCGCCCCATCGTTCGAATCGAGCTGGTGAAGCCATGACGCTCGCCGAGGTCGCCGCGAGGATTCGCCGGGGTGACATTCGCTGGTCCGGTTCCGGGGACACCATGCCGGAGTGGCAACAGGACGTGCTGGTCACGATGTTCGAGGCCGACCCCGAGTTCAAGCTCCCCGA
>Ga0074045_10001709_pt1 | contig 20859 bp, 17 predicted proteins | sample BogForMeECP23OM2_FD_94442 | JGI IMG/M metagenome (GOLD analysis project Ga0074045, IMG submission 94442) | Bog forest soil microbial communities from Calvert Island, British Columbia, Canada - Bog Forest MetaG ECP23OM2 | ecosystem: Environmental > Terrestrial > Soil > Wetlands ...
AAAACTGGCGACGCACAGAAATCCGACGCGCAGAAACCGGAAGATCAGAACCCGGCCGAGACTCTGAAAGTCAACGTCAACGTGGTCGGACTGTTCTTTAACGTGAAAGACAAGCATGGCGCGCTGATTCCAAACCAGACCAAAGACGACTTTGAAGTTTTTGAAGACGGCAAACAGCAGACTATTAAATACTTTACCGCCGAATCGAACCTGCCTCTGACCCTCGGTATTCTGATCGATTCCTCGGGCAGCCAACTGAGAGTTCTCGACATGGAGAAAGAAGTAGGCGGAGCCTTCTTGCGGCAGGTTCTTACCGACAAGGACGAAGCCTACGTGATGGATTTCAACGTCGATGCGGAATTGATACAGGACTATACCCGGGACGTTCACCGCCTGCAGGCGGCGCTTAACAAAGTGAAAATCAATGCCGGCTACACCATCCCCACGCTGCCCGGAGCCGGAGGCGGCCCGGTTCCGACTGCGAATTCCCCCGGCACGGTTCTCTACGACGCGGTGTATTTGTCGGCGCATGACATGCTCGCCAAGGAAGTCGGCCGAAAGGCGATGGTGCTGCTCACCGACGGCCAGGACGAAGGGAGCAGGCTCAAAATCAAAGACGCGATCGAAGCGGCGCAGAGAGCGGATTCCATCGTTTATGTTCTGCTCTGCGCCGATCGCGGAGGATACTTCGCCGCAGGCATGGGCTATTCCGGGGAAAGCGATATGCGCAAGCTGACCGAGGCAACCGGCGGCCGCGTGATCAACGTCGGCAACAAGTTTGACAAGCTGCGCGAGGCCTTTGACCAGATTGCAGCGGAATTGCGCAGTCAGTACAACATCGGATATACCCCCACCAATACGACGCAAGATGGCGGCTACCGCAAGCTTGAAGTCAAGAGCAAACAGGGCTACAAGATCCAGACCCGGGCCGGGTACTACGCAAGCAAGCGCGAGCCGGCTGAATAGGGCTTTTTACTTAAATGTTCAATGTTCAATGACTCACAGGAGGGAAGGCGTGCGTCATGAAGCGAAGCGTTTCGTTCTGGCGGTGGGGATGATGCTGGGTGTGATGCTTGGTGTGATGCTTACGACCGCGAGCGCCGCCGGACAGCAATTTCAGCTCATGGAAGCTTCCATCGACGAAATTCATCGTGGTTTCGAGAGCGGCAAGCTGACTTGCCACAGCCTGGTGCAGCAGTACCTGGACCGCATCCAGGCATACGACCAGCAGGGGCCTGCCCTCAATGCCATGCTGTACCTGAACCCCAAGGTGCTGCAGCAGGCCGATGCCATCGACGAGCAGCTAAAGCGCGGCACCAAGCGCGGCACTAAGCTCGGCACCCAACTCGGCACCCAACTCAAGCCACTACAGTGCGTACCGGTGGTGCTGAAGGACAACTACGACACCGCCGACATGCCGACCACCGGTGGATCGCTGGCCCTCAAGGGTATGCAGCCGGCGAAGGATGCGTTCGCGGTAGCGCGGCTCCGTGAAAACGGGGCCATAATTCTCGGGAAAGCGAACATGCATGAGCTGGCGATCACCGGCCTAACGGTGAGTTCGCTGGGTGGGCAGACGAAGAACCCCTACGAGCTCACGCGCACGCCGGGAGGCTCTTCCGGCGGTACCGGCGCGGCCTTGGCCGCCAACTTCGCTGCCGTGGGCACCGGTTCGGACACGGTAAACTCGATCCGTTCGCCATCCTCAGCGAACAGCCTCGTGGGCATTCGTCCGACGCGTGGCCTGATCAGCCGGGCGGGGGTTATTCCTTGCTCATTTACCCAGGACGCAGTTGGGCCGATAACGCGAACTGTGGCCGATGCGGCGGTCATGCTCGACGTGATGGCCGGCTACGATCCCGACGATCCCGTAACCGCGCTGGGCGTCGGCAAGATTCCCATCACCTATACCGCTTTTCTCGACCGCACTGCCTTGAAAGGCGCGCGCATCGGCGTGCTGCGCACATTGTTCGGCACCGGCCCCGATCACCAGGAGGTCAACCGCGTGATGGCCAGTGCCCTCGAAGTGCTGAAGCAGCAGGGCGCAGTTCTGGTAGACATTGAAGACGCGGCCTTCGATACCGGCAAACTGGTTGCCGATCTCGACGTCCAGAAGTATGAGTACAAGTTCGTTCTCAACAATTACCTCAAAGCTCAGCCTAATCCGCCGGTGCACTCGCTTGCCGAGCTCATCGCTACAGGCAACTACCACAAGCCTACGCTGGAGAAGTTCCTGGCTTCGGCGCAAAGCTATGAGGACGGGCTGAACGAGCCGGACTATAAGGACCGGCGCGTCAAGATCGATGAGCTGCGGGTGCGGCTGGCGAACGCTATGGCGAAGAACAAACTGGTGGCTTTGGCGTACCCGCATCAGAAACGCCTGCCGGTGATGATTGGCGAGATGAATCAGGCGGAGCGCAACGGCATCCTCGCCTCAATCACGGGATTTCCCGCCATTACGGTCCCGGCAGGCTTTTCCACGCCGACGGAGAGTGCGCCTATCGGGGTACCGGTCGGGATCGAATTCCTCGGTCCGCCGTTTAGCGAGCCGCAGTTGTTGCAGATCACCTACGGTTTCGAGCAGGCGACGCACGCACGCAAACCACCCCAATCTACGCCGCCGCTAAATGGCCGTTGAATTGAGGAGGTTGCGTTCTCCGAACAACCGAGGGCGGCTATCCCATATGACCTTGCTGCCGGGCGCCACTGATGTACTCTGTTATTTCTGCGAATGAAGCTAAGAGGAAAGCTGCTCCAGGTGTTGGCGTGGGCCCTGAGTTTCTCCGGTTGCGCTTCGATTGGGCCGCCAGTGCCGCCGGTGCTCGAGTTGCCCAGGCCGCCGGCAGATTTGCGGGCTGTGCGAAGAGGCAGTCATGTCACCCTTACCTGGACGATCCCGACGCGGACTACGGAGCGCCAGAGAGTGCGCTATTTAGGGCAGACGCGAGTCTGCCGGAGTGTCGATGCCGCTCTCAAAGAATGCGGAACGCCGCTTGGAAATGTACCGCCGCCGGATTTCGCCGGCACGAACCCGGCGAGCGGGCAGAAGTTGATGGCTACCTATACCGACGTTCTGCCGCTCGATCTCAGCCTTCGCAGTTTCTCCGATTCCGCCTCCTACGCGGTGGAAGTGCTGAATCGAGACGGGCGGGCAGCCGGTTTGTCGAATCAGGTGCTGGTTCCTCTCGTGGAAACTCTGGCACCACCCACGGACTTCGCCGCAAGAGTCACGGCCCAGGGCGTGGTGCTCACGTGGACGGGAGTGCTCTTGGCCTCTCCCTTTCCCGATCCCCTGCGGCAGAGTTATCGCGTTTACCGGCGAGCGGAGGGCAGTTCGCAAAGTATTCCCGTTGGGGAGCGGGGGGCTGGAGCCGAAAGGGATCTCTCGCTGCCTGATCAGAGCATTGAGTGGGAGAAGACCTACTACTATCATGCGGACACCTTAGCTGTGCTCGTGCGTCCAGGTAAGCCCGAGGCTTCTATCGACGGCGACAGCACGCCGGAGGTAAAAGTCTTCACCCACGATGTGTTTCCGCCCGCGGTGCCGTCGGGATTGCAGGCGGTGTTTTCCGGACCGGGGCAGGCGGCGTTCATTGACTTAGTTTGGTCGCCGGTTACAGACGCCGATCTTGCCGGCTACAACGTTTATCGTCACGAGGCAGGCGGCGCGCCGACTCGGCTGAACTCTGCACTGGTACCAACGCCGGCTTTTCGCGATGCCGAGGTAGTGACGGGAAAGAGATATGTTTATTCGGTGTCGGCGGTCGATCAGCGGGGGAATGAGAGTGCGCGATCGGAAGAGGCAGAAGAGAGTGTGCCTTGAAATGCGAAAGCCTGCGCTAGTCGAGGCCGAAGGGTTGAGCCGTGCAAGCGAGGCGTTGGAGGCCGGTTCCGGTGATGAAAGGCAGCAGCCCAACCCCGCGCAGTCATTTCGTGGAAAGTGCTCGCGTTCATTCTGATTCTCGTGATTAGATGATTGAATGAAATATTGCCGGTTTCAACTCAATGGTCAGGCGCAGTATGGGCTGGTGGAGTCGGTAGCCGGTCGGGAGGCGATCTTGCGGATTCTGCTGACGGCTCCGGAAGAATCCGATGGGGATGTGGAGGGTTTGCGGACGCGACGGATTGACGCGATTGACCTGGAGGAGGCGGATTTGCTCCCGCCCGTGCGGCCCTCAAAAATTGTCTGCGTCGGGCGCAACTATAAGGCTCATGCCGAAGAGTTGGGAAACGAGATTCCTGCCGAGCCGCTGTTATTTCTTAAGCCGAACTCGGCCCTGCTCGCGCCGGGGGGCGTGGTCCGGCGTCCTAAGATTTCCCAGCGCGTGGATTACGAAGCCGAACTTTGCGTGGTCATGGGCAAGACCTGCTATCAATTGCGGGATGACGAGGACGTGCGCCCCTATATTCTCGGTTATACCTGCCTGAACGATGTAACCGCGCGCGACCTGCAGAAGAAGGATGGGCAGTGGACACGAGGCAAGAGCTTTGACACGTTTTGTCCAGTCGGACCCCTGGTGGCCGATGGCCTCGATCCATGGGCGGGCGTCAGCGTGGAGACTCGAGTGAATGGCGAAGTGAAACAGGCAGGGAACACTCGGGATTTTATTTTTCCGCTGGATCTGGTGATTCGCCACACGGCGCAGGTGATGACTCTCTTTCCGGGAGATTTGATCGCTACCGGAACGCCGCAAGGAGTGGGATCGGTGTTGGCGGGAGATGTGATGGAAGTGAGCGTGGAGGGCGTGGGGACGTTGAGGAATTCTGTGGTGGACGAATAAGGCCGGGATTTGCCGGCTTCGGGTACCAGGTGCAAGGTCTGGACTTTGCCCGAGCCAGGTCTGCCGTCCCGAGACCTGGTTCGTGGGGAAATATCTCTCGAAGGTTACTGCAGGCGGAAGCGCTCCGTCATCAGTCGCTGGAGGCGGGGTTTGTAGAGGATGTCGTAGGCTAGTTCCTTGTCGGGGAACATGGCGAGGGCCGCGCGCTTGGCACCGGCCGCGAGTTCAGAGGCTTCTTCAACGGTGAGGCTGGGGTCCTGGCTGATCACGGACGAGACCATGCTCATCATCACCTGCAGGCGGCGGATTCTGCGGGCCTCTTCTTCATGCTCGAGCTGCTCTCCAGCGGTTTTCTCTGGGGCAAAAGGTACATTTTTCTCATTATGATCTCTCGGTTCCCCAATATTCATGCCGGCCTCTTTTCCCCAGATTCGATCCGCCTCAGCTTTGGATGTTGCGGCAAGGGACTACGTTGCGCCCCCATTGCAGCATTGTCCTCCAATCGGAAGAGAAAGCAAACAGCCCGAAAGTGCCGGGGATGGCGGCAGGGAAGCGGCCGTCCTCGAAGAAGAAAAGCTTCGAGCTTCCTCCCGCCCGAGAGCCGGGGATCCGGTACTTCTGCAGCGATTTCTGCTGGAACGGTTGCAGGCCGCTCCGCCGCTATTCATTCGTCTCTGTTTTCGCGCAAAGACTCCGGCAGTCAAAACCGGATATAGTTAACTATAGTTAATCATTTGTGGTACATTGGCGTTAACGTGATAAATATCACAAGGGACGGTGATCCTCAGCCTTGAGACTGCCGGCTCCTCCGCCTAACTTGGTTAAATGAAATTGAAATTCATTTTCAATATCGCACACAGGCTGAAGTCCGGATCCCGGGCTGTTCTTCCCCTCAAATTCCGGGACTTCGGCGCGTTCTCGATTCGCCGCGCCGCTTCGCAAATTTTCGCTCTCGGTTTGCCCCTCGCTCTCATATGTTCGTACCCATTGCTGGCCCAGCAACCTTCTTCCGACACGGGCGCGACGGCGAAACTCGATACGGCGGCCCAGTCCAGTGCCGCCTCCGCTACCGCGGCAGATCCTCCCGACGACAGCACTGAGGCCATGCTTCCTCACTTCAAGGATTCCCGCTTCTGGCTCTCCGGTCAGATGAATTTTATCTTCCAGACTCATCCTCCCTTCCACGCCGACTACAGCGGCAAGAACAGTCTGGGCCCGGATTATGAAAAAGCCACATCGCGCGTGCTCACGCTCTACACCGGCGTACGCTTCAATAACTCCACCGAACTCCTGGTCGATATCGAAGAAGCCGGAGGAGCCGCGCTCAGCGCCGGCCTCGGCCTTGCCGGCAACACCGATCTCGATATTGTGCGCAATCCTTTGTTGAGCAAATCTCCCTATCTGGGCCGGGCCATGATTCACAAGGTCTTTGCGCTGAGCAAGGATAAGGTCGAAACCCAACGCAACTACCTGTCACTCTTCGAAGAATTGCCCCGACGCCGCCTCGAAATTCGCTTTGGCAAATTCAGCATGCCGGATTTCTTCGATCTGAATTCTGTGGGCTCCGACACCCACTTCCAGTTCATCAACTGGACGACCGACAACAACGGCGCCTACGACTATGCCGCCGACACCCGCGGCTACACGGTCGGTCTTACCGCCGACTACGAAGATCGCAACTGGGGTTTTCGTTTCGCCGAAGCTCTGATGCCCAAGGTCGCAAACGGCATCGATCTGGTCTATCGTCCCTGGCAGGTGCACGCCGAAAACTGGGAGTACGAATTGCGCCGCGGCTTTATCCCCAGGAAAGCCGGCGTGGTCCGGCTCTTGGCCTACACCAACTACGCCAACATGGGCATCTATCGCGACGCCATCGCCAACTTTGAAGCGGGCCTCACAGTTATTCCACAGATCACCGACCATCCCTGGCACATCACGCGCAAATATGGATTTGGTGTCAATTTCGAACAGAACCTGACGCGCTACCTCACAGCTTTCGCCCGCTTCGGCTGGGACAACGGCAAAACCGAATCTTTCGCCTACACCGAAGTCGATCAAACCTTCGCCGAGGGCGTTGGCGCGAACGGCGCGTGGTGGCATCGCAAACAGGATCGCGCCGGGCTGGCGTTCATTTCCAACGCGATCAAGAAGGATCACCAGACTTATCTAGCAGACGGCGGCCTCGGGTTCCTGCTGGGCGATGGCGCCCTCAACTACGGCCGCGAAAATATCGTCGAGAGTTACTACACAGCCCACGTCTGGCGCGGCATCTACGTCGCTCCCGGTTTGCAGCACATCAACAGTCCAGGCTACAACCGTGACCGCGGCCCCGTGCTTGTCCCTTCCTTCCGCGCCCACGTCGAATTCTAAAAGCGCCACGCGGATGTTCGGCCATGCGGTGGATCGATAAAGCAAAGGCGTTTGGAGTGTTTTTGCACCAAGCAGGCGCGCAGCGCGTAGGCTGGAGCAGCGCTTCCAGCGCTGCAATTAATGGTTGTTGATATGAACCGGGCTTTAGCCTCTCAGGGCCAACGCGGGCTGCGTCAAAGAAGTTGATCCAGTACGGCGGTCTCAAATTCCTTCACCCGAGCAAATGCTGGATCGTTGGTAACGAAACCCGTTGCCTCGCCGCGAACGGCGGTAGCCGCCTGCAACGCATCTGGAGTTCTTAGTCGATAGGCAGCGCGCAACTTCGCCGCAAGATCCGCAGTCTCCAAATCCGGCGCAATCCACCGCAAGTTCGGATGTGTGGTAAGCAAACCGTAAAACGCGTCAACCCTGGCCTCATCATGATCGCGATACGATGGGACTAAAAGTTCCGTCATCGTGATCGTCGAGGTCACTGCCTCATGGTTAGGTCGTTCCAGCCACGAAAAGACGGAATCCGTCAGCGCCACATACTTCTCATTCGCTTCCAATTGATAGGTGAAGGCGCTGGTGTCCAGAGCGATCCGCGAATGCCGTCGTAGAAAGCTGCGCAGCTGCTCTACTCCCAACTCTCGCGTTCCTTCCGAACATGCTGAGACGGATAGTGCTTCCCTGCCAACCCTCGAATGGCATCCCTGTAAGATCGGGGCTGTTGCAATACCAGCACCCTCTTGCCCCGAACCACGACCAGCACTTTATCGCCGGCCTTCAACCCGAGCGCCTCCCGCGCCTCGCGCGGAATTACAATCTGGTTTTTTGAGGAAATGGTAGCCTGCGCCATGCTTTACATATTACCATAAAGTAAAGCGCCTACTCCTCCACCTTCACGCCCTTCCAGAAGGCAACATATCCCTTGATCTGCTTCGCTGCCGATTTCGGCTCAGGGTAATACCAGGCCGCGCCAGCGTTCTTTTTCCCATTGACTTCCACGTCGTAATAGCTGGCGGTACCCTTCCACGGACAAACCGAGTGCGTGTCGCTCGCCTTAAAATATTCTTTCCGAATTGCATCCGGAGGAAAATACTGATTCCCCTCCACCTCAACCGTCGCGTTGCTTTCGGCCAAGACTGCGCCTTCCCACGTTGCTTTTGCCATAATGCCCATATAGATTCCTGAAAGACACATCAGCTTCACAACGTTTTCCGGAGACTCCATGCCCGATACCCTAACCCGCGCCCACTTCAATGGACACTCCATGACCGGCGCGCTCGAGCGCGTTCTGGTCTGCTCGCCCCGCACCGCGGGCTGGGACCAACCGGAGCGCGCGGGCCTGTGGAAGCAACTGGGCTTTCACCACGCGCCCGACTTTGCCATAGCCCAGTCGCAACATGAAGCGTTGTGCCGCGAGTTGCAATCCGCAGGCGCTGAAGTCATTGAACTATCTCCCGCGCCCAATCTCTCGCTAGATGCCGTCTACGCCCATGACGCCTCCCTTCCTACCGACCATGGCTTAATCGCGCTGCGCCCGGGCAAGCCGAACCGCGCGGCCGAAGGCGCGCTTCAGGCTGCTTTTTGCGAAATGAGCGACATCCCGACATTAGGCGCCATCACTCCTCCCGGCACTACCGAAGCCGGAGACATGGTCTGGCTCGAACCCAAAACTCTGCTTATCGGCCGCGGCTACCGCACCAACGCCGCCGGCATTCAGCAGATGCGCGCACTCCTCGCCCCAAAAGGCATCGAGGTCCTCTCGGCGCCACTACCCTACGGCTCCGGCCCGTCGGCGTGCCTGCATTTGATGTCTTTAATCAGCCTGCTCGATGAGCACACCGCATTAGTTGATTTGCCATGGCTGGCGGTCGAAACCGCAGAACTCCTCCAGCAACGTGGATTTCATTTCATCGAAATCGATCCCGCGGAGCGCGACACGCTGGCCTGCAATGTCCTCTCCTTGGGAAACAATCGCCTCTTAGCGCTGGAAGAAAATCGCGAGACCAACGCCCGCCTCCGCCGAGCCGGATTCGACCTCCGCACCTTCCCCGGCAGCGAGCTCTGCATCAACGGCAGCGGCGGCCCCACTTGCCTGACCCGCCCAATTCTTCGCCGGTGACTGGGGCCTGCTTGCACTATAAAGTGTACGTCTCATTACAGGGGTGAACTGTGAGCACAACCATGACGATCCGAATCGAAGCCGCCGTTAAGAATCGTCTGGATCGCTTGTCTGCCGCGACGAAACGCAGCAAGTCTTTCCTCGCTGCCGAGGCTATTCGAGAGTATGTCGCTATGAACGAATGGCAGATTCAGGAGATTCGCGCCGCCATTAAGGAGGCCGATGCTGGGGATTTTGCCAGTGACGCAGAAGTCAAGGCGGCGATGGACAAATGGGATGACGGTTCGCATTAAGTGGCTAAGAACGGCACTGAGGAATTTCAACGATGAGATCGCCTATATCGCCGAAGATAATCTGACAGCCTGAAGATTAGTCGCACGGCGGATCAGGGAGTCCGTTGCCCTGCTCGCGGAACAACCCGCCATGGGTCGCCCGGGCCGGATATCTGGAACGCGTGAACTAACGGTGCCTAAAACCCGCTACTTAATTCCCTATCGCGTGAGACGGAGAGTCGTCGAAATTCTGCGCGTCTTTCACGCTTCACGTCGTCCTCCAAAACGCTGGTGAGACCGGACCCGGCAGTTCACCGCTCCTGCTAAAATACCCCTGCATGCTTCTTCCCTTCGTCCGCGAACTCTTCACGGACGTAGAAATGCTTCCCGCCTTCGCGCGTGTAGCCTCCCACCTCAAGGAGGGCACGGGGCGCATTCGTGTCTCCGGCCTGACTCCCACTGCAAAGGCCTTGCTGCTGGTGCTCTTTCAGCGCGCAGCCGATCGACCGCTCATCTTTGTAGTCAACGACAACCGCGCCGTCGAGGATTTTCTTCCCGTCCTCCGTGGCTTCTGCGAGCTAACCGCCGCCTGCGACCCTGACTCAGTAATCTCTCTCCCCGCGCGCGACGTTCTTCCATTTCAGAACCTCTCGCCGCATCCCGAACTTCAGGAGGAGCGCGCGACGGCTCTGTGGAAGGTAGCGACTGGCGCAGCTTCAATCGTGATCTCGCCGGTGGCATCTACGGCCATTCGCCTGCGCTCGAATGATTACTACGCCGATCTGGCCCGAACCGTCCGCCGCGGCGAATCCTTCGATCTCGAAGCTCTGCTAGCGCACCTCAACACAGTCGGCTACACCTCCACCGACGTAGTCGAAATGCCGGGCCAGTACGCGGTTCGCGGCGGCATTCTCGACGTTTACTCCCCCGAGGCCGATCGTCCTCTGCGCATCGAGTTCTTCGGAGACGAAGCCGAGTCCATTCGCAAGTTCGATCCCGCCTCGCAACGCTCTTCCAATCCGGTCGACGAGGCTCTGCTGCTCCCGCTCACCGAAACTCCGGTCAGCGAACATCTCCTGGCCGCGATTCACACGCGGCTCAGCGGCAAACGCATCGTCGGCTCGGGCAGGCCGGACTCCGAAGAAATCATCGAAGCCGCAGTCCGGGCCGGAGGCGTCAACGTCTTCCCCGGCTGGGAGTTTTATTCTCCGGTCGCCGGCGCCGACAGCACCATCTTCGATCTGATTCCGCGGGCCGCAGTCCTGCTCGACGAACCCGACCAACTCGAGCAGGAATTCGACCGCTTCTGGACCCGCGTCACCGAAGCCCACGAACGCAGCGGCGTCGGCAATCTGGTTCGTCCCGAAGATCTTTATCTGCCGCCCGACGATTGGGAGCAAAAAACCGCCGCACTTCCCGGCGCCGATATCGAGCACCTGGGCATCACGCGCAGCCTCGACGACCTTGCTGAAATTTCTTTTCTCACTCAGCCCTCGCCGCGCTTCCACGGCGCAGTTCCGTCGATGCTCGAGGAAGTGCAAAAACTGAACGCCGAGGGCAAACGCATTCTCTTCGCCGTGCCCAACACCGGGGAAGTCGAGCGCCTCGCGGATGTTTTCACCGAATACAACGTGTCGTTTCGTCTCGGAAGCCGCACCCGCGGCGGCGAAAGCTACGCCGACGAAACCAGCTACTTCGCCGGCGAAGTCCTCACTACCACGCTAGCCACCGCCTACGTTCCCGACGGTGTACTCTTGCCCGAAGCCAATCTCGCTATCTTCGGCTCCCGCGATCTCTTCGACGAATCCGACTCCGTAGCCTCGCGTCCCCAAAGATCGAAATCCAAAGTCTCCGCTTTTCTTTCCGACTTCCGCGACCTGCAAGTCGGAGATTATGTAGTTCACGTCGAACACGGCATCGGCCAATATCAGGGGCTCAAAGAAATCAATCACGGCGATGGCCCCGCTGAATTCATGCTGCTCGAATTCGCCGAAGCCGCCCGCCTCTACGTCCCGTTAACCCGCCTCGATCTGGTGCAAAAGTATCGCTCCTCCGAAGGCGCCAAGCCGGTGCTGAGTCATCTCGGCACGCAGTCCTGGGCGAAGACCAAAGCGCGCGTGCGCAAGGCCATGAAAGACATGGCCGACGAACTCCTCAAACTCTACGCCGAGCGCAAAACCGCCGTGGGACACGCCTTCCCGCCCGGCAACGAATGGTTCCGCGAATTCGAAGACGCCTTCGAGTTCAACGAAACCGAAGACCAGGCCACGGCCATAAAAGATGTAATGCGCGACATGGAATCCTCCCAACCCATGGACCGCCTGCTCTGCGGCGACGTGGGCTACGGCAAAACCGAAGTCGCTATGCGGGCCGCTTTCAAAGCCATCAGCGATAACAAACAAGTCGCCGTTCTGGCTCCCACCACGGTGCTGGCTTTCCAACACTTCGAAACCTTCAAGCAGCGCTTCGCCCCATTTCCCGTCACCATCGAAATGATCAGCCGCTTCCGCAACCCGAGGCAGCAAAAAGAAATCCTGCAAAAAACCGAAGCCGGCAAAATCGATGTCCTGATCGGCACCCACCGCATCCTCTCGAAAGACATAAACTTTTCCGACCTTGGCCTTCTGATAGTCGACGAAGAGCAGCGCTTCGGCGTCCGCCACAAAGAGCGCATCAAGCAAATGCGCAAGCAGGTCGACGTGCTCACCATGTCGGCCACGCCCATTCCACGCACCCTTCACATGTCGCTGGTCGGCCTGCGCGACATGAGCGTGATCGAAACTCCGCCCAAAGACCGCATGGCGATCCAGACGGTAGTCGCCAGTTGGGATGAAAAACTGATTCAGTCGGCCATCGAGCAAGAGTTAGAACGCGGCGGCCAGGTCTATTTCGTGCACAATCGCGTAGACACGATCTGGGAGATCGCCGCCAAACTCCAAGCCTTGGTTCCGCAGGCGCGAATCACAGTAGGCCACGGACAAATGTCGGAAGGCGAACTCGAAAAAGTAATGCTGAAGTTCATGCATCACGAAGCCGACATTCTGGTCTCGACCACGATCATCGAAAACGGCCTCGACATTCCGCTCTGCAACACGATCCTGATCAACCGCGCCGACCGCCTGGGTCTCTCCGAGCTTTATCAGCTACGCGGAAGAGTAGGCCGCTCCAACCGCCGCGCCTACGCGTATCTCATGCTTCCACCGGAGATTGAACTAACGCCCATAGCCCGCCGCAGGCTCGCAGCCTTGAAGGAATTTTCCGACTTAGGCGCAGGATTCAAAATCGCCGCGCTGGATCTCGAACTCCGCGGCGCCGGAAACATGCTGGGCGGCGAACAAAGCGGACACATCGAGGCCATCGGCTTCGAGCTTTACACCCAGATGCTGGAGCGCGCCGTCCGCGAAATGAAAGGCGAAGCCGCGCCCGACGAGGCCGAAACCCAACTCAATCTAGGCCTGAATATTCGCATCCCCGCGGACTACGTGCCGGAAGAAAATCAGCGCCTGCAAATGTACAAGCGCGTAGCTCGAGTAGAAACCGAACAGCAGCTGACCGACGTTGCCGCCGAGCTGCAAGATCGCTACGGCCCACCCCCGCCCGCAGTCCGCAACCTGCTCGACTACGCGTCACTAAAGTTGTTATGCATGCGAGTCGGCGTAAACGCCATCGAACGCAAACGCGACAACGTAACCCTGAAGTTCCAACCAAATGCCACAGTCGATCCAGAGCAACTCGCCCGCTTCGTCTCGTCGCAGCGCGGCGCGCAGTTCACCCCTGACGGCATGCTGAAATTTGTTCAGAAAGCGACTGCGGCGGAAGAAGTCCTGCGCGTGCTGCGCACAGTGCTGGAGCAGTTGGCGAGCGCGGAAATGACAGCAGGAGTGCCGTTAGGCGCGGGGAAGGCGCCTCAGTGATGGTGCACCAGGCCTATGGCGAAGATGCAGATCAGATACCCAAAACAAGCCATCGCATTGGCGGTGTGGCACAGGCGAAACACAACTGAATCGCCGATCTTTCCCTCCATCTGATCGAGCGCACCGCGCTGTTTGTAATAGGCGAGCCCGATCATTGCAATACCGAACGTAATCACGCTCAGATCCAGGCGATCGATCCCCAGAGTGCTGTCCGAGAACTGGAGCGCAACAATGATCAGCAACATTGCTCCAACGGCTGTTACGCCAATGCTCCCGCCAGTCTTGTAGAAACCAATGTAGGGCGATCGCGGTTGCGTCTGCGTAAGTTCCATGGAGATCCTCCGTGGTGTAAACCTCTGAATTCTAGCGTGCTTCGGGGCGGGTCGCCAGCCCCAAACTCCACCGTATACAATTATCGCGGCAACCGCGCGCGCACCGCCAACGACTAACGACCAACGACCAACGACCAACGACCAACGACCAACGACTAACGACCAACGACGAACGACCAACGACGAACGACCAACGACCAACGACCAACGACTAACGACCAACGACGAACGACCAACGACCGCCTTATGCCCATGAAAGTCCGCAAAGCCGTCTTCCCCGCCGCCGGCCTAGGCACTCGTTTTCTCCCGGCCACCAAAGCTCAGCCCAAAGAGATGCTCCCGCTGGTCGATAAGCCCATCATTCAATACGGCGTGGAAGAAGCCATGGCCTCCGGCTGCGACCAGATCCTCATCATCACCGGCCGCGGCAAGCAGGCCATCGAAGATCACTTTGACGTCAGCTACGAACTCGAAACCATGCTCGAGCAGCGCGGCAAAACCGACCTGCTCCAGATCGTGCGCTCCATCTCCGACATGATTCACGTGGCCTACGTCCGCCAGAAAGAAGCCCTGGGCTTGGGCCACGCGGTCCTGATGGCGCGCGAACTTGTAGGCAACGAACCTTTCGCCGTCCTCCTCGCCGACGACGTAATCGACGCCAAGGTGCCCTGCCTCAAGCAGATGGTCGAAGTTTTCGATCAGACCCAATCCTCCGTGCTGGCCGCGCAAATCATCGAAGGCAAGATGATCTCCTCCTACGGCGTGCTCGACGTAAAGCCTGTCGACGACAGCCGTTTCGGCGAGCGCCTCTTCGAAATCAAGAACATGGTGGAGAAACCCAAGCCGGAAGAAGCCCCCTCAAATCTAGCCATCATCGGCCGCTACATCCTCACGCCCGCGATTTTCGATTGCCTCGCAGAGACTCCCACCGGAGCGGGAGGAGAGCTCCAACTAACCGACGGCATGCGCCTGCTCCTGCAAAAAGAAAAAATGTACGCCTACATCTACGAAGGCCGCCGCCACGACACCGGCGACAAACTAGGATTCCTGAAAGCCACAGTAGAGTTCGCCCTGAAGCGCGAAGATCTAGGCGAGCCCTTCCGCGAATACTTGAAAGGACTGAAGCTCTAGACTGTACCGGGACTGAGTGGGAACGGCCGCCTCGGCCGTTCAGCCAAGCGCAGCGAGGCGTGGGCGCTACAATCTCCTGCGAAGACCGCGTTGCGGATGGAGACGACAGGTCGAACATCTGCCTGGACAAGAAGGGTGGAGCAGGCCGGTCTTCGCAGGAGATTGTGGCGCCTGCGTTAGGGATCTCAATGGAAGCGCGGGCTTTAGCCCCTGAGGTACCGCGTCATCCACCGAGAGAACTCTTCAGCTTCTTCGACTTCTCTTCCACTCCGCGCGCCAGCTTCTGCTTGTGCTCCTCAAGCTTCTTAGCCACCGCAGCATCCCGCAACCCAATCATCTGCGCCGCGAGAATCCCCGCATTGGTAGCGCCCGGCTTCCCAATCGCCACAGTCGCCACCGGAATCCCCGCCGGCATCTGTACCGTAGCCAGCAACGAATCCATCCCCTGCAAAGAAGTGGAAGGAATGGGAACGCCAATCACTGGCAGTGTAGTGTGCGCCGCAATCACTCCAGCCAGGTGCGCCGCCCCGCCCGCCCCCGCGATGATCACGCAAATCCCGCGCCCCGCGGCCTTCCGCGCAAAGTCGGCAGTGCGGTCTGGCGAACGGTGCGCCGAAGTAACATCCATCTCATAAGCGATCCCAAATTCTTCGAGAGCCTTCCCAGCCTCGCGCATAATCTCCAAATCGGAATCACTTCCCATCACAATCGAAACCAGCACCTTACTCATGAACCCCCTTAGTTTGTCATCCTGAGCGGAGGTTGTGCTTCACGAAGTGAAGCATAACCGCAGTCGAAGGATCCCTTTTACTCTAGCGCGAACAGCGGCTCCAATAGGAGTTTCCATCATCGAACTTCTTCGCACGTAGAATTCATACCTCTACTTCTTCAGCGCCCGCGCCGCAATATCCCTCCGGTAGTGCGCCCCATCAAAACGAATCTTCTCGCAAGCCTCATAAGCCAGCGCCACCGCAGTCTTCAACTCGGCAGCCCGCGCCGAAACTCCCAGCACCCGCCCGCCAGCCGTATAAAATTCTCCATCCCGCTTGGAAGTCCCCGCATGAAAAACCTTCACGCCTTCAATCGCCGCTGCCTGACCGAGCCCCACAATATTTTTTCCCACGTCAAACGTCCCCGGATATCCTCCCGAAGCCATCACCACGCACACCGACGCATCCCGCGACCATTTGAAGTCCCCCTCGCTCACCCGCCCCTCAATCGAAGCCTCCAGCGCCTCCACCAGATCGCTCTCCAGGCGCATCAGAATCGGCTGCGTCTCCGGATCGCCAAAGCGGCAATTGAACTCCAGTACCATCGGGCCTCTCGCCGTCATCATCAGCCCGCAGTAAAGCACGCCCTTATATTCCGCGCCCTCCGCCTTCATGCCGGCGATCACCGGCTTCGCGATATGGTTTACCAGCCAATCGCGCATCGTGTCATCGACAATATCCACAATTGAGTAAGCGCCCATCCCGCCCGTATTCGGCCCCGTATCGCCATCACCCACGCGTTTGTGATCCTGCGCCGCTACCAACGGCGCAACTCGTTCCCCATCGCTCAACACCAGGAACGAAAGTTCGTCGCCCTTCAAACACTCTTCCAGCACCACCCGCGCGCCCGCGTCGCCCACCATCTTCCCGCTTAACATCTCGGCCGCCACACCGGCCGCCTCTTCCTTGCTGGCGGCGATCACTACACCCTTGCCGGCAGCCAATCCGTCGGCCTTCACCACGACCGGCAGGTGAAAGTGTCCCAGCGCCGCGCGCACCTCCTCTACCGAATCGCAGATCGCATAAGGCGCGGTCGGGATATGATGCCGCTGCAAAAATTCCTTGGCAAAGCTCTTGCTCCACTCCAGTTGCGCCGCCGCCTTAGTCGGACCAAACGCAGGCCAACCTCGCCTCGTGAATTCGTCCACCACTCCCAAAGTGAGCGGCAGCTCCGGACCCACTACAGTCAGATCGGGCCGCAGTCGCTCCCCCAGCGCCGTAATCGATTCCAGACTCTTCAGATCCACGGGCAGGCACTCTGCCTCGTCGCCAATCCCGCCGTTGCCGGGGGCGCAGTAAAGCTGAGAAATCCGCGCAGACTGCCGCAGCTTCCACACCAGCGCATGCTCGCGCCCGCCGCCGCCAAGGACCAGAACTCTCATAGGAAAAGAAATTCAAGGTTAGGGGAGAGCGCCGATGCTGTCAAACGAGGGGGTCAGAAAGCGGAAGTCAGAAGTCAGAATTCAGAATGCAGAAGTAAAAGACAAATTCTCGATACTCCCTCTGCATTCTGACTTCTGCATTCTGACTTCTGACCTCTGACTTCTGACCTCTGACTTCTGACTTCAACCAAGAATGAAGTTAACCGCACTTAACTCCGTCGTATAATCTTCCTGAATGATCACGGTCTCCAAGGAAGACTATCTAAAAGCTATCCTCGAAGCCGAAAGCGAGGGCGAAGCCGTAATCTCCGCCCGCCTGGCGGATTGGCTGAAAGTCTCCGCTCCGGCTGTAACCATGGCACTGCGCCGCCTGAAGAAAGACAGCCTGGTTCGCGTCCAGGCCGATGGCCATGTCAACCTCACCGCCGCCGGCCGCAAGATTGCCCGCAGGCTTACGTTGCGTCACCACCTCATCGAGCGCATGCTCTCCGAGCTCTTCGGTATGGAGTGGTGGAAGGTGCACGACGAAGCCGAGCGCCTTGAGCACGCCGTCTCCCCCGATTTCGAAGCGAAACTTCTGGCCAAGCTTGGCAAAGCCGGTGTTTGTCCCCACGGCAACCTGAGCGAGATGGAAAGCCCTGCCAGCCGCCGCAATCGCGGCCTGCTGCTGCTCTCTGACGCCGCTCCGGGCGTTTTCTATTCCGTCAGCGGCATCTACGAGCGCGACCGTCGCCTTCTCGAATTCCTCGAAGCCCGGGGCGTCCGTCCCGGAGCCAAACTACGTCTCCGCGAACGCAACTACGATCAGACCCTCTCGCTATCCACCACCGCCGGCAACGTTTCCCTGGGCCGCGCCGCCGCCGATCGAGTCTGGGTCTCCCCAGCCGACCAGCGCCCCGCCCGCTGATCCTGATAAGCGATTGTCATCCCAAGCGATGGAACCGTATGGGGTAGAATTGCACCACTACGCACCGTAGTTAACCATAGTTTATCTTCTGGTGTATACTTACGCTAATCCACTTGCTGGGGAGACCGTTTCGTAATCACCAAAGAGTAAAGCTCCAACTTCGCAGCCGATGAAGCCTTTCCTCACCCAAACCGCCGAGCAGATAGAAATCACTCACGAGGACGTCGACCGAGCCCACGATCGCGATCGCGTCTCCACTGCCCGCGCCCGCCGTGGCTTCTCCTCCCGCGCCCGTCTCCTCTGGTTGCTGATCGGTCCCGGCGTTCTCGTCATGTTAGGCGAAAACGACGGACCCAGCATGCTCTCCTACGCCGCCACCGGCTCAAAATTCGGCGTTGGATTCTTCCTCCCCTTCGTGCTCCTCACCTTCTGCATGGCAATCGTTGTCCAGGAGATGACCGTCCGCCTCGGCGCAGCCACCCATCGCGGACACGCCGAACTCATCTTCGAACGCTTCGGCCCTTTCTGGGGATGGTTTTCCATGATCGACCTCGGCATCGGCAACTTTCTCACGCTGATCACCGAATTCATCGCCATTCGCGCCGGCCTCGGTTTCTTCGGAGTCCCGCCCTGGGCCGCGATTCTGCTCGCGCTCGTGGTTCTCTACGGCGCGTTGGTCAGTCACCGCTACTGGACCTGGGAGCGAATCACCCTGGCCGCCGCCGCCTTCAACCTCATCTTCATTCCAGTCGCTCTCATGACTCACCCCGACTGGCATGCCGTAGGCCATGCCTTCATCACCTGGCAGCCGCTTCCCGGCTTCAGCAAAGACACACTGTTGATTGTTCTCGCCGACATCGGAGCAACCGTCACTCCCTGGATGCTCTTCTTTCAGCAAAGCGCCACCGTCGACAAAGGCCTGACCACAAGAGACATCCGCTTCGGACGAATCGACACCGTATTAGGCGCAAGCCTAGCTACCGCCGCGGCCATCGCCACGATCCTCGCCACCGCGCCCCTCTTCGCTCATCAGATGACGGCCGACAATTTTCAGGCCGCCGAATTCGCCCAGGCTCTCCAACCCATCATCGGCCGCTTCGGCGCATCGCTCTTTGCGCTCGGCATGGTTGAAGCCGGCATCGTCGCCGCCATCACCATTTCCACCTCCTCGGCCTACGCCTTCGGAGAGGTCGCCCACAAACCGCACAGCCTCAACCTTCCCATGGGCGAAGGCAAAAGCTTTTACGCTGTCCTCACTCTCTGCGCCGCGGCCGCGGCGGCTATCGTATTAATTCCAAGCCTGCCGCTCGTCTATGTTGTCTTAGTCGTGAACGTAGTGGCGGTTCTGGCGATGCCCCCGGCGCTTGTGTTCCTCTTCATGCTTGTGAACGACAAAGAAATCATGGGGGATCTGGTCAGCCCGCTCTGGGCTAATGTTCTTTCCACGGCGGTAGTATTGATCCTGACTGCGGCCGGCATTCTGTTCGGCGTCAGCATTATCGCTCCCAACCTTTTCACAGCCCTGGGAGGAAAGTAGGATGAATCTCTGCCCCAGCAGATATATCCGTGTGGGGACAGCCGCCCCCGGCTGTCCAATCGAGCGCAGCTCGACGTTTTCTCGACGCCCTAACCCAAACACTATGACCAAGACATTATGACCAAAACACAAATCATCCCGCCCACCATCTCGACCGCCGACCAATCCCTGGTTCTCGCCAGGCTCGAACCCGATCAGCTGGCCAACGCCAAAAAGCATCCCGTTCCCCGCCGCCACCTCAAAGGCTATGAACTCCTGATTTTCTGGTCTCTCAGGCTCTATCTCCTCTTCATGATGGCTGTCGTGGTCTATCAAGTCTGGCTGGCCGCCCGCTAGAGCTACCCAAAAAGATTCTCATCGATCAAGCGGCGCCACGATCCCCATCCAACACGACTAACCTTCACGACGCCCTCAATCCTACCTGTCATCCCCTGCTATAATCCGCGGCAACAGGGCGAGCCTTGATCGGTCAAACCATCTCCCACTATCACGTCCTCGAAAAGCTCGGCGGCGGAGGGATGGGTGTGGTCTACAAGGCCGAAGACACCCGCCTCCATCGTTTTGTCGCTCTGAAGTTTCTTCCCGACGAATTCGCCCGCGATCCGCACTCCCTTTCCCGCTTCCAGCGCGAAGCTCAGGCCGCGTCCGCGCTGAACCACCCCAACATTTGCACAATTTATGACGTTGGCGAGCACGAAGGCCGCTCTTTCATCGCCATGGAATTTCTCGATGGCATGACCCTCAAGCACCGCATCGCCGGCCGTCCCCTCGATCTGCCGCTTCTGCTCCTGCTGGCCATCGAGATCGCCGATGCTCTCCATGCCGCTCACTCGCAGGGCATCATTCACCGCGATATCAAGCCTGCCAATCTCTTCGTCACCAAACTCGGACACGCCAAAATTCTCGATTTCGGCTTGGCCAAGCTTCCCTCCCGTTCGGAATCCAACAGCGGCGCAGTCCTCGACACTCTGACGCTCACATCGTCGCAGGAACTTCTCACGACTCCCGGAGTCATGCTCGGAACCGTAGCCTACATGTCGCCCGAGCAGGTGCGCGCCTCGGAACTCGATGCCCGCTCCGATCTCTTTTCGTTCGGAGTCGTGCTCTATGAAATGGCGACGGGCACGATGCCCTTTGCCGGTTCGACTTCAGGCGAGATTCTCGGAGCTATCCTGCACCAGCCACCCCAGCCCCCGGCGCAGCTCAATCCCCACCTTCCCGCCGAAGTTGCGACGATCATCGGCAAGGCACTGGAGAAAGATCGCAGCCTGCGCTACCAGAACGCAGCCGATATGCGCACCGACCTGCAGCGCCTCAAGCGAGACACCGAGTCGGGCCGAGTTCTTGCCGCGGAAG
>Ga0074045_10001711_pt1 | contig 20844 bp, 16 predicted proteins | sample BogForMeECP23OM2_FD_94442 | JGI IMG/M metagenome (GOLD analysis project Ga0074045, IMG submission 94442) | Bog forest soil microbial communities from Calvert Island, British Columbia, Canada - Bog Forest MetaG ECP23OM2 | ecosystem: Environmental > Terrestrial > Soil > Wetlands ...
AGTTCTCAGTTCTCAGTTCCCGGTTCTCCGCTCTCGGCCCTGAACCCGACGGCAACTGGAACCGGGAAGACCGGGGCGATCCGGCGGATGGAGCTTGCAGCATTCGGAATCTAACCGAGAACTAACAACTGAGAACTGCTCTATGCACTGAGAACTGTCCAATGAAACGCATCCGCTACTCCAAATACGTTCCCAACCCCGCCGGCGAGATGAGCATGGAGGACCTGCTCGGCGCGCTCTCGGACTACCTGCTGCAAAGCGGCTTCCAGAGCGACATGTGGTACGAGATGCCCGAAGGCGAGCAGTCCCTCGACGACTTACGCCGCGCTATCGAACAAGCTCTGATGGATGGCGATCAATTCGACGAGGACATGCGCGAGCGCCTGCAGCAAATGGCGATGGATGGCGAACTCGACGAACTCATCGAAAAGCTGATCGAGCGCATGCAGCAGGAAGATTACATCTCAATCCACCAGCCCCCCGATCCCTCGCGTCCGTCCGGCGTCGGCGGCCAACTCGGCGAAAACGCGCCGCAGGCGAAATTCGAAATCACCGACAAGAGCCTCGACTTCCTCGGCTTCAAATCCCTTCGCAATCTGCTCGGCTCGCTCGGCAAATCCAGCTTCGGACGCCACGACACCCGCGACCTCGCCACCGGCATCGAAGCCAGCGGCGCATCCCGCACCTACGAGTTCGGCGACACCCTCAACCTCGACATCACCGCCACGCTCTCCAGCGCCATCCAGCGCGAAGGCCTCACCCTGCCGCTCAACATCGAATACACCGACCTGCAAGTTCACCAGTGCGAGTACCAGTCCTCCTGCGCCACGGTGCTCATGCTCGATTGCTCGCACTCGATGATTCTGTACGGCGAAGACCGCTTTACTCCCGCGAAAAAAGTTGCCATGGCGCTTTCGCATTTAATCCGCACGCAATATCCCGGCGACTCGCTTTCGCTGGTGCTCTTCCACGACTCCGCCGAAGAAGTCCCGCTCTCGCAGCTAGCCCGCGTCAAGGTCGGCCCCTATTACACCAACACGCGCGAGGGCTTGCGCATGGCCCAGCGAATTTTGCAACGACAAAGAAAAGATATGAAGCAGATCGTCATGATCACCGACGGCAAACCCTCCGCCCTCACTCTCGAAGACGGACGCATCTACAAAAACGCCTTCGGCCTCGATCCCCTGGTCGTGAGCCAGACCCTCGAAGAAGTTTCCAAGTGCAAGCGCGCCGGAGTGCTCATCAACACCTTCATGCTCGCCTCAGATTACGGCTTGGTGCAGTTCGTCCAGAAAGTAACCGAAATGTGCCGTGGCAAAGCCTACTTCACCACGCCGTACACTCTGGGCCAATACCTGCTGATGGATTACATGTCGCGGAAGACCAAGACGATCCATTAGGCTAATTTCGCCTCCGCTGAACTGTCATCCCGAGCGCAGCCGTCTTTCAGGCGGAGCGAGAGATCTCCCGCGCCCCACGACTCGCCCTACGACACAAACTGCTGATACTCTTTACTAACACCCATGGCAAATTGCATTCGATGCGGCCGTCAACTCCCCGGGCTGTCCTTCGGCAAAAAGGTCTGCCAGTGGTGTGTCCAGCACGAAGCCACTCAGCGCGGCGAAATTGTCGACGACGCTCCGCAGCGCGTCATGCCCACACCGTGGCTCCGGCGCGATGAATCCAGCATTGGACTGACACAGATTATTTTCGGGATCAATGCAGCGGTATTTCTTGGCATGGCGCTCTCCGGCTCCACCTTAATGGAGTTCCCGATTCAAGAGACCATCCACTGGGGCGCCAACTTCGGGCCGTACACGCTCTCGGGCGAATGGTGGCGCCTGCTGACCTGCGTCTTCGTTCACGGCGGAATTATTCACATCGCCTTCAACATGTGGTGCCTGTGGAATCTGGGCGCACTCTGCGAATCGCTCTACGGACCCGCGACCTATGCCGCCATTTATCTCATTTGTGGTGTTGGAGCCAGCCTAGCCAGCGTGGCCTGGCATCCCGGCGGAGCCAGCGTCGGCGCCTCGGGCGCCATCTTCGGACTCGCTGGCGCACTCATCGCAGCTTTCAAGTTAGGAGAATTCTCAGTCCCGCGCGCCGCGCTCACCGGCACCCTGCGCAGCCTTGCGATGTTCGTCGTCTACAATCTGATCTTCGGAGCCGTCATCGGCACCACCGACAACGCCGCCCACGTTGGCGGTCTGGTCACCGGATTGATCGTCGGCGCGCTCATCGCCCTCATCGCTCCGCAGCAGGATCACGCACCGCGCCGCGCCGCCATCTTTCTCGCGCTCGCTCTCGTCTTTGCGGTAGGCGCAGCCCAGCTGGCCCACTACCACGGCTTGCCCCTCCGCTTCGGCCGCTCCCCGTTTGGCCGAGCCACCAATATCAACCCACCCAGGCCTGGGACTGATACGCCATTTGACGTCTCACTTGGCTTGGTCGGGAGTTGAGGGACGCGGTTCCGATGGCGATGCCGCCTTTGCCGGGGTCGCAGCTTGCCGCGAGTAGTACGCCTTCATTGCAGAAATACGAACGTCGGAGTTGAGAGATTTCACGCCCATAACATGCTTTGGCTCGGGGCTTGAGGAGGCGTGTACAGCGTAGGTCACCGCAAATTGAGAGTTCAGCGCGTTTGCAATGCCCTCCACCGCATCCGAGTAATTCTTTTTCGGATTCCACCAGATTCGCCCCCCGGTTTCAGTCGCCAGCCGTTCGAGGTTGTCCCTTCCGCCGTTTAGAGCTCGATCCCTCGCTTTTTCAAGGTTCTGGTCGTAGACGCGGTTATATCCGCCCTCACCGCTGTGAGTGGGCGAATAAATTTCAGTTTGCTCCTTGGGAAGGGCTTTCATCTCTTCCAGGGACACGATGTAGAAGGATGTCCATAACTTCTGTGCGTCCGCGATCAGTCGGGTGTGATTATCCTCAACTCGTTCGGTATAAACGTCGCTGAAACCGGGGCTATGCGCCCACGGGTCGCGGAAAGCCACGATTACGCGGCGAGCGGGAGTGGGGTCGCTTTTCATCATGGTCCACAGCACACTAAACAAGCCGGTTCCCTGATCGCCATAAGTGAAGATTGTGAGGTGCCGGTTCGTGCCTGCCTCGTCGGTTTTCATGTCAAACGCGAACGGATCCGAAAAGCCGGCATTCTTGTCCAGGGATCGAACCGCTTGCTCAAACCCGCCGGCATCGGACTGCCACTCCAGCCGCGGACTTGGCCACGGTTTGTCCCCTCGTGCCGTGAGGACGAATGCCCGATCAACATTAGGCCGGAGAATTTTGTGAGCCAGCTCTATCGCCGCGTTTTGCTGCTGCGCAAAGCTCGTCTTTCCCGCCAGCAGAACGAATGCGATGCGAAGGGGAAGCTGGTTCGCGTTGCTCACCGAGACCACCTCGCCGGGTTCGTCGTTATCGGCGATGGATAGATCTTTTTCTGCCAGCTGAGCTCTTGGAGAACCGGAGCGATCTGTAGCGGTGACCAGAACCATTACTCGCCGTAAGGGCGATGTTACTGCGGGTGGGGCTGTCGAACTCGGAAGCAAAGCGTCCGATGGGGTCGGGTTATTGTTGACTTGAGCAAAAGTCGAAGAATAGACGAAGAGCAGGCATGCAAGTCCGATGATAGATTTCACAACTCCTCCTGGCTCCGGCATGCGCACCGGGCGGCGACATTTCAGATTCCTGCAAGAGGGCCCTGCTCAAGAGGTTCCACGAGGATGGGGAACTGCCGTGGGGGCGGACTGGTCAGGGAACTACCCGAGCACCGACATAATGCGCGACCGTTACCCTGAAGTCAAGGACGACCGTCATCATTGTCGCCCTCACTATCGTCCTTGCGGTGGGCGCAGCGCAGCTAGCGCGCTACTACGGCTTGCCCCAGCGTTTTGGCCGGTCCCCGTTCGGCGGGCCGTTGACGGTCCTTGCCAGTCCGCCGTCAAACTACCCCTCTCACGCAGGAGCCCGCGCCGAAATAACGTTCTACGGATTCCCCGAAACCTCGCTCTGTCGCATCGTAAGCTGCGACGAGTCGTTAATGGCGGTAACGATGAGATATCTTTCCCGCGGCCCAGTGGAAACCTGAGAGTTCGACGGGACAAGTGTTTTTAACGGACCGATCGCCTGGACAATACCCGCTCCATCGGGATTGGTCCTCAAAACCGCCAGCGCTTCGAGCTTGCCGAAGGGCGGCCGCGGCGACTCTGCCAGGTAGACCTGATATTCCGACTTGGGCGCGAGCCCTTCCGCCGCAATTTGAACCAGATCCAGAAGACCCAGCGAGTTCACCGCGACCGATGCCTGTGCGTCAGGCAGAGCACTCCCTGCGGCTTCAAGGTGCAAGCGAGACGTCTGTCCCGCTTGCCCTAACGGCACAAGATTCTCCGTCCCCGCACCGGTTGGGACGGCATTGGGCACATACACCAAAGCTTGCGTCGTCTGCCCAATCGGAATGTTGGCGATCACCCTGTTGGTCAGCGTATCGATCGCCACCGCCATCTCTCCGTTCTCAAGGGCGACGTATACCCTGGAACCATCGCCCGACGGCCAAATGCCGTGCGGAAGATTTCCAACCGGGATAGTGGCAACCAGTTCCGGACTCGCACCTCGCCGGTATACCTTCACCTCGTTCGCTCCGCCGACCGTGATATAAGCGAACTTGCCTTTGCTATTGTTTACAAAGTTCACATGGTTCGTGATCGGCCCGGTCTCAAGCACCGCCTTTTGTTCAAACGGCGGCCTGGCGCCGAACACCTGCACCTTGCCTGCGTCCTTCAGAGTGATCCAGACCTCGTCGTTCTCTGGGCTCACCCCGATGTTCGGGCAAAACGGACTTGCCTGCTGCAGTCGCGCTACGACTTGATGCGACGCCACTTCGACAACCGCAAGTTCAGGAGTAAAGCTGGAACAGACAAAGCCATAGCGGCCGTCTGGCCCAAACATGGTCATGCCCGGACCATTCGCCAGCTCGATGCGGCGGCTTTCCTTCATCTGCGCGGGGTCAATCACCGAGATATAGTTCTCGCCCCGCACTGTGACCCACAATTCACGTCCGTCGGGAGTAAAGAACGGCTCGTGCGGCGAGCGTCCGACATAAACTTTTCCCTTAATCGCGTTCGTAGCTGTGTCGATCAGCGTGACCGAATTCGAAGCTACCGAAACCACTGCCAGCGTCTTGGAATCCGGCGAATAGCCCATCCCGTGCACCAGTAACTCGCCTCTATACAGCGGGCTCAAGGCGCCGGGCACCGGGTCGCCGAGCCGTATCACGCCCAGCAATGTATTGCTGGAGGGATCGATGACCGAAACCGTATTCGAGGTTTGGTCCGCCGCGTAAACCCGGTCATGGGTGGAGACCGCGATGTCGGCTCGACCCCAGGGCGCCTGTTGCGCGAACGCGCATGACACCAAACACCCGATTGACAACCAAGGGATGATTCTCATTCGATTCTTCCTTGCCCGCGTGCAAAGCGAGCTCAATACTTATTTCTCTGTTTTGGCTGCGCGGCGTTTCAGCCAGAGCTGCATCAACTCCGTCTCCGATTGCTGGTCGATGACGATCTCCTGCGCCAGCCTTCGCATTTGCGGGTCTTTGCCGTATATCAGCTCGGCCTTTGCCATATCGATGGCCGCCCGATGATGGGGAAGCATCAGCCCCGCGAAGTCGACATCGTTGTCGCCGGATGGCCTGATCGGCCCCATCGCGGCATGCATATTCTCCATGCTCCTTCTCAACTCCGGCCACGCCACGCCAGCCCCGGTGTGGTCGCTGTCGTTGGTCGCGTCCTGCATCGCGGCCAGGGTGACTGCTGAGGTCACGATCAGCAAAAGTGCAATTCGGCTCGTGCGCCTGTCCATGGTTTACCTCACCTGTTACCCCATCATTCAACCAGGGTGTCGATCAAATCAAGTTTGAGAATCATCGATTCAACAGCTTTTGTCCTTTCCTGCAGACCGGACATACATCGATATATATCGATATAAGCTAGCGCTTCAACTCTCCCACCGCCCGCCAGGCCTGATTGATGGCCTCGTCTGTGTAAGCGTAAGCCCCCGCATCCGCGTTGGCGATTGCGATTCGCCCGAAAGTCTTGCGCGCCACTTCGCATGGAATTTCCCCACCTTCCAGCCAGAACGGATCCCACAGCGAGTTATATTCGTAAGCATATCCGTGGGGCCAGCGATTTACCGTGATGGCTGCGATGTCGCGCGCTGGGTCGAAGCTTCCCGCTCCCAGCGTACGTGCCAGTTGCTCGCGAATCTTTCGCTCCATGGTTTCAAAAGTCGTGCTGTAGAGTTCGATGCGGCCGGCGGTGTGCTGATCGCGTGCCGGTAGTCCCGGCTTGCAGGGCGTCTTCATCATGTGAATCACGATTGGCTCCTCAGGCTTGCGCGCGCATTCATAGCCGCCGATACTGACCGCCAGATCGAGACTAACCCGCGTGTGATAACAGCCTGGAGCATAAACCGCATTCGTCTTCAGCTTCTGAAACGAGGTCCAGTTGCGCAGGGCAACGTTGGTATAGAGCAGTGGAACTTTCTGCGCCGACGCCAGAGCATCCTTCTGCTTTTGCGGCAGCTCTTCGCAGATGTAGGGAATCACCACGTGCCAGCATGCGAGGATACAGTTCTTCGCCTTGGCGGTGTAGACCTTGCCGGCGCGCGCATAAGCGACCTCAACTTCTTTGGCCGACGCCGTATCGCCAAGGTGCTTCACGCGCACTGCGGTGCTGTTCAACCGGATTCTCACAGGCGACGCAGTCGAATCCAGCCGGGCATAATTCGCCTTCGCTAGAACCACGTCAGTCGCCGAGTTCCCGGCGATCGCATCCGGAACCAGCTTGCGCACCAGCAGTCGCGCGATGGTTGCATTGCCGTCGGGGAAGTGAAAGAAATATTTCTCCGCCTCTTCATTCGGTATCGCGTCCCGGTTCATTCCCTTCCCCGGCGTGGGATCGAGCTTCATCCCCGCGAACCCAGGCAGATCGAAGCCCCAGGCATCCTGCGCGGAAACCGCATCGATTCCTAATCCGAACAGAGGTTGCGGCACGGCCTGGTAAAGCTTCACCACGTCCTCGTGGACTTTTACAACATCTCTGAGGAACGCGGCATAGCTCATGCGTGCCAGTTTTGCCTTCTTCGCGGTTGAGTTGAGGTCTGGGAAGTAGTCCGTGCTGTCTCGACGCAGACGATCAAGATCGATCCTGGCCCGGGCCGCCAGCGGAGCCTCTGCGAAAAGCTGTCTCCACGCCGCTTGCTCATCTGGCGCGAGGTAATCTTTTTCACCGCCGCCGAGCGCTAGCGGGCTGGTAACCAGGCGATCGGCGCCGAAGGTTTCCTTGTCGAAAAAGATTTTCGACTGCAAGCCCAACGAGCGATACAGATTTGCGTCGTGGTATTTGGGATAGGACGCCACGTCAATGCCAAGTTCCTCAATCACGGCGCGCGCTTCGGGGCTGTAGGGCGCGGGACTCTCAATCGAAAAGGTGCCGCCAAAGCCCAGGCGGAAAGCATTGCCGACGTGGAACTCGTTGCGTTTCGCGTGTCCGCCAAAGTCGTCGTGGTTGTCGAGGATGAGAATGCGCGCGTTGGGGCCGGCGAGCTTGCGATAAAAGTATGCAGCGGAGAGGCCGCTGATGCCCCCGCCGACGATGATGAGGTCATAGGTCTCCCCGGTATCTTGCGGCGAGCCGGCGCTGTCCCAGAAGGTGCCGTCGCGCAAGGAGTGCGCGGCGTCGAAGGAGCCTGCATGACTGCCGCGGAGGCCTGTCAGCATCGGAGGATAATAGGCGGACGATTTTTCGGGATCGCCGGCCGCCAGCAGGTGCCAGGGCATGAGGGCAGCGCCAGCTGTCACAGCCACACCGTTGAGAAAGTCGCGGCGCGTGATGTTGCGTTTCATTCCCAGATCGCGGTCGCTGGGGTCGCTCATATTCGCTCGCTCCTCGGGGATCGAATCGCTAAGTGTTCCAGTCGAAGTATTCGCAGTAATGTTCCGACTGGAACATTATGCAATATCATCTTATAGCTATACAAACAGGTAAGACGAAATGAATCAGGCGCTTACCGTGAGACGGTGTGTCTTTCACGCACCTGAGTAACTCCCGTGCCTGAAAGATATCCGCCGATCTACTAGCCGTCGGCTTTCTTGACCGCAAGTTCTGCGCCCTGGAATCCGATACGGCTGTGGGTGCCGTCGCAAAAAGGCTTGTTGACCGAACCGCCGCAGCGGCACAGCGAGAACGCGGGCTTGCCGGTGAGGTCGTACGGGGTTCCGTTGGCGTCGACGAGTTCAACTGAGCCCTCGGGCGCCTCAACGCGGAAAGGGCCATTGGGACGGACTGTGATCTTTACCTGAGCCATGATTTTGAATTCCTCCAACCTTACGGGTTTCTAGTAAGCATAAGAAGATACCATTAAGCGAGCGGGCGTGTCGCGGAAGCCAAAGTGGTGGTCAGTGTCTCGACCCGGCGAGAGAAGGAGCGTGAAGCTGCAGATAGCAGATGGGCTACGGCCCGATACCCTTGGGCCGCTGGACAGCTGGGGCGGCTGGGGCGGCTGTCCCCACACGGAATATAAGGGCAGCGGGCAAAGTCAAAGGCAGCGGGCGGGGCGCCCGCTCTACACTTAACTTCAGGCGGCCAGGGAATTGACCGAGATTAAGCTGCGGTAGAGTTCGACGTAGTCGTCGATCATGCGCTTGGCGGTGAAGCGTTCGCGGGCACGGGCGAAGGCGCGGTCGGCGTAGGCCTGGCGCAAGGGACGATCGGAATCGAGCCGGCGCAGGACTTGTGCCAAACTGCCGGCATCATTGGTGCGGAAGTAGAGCGCGGCGTCGCCCCAGATTTCGCGGAAGCTCGGGATGTCGTTGGCGACAATGGCGCAACGGGAGAAGGCGGCTTCGAGCGGCGCGATGCCCAGCGGTTCATAGCGCGCCGTGGCGGCGTAGACGGCGGCACGGCTGTAGAGAGCGCGCAGTTGAGCCTCAGTCTGGGGGCCGCGGATGGCGACGTTGGCCTGGCCGGTGGAAACCTTGATATCGGCCCGAATGGGAATACGCGGCACGGGCACGGTCTGCTCGGCGCCCACGATGCATACCGCAAGCGGCAGAATATGCTGGGTGAGGAGAGAGACTTGCTTTCCGGCGTCGATGAGGCGGCCGACGGAGAGCACGGAATCGTCCTTGCTGACATAAGGATTGAAGAAGATCGGGTTGCGTCCGGGATAGATGACGGCTTCGCGGCGCGGGCGGCCGTAGGCGGCGCGAATGGTCGTGAGCATCGAGGCCGAAGGCGCAACCACGGCATCGGCGGCGGCGATGCCATCGATGATGGTGTCGCGATACCAGCGCAACCAGCGCGAGGGACGCGGCGCACAACCTTGCACGGCTTCGGTCCAGCTGATTAAGTCGCCGTGGGCCATGACTACGCGCGGGACGTCCACGGGCAGGTTGCCATAGCAGAACTGGTGGAGATGAAGCATGTCGGGTTGCACTTCGCGCACCAGGTTGGCGAGGAACGCTGAGGACTCGGGCAGGTCTTGCGGCGACTCGTGCATCCACTCCAGGCGAAAGGCGGTGGGACGGTAGTCGAGGCCGTGGAGAAGGTCCATCCAGGAAGTCTGTTCGGGGAGGGGAATCTCGCCGAAGCTGACGAGCGTGACCCGCACGCCGCGCGTGACCAGGCCCGTGACTAGTTCACGAGTGTAGGTCCATGCATCCGACATCGTATCGGCGGTGACCAGGACGTGCACGAGAGCCTCCAGGAACCAGGGGATGGCCGCTATAGTTGAGGCATCCCGCGCGGTGCGCTGGATCATTCTAGTGCGAATGGGGTGCAGTGTCGAAAGAATTTTCGGGGAGCTTGCGGCTTCTCAGTTTGCGCCCAGCCTCAAGCGCATTTCGCGGGCCAGATTGTCGATGGTGCGAATTTTTTCCGCGGCGGGAGTGGGAACATCGGGCACCGACATGGCGAGTTCGCAGGAAAGCAGCATGACCGTGAGGGATTCGCACATCTCGCTGCGAAATTGCTGCTCCACCGAACGTCGCGCTTGAGCTTCCTCGCGCTTACGGCGGTGCAGCGCGGAGCGGACTTCGCGCAACAAGCGCTCCATGCCGCTGACGGCGAAATTCAAGTAGACGGGGAAGGCCGTGCCCAAATGATCGAGCACGAGGTCGCTTTCGCTGGGTTCGTTTTCCAACAGGAATTGATCAATCACTACTGTTGTGTAAGGCCGCTCACGCAGGCGGGCGAGGGCCTGCTGCAGGCCTTCAGCCCAGTGAGTTTCGTTGCCGGTGTCGGCCCTCACACTGGCTGCGCACTCTTGACCGCGTGCTGATGGTGTTATGAGTAGAATCATGCGCTTTCCATAGCACGCGTGCCGCCATACCGCTCGGCATTGAAAAGAACGTCCTGAGAGAGCACCGGAGCATGCACGGTTCCCCCTGTGGAACGGCTGGTCTGGGGTCCTTCCGTATGCGGGACTGCTGCGCCCCCCTTCTAAGGCTGCACCGAGTAGTCCTTCAATTTGCGGTAGAGGGTTGTCTTGCCGATGCCGAGCAGGCGGGCAGCCTGCAGCTTGTCGCCATTGAGTTCGGCGATCGCGTTCAGGATGCTCTGCCGTTCCAACTCCGCCATGGGGACAATGCGGTTCTGGCTGTGTCCATTGCCATTGCCGTTTCCCTGAACCCCGATCTGAGTGCTGGCAATCGCGGGGGGCAAGTCCGGAACATTGATCAAAGGGCCGCTGGTGAAAGCGCAGGTGCGTTCCAGACAGTTTTCCAGCTCGCGGACGTTGCCCGGCCAGTCATAGGCCAACATGGCTTTGAGAGCATCATCGCTGAGAATTTTTTCCTGTCCGGAAGTGCGCGAGGCGCGTTCCATGAAGTGCGCGATGAGCAAGGGGATATCCTCGCGGCGCTCGCGCAGGGGCGGGATGCGGAGGCTGAGAACGTTGAGACGGAAGTATAGGTCGCGGCGGAAGGCGCCCTCCATCACTGCCTGTTCCAGATCGCGGTTAGTAGCGGCCAGGATGCGGACCTTAATGGGAATGCGGCGGGTGCTACCGACCGGGCGAATTTCTTTCTCCTGAATGGCCCGCAGAAGTTTGGCCTGGAGGTCGACGGGCAGCTCACCCACTTCATCGAGAAATATGGTTCCTCCTTCGGCGATGGCCAGCAATCCGTCCTTGGCCTGGTTGGCGCCGGTAAACGCGCCTTTGACGTAGCCAAACAGTTCGCTCTCGATCAGCGTGGGCACGAGCGAGCCACAATCGACGGGGATAAACGGCTTATCGCGGAAGGGCCCCGAATAGTGAATGGAACGGGCGACCATTTCCTTGCCGGTGCCGCTCTCGCCCAGAATCAGCACGGGGTGAGTGCTGTTGGCGGCTTTGGCGATAATGCGGTAGAGCTTTTCCATCTCCAGAGCGCGGCCGACGAGGCCGCCGTAGCCCTGCTTGGACTTGAGTTTCTCGCGCAACATACGGTTCTCGGTCTTGAGCTTGAGATGGCTTGAGACCCGCTCCAGCAACATCCTCAGTTCATCGGCGCTAAAGGGTTTGGTGACGTATTCGTAGGCTCCATGTTTCATCGCCTGCACCGCCGACTGCACGGTGCCGTAGCCGGTCACGACGATGACGAGCGCTTCGGGATTCTGGGCCTTGATGCGGCTGAGAGCCTCCAGGCCATCGGCGCCGGGCAGTCGCAGATCGAGCAGGACGGCATCGACGTTGTGAGTCTGCAGCAGGCGGTAGGCGTGTTCGGCGGAATCGGCGACCTGGGCGGTGAACCCGAGAGACAAGGCGACCTCGCGGCAGGCGTCACGTATGGAGCGCTCATCGTCGACGATGAGCAGGTTCAGAAAGTTGGCGGCCAGTATTTGAGGAGTGATGATGGTGGGGCTTACGGCGGCTGACGTCATAAGATAGTTTCCTTCTTTGTTTGCTGAGGAATTGGGAATGCGGGGGAACTTGAATCTGCAACCGGGGTGTCCAACGAAGCTGAAGCCACGGACGAAGATGCCAGAGGGAGCAGGATCATCACGCGAGTACCCCGGCCGGCTTCGCTCTCAAGATGGATCAGCCCACGATTGGTGGTTACGATGCTGCGGACCGTGGTCAGCCCCAGACCCGTGCCTTTGCCGGAGCCCTTGGTAGTAAAGAAAGGTTCGAAGAGGCGTTGGCGGGTCTGGGCGTCCATGCCGCAGCCGTTGTCGGCCACGACCAGGAGAACGCAGGGAAAAGCGGCGGCGCTTTGTGGCTGCATGGTTCCGCTTAGAGGCTGGAATCTGCAATTGCTGGTTTCAAGCGTAATGCGGCCGCCTTCGGGCAATGCATCGCGGGCATTGAGGACAAGATTGAGCAGTATCTGTTGCGCATGAGCCTGATCGATTTTGACCAGGCCCAGCTGCGGGTCGAGGCGCAGATCGAGGACGATGTTCTCGCCGATCAGGCGGGTAAGCAACTCCTGCATGGCCACAGCAATCTGGTTGAGGCTGAGAGTGCGGGGGTATGCGGCCTGCGGCCGGGCGAAAACGAGCAACTGCTGCACCAGGCCACTGGCCTGCGCAATGGCGCCACGAATCTCATCGGCGTAGCGCCGCCGGTGGTCTTGAAAATCCAGACTGGATAAAAGCAGATCGCAATAGAGCATGACCCCGGTCAGGAGGTTATTGAAGTCATGCACCACGCCTCCGGTCAAACGGCCGACTGCCTGCCATTTTTGCGTCTGAATCAAGCTCTCTTCCGCAGGAAAAAGGTCCCCCGCGCTTTCCGCAAAAAGGATTGCACCGTGCGGGTCACCGTTGCCCCCAGGCACGCGCCAGGCGGTCCAGTCCAGAGTTGCCAGGCCATCTGAAGAATTGCTCGCCGGGACGCGGATGCTGTCGCGTTTGGAATCGAGCAGTTGGCGCAGCTGCGATTCAGCTTGTGCCCGCTCCTGCGGACGAACCAATTCGGAGATCCGCAGTCCGCGCTTGGTGATGGCCGCATGATCCAGAGTGTGCTCGAAAGCTGGATTCATCTCAACAATCGTTCCCTCCGAGTCACAGCGGGCGACGGCGACGGGGGCGTGTTCGAAGATGGCGCGGAAACTCGTCTTAGCGCTCTCTCTTGCGGTCGGCTCTTGCCACGGAAGCGGCGTTGCAGTGCTCATACAAATACTGTGGAGCGGGACCAGTCCCGAATGGAACCCGGGATTGAGGGTCCGATACCTCGGTGTTCCCGAAACGGGAGCGGAGAATTGGTTGCAATCCGCTTCCTGTCTCGATCCCACTCTTTTTCTATCCCACTATAGGAGGCCCAATCTGACACTGCGAAGGGCACATGTCACCGAGGTTCGGCGCCAGCCTGTGGAAAACTCCGAGAACAGCTTTGAATTCTTGAGCATAGCGGGGAGGATAAGAACTTTGAACTTGGCTTTTCCATGGAGTTAGCGGCAGGTGAAATGGCACTGCGTGAGAAGCAGATCGCTATTTAGCAGTGCCCAGAGCGGCAATGGAGGTTGGTTCGTCCAGCGACAGCGAAGTGGTCAAGCGGAACGTAAGACGGCGTCCCTTTTGCACGCGGGTGGGCTGGGATTCTGCGGCGTAACCTCGGGAGGAGACTCCTGACTGCGGCCGGGTTCCAGCGAACAAGCTGGCGGTCTGCAGCGGAAGTTGTTTGTTGTCGATTACGATAGCAGTTAAAATCAGCCGCACGTATCCCCGTCCCGTGCCGGACTGAACCGAAAAAGCCTGGGCAGATTCCACCCGGCCCCTGACGGCGGTGCCGGGTTCGATTACGGTTTCTCCATCAATCGTCACCGGCCCTGCGACTGACGCTGTGAACGGATCCCCGGCGCGCGCCTGGGCAGGATTGAGCGACCTGTCTAGTTGTACCGTTAGCAACGTTCCACTCGGCAGAGTCACTGAGCGCGTTGCGGAACGAAACGGCACAGCACTGGGTGATACCGGCTCAGGCGGGACGGTAAGTTGGTCGCCGCCGGAGGAGGGACGGTCGCGGTATTGACCTTGATGAAATGGAGGATCTTCATGACTGGGCGGCCCACTGCTGTCCGTCTGCTGCGACAGCCCGGGCCGGCCACACGCTGAACCCAAAGCGAGGCAAGCCAGCGCCATGGTTGTCATGATTCCGGGCGCGCATCGAAACCGGGCTCTGCTGTGCATTGTGGCTTGCATGGTCTGGTTCATCGTCACCCGGCAGTTTGGTGTGTGGGTAGTCGCAAGTGAGGTTCCAGATCCACGTCAAGGAAATCAATCAGATAGGGAGATTCACAAATATCGACCTGTGTAGAAGTTGCGTTGGAAGGCGAGATTCGCGTGAACCAGATGGGGCGGAGCCGGGTGAGACAGAACCACTTCCAGCGGTCTGATAGCTCTTAAAACCGTCGTATCTTGGGGAAAAATAAATAGCGGAGAGCGCGAACGCTCTCCGCTAGTCCTGAAGCAACGGAGGGAAAAACTATTTGGAGCCGCCGCCGGCATTTGCGCTCTGCGGTTCGCCGTCGGGTTGCGCGATCACACCGTCAAACGGAGTAGCCGCGACATAGTGGCCGTGGACGACGCTGATGCGGCGCAGCGGGTAGCCGGAATCGGGACCGCGCTGCCATGTGCTGCCGCCATCGCTGCTCTCGAACACGACCCCGGTCTGCCCACTGGTGGCGATCAGACGTTTGTGGCTGCCATCGTAGGCTACCGACGTGATGTCCTTGTCCGGCAAACCGGTAACGATGTGATTCCAGCTCTGGCCGGAATCGCTGCTGTGGAAAGCGCCTTCACGGGTAGCCACGAAGATCTGCCCATCGGGCGCCACGGTTACGCTGCGAATGTTGACCGGATAGGAGGCCAGGGCCGCGGGCTGCCAGTTCTTTCCCGCGTCCTGAGAAACCAGCACGCTGGAACGGGTTGCCGCGACTACCATGCCCTCGAGCGCCTGCACAGAAACGAAGTCCTGCTGACCAGCGACCGGGCCGCCCATCCATTGCTTGCCTTGATCCTTGCTGGTGAAAAGCCCAGAGGAAGTCGCCGCAAACCAGCGGGTCGATCCCAGTTCAGTATCGCTGACCTTCGCTTCAAGCGCAGAACGGGTGCTGGTGGTCGAGCTCACTTGCTTGGTCTTGCCGCTCTTCAGCTTTATCGTGCGTGAGACTGTCTTCTCGATCACCACATTGTTGATGGGATGCCAGGTCGTGCTGCCCGGAAGCAGTTCGAACATCCCGCGGTTGGTGCCGGCGATCAGCGTGCCATTGCCGGCCTGCTTCAGCGTGAAGACATCGCGCCCTTCGAGGCCTGAACTTTTCTGCTGCCAGCTCTGGCCGCCATCGTGAGTGGAGAACACACCGCCGAACTCGCGATCGTTGACCACGCCGATATAAAGCGCGTTGGGTTCTTTGCTGTCAGCCAGGATGGCGCTCACGTAACGGTGAGCGTATCCGTGGTTCGAAGTTGCGAATGTGGCCGCACCGTCGTCGCTGGCCAGCACGCCACTGCGGTCGGTTGCCAGCAGCACGCGTTGCGAGTTGCGCGGATCGATGAATACGTCGTTCACCACGACCTCAGGATTGCTCACGCGCTTCCAGTTCTTGCCTTCGTCGGTGGTCTTCCACAGACCCTCGGTGGTTCCGGCGTAAACGATCGCCGGGTTGCTGGGATCCTGCTTGAGCACCCGGGTGCGCCGGGCGGTAAAAGGAATGCCCTTGATCTTGTCGAACAGTTCGCCGCCGGAGGTGCTCTTGTAGATTCCCGAACAGGCGCTGGCAAATACTTCCGCGGGGTTGGCCGAACTGACGATGATCGAGAAAACATCGGAATCGTCGATCATGCCTTTATTGATGTGCTGCCAGTTGGCGCCGCCGTCGCTGGTCTTCCAGGCGAGGTGCCAGGTCCCGGCATAAATTACGTTGGGATCCTTGGGATCGACTGCGATCGATTCGATTTGCTTGACGATGCCATCATTGGGAGAAATCCGCTGCCAGGCATTGCCGCCATCGGTGCTGCGGTAAACTCCATCGAGAGCCCCGGCTACGATTACATTGGGATCGGAGATCGAAACTGCCATGGCGCGCACCGACTTGCCGTGCATGGCCGGCAGAGCTTCCCAATCCTTACCGCCGTTGTGGGTGCGGAAGATGTCGCCCGCGCTCTGGTCCTGCACGCTCCACGCGGAAACGAAGATGATCTTGGAATTCTGCGGGTTGATCGCCATGTGATCGAGCACGTAATCGTCCCCGGTTCCAAGTTTCGCGAAGCGGGACCAGTTATGGCCACCGTCTTCGGAGACGAAGATCACCCCGGTGCTCGTACCTAGGAAAACGCGATTCGGGTCGTGCGGATCGTAGCTCAGGCTGCGCACGTCGCCGCCATCCGGACCCAGGACAGACCATTGGTGTGATCCCGCGCCAAACGCGCAGATCGAAACTAACATCAACATCATCAACAGCTTAAGCCAAGCAGATTTCATAACAGTTTTCGTCCCCAGAGCGGAGAATGTTCGATGCGAAACTAGCCTGACAGGGTAACCAGGCCCCAGCAAGTTACCGAAGGCCATCGCAAAAAAGGGGCCGGTCGACAGCGCCGACCGGCCCTTCACTCCGCTGCCGACCTTACATCGCTTTCTTGGCGGCCGCCTTTTTGGCAGCCGGTTTGGGATGATCCGGAACATTCTTCACTTTGGATTCATCCACGGACTGAGTGCCGGTCGAGTCGAAGGTCGCGCCCGAAGGTACGATCCAGTACTCGGCCGTCTTGGTGCCACCGCTGCCGGTGCGCACTTCGATGCGGCTGGCGTCGATGTGCTGCTGAGCTTCGCCTTCCACCAGATAGAACTTGGAATTGACAGCCCGTTCCGCTGCCAGATTCTTGCGTTTCTCTGTAGGCTCGGCGTTGCCGACGATGACCAGCTTGTTGTCCGGGTTCTGCTGCAGGTTCTTGGCTACGTCATCCAAAATGGCCTTGCAGGTGTTGTCGACACGCCAGGGCTTCTTCTCGTTGGGGAAGTCACACTGGCTGAGTTTGGCGGCCTTGGGCGGCGGCGGCGGAGGATTCTCCACCGTGACTTGCGTCGTGCCCTGACCGGTCAAACCGCGGGAGTCCGTGCAAGTAGCACCCACCGTGATCGTACCCGGCGCTACGCCGGTGGTATTCAGCGTGGCCGTGCTGCCGCTGCCGGAGACACTGCCGCTGCTGGCGGTCCAGCTCGCGACCGAAGTGGAAACGCTATCCGGACTGGTGCAGGTGCAGGTTACAGTTACGCTTGCTCCCGCCTGCACTGTCGAGGGACTCGCCGAGCAGCTTATGGTCGGCGGATTCTTCGGCGGCAAAGGCTTGATGGTGTAGTTCGCCGAGCAGCTCGCCTCGTTGTTGTTCTTCATTTTAGAATCGGTTACATGAGCCGTAACCACATAGCTGCCGGGGGCCGCGTTGGTGGTATCGATATGCGCGGTCGTGTCTTTCCCCATCACCGAACCGCCACTGCCGCTCCAGGTATAGGTGACGGTGTGCTTGGGATTGAAATTGCTGGCTGTGACCGTCGCCGTGAGCGGCTCACCCACCATCACTTCGGTGGGCTGCACCGAGCAACTCGCAGCCGGAATCACCGCCGGAGCGCCGCCCCAGCTGAAGACAAAACCGCTCCGCAGCCGAGCGCCATTGAACGTAGGGCTCCGCAGGTCGTTGCCAGCCAAAGGAGCGGCAAAGTCAGCATAGTTGTGCCGAGCCCAGACCCAGTCAGCTTCAAATAGCCGGAATGCGATCCACTTCTTAATAGGCAAATCGATTCCGCCGCCCAGGACCGCGCCGACGCCGTCCTGTGCATTCAGTCCGCTGACACTGACACGGTTTATGCTGATCATGGTGTGCAGGAAGTAGTTGGCGCTATCGGTGCGCAAGATAAACCGGGGACCGACGGAGGCCTCTAATTCGTAATTCGAGTCTCCCCAGTTGTGGCCGAAGTCGCCTTCGAGACCCCAATGGGGATCGAAGTTGTAAGTGATCGAAGTGCCAAAGCCCTTGGCCATTTCCGGTATCTTAAAGGGACTAGGATTGTTGAAGTCGCCACCGGGAGCTGGGACCGTGGCGCCGGGATGCAGCCACTGGTACCCTACAAACAAATCCCATTTCGGGGGGGTCGAGTCGCTCTGTGCAAAAGCTGAACTCGAACCAAGTAGTACTGCTAGCGTACACAAAAGGCCGACCACTGCTCCACGGCCCTTGTTTGAATCAGAACAAAGTGACATTCCGTCCTCCATATGGATACGCGGCTTACTCCGGATTCAGTAATCCGGCCGCGTTGAAAGGTAATACAGAACTGGTAACGTTACTCCGGGAACCCGCAATTCTAACCCACAGCAATCTCAAAGCGAAAGACCAATTTTCAAAAATTGCTCTTTATCAAGAACTGCGGAAAGCACGGTGCATGGCCAGCTTTTTCCGTCTCAAATTGACATGGGAGAACTCCCGACGCCTGTCCTAGACGGCGTCTATGTTGTAGTCTTGCTGACTGTGCAGTGAACAGGTTTCTGGAGAGGAATCCACTGCGGGAGTAATCAAGAACCAAAGGGATGAGCCACGAAAAAGTACTTATCGTTGAGGACGAAGAGAACGAACGCACCGGTCTCTCCGAATTAGTTTCCTCCTGGGGATATCGCGCCGAAACGGCCCGCGATGGGGTGGAAGGCCTGGAGAAGGCGGAGCAATGGACTCCGTCGATTGTGATCACCGATCTGAAGATGCCGCGCATGGGAGGCATCGAGTTGCTGGAGCGATTGGGCGAGCAGACGCAAGCCATGGCCGTGATTCTGGTGACCGCGCAGGGCACCATCGACAGTGCGGTCCAGGCCATGCGCCTGGGAGCCTATGACTACATCACCAAGCCCATCGACACCAACCGCCTGCGCACCATGCTGCAAAACGCCTCCCGTCTCCTGGGAACGCGCGTCGAGTTGGAGACTGCCCGCCGCAAACTGCGGGATTCCGGCTCCCTCGGCCAGCTCCACGGCGCTTCGCGCAAAATGCAGGAGATTTTCCGGCTGATCGAGATGGTCGCGCCGAGCACCGCTTCGGTGCTGATTACGGGGTCAAGCGGCACGGGCAAGGAGCTGGTAGCCCGCACCATCCACGACCTCAGTCCGCGCCGGGAGCGGCCTTTCGTTGCCATCAACTGTGCGGCGATTCCTGAGACTCTAATCGAGAGCGAGATCTTCGGGCATGAAAAGGGCGCCTTTACCGGGGCGCTCGAACGGCGTACCGGCTGCTTTGAGCTGGCGGAAGGTGGGACCATCCTGCTGGACGAAATCGGGGAAATGCCGGTCGCCACCCAAGCCAAGTTATTGCGCGTCCTCGAAGACCACAAGCTGCGCCGCCTGGGCAGCAAGGTGGAGACCTCGGTGGATGTTCGCGTGTTGGCCGCCACGAATAAAGTCCCCGACGAGGCGGTTGCGTCCGGTGAATTGCGCAGCGATCTCTATTACCGTCTCAACGTCTTCAACATCCACATGCCTCCGCTACGCGAACACAAGGAGGATATTGCCGACCTGGTACAACTCCTTCTTTCAGAAATGAGCACGAAGCACTCGCGCAAGGTCGCGACGGTGAGCGAGGCGGTGCTGAATCTCTTCCACAACTATTCCTGGCCGGGAAACGTCCGGGAGTTGCGCAATACCATCGAGCGCGCGGTGATTGTCTGCGACAGTGGCATGATCGAGACCAAACATCTGCCTCCGGGATTCGGCCAGACGGCCCTGCGCACCGCGGCCAACGATCCGGACGCGGTTCGTCTGGGTGTGGGCACAACCGTTGGAGAAGGAGAAAAGTTGCTGATCCTCAAGACCCTCGAATCCACCGGCAACAACAAGACTCGGGCGGCGGAAATTCTGGGCATTAGCTTAAAGACCTTGCATAATAAGCTTAAGGAGTACGGCAATAGCCCGGTAGACGCGGCTGCCGGCAAGGAAGAGCAATGATTTAGAGTCAGTGATCAGTGCCGGTTGCCGGCGTGATCGGTGGTCGGCCTCCGGACTCTGGGTATAGAATTTCTCAACCGATTCATCTGTTGCCAGCAGCTTCACCGCTTCGACTGACCGTTAGCCACTGACCACTGGCCACTGTTTTCCCATGCGACGCAAACTCATCATCGTGCTCGCCATCACCTTCATGGTGACGGTAATGGTGGCGGCGTTTTCCTATCTCTACATCTCGGTGATTCTTCGCCAGCGCATCAATCATGCCTACGACATCGCCGATCACCTCACCAAGCAGCTCGCCTACAACGCCAGTAATGACCTGCCGGACTTCACCAGCACGCGCATCGACACCAACGACCCGGTGGCGATGCGGCGCGCCCTTACCGAATACCTGCAGATGGATACCAATCTGCTGAATAATCTTCAGTCGGATCGGGATTATTGGCCGTTTATCTACGACGTTTCCCTGGTGGATACCGACGGTAAAACGATTCTGGATACGACCCCCCAGATGGTGGGCAAGCCGGCTCCCAAACGATCGAACTTTTTGGCGGTTACCAAGGCTCGCTTCCTGAATCAGCTTCACGTGGTCTACGACCCCGCCACGATCTATGACGTGGTCGATCCGCTGGATTTCAACGGGACACCCTTTGGCACGATCCGCATCGGTGTATCCACGACCCTTCTCAAGAGTGAAATCACCCCTCCGCTGTTGCATGCGCTTTTTTTTTCGGTGGCGTCAATTTTCGTTTCTCTTCTTCTCGCGGCGAGCATATCCAATCTTGCCCTTGGACCACTGCGAAAGATCAGTCTGAACCTCGACAATGTCAGCCTGGGGGGGGAAGAAGAACTCTCGGGGGAAGAATCGGAGCATGACGAAT